>Ga0194125_10003020_pt1 | contig 27505 bp, 29 predicted proteins | sample TA2KigC250mmetaG_FD_148626 | JGI IMG/M metagenome (GOLD analysis project Ga0194125, IMG submission 148626) | Freshwater microbial communities from Lake Tanganyika, Tanzania - TA2015034 Kigoma Deep Cast 250m | ecosystem: Environmental > Aquatic > Freshwater > Lake | place: Tanzania: Lake... | reverse complement strand
CCCGCTCCCGTTGTCGCGGACGCGGGCAAGCCGTTTGCCTCCGCCGACGAGGTCGACCGCGACCTCGGTCGCCCCGGCGTCGAGGGCGTTCTCGACGAGCTCCTTGACGACCGAGACGGGGCGCTCGATGACTTCGCCGGCGGCGATTTTCTGGGCGAGGCCGGGGGGGAGGACGCTAATCCGGTTCATGGCCGTCCGGAAAAGAGGCCCCGGCGATTTCGCCCGCCGTCCCCTCGTCCGAGACCCGGAGGATTCGGACCCGGACCGTCGTCCCGAGGGCGGCCGCGGACGGGGGGAGGGCGACCGGCATGTCATTGGAGGTCAGGGCCTCGTCCCCTGAGAAAGAGCGGCCGACGATGACGCCCTCGAGGACTCTCCCGGCGAACCGCCGCCGGAAAGCGGTGTTTTTCTCCCCGGCCGCGCGGCGAAGGCGGAGAGTCCGGGCCCTCTTGACCGCCTCATCCACCGGCGGGTCCTCGGCGGCCGGCGTCCCCGGCCGCGGGGAGAAGGGGAAAATGTGGACGTAGCTCAACGGCCCGTCCCGGACAAGGCTCAGGCTGGCCTCGAAATCCTCCTCCCTTTCCCCCGGAAAGCCGACGATGATGTCGGCGCCGATGGCCGCTTCAGGGGACCTTCGCGCGAATTCGGCCAAAAGGGCCCGGTCATCGGCGGCCGTTCTTCTCCGCCCCATGGCCCGCAAAACGGGATCGGCCCCCGACTGGAGCGACAGGTGAAAATGGGGACAAATCCGGGCCGATCGGGTCAGCCCCTCGACCGTCTCGGAAGTCACGAAACGGGGATCGAGCGAACTCAGCCTCACCCGGAATCGTCCCGGGACCGCGTCGATCGCCGCCGCGAGGTCGAGGAGGGAGGACGGGGGAAGCAGGTCCCGTCCGTAGGCCGAGAGATTGATCCCGGTCAAGACGATTTCCTGGAAACCGTCCCCGGCCAGGGCTCCAACCCGGTCGACGACCTCCCGGATGGCGACGCTTCGGCCCCGGCCCCGGACCCGGGGAATGATGCAAAACCGGCACCCCATGTCGCAGCCGTCCTGGACCTTGAGAAAGGCTCGGGAGCGGAACGGCCGGCCGGCGGCCGGAGCTTTCCCGGCCGCCGCGGCGCCCGAGGGCCTGGCCGCGGCGACGACCTCCGGGACCCGGTTTTTTTCGGCATTGGGGAGGACGTCCCGAACCCCGGGCATCCGCCGGAGACTCTCCGGGTCCCTCTCGGCGAGGCACCCCGTGACCACGACTCCGGCCTTCGGATTGAGGCGGGCGGTTCGGCGGAGGAACTTGCGGACGTCGCGGTCGGCCCGGGAGGTCAGGGTGCAGGTGTTGACGACGACGACGTCTTCGCCCCCGTCGGACCGGCGATGAAATCCTTCCCGCTCGAGTTCGGCCGCCCACGCGAACGCCTCGGCCTGGTTCGTCCGGCAGCCGAAGGTGCGGATCGAAAAAGAGGTCATGCCGTCGAGCGGGCCTTTTCCGCGTCGGCCTCGACCTGGGCGGCCATTTTCCTCTTCGACTCGAGAAGCCTCTCCCGGAGATCGGGCCGGCCGAGGGACAGGATTTGGACCGCCAGGAGGGCCGCGTTGGCCGCCCCGGCCTTGCCCGTGCCCATCGTCGCCACGGGCACGCCCTTGGGCATTTGGACGGTCGAAAGGAGGGCGTCGAGCCCGCCCAGGCCTCCGCTTTCGACCGGGACGCCGATGACCGGACGGATGGTCTGGGCGGCGACGGCCCCGGCGAGATGGGCCGCCTTTCCGGCCGCGGCGATGAACACCGCGGCCCCCTCGGCTTCGTATTTGCGGACGAGGGCCGTCGTCCGCTCGGGCGAGCGATGGGCGGAGGTGACCTCGACGACGAAAGAGATCTCGAACGCTCGAAAAATCTCGCGGGCCTCCTTGACGACCTCGAGGTCGGAGGCGCTGCCGACAAAGAGGACGACGTCCATTTCATTCTCCCTTCGGGACCGGAGATCCGGCCCCCGCTTTGCCGATGTCTCGGCGGTAGTGCATCCCGTCGAAGCGGATGAGGCCGGCGGCCCGGTAGATCCGGGTCATGGCCCCGGCCAGCGTCCGGTCCGCGGCCCCGACGCCGAGCACCCGACCGCCGCTCGTCACGTACCGGCCGTTCTCGAACTTCGTCCCGGCGTGGAAGAGGACGATTCCGGGCAGCCGCTCGGCCTCCTCCAGGCCTTGGATGATTTTCCCTTTCTCGTAGGGACCGGGGTATCCCCCCGAAGCCAGGATGAGGCAGCCCGCGGCCCCCCGCGTCCACTCGACCTCGCGCGCGAGGACGTCGCCGGCGACGGCCGCGGCCAGGATCTCGACCAGGTCGCTTTGGAGGCGGAGCATCTGGGGCTGGGTTTCGGGATCCCCGAATCGGCAGTTGAACTCGAGGACCTTGGGGCCCTCGGCGGTCATCATTAATCCGGCATAGAGCGCCCCCTTGAAAGGACGCTGCTCCTCGCGCATCCGGGTGATCGTCGGCTGGATGATCCCGGCCATGACCTCGCCGATCGTCTTCTTGGAAACGGCCGGCGAGGGGGAAATCGTCCCCATCCCCCCCGTGTTCGGCCCGCCGCCGCCGTCGAAGACGGCCTTGTGGTCCATCGTCGTCACGAGCGGAAGGGCGTGGACCCCGTCCGAGATGACGATGAAGGACACTTCTTGGCCGCGGAGGAACTCCTCGAACAGGACGGCCTGGCCGGCCGCGCCGAACTCCCGCTCGACCATGATCGCCCGGACCGCCTCCTCGGCCTCGGCCTTGCTCCGGCAAATGAGAACGCCCTTCCCGGCGGCCAAGCCGTCGGCCTTGACGACCAGGGGATAGCCGAAGGGCTCGGAGGCCACGACGGCCCGCGCCTCCTCGGGGGTGTAAGCGGCCTTGAACCGTCCCGTGGGAATGCGGTGGCGGTCGAGGAACATCTTGGCGAAAATCTTGCTCCCCTCGAGCTCGGCGGCTTTTTTCGAAGGGCCGAAAATGGGCAGGCCGCGGGACTCGAACTCATCGACGATCCCCAAGGTCAAGGGGACTTCGGGGCCGACGACGGTCAAGCCGATGTGTTCCCGGGCGGCGAAATCGGCCAGGGCCGGGATGTCGATGTCGGGAATGGCGATATTCTCGGCCACCCGCCGCGTGCCGCCGTTTCCCGGGGCGCAAAAGACGCCGGTGACCCGGGGGCTCTGCCGGATTTTCCAAGCCAGGGCGTGTTCCCGCCCGCCCGAGCCGACGACCAGGATCTTCATCGCCGCCCTACCCGATTTTGTGAAGTTCCTCGGCGAACCGGGAAGTAAGTCCGGATCCGGGAAAGGCCGAGCCGAAGATCCGGGCGGCCAGGGGGACGGCTTCGGACGCCGGCAGGCAATACCGCATCTCCAGGAAGTTCCCCCGGAAACGCCGGACCTCGTCCTTGACGGCTTTCCCGCGGACGACGCACTCGGCGAGGTGGCCGGCCAGAACATCGAAATCCTCCGGGCCCATCCCGAAACGGGTCATCTCCTGAACGCCCATCCGGATTCCGCTCGACTCGAGAAAGGTCGCGTCGTCGGGGAGGGCCTGGTAATTCGTGACGATGTTGTTCTCCTCGAGGCGGCGGGCGATGTCCATCCCCCGGCCGAAGGCCTTGACCCGGACGAGGACCTGGTGGGTGTCCGTGTAGCCGTCGGCCGGGTCGCCTTCGACGGGCAGGCCGTGGGTCCTGAGGGACTTGGCGAAGGCCTTGGCGTTCGCCCGGACCGCGGCCTGGTATTCCGCCTTGAAGGCGTTCATCTCGTAGGCCGAAAGGAGGAGGCCGAGAAGGGTCCCGAGGTGGTGGTTCGAGGTCATGCCCGGGAAGGCCCGGCCCTTGATGTCGAGCCAGAGGTTGCGGAGGGGGCTGTCCGGGGGGAAATTGCCGGCGACGAGGCCGCGCTGCGGCCCGAAAAACGTCTTGTGCGTGCTCCCGGTGACGACGTCGGCCCCCTCCTGGAGGGGCTCCTGAAAGGCGCCGTAGAGACCGAGGACATGGGCCATGTCGTACATGAGGACGGGCCGCGGGCTCCAGGTCCGGACGATTTCGGCCGTGAATCGGACGGGCTCGGGGGAGATGAACATGCTCTTCCCGAAGACGACGAGCTCGGGCTTGTGCGTCTCGAGGAGGGCGGCCAATGCCTCGAGGTCGGCCTTGTAGGGATTGTCCTTCCGGACGGGAAAGCCGACCACGCTCTCCCTGCCGGTGGCCGGATCTTCTTCGACCCAGCCGAAGAGGGCGCCCATGGGCTGAGAACTCAGGTGGCCGCCCTTGGCCAGGTCGTTGTTGAGAACGAGCTTCATCCTCCGCGAGGGACGGCCCTCGGCCTTGGCCCGGTTCAGGAACTTGACCATCCCCTTGAAAACGACCTCGTTGGCCATCTGGCCGCTAATCGGACGGAGTTCGATGTCCCGGCAGCCGAAATAGCGGCCGAGCTCCCGCCGGGCCTCGATTTCGACGTCCCGGATGAAGTCGATCCCCTGATAGAAATAGACCTCCTCGCCCTTCATCGTCCGGTGCTCGGCGTAGCGGCCGGCCGGGTCGGAGATCTCGGCCAGCTTGACGAGCAGCGAAGGCGCCGTCTCCGAGGGAATGAGGTTGAAGCATTCCTTCTGCCGCCAGGCGTTGTTTCTCTCGATCCGCTCGGTCAAGGCTTGGCATTGTTCGCTGAGGGACGGCATGAGAGATCCTCCTTCTTATTAAGGGCGGCGGCCGCAGGCCCGGGCTTCGAGGGCGGCGAGCTTGTCGAGGCGGCGGCGGTGCCGTCCGCCTTCGAAAGGCGTGTCGAGCCAAATCCGGGCGACGGCGAGGCCCTCATCCGGCCTGAGGACGCGGCCGCCGAGGGTCAGGCAGTTGGAGTCGTTGTGCCGGCGGGCCATGTCGGCGGTGAAGGCGCTCCAACAGACCGTCGCCCGGATGCCGGGGAACTTGTTGGCGGCCATGGCCATGCCGATTCCCGTCCCGCAGACGAGGATGGCCCGGTCGCAACCGCCGTTCAGGACGGCCCGGATCGCCGTCTCGGCCTGATCGACGTAATCGACGGTCTCGCCGGGGCTCGCCCCGAAGTCCTCGTGGGGGATTCCGCGCTCCTCCAAGAATCCGAGAAGAGCCGTCTTGAGGTCGTAGCCGGCATGGTCGGAAGCGACGGCGATTTTCATCGGGCCACGAACTTGGCGGCCTCGGGCATGACCTCCAAGGCTTTGAGGACGACCGGATCGGACCTCTCGAAGGCCCGCCATCCCTCCTCGACGCCGAAGAGGGCGGAGGTGATTTCGCGCTCGAGCTCGCGCTTGATTTCCGGTTCGGCTTTCTTGAAGACGGCCTCGTCGTAAGGCAGCTTGGCCTCGAGGACGTAGCCCCGGAAGTCCTCGAGGACGGCCGGGTCGGCGACGAAGAGGCGGCCGACCTGGATCTTGCCCGCGGGATCGGCTCCGGCTTTCATCTCTTCGGGGAAGAGGAACTTTTTCCCCAAGGGCGTCTGATGAGAAATCAGCCGGCGGGTATAGCCGAAGAACGCTCCCCGGCCGCGGAGCTCGAGGGTATAGACGAGGATCCGGAACTCGACCTTGTGATCGGGCGTGATCCCCCCCTGGCCGAGGACTTTCCGGCCCTTGGCCGTGTATTTGACCTCCCGGGTTTGCTCCGGAACGGGCTTGGCGTCGAGGATGTAGTCGTCAAAGTTCGAATAATCGCGCTGGAGAGACCGGCCGCTCGGGGTGTAGTATCGGGCGATCGTCAGAGCGACGGCCATGTTCGGGGCGATGGGGAACATTTGCTGGACGAGGCTTTTCCCCCAGGAATCCTCTCCGACGACGAGGCCCCGGTCGTGATCCATGACCGCCCCGGCGACGATCTCGGAGGCGCTGGCGCTGCCCTGGTTGATGAGGATGACGAGGGGCAGGCCTTCGCTGGCCTCGGTCGAGGCGGCCGAGAAGGACCGGTCGAAGGCCGGATTCCGCCCTTTGACCGAGACGACGTGGGCGTTCTTCGGGAGGAACTGGTCGGCCATGTCGATGGCCTGGAAAAGCGGCCCTCCGGCGTTCCCGCGAAGGTCGAGAATGAGGGACCGCATTCCGGCCTTGGTCAGGGAGGCCATCTTGTCCCGCAGCTCGGCGACGGTGTTCTCGGCGAAATAGCGGACGAAGATGTAGCCCGTCTCGCCGTCCAGGAGAAAGCCGTAGGGAACGCTGTAGAGGGGGATCTCCTCGCGGGTGATCTCGAGCTCGAGCGGCTTGTCCAAGCCTTCCCGGGCGATGGACACGCCAACCTTGGTCCCCCGGGGCCCCCGGAGTTTCGAGACGGCCTCGCGGTCGGTGATCGACTTCGTGCTCTCTCCGTTGATATGGGAAATGACGTCGCCGGCCAGGACGCCCAGCCTCCAGGCCGGCCCCCCTTCGATCGGGGCGATGATGACCAGACGGTCCTCCTGCTTGGCGATCTGGGTCCCGATTCCGTAGTATTTTCCCCGCTGCTCCTCGGCCATCCGCGAGAAGCTGTCGGGGTCGAGCAGGTAAGAGTGCGGGTCGAGGGTCTGGAGGAGGCCCTTGATCGCCTCCTGGACCATCTTGCCCTGGTCGGGCGCGGCGTAGGCATGTTCGCGGACGAGGTCCGCCATTTCGGCGATCCGGTCGAGGCCGGACCGCCAAGCGTCCTCCTCCCGAGCCCCGAGGCGGACGAAGACGAGAAGGGCCGCGCCGAGGAGAACGATTTTCCGCTTCATCGCCTTAAGGGACCGTCGAATTCTAGCATGGGCCCGGCGGGAAGTCAAAAACGCCGCCTTGACTTCGGAGTGGGGACGGGCTATATTTTTCGGGCCTCTAACCGAGGAAATATCTGATGTTTGGCAATATCGGCCTTCCGGAGATGCTGGTCATCATGGCCATCGCTCTCCTCGTTTTCGGACCGAAAAAACTCCCCGAGATCGGCCGGTCCATCGGCAAGGCCATGCGGGAATTCCGGAAGTCGACCGAGGAGATCAAGGAGCGGTTCGAGAGCGAGATCCGGGCCGACGAATTCAAATCCATCCGGGACGACATCAAGGACCTCAAGAAGGGCTTCAGCGAGGATGAGGAAGGCCAAAAAATCTCCTGACGAGATGACCTTCCTCGAGCATCTCGACGACCTCCGAAAGAGGCTGTTCTACGCCTTCCTTTCGATCTTCGCGGCCATCATCCCGGCCTACGCCTTCAGCCGGGACGTCTACGACTTCCTGGCCAAGCCCCTGACCCGGTTTCTCCCCGAAGGGCAGAGACTGTCCTACCTGACCTTGACCGAGCCCTTCATGACCTACATCAAGGTCTCCTTCCTGACGGCCCTGTTCGCCGTCTCGCCGTTCATCTTCTACCAGATCTGGAAGTTCATCGCCCCGGGCCTCTACCAGAAGGAAAAAAAATACGTTGTCCCCTTCGTCCTCTTCACCTCGGTGTTTTTCCTCGGGGGGGCGGCCTTCGCCTACACGGTTGCCTATCCCTTCGCCTGCCGCTTCTTCCTCCAGCTCGGCCGGGACTTCGAGGCGGTGATCACGATCAGCCAATTCTTCAGCCTGACGGTCAAGATGCTCATCGGAATCGGCCTCGTCTTCGAGATGCCCGTCCTCATCTTCTTCCTGGCCAAGATGGGCCTCGTCACCTCGAAAGGGATGATCCGCCATTTCAAATACGCCGTCCTGGCCGTTTTCATCATCGCCGCCCTCATCACCCCGTCCCCGGACATGATCAACCAGATGATCATCGCCGGGCCGATGCTCCTCCTCTACGGGGTCGGCATCCTCGTCGCCCTCGTTTTCGGGAAGGAGCGCCGGGCCCGCCGCGAGAGGAAGGACCGCCAAGCCGAGCCCGCGGGATAATAAAAAATGAGGGGCACTTCATTGTGTCCCGGAAACAGATGGACAACACGCGCTTCACGGAAAGACGTGGCGAGACGAAAGATGGGGGACGCTTTCAAGTGTCCCCCATTTGGAAAACCCGGCTCATCGGTCTCACCGGAACGAACGGCGCCGGGAAAGGCGAGGCGGCCGCCTACCTCGTCTCTCGAGGCTATGCCTACGCCTCGCTGTCCGATGTCATCCGGGAGGGGCTGAGGGCCGAAGGCCGGGAGCCGAGCCGGGAGAACCTCATCGCCAAGGGCAATGCCCTCCGCCGCGACCACGGCCCCGACATCCTGGCCCGGATCGTCCTCGAGACCATTGCCGGCCGGACGGTCATCGACAGCATTCGCAATCCGTCCGAGGTCGCCGCCCTCAGGCGGCAGGACGGATTCGTCCTCCTGGCCATCGACGCCCCGCCCGCGCTCCGCTTCGAGCGGGTTCGGAAACGGGGGCGCGACGAATCGGCCGTTTCGCTCGAGGCCTTCCTGGCCAAGGAGGACGAGGAGCGGGGACGCGACCCCGAAGCCCAGCAGCTGGACGCCTGCCTGGCCCTGGCCGACATCAGGATCTGGAACGACGGGACGATCGCGGAGCTCCATCGGCGACTGGAGGAGATCTTATGACCCCCCCCCGCATCTCCAAGGAAGACTATTATCTCGGGATCGCCCGCGAGGTCTCGAGGCGGAGCACCTGCTGGCGCCGGTCGATCGGGGCCCTCATCGTCCGCGACGACCAGATCATATCCACCGGCTATGTCGGCGCGCCCCGCAAGACCCGGGACAGCCTCGAGCACGGCCGCTGCCTCCGCGACCATCTCGGGATTCCCCACGGCCAGCGCTACGAGCTCTGCCGGAGCGTCCATGCCGAGCAGAACGCGATCATCAACGCCGCCCGGGCCGGGGTCAGCCTCCTCGGCGGCGATATCGTCATCTACGGCATGGAGTCGGCCGACGGCCGTCCGATCGACGCCTTTCCCTGCTTCATCTGCAAGAAGATGATCATCAACGCCGGCCTCGTCCGGGTCATTTGCTCGACCGCCGACGGCGGGTCCCTCGTCTTCCTCGTCGACGACTGGGCCCGGGCCTGGCGGGAGGGAGATATTCTCGATGACAAACGCCAATACGGATGACCGCCGGCCCCGGCGCCGGCTCGCCGTCCCGGCCGCCGTCCTGGCCGTTGTCCTGGCCGGGACCTCGGGCTTTCAGGAACGCGAAGGCGTGCTCAGGCTCCTCGGGATCGAGGCCTCGCCGGAGTCGGTCGACTACGTCGTCCGCAAGACGCCGTTCCAGCTCCACACCCTCCTGACCGAGGAGAGGCATCCGAAAACCTGGACCCTGAGCGAGCGGATTCCCTCCTCGACCGAGGCGGGGTTGACGATGCTCCTCGGCGTGGACGAGGACATCGCCGCCAAACTCGAAAGCCTGGCCTCCCGGCCGGACGACCTCGTCCGTCTCGCCAACGCCGTCGAGGCCGCCATCCTCGGCCGCCGGACGATTTATATCTACGGTTGCGGGGCCACGGGGCGGCTGGCCAAGCAGATGGAAAGCTCGTTCTGGCGCCCCTTCTGGAGCCGGCTCAAGGCCCAGCCCGACCTCTGGGCCAAGGTCAAGCACCGCGTCTCGCCCGAGGTCGAATCTTCGCTCATCGGAGAGATGACCGGGGCCGACCGGGCTTTGATCAGTTCCCTCGAAGGTTTCGAGGACCTGCCCCTGATCGGCCGGCTCCAGCTGGCCGATCGGGGCATCGGCCGCGGCGACCTCGTCATCTGCGTCACCGAGGGAGGGGAGACGTCCTCGGTCATCGGAACCGTCCTCGCCGCCCTCGACCAATGGAAGGCGGCCCCGGACTTCGACCCGGCCGAAAGCCGGAAGCGGCTTTTCTTCGTCTACAACAATCCCGACGACAGGCTCCGCCCCTTCGAACGGAGCCGATTGGTCCTCGACGAGCCCGGGATCACGAAAATCAACCTGACGACCGGGCCGCAGGCGATCACGGGATCGACCCGGATGCAGGCCACGACGATCGAGACGTTCGTCATCGGGAGCGCCCTGGAGGCCGCGGTCGAACGAGTCCTCCGCGGAGCGTTGAACAAAAAGGACATGATCCGCCTGGGGTTCGCGGCCGAGACGACGATCGCCGGCCGGCTCCGCGATTTCGGTCCTCTCCTCAGGGAGGTCAAACGGGCGATTCCAGCGATCGCGGCCCTGACCGACCTCGAGGCCGCAACATACGCCGCCGGCCGGTTCTCGACGGTTTACGCCGGTTTGGGCCTGATCACCGTCTTCATCGACAGCACCGAGCGCAGCCCGACCTTTCGTCTCTATCCCCTCGACACCGTCCGGGAACCGAAACGCCGGTGTTGGATTCAGGTCTGGACCGAGGCCGCCGACGCCCAGGCCGCCTGGCGGTCTTTCCTCGGACGGCCTTTCCGCGGCCTGGATCCCGACCTCTACCGCAAGCCGTTCGCCGAGGAGGTCGAGGACCGCTATCTCCGGGAAAAGGCCCTGGCCAGCCTGACCCAGGCCGGCGACGACCAGGCCTCCTTGTACGACTTCTCCTTCTCCGAGCCGAACATCGCCAAACGAGGACCCCGATCCGGGGATTTCGGTCTCTTGGTCCTCCTGCCGGAGGAACGGCGGATGTTATCCGAGACGGGGTCGGCTCCGCGCCGTTTCGAAAGGCTCGTCCTGGAGAGCGGGGCGGCCCTGGGGGTCATCCTCATCGAAGACCGGAGCGAGGCCACCGCCAAGCCGCCGGTCTTCGGCCCGGCCCGCGACCCCAAGAAGACGCCCATCGCCGTCGTTCGCCTGGCCGTGGACACGGCCGGCGATCCCATGGGCGTCCGGTCCCACATCGCCCTCAAGATGCTTCTCAACGCCCACTCGACGGCGGTCATGGCCAAACTCGGAAAAATCGTCGGCAACACGATGACCAACGTCAGCCCGTCCAACCTCAAGCTCATCGGGCGGGCGACGTCCCTCATCCTCCTCCATGTCAACGACGTCCTGGCCCGGCCCGAATGGGTCCGGCGCCACGGCCCCCGCCGGCCCCTGACCTACGGCGAGGCGAACGCCGTCCTGTTCGAGGCCATCGCCTTCATGAAAGAGAAGCCGCAGCGGGCCGGTCAAGCGGCCGAGGTCCCCCTTTCGATCATTTGGATCCTGGAATCGTTCCGGGAGAAGCGGGGGCTCGCCGCCGAGGAAGCCCTGGCGATCCACGAAGGGCGGGGCCTTCAGGCCTATCTCGCGGGGCTCAAAACGCTTTAGCCGGCCGGGGGAACGTTGACGATGTCGTAACAGGGCTCGATGATTCGGCGCTCGCGGCGGGGGGATTTCTTCGGCGGGACGGGCGGCGGCTCGTTGGGGGTCTGGGGATAAACGTACGTCTCTCCGGCGTAGTTGCGCATGACGACCTGCTTGTCGTCGATGGCCTGAACGTACTTCGGCAGGACGGGGACTTTCCCCCCTCCGCCGGGGGCGTCGATGACGTAATAGGGAACGGCCAGCCCGGAGGTCCAGCCGCGCAGGGCCTCCAGGATTTCGAGGCCCTTCTCGACCGTCGTCCGAAGGTGCCCGGTGCCGCAGACATAATCGGTCTGGTAGATGTAATACGGCCGGACGCGGGCCAGGAGGAGTTTTTGCATCAGCCGGCGCATGACGGCCGGGTCGTCGTTGACCCCCTTGAGGAGGACGGTCTGGCATCCGAGGGGGATGCCGGCGTCGGCCAGAAGGCCCAGGGCCGCGTTGGCCTCGGGGGTGAGCTCGTCGGGGTGGTTGAAGTGGACGTTGACGTAGAGGGGGTGGAAGCGGCGGAGCATGGCGGCCAGGGCCGGGGTGATCCTCTGGGGGAGGAAGCAGGGGATGCGCGTCCCGATCCGGAGGATCTCGAGATGGGGGATGGTCCGCAGCTCGCGGAGGATGAATTCCAGGCGGGCGTCGCTCAGCATGAGCGGATCGCCGCCCGAGATGACGACGTCGCGGACTTCCTTGTGGGTCCGGATGTAATCGAGGCCGTCCTCGATGTAGCGGGGATTGATCTTGGCCGGGTCGCCGACTTTGCGTTTCCGGGTGCAGAAGCGGCAGTAGGCGGCGCACATGTGGGAGACAAGGAACAACAGCCGGTCCGGATAGCGGTGGACGATGCTCGGCACCGGAGAGTCCGCATCCTCCTGGAGCGGGTCGGCCAGGCCGCTGTCCGCCGCCAGCTCGGCCGGATCGGGAACGACCTGGCGGTAGATCGGGTCGCCCTTGTATTTGATCAGACCGGCGAAGTACGGCGTGATCTGGGTCTTGAAGTGGCGGGCCACTTTCCGGATCTCGCCGACGGGGAGGCCGAAGAACGCCGCCACCTGCTCGGGCGTCCTCAGGCTTCCTCTCAAAATGCGAGGCCAGTCATCCATGGTCCTTCTCCTTAGGCCAAACGCTTGGCGTAGATGATCCGGTCGTCTCCCGGCTGGTAGAAATCCGGGATCCGGGCCACCTCGGTGTATGATAAATCTTCGTAGAACCGGCGGGTCGGGCCGTATTGGGCGGTCGAGGACGTCTCGATGAGAATCAGCCGCCCTCCCTCCCCCCGGACCTGGGCTTCGAGCCAGGCGACGAGAGCCTTTCCGAGGCCCCGGCCCTGGGCCGATGGGGCCACGGCCATCCAATAGAGGTCGTACGTCCCCCGGGTCAGGGGGGTCGGTCCGTAAGTCATATAGCCGGCCACGGCCCCGGCTTCGTCTTCGATGACAACGGCGGCATAGTCCTTCTGGCCGGGCCGGCCGAGATAGACGTCGAGGATCTCTTCGGCCACCTCGACCTCCTCGGGGCGGAAGAAGCCCGTGGCCCCGACGAGGGCGAGGACGGCCGCCCGATCGGCCGCGGTCAGGGGGCGGATCATTTGCCCTTCCTCCGGTTCATGGCCTTGTCGATGAGCTTCTGCCAGAAGACCTTGTACTCGATCCCGGCCGCCTTGAGGGCCCGGACGTATCCGGCGTCGAGGCTGATGTCGGGATTGGGATTGACCTCGAGGACATGAATTCTGTTCTTCTTGTCGACCCGGAAATCGACCCGGGCGTAGTCGCGGCACTCGCAGGCCAAGAAGGCCTTGACCGCGGCCTCCTGGAGCTTCGTCTTGAGCTCGTCCTCGATCTTCGCCGGGCAGACGGGCTTGGTCGCGGCGTAGAGGACGCCGTCCGTGTGCCATTTGGCTTCGTAGCCGCAGATCGCCGGCTGGCCTTCGGGGAGGTCGGAGAAATCGATCTCCGAGACGGGCAGCGCCTCGGGCTGCTCGACGTCCATGACGGCGACGTTGAATTCCCGTCCCTCGATGAACGATTCGACGAGGACGGGCTCCTCGAAATGATCAAGGATGCGCTGGATCCGGGCCCGAAGCGAGGCCTCGTCCCGGACGACCGACTCCGGGTGGATGCCCAGACTGGCGTCTTCGGTGTTCGGCTTGACGATGAGGGGGAAGGGCAAATCAACCTTGGCCTCGGCCGTCTCGACCAGGACGCCCGGGGCCGTCGGGAGCCCGGCCGATTTCAGGACGGCCTTCGTCTTCCACTTGTTGAGGCATAGGGCCAGGGTTCGGGAATCGTTCCCGGTGTAGGGGATGTCGAAGAGCTCGAAGGCCGCGGCGACGTTGGCCTCGAGCTGGGGGAGCCCGAGGAACGCTTCGCAGAGGTTGACGACGACGTTGGCGTTGAGGTTCTTGAGCCTCTGGATGAACCCCATGAAGCTTTTCCGGAGGGCGATGATGAAGGCCGTATGGCCGAGCTCGGTGACGGCCGGGAGGATCTCCCGGGCCGTCTTCTCGACGGACTCGTCCGACGGATCGGGGACCTTCGTCCCGGTGACGGGGTCGTAGGCGTTGAAAGCGATCCCGACGAGGACGTTCCGGTCCTTGCGGGGGCTCATGCCCGTCCTCCCCGGCTCCGGCCGGCCCGGGACCAAGCCTCGTCGACGACCCGGAGAATGAGGTCCTCGTAGGAATAGCCGGCCGTCCGGGCGGACTTGGGCAGGCAGGAATTGTCCTCGGGATTGGGCAGGACGCCCGGCAGGGGGTTGACTTCAAGGATGTTGGGCTCTCCGGCGGCGTCGAGCCGGACGTCGATCCGGCCCCAATCCCGGAGGCGGAGGACCCGGCAGGCGGCCGCGACAAGGCCCTCGATCTTTCCGGAAAGCTCGGGCGAAAGACGGGCCGGGCAGACGAAGATCGGCAGGGGCTTGTCGGGCGTATCCCAAATCCATTTCGCCTCGTAGGAATAGATCGGCCGGGCTCCCGGCGGAAGGAGGGCGTGGTCGATCTCGACGATGGGAAGGATTTCGAGCCGGGGATAAGTCCCCAGGACGCCGACCGTGAATTCCCGGCCGTCGAGAAAGCTCTCGATGATGGCCGGCTCCTCATAAAGGGCGAAGACTTCGCCGACGCGGTCGACGAGGTCGGCCCGGGTCTCGACGACGGCATTGTCCTTGATGCCCTTGCTCGAGCCTTCATAGAGCGGCTTGACGATCGCCGGGAGGGCGACCTCGCCGGGGACGGGATCCCCGGGTTCGACCGTCCAAAACGGCGGCGTGGCGATCTTGTGGAAGGACAGGATCTCCTTGGCCCTCGACTTGTCGAGGCAAAGGCTGAGGGTCATCGGGTCGGAGCCGGTGTAGGGAAAGCCGAGGATCTCGCACACGGCCGGGATGTGGGATTCCCGGTTGGGGCCAAACAGCCGTTCGGACATGTTGAAGACGAGGTCCGGCCGCTCGGCCCGCAACGTCAGGTAGGCCTCCAAGTCGGATTCGACGAGAATGACGTCGTGTTTCGTCCGGAGGGCGGCCGCGACGGCCTGAATCGTCTCCTCGGAATCGCACTCGGCCAGAAAATCGGACGATGGAGGCTCATCATCCTCGAGCCCCGTCTCTTCGATCCGCGAAGCGACGGCCGCGGCCATGCCGGCCTTGGAACTGAAAACGAGGGCGATCTTCATCATCGGTCTTTCGAGATGAGGCTCGTCCGGGCCGGATCGCGATCGGAAATATTCATCGAGGCGGGATCTTTCACTTCGTTTTTGCTGTTTTCTTTTTTAGTTATAAATCATTTTTCGGAAATGTCAATAGGGTTTGTCAAGAAAAATACAATTAGTGGGGCTCGGCGGCGGCGGCGCCCCCAAAAGATTGGGCTGTCAAAGAGGTGGACATGTCAGCGCATGAACTCGGGGTAAAGATAGCCCGCCCGCGGATCGAGCGGCCGGCGGGCCGCCCGCTCCTCCAAGCGACGGAGGCGGGAGCGGAAATCGGACGGCGGCCTTTCGAAGACGAGCCGGGCCCCGGCCGCGGAAAGATCCTCCAGCCGGTTTGGATCGGCCGGCTTTCGGACGTGGACGACGAGACCTCCGCCCGCGGCCTCGGCCGCGCAGGCCGTCCGCCGGAGCGAATCGTCATCGCCGCGGCCGTCCGGCGGCGGATAAACGGCGTGGATCCATGCGCCTTCGCGGGCGAGATCCTCGAGCCAGGGGCCGAGCGGTCCGTGATGATAGTAAACGAGCGGGCTCCGGCCTCTTCGGGCGGCGGCGGCCAGGACGACGAGCGTCCCGGGGTCTCGGGGCCTCGGGCTGGCGGAGAGGGCCAGGTAGACTCCGTTCTCGGCGATCTCCCGCAGGTCCGGGAGGCCGAGCGCCGGCCCCGCCTCCTCCGGTTCGAGGGGGCCATGGTGAAAGAAAGACACCGCCGCTCCCCCCGTCCGGGCGGCCGCGCTCAGAAAGACAACCTCGGCCGCTCTCGGCCGGGCGCGGTCCGAGGTGTAGATCTCCGCCCCGGCCTTTCCGAGCCACTCCAACTCGACCGCCGAGAACCGGCCGGAATCGACGAGGCGGAGACGGCCTTCCCGCCGCTTTCTTCCGGAGGCCGCCTCGCGCAGGGCGGCGAAGTCGGCCTCGTCGTCGCGGACGACGAGGCCGCGCTTCTCGGCCTCGGTTTCGAAGCCCATCTTCGGGTCCACGGACACGTCATCCTTTCGGTCTTCGTCAGGTTGGAAATCGCCGGCGAAGGAATTTGCGAAAACGGAGTTTACGCCGCCGGGCGGGTCTTGTCAAGAACTTCGAACCCGTTGTCGTTGAAAATCTTTTCCTTTGAGTTTATAAATAAGAAGGAAAATTTTCCATTCGGTGCTGGTGATTGTCGAGGCCGTCATCCCGGTTTGTCGATATTCCCCCGCGCCCAAGGGAAGAGAACCATAAGAACAAGGCCAAAACATGAAAAAGTGCGTCGTCCTTCTGTCCGGCGGGCTCGACTCGACGACGGCTCTCCTCTGGGCCCGGGCGCGGTACGGCGAAGTCCGAGCCCTGACCTTCGATTACGGCCAGCGCCACCGGGGCGAAATCCGGGCGGCCCGCCGGACGGCCCGCCGCCTCGGCGTCCCGCAGGCCGTCCTCCGGCTCGATCTGGCCTCCGTCGGGGGGGGGTCGGCCTTGACCGACCGGTCCATCCCGCTGCCCCGTCATCGCCGCGTCCCCCGGCTGAAAAAGGACCCGCCCCCGACCTATGTGCCGTTCCGGAACGGAATCTTTTTGGCCTTGGCCGCGGCCTGGGCCGAAGCCCGCGGGATCACCGACCTCGTCTGCGGTTTCAACGTCGTCGACTCGCCCGCATACCCCGACACGAGCCGGGCGTTCGTCCGGGCTATGTCCCGGGCGGTCAACGCGGGCACCCGGTCGGCTTTCGGCCCGCCCCGGCTGCGGATCGTCATCCCCTTCCTGACCATGAAAAAATCGGATATCATCGGCCTCGGCCTTCGGCTCGGGGCCGATTACGCGGACACCGTGACCTGTTACGCCGGAACGCCGGAGCCGTGCGGAGCCTGTTCGGCCTGCCTCCTCCGGGCCCGGGCCTTCCGGCAAGCGGGCCGGCCAGACCCGCTGGCCCGAAAACCGCGGCCAAAGGAGCGCCGATGAGCTGGATCCTCAAGGTCCGCGGCCGGTTCTCGGCCGCCCATTTTCTCCGCGAATACCAAGGAGAGTGCGAAAAAATCCACGGCCATACTTTCCGGGTCGAAGCCGAGATCGAAGTCCGGGAGCTCGACCGGGCCGGCCTGGGAATCGATTTTGCCGTGATCAAGAGGCGCCTGGCCGAAATCCTACCCGACCACAAGCTTCTCAATGACGTCTACGCCTTCAACCCCTCGGCCGAAAACCTGGCCCGCCGGTTCTTCGAGGACCTCGCCGCCGCCTTTCCGGTCAGGGCGGTGACGGTCTGGGAATCCGAGGATGCCTCCGCCACCTACGCTCCGGATCGCTGAGATCTTCGGCTCCGTCCAGGGGGAAGGCCTGCGCCAGGGCCAGCCGACGGTCTTCATCCGACTGGCCGGCTGCAACCTCCGCTGCCCGTTCTGCGACACGAAAACCGCCCGACGCGGCGGCCGGAGAATGACTCCGGCCGGCGTCGTCGCCGCGGTCGTCCGTCTCCGGAGACGCTGGCCGGCCGACTGGGCGGACATCACCGGCGGGGAGCCGATGCTCCAGGACCTCGAACCTCTCGTCCGAGGCCTGCGGGCCGAAGGCTTGTCGGTTCAAGTCGAGACGAACGGCACGGTCTTCCGCCCGGCGCCCTACGATTGGATCACGGTCTCGCCCAAACCCCCGGATTACGCCGTGGCTCCGGACTTCCGGAGCCGCGCCCGTGAAGTCAAACTCGTCGTCACTCCGGACCTGGCTTACGCCGTCCTCAAGAGCCTCCGCCGGCGGTTCCCGGAGAATGTCCCCCTCATCCTCCAGCCCCGCTCGAACTCCCGGACATGCGGCGCCAGGGCGGTCCGCCTTCTCGGCCGGGCGATGGAGGAGGGGAAAGCGAACATCCGCCTCGGGGTCCAGCTCCATCGGGTTCTCGGCGCCCGATAGCCCGGCCGGGCGGCGGGGATTGCCTGATTCGCCGTTTCTCAATAGAATGGCCCCTTGAACGGAAAGACCCTCGAAGCCGCCATGCCGGAAGCCGAGAACCGGGCCGCGGGATTGACCGTCGGCCGCCGCCTCCTCCTGACCGCCGTCCTCGGCCTCGTCCTCGCGCTCCTCGTTCCCCTCTACCGGAGGGTCAGCCACGTCTCGGCCCTCCGGCGGACGATCGCCGACATGCGCGTCTGGCAAGAAGCCATCGCCGCCTACAAGGCCGACCATGGGGCCCTTCCCTCCAACCCCCGGGGCGAGATAACCTTCGGCAAAAAAATCGTCCGGGAGCTCAGGCCTTACTTCGCCCGGATCCGAACCGCCGATTGGTGGGGCTGTCATTATGGGATCTGGCTCGGCCCCGGGATCCACGAATACGGTCTGGAATCGTCCTCGGCCGAAGACGTCCTGATCGTCTCGACCGGCCGAAGGGGCGTCCGCGAAGCCTGGCGGTTCGACCCGGACGATCCCGCGGCGGGTTTTTTCGATCTCGACACCATCGAGGATTTCGAGAAAGACCTCGTCGTCTGGAACGGCCGGCCCGTCCGGTGGCCGAAAGACCCGAGATGACCGGCTCCCGGCTCCGCGCTCGGCTCTCCCGGCCCGTCTCCCGGGCCTCCGTCCGGGGCCTCATCGGCCGCCTCCTCGACAATCCGGCCCTGCGAAGCCGCCGCGTCCTCTGGGTCTTGGCCGTCCTCCTGTCCGCCATGTTTCTCTTTCAGGTCGGCCAGTTCATGTTCGTCTGGGACATCGACGCCTCCTCATACTACATCGGCGCCAAGGGCTTCTCCCTCGGGCTCGACATCTACGACCCCGACGTGTTCCAAGCGCCGGCCAATTCGCTCTTCGGCCGGCCCATGGTCATCCCCCCCTACATCTATCCGCCCCTTCTCGGACAAATCCTCATCCCCCTGGCCGCTCTCCCTCCCGAGCTGTTCTACTGGGCCTTCTTCGCCCTGAACCTCGCCCTGGCCGGCCTGACCCTCTTCCTGACGGCCAGGCTCCTCCGCCTCGAGGCCCGGCCGAGCATTCTTCCGATCCTCTTTCTCTTCATTCTCCTCCCCGTCAACCGCCCTCTCATCAGCACCTTCTACCACGGCCAGATCAACCTTCTCGTCCTCGACGCCCTGCTCGCCGCGCTTCTCCTTCGACGGGGAGGCCGACCTTGGCTGTCGGGCCTCTGCCTCGGCTTCGCCGTGATCGTCAAGATCTACCCCGCCCTATTCGCCCTCCCCCTCCTCTGGTCGAAGAAGGGGAAAGACCTGGCCGCTCTCGCCGCCGGCGGCCTGGCCTTGGTCGGCGCCTCGGCCGCCGCCTTCGGAGCGGCCCCCTGGGCGGATTTCGTCCGCTTCACCGCGGAAACGATGACCGGTCGCTCGACGTCCCCCTATCTCGTCGAATTCGGGGACGCCGTCCTCAACGTCTCCCTCAAGGGATTTCTCCACCATCTGTTCGAGGTCTTCGCCTGGAACCAATCCGCCGTCGCGCCTCTCTGGGCGGCCTTGACGGCCGTCCTTCTCATCCTCGTCCTGGCCATGCTCCGCGGCCGGCCCTGGACGACGGATTTGGGGCTCCAGGCCTCCGTTCTCCTTCCCTTGACCGTCCTCCTAGCCCCCCTGTCCTGGTCCCACCATTACATCGTCGTCCTCGTCCCCCTGGCCTATCTCTTCCGCCGCCTCCTCTCCGAGCGCCGCTACGGGGCTTTCCCCGGCCTCGCCCTCTCCGCCGCCCTGATCCTCTACACGGTCTCCTGGAAAGGCTTCCCGTTCAACCATGCCCGGACCTTCGGGGGACTCGGGCTTCTCCTCTTCGTCCTCGTCTTCGAGCGCCGGACGGCCCGGTTCTCGGGGAAGCCGGACGACGGCCCATGAATTTCCGTTTCGGCCTCAAAGGCCGTCCGGTAACGGCCGTGACGGCCGCCCTTCTGGCTCTCCTCGGGATTTTCCTCGTCCTCAACCGGTTCTTTTACGCCCCCAAGATTCTCCTCATCGGGATCATCCTCATCGTCTCCCTGGCCCTCCGGAAGACGGGGCTCCTCCTCCGGGACTGGTTTCCCTTCCTGGCCTTTCTCTACCTCTTCGATAGCCTGCGCGGAACGATCTACGCCCTGACCTGCCGGCTCCAGCTCCCCGTCCGGGCTCTCTACGTCCTCGACCTCGAAAGAACCCTGTTCGGGACGGTGCCCTCCGAAGCCCTCCAGAAGGCCCTCCTCCGCTCGCCGCCGCCGGAGTTCGGGCTTCTCGAAAAGATCGCCACGGTCGTCCACGGGACGCATTTCATCGCCTTTCTCTACGTCGGCCTCGTCGTCTGGCTTCAGCGGCCCCGCTTTTTCGGCGCTTACAAGTCCGCCTTTTCCTGGCTGACCGGCCTGGGCGTTCTCGGCTATCTCCTCGTCCCGACCGTCCCGCCCTGGATGGCTTCGGAAGTTTTCGGCCTCGTCCCCGGCCTCCAGCACTTCAACGTCATCCTCTACAACACGAATTTCCCCGACCTGTCTGCGGGCTTCAACACCAACCCCATCGCCGCCATGCCCTCCCTCCACGCCGCTTTCCCCTGCCTGGCCTTCCTCATTCTCGCCCGCCTCTACCGCGGCCGGGCCCTCGTTTTCGGACTCTACGCCCTCCTCATGGCCTTGGCCATCGTCTACACGAGCGATCATTATGTCGTCGACCTCCTGGCCGGGTTCGCCTTGGCCGCGGCCTGCTACATGTTCGCTTTCCGGCGGCTCGCCGGGAGCGCTCCGCCGCCGGCGACTCGGAGTCCGTGGAGGCCGGCCGCCCTCGGGTCGGCCCTGCTCGCGGCCGGGATCGGTCTCGGGTTGGCCAACAAGCATGCCTTCGAGGCCCATCCGGAAGCCTACGACTACGCCTCCGTCCCCCGTTACGTCGATTTCACCGGGAACGAGGACCGGTATGCCGGCAACTTCAGCGTCCAGATGTATCTCGGCGGGCATGCCATCTCCCGGGGGGACATCGGGCGGGCGTTGGGATATTTCGAGCGTGCCCTGGGCCTCGCCGAAGGACGAGCCGAGAGGGCCCGGGCCGAGCTTCGGATCGCCCAAGGCCGGGCCCTTCTCGAGAACCGGAAATAGAATCTATGGCCGGGAAAGCAACGACCTGGCCCCGGCCCGGGTCAGGTAAACGCCAAGCAAAATGACCGCCGCCCCGGCGATCTGGACCATATGCATCCTCTCGCCCAAGATCCACCAGGCGAAGACGGCCGTCAAAACGGGGGTCAGGTTGCCGTAGACCGCCGTCCGGGTGTTTCCGATCCGCTGGACCGAGTAGTACCAGATGAGGTAGCCCAGGACGAGGCCGAAGAGGGCGGACAGAAAAAGGGCCGACCAGGCCCGCCAGGAGACATCGGCCCAGGCGATCCGGACGACCTCCGCGGCCGTCGTCGGAAAATAGGCCGCCGCGCCGACGGCCACGGTCACGGCCGAGAATTGAAGCGGCGAGAGGCGGGCCAGGAACGGTTTCGAGAAAACGGTGTATCCGGCCCAGAGGATCGTCCCGGCGAAAATCATCGCGTCGCCCTGGGCGCCGGCCGACCCCGGGGCGATCCCGCCGTTCATCCGGGAGATGACGAGATAAAGGCCGCCAAGGGAGATGAAGATCCCCGTCCAGGTCGGCCAGGGGATATTCTCGATGCCTAGGAGCCGAGAGAGAAGGGCGACGAAGACCGGAGAGGTCGAGAGGATGAACGACGTGTTGGCGGCCGTCGTCCGGCTCATCGCCCCGATGAACAGCGCCTGATAAACGGCGTTCCCCATGATCCCGATCAAGGCCAGTTTCCAGAGGTCGGCCGGAACAATCCCCTGGAGCCTCCGGCGGGAGAGAGCCAGGAGGCCGAGGAGAACGGCGGCCGTGAGGAGGAGGCGCAGCCCGTTGAACGCCTCGGGAGAAAGCTCGCGCAGGCCGATCTTGACGAAGCTGAAGTTGACGGCCCACATGAGCACGGCCGCGAGCATCAGGGCATCGCTCAATCCGAAAGCCGGTCCCCGGCTGTTGGAGGGTCGCATGGTCGGGCGCGGGGAAGGGCTCAGCCGGCCGTCCGCGTTCTCGGGAACGAGGCCTCGACGACGGCCCGGATGCCCCCCCGCGGATTGAAGGCCCCCTTGACTTCGGCCCGGACGGGCCGGCAGGCCCGGACGACGTCTTCCAAGATCCGGTTGACGGCATTTTCGTAAAAGATCCCCAGGCCGCGGTAAGCCAGGATGTATTCCTTGAGGGACTTGAGCTCGAGGCACGCCGCCCGGGGGACATAGCGGATCGTGATCGTCCCGAAATCGGGGAGGCCCGTCTTGGGGCAGACCGAGGTGAACTCCGGGATATCGATCGTGACTTCATAGCCCCGGAATTGATTGGGAAACGTGGCCAAGGCCGGAAGTTCGACGGACAGGCCGGCCTTCCCCTCTTTCTCGCCGGTGCGGCGCATTGGTTTGTCCTCTCGAAAATGCTATTATAATCGAACCTTTCCCCAAGGAGAAGACGGAAGAGCGATGACCGCCTGCCGCCAAGAAAAGAACATGCCCCGCTGCAACTGCAGCTACGAGCCCTGCCCCCGCAAGGGCGTCTGTTGCGAATGCCTCGCCTATCATTGGGGGATGAGGGAGCTCCCGGCCTGTTTTTTCCCGGACGAGGTCGAACGGACCTGGGACCGCTCGCTGAGCCGGTTTCTGAAGACCGTCGCGAAGTAGGCCATGCGGCCTTCGTTCACGTACGGGCCCGTCCCCTCCCGCCGGCTGGGATTTTCCCTGGGCGTCGACCTTCTTCCTTTCAAGACCTGCTCGATGGACTGCGTCTACTGCCAGCTCGGCCCGAACCGCCGGACGACGGTCCGGCGGCGGGAGCACGCCCCGGCCCGGGCCGTTCTGGCCGAAATCCGGGCCGCCCTCGCCTCCGGCCGGCGGATCGACGCCGTCACCTTTTCCGGCTCGGGCGAGCCGACCCTCCACGCCGGACTGGGCCGGATCATCCGGGCGATCAAGCGCCAGACGACCGTGCCGGTCGTCGTCCTGACGAACAGCTCGACCCTCTCCCGGCCCGAGGTCAGGTTGGCCCTGGCCGCGGCCGACATCGTCATCCCCTCGCTCGATGCGGCGACCGAGTCCGTCCTCCGGCGGGTCAATCGGCCGCATCCCTCTCTCACGGCGGCGCGGATCATCGACGGTTTGGCCGCGTTCCGGCGGCGCTTCAAGGGCCAAATCTGGCTCGAAATCCTTCTCGTCAAAGGGATAAACGACGGCCCGGCCCATCTCCGGGCGCTCCGCCGGGCGATCGCCCGCCTGGCGCCGGACCGCGTCCAGCTCAACACCGTCGTCCGCCCGCCGGCCGAGCCGTGGGCCAAGCCGCTCTCCCGGCCGGAGCTCGAGCGCATCAAGGCCTCGTTCGGCGGGACGGCCGAAATCGTCGCCGAGCCGCCGGAAGGGGGAAGGTCCGCTCCGGCCGCCGGCGGCCTCGAGGGGCGCGTTTTGGGGCTCCTCCGGCGGAGGCCCGAAACGGCCGAGGGCTTGGCCGTGTCGCTGGAGGCGGAAATCGGCGCCGTCCGGAGCGCGGTCCGAACCCTCTCCGCCTCCGGACGGATCAAGCCCGCGGCTCACGGCCGCCGCCGGTATTACGAAGTTGTCAAAGACGCCGCCGCCGGCTGACATCCATCCGGACTTGGGTTATAATGCCGTCTCCCGAGAGAACCCCGTGATCAAAGCGAACGCCTTTCTGTCTCGAATCAGCCCCTACAAGCCCGGCCGGCCGATCGAGGAGGTCGCCCGCGAGCTGAAGCTTCGGGGTGAAATCATCAAGCTCGCCTCGAACGAAAATCCCCTCGGCCCGTCCCCTCTCGCCCTTCGGGCCATCCGCCGCTTCCTCAAGGACATGTCCCTCTATCCCGACGACAACTGCTACTATCTCAAGAAGAAGATGGCCGGGCTCCTCGGGGTGACCCCCGAAAACCTCCTCTTCGCCAACGGCTCGGTCGAGATTCTCCCGATGGCGACGCACGCTTATCTCGGCCCGGGGGACAGCGCCGTCACCGGGGCCGGGGCTTTCCTCTGGTTCAAGATCGCCGTCTGCCATACGCCGGCCGAACTCATCGAGGTCCCGCGGAAAGATTTTCGCTTCGACCTCCGGGCGATGGCCGCCGCCATCCGGAAAAACACCCGGCTCGTCTACATCGACAATCCCAACAACCCGACGGGGACGATCGTCACCCGGGACGAAGTCGAGGAATTCTTCCGGCATGTTCCCGAAGACGTCCTCGTCATCTTCGACGAAGCCTATATCGAATACATCGACGACCCCGCTTTCCCGGACTGGTCCGACCTCTTCCGGCGTCGGAAAAACATCCTCATCCTCCGGACCTTCTCCAAAATCTACGGCATGGCCGGCCTCCGCCTGGGCTTCGGCGTCGCCGACCCGGAAATCATCGACAGCCTGGCCAAGCTCAGGATTTCGTTCAACGTCAACCGCTTTTCCCAAGTCGCCGGGACGGCCGCCCTCGACGACGCGGCCCACGTCCGGAAGGGGAAAGCCGTCAACGACGCCGGGAAGGCGTACCTGGCCGAGGCCTACCGCCGGCTCGGCCTATTCGCCCTCCCGACCCACGCGAATTTCTTCTTCGTCGATTTCGGCCGGGACAGCCGGCCGGTCTTCGAAGCCCTCCAGGGCAAGGGCATTATCACCCGGACGATCAAGGAATACGGCTTCCCCAACGCCCTGCGGATCTCGATCGGGACCGAGGAGCAGAACCGGCGCCTCATCCGGGCCTTGGGAAGCCGTCTCTAGATTTTCCCCGCGAGCCAAGATGCCTCGGCCAAGGACCACGGGAAAGGCCGGGAAGCCGACTTTTCGGTACGAAGCCGTCGGCCTCGTCCGCTCTCCCTTCAAGACGCCCGAAGAGATCCCGGTCGAACGCAACGCCGACCCCCGCGGCTTCGACGACGTCCGGGGAAAGCTCGTCATCGACCCCGCCTGCGCCCGAGGCCTCAAGGACATCGACGGCTTTTCCCATCTCTTCGTCCTGTTCGCCTTTCATCGAGCCGGGGAAGCCAAGCTCCTGTCCCGGCCGCCGTTCGACACGGAGCCCCGCGGCGTTTTCGCCTCTCGCTCTCCCCGCCGCCCCAACGCCTTGGGCCTGACCATCGTCAAGCTTGAGAGCCGCCGGGGGCGGGTCCTTCACGTCTCGGGACTGGACATGATCGACGGAACGCCCATCCTGGACATCAAGCCTTACACCGACCGCGACCGCAGGAGGGGGGCGCGGACGGGCTGGCTGGCCCGGTACCGGCGGCGGGCGGCGGGCCGAGGCCGGAAAGGAGCGGCATGAGAATTCTCTCCCGGACCGCCTTGCGGGCCGCGGCCGCGGTCCTCGCCCCGGCCGCCCTGGCCGTCGGCCAGGACCTCCTCCGCCAACTTGGAGGTTTCCAAGACTTCCTCAGCCGGAGGGTCTCCTCCTTCGACCGATCCGGCGGAAACCGGGACGCCCTGACGATCAAGCCGGGAGAGACGGCCGTCCTCGCCGACCTCCAAGGCCCGGGGGCTATTCACCACTTCTGGGTGACGATCTCGGCCGAACCGTTCTATGGGCGCAAGATCGTCCTCCGGATGTACTGGGACGGCGAGACGGCCCCTTCGGTCGAAGCTCCGATCGGCGATTTCTTCGGCGTCGGCCACGGGTTGAACCGCAATTTCGCCTCGCTGCCGTTGGTCTGCTCATCCGAAGGCCGGGCCCGCAACAGCTTCTGGTACATGCCGTTCCGGAAGTCCGCCCGGGTCACCGTGGCCAACGAGGGCCGAAGGGACGTCGCCGCGTTCTATTACTACCTCGACTACCGGGTCTTCCCTTCGCTTCCGACCGACACGCCGACCTTCCATGCCCAATACCGCCAGGAGACGCCCTGCGCCGCCGGACGGAACTACCTCATCCTCGAAGCCCAGGGGCGGGGCCATTATGTCGGCTGTCACCTCAGCGTTTTTCAAAAGGCCATGGGCTGGTGGGGCGAGGGGGACGACATGATCATCGTCGACGGCGAGGACTTCCCCTCCCTCCACGGCACGGGATCGGAGGACTATTTCGCCGACGCTTGGGGGATGCGGGAGAGCCAGAGCCTGTTCTACGGCTGCCCTCTCCAGGAGGAGGATTTCCAGGCCGGCTCCAAGGCCTCGGTCTACCGCTTCCACATCCCCGACCCCATCCCGTTCCGGAAGTCGATCTCGGTCTCGATCGAGCACGGCCACGACAACGATCGGGCCGACGATTTCTCATCCACGGCCTACTGGTACCAGTCCGAGCCGCACAGGCCCTTTCTGGCCCTTCCGACCGTCGAGGCCCGGCTGCCGTTCGCCCTCGAGCCCCCGCCGAACTTCGTCCTCCCGGCCTGGAAAGAAGCCAAGGCCGACCTCGGACAGGCCTTCGAAGACGCCGAAAAAGGGCTCGCCTTCAAGGGCGGGCGGCTTGTCCTCTCGAAGTCCTCCTATTACCTCCCGAGCGGGGAGCGGTATCCCGTCTTGGCGACGGACGGGCCGACATCCCCCTCCGTCCACATCGGCTTTCCGGTCGGCGTCGCCGAGCGCTACGACGTGACCCTCTTTTTCCTCAAGGGGCCGAACATGGGGATTTGGCGGCCGACGAGCCTCGTTTCGGCCGGGTCCGACGTTTTGGAGGAACGGCCCGACTTTTCCGGGTACGCGGAAGCGAAGGGGATGGGCGCGCTCTCGCTGAAGAGCGTGTCCCTCTCCGCAGGCCCAGGGGTTCTCGAGCTGGCCCGCCGCGGCAAGGCCCGGGCCGCTTCCGGGGACGACTTGGCCTTCCTCGGCCTGAGCCTCGTCCCGTCCGAGCGCCGTTATCTCACGGAGTGGAACGTCATCGGCCCGTTCGCCGCGCCGGACATGGACGCCCTGACCGTCGCCTATCCGCCCGAGCGGGAGCTCGACCTCGAGAAATCCTACGCCGGCGGATTCGGGAAGACGGCCGTCTGGCGGAAAGCCCGCGCCGGCGCCGGCGGTTACGTCAACCTCCTCGAATTCGTCCAGCCGGGGGAATACGTCATCGCCTACGCCCTGGGCTTCGTCGAAGCTCCCTCGGCCACGGAGGCCGTCCTGCTCCTCGGCAGCGACGACGGCGTCCGGGCCTGGGTCAACGGGGAGCTCGTCCACACGAACGCCGCCTACCGGGCCTCCGCCCCGGACCTCGACAAAGTCGCGGTCCGGCTGAACAAGGGGAGAAATGCCGTTCTCCTCAAGATCCTCCAGGGGGCCGGGGCCTGGGGCTTTCACGCCCGCTTCGCCGACCCCGAGGGCGGGCTGCGCTGGTCGGCCGACCGGCCTTGAATCATGAAGGGCGATAAAACCCTCTGGACGGCCCGTGAGGCCGGCCTTCTCCGCAGGCTCAAGACGCCCGTTGAAATCCAGGAATACTTGAACTCGCTGGCCTATGATGCCGCCCCCGGTACGGCTTCCCCCCGACGGGTCCTTCGGGAGAAAAGGGCGAACTGCTTCGAGGGGGCGCTTTTGGCCGCGGCGGCCCTGCGCGTCCACGGCCGGCCGCCGCTTCTCGTCGACATGCGTTCCCGGAACGACGACGACCACGTCCTGGCCGTATTCCGCCGAAACGGGGCTTGGGGCTGCGTGGCCAAATCGAACTTCACCGTCCTCGGCTTCCGCGAGCCTGTTTACCGGACGATCCGGGAGCTGATGGCCTCGTTTTTCGACGTCTTTTTC
>Ga0194125_10003015_pt1 | contig 27541 bp, 30 predicted proteins | sample TA2KigC250mmetaG_FD_148626 | JGI IMG/M metagenome (GOLD analysis project Ga0194125, IMG submission 148626) | Freshwater microbial communities from Lake Tanganyika, Tanzania - TA2015034 Kigoma Deep Cast 250m | ecosystem: Environmental > Aquatic > Freshwater > Lake | place: Tanzania: Lake... | reverse complement strand
TTGTGGTAGATAAGGTGTCAGGGAATTTTTTTAATTACACGGTGCGGTTTAAGAAGCCGTGAGATTGCCACCCCTTCGCTACGCTCAGGGTCGCAATGGCAATGGGTGTTGTCATTCTGAAGGAGTCCCGATTTTATCGGGGCGACTGAAGAATCTCGGTATATGCGGGGTGATGAGATTTTTCCCCTTCACTTCGTTCAGGGTCAGAATGACAAAGGGTAAGGCTCAGAATGACAGATAAAAATGCAAGATTGATTACAGGGATGTTTTTGATTACGACGATGATTGTGGCAATCATTTTTAATTTGGATTTGGATGTTTGAATTTGTTTGGGATTTAGAAATTCGGATTTGGGATTCCAGACTTCACCCTCATCCTGACCCTCTCTCATTAAAGGAGAGGGGAATCGAAAGTAATTCTCTGGCATGTTAGAATAGACGGGCGGTGGATATAGCAGCGAATATCAAAGAAGTGCAAAGGCGAATTGAACGGGCTTGTCAGCGCAGTCACAGGTCACCCAGTGAGATAACGCTGGTGGCGGTTACCAAGGGTTTTGAGGCTACAGCAATAAGGGCGGCTTTTGACTGCGGAATAAGAAATTTCGGTGAGAACCGAGTCCAGGAGGCAGAGGATAAGATAGCACAACTTTCAGACCTTAAACCTAATGTCACCTGGCATATGGTGGGGCATCTCCAGAGCAATAAGGCTAAAAGGGCAACAGATTTATTTGATATAATTCATAGCGTTGATTCGGTGAGGCTGGCTGAGATTTTGAATCGGCGGGTAGAAAAGACTCTGCCTGTTTTGCTTGAGGTCAATGTTTCCGGCGAAGCGACAAAGGGCGGCTTCTCTGTGGACGAGACTGCGATGGCAGTTGAGAAGATAAGACTGTTGCCTAATTTGAAAGTAATAGGGCTGATGACCATTGCACCACTGGTGGCTGACCCTGAAGAAGTCCGCCCTGTGTTCCGAAAACTGCGAGAGCTTCGAGATTTTTTGGGACTGGAGCATCTGTCTATGGGGATGACCGACGATTTTGAGGTGGCGGTTGAGGAAGGGGCGACTATGCTCAGGATAGGTCGAGCTATTTTTGGCGATAGGAGGTAGCAATGAAGATAAGTTTTATCGGCGGTGGAGTCATGGGTGAGGCAATTATTAAGAGCCTTTTGGCTAAAGGGGTGGCGAATTCGGGTGATATTACTGTCAGCGATGTCAGTGAAGCACGGCGGGGTCTACTGAAGGAGAGATACGGCGTTAAGGTCACGGCTGATAACCGCGAGGCAGCGGATGATGTCCAAGTGGTTGTTCTGGCTGTGAAGCCACAGGAGTTGGGCAAGGTACTGGGCGAATTGAAGGGGCTATCGGCTCAGCAACTGGTACTGTCCATCGTGGCTGGTGCTAATTTGGATAAGTTGGGCCAGGGGCTGGGCCACTCCAGTCTGGTTCGGGCGATGCCTAATATGCCGGCACAAATCGGTGAAGGTATGACGGTATGGACAGCCACTGCTGTTGTGAATCAGCAGCAGAAGGAGATGGCACAGTCTATTCTGGCTGCCCTGGGTGATGAAATCTATGTTAGCAGTGAGAAGTACATAGATATGGCGACCGCTTTAAGCGGCAGCGGTCCGGCGTATGTTTTCCTCGTTATCGAGGTGTTGGTTGATGCTGGTGTGCATATAGGTTTGCCCCGTGACATGGCTGAAAAGCTGGTGACAAAGACGGTGCTAGGCTCAACCCGAGCTGTCGAGGCGATGGGTAAGCATCCAGCGGAACTAAGAAATATGGTGACATCGCCAGGGGGAACTACAACCGAAGGACTACTGCAATTGGAAACGGGTGGCTTGCGTTCCCTGCTCCTTAAGGCGGTCATTGCTGCTTATAACAAGGCTAAGGATTTGGGTTCCAAGTGAGGACGCCCTTTTTTCTGTCATTGCGATTGAAGCGAAGCAATCCTATGATTCACCCTCACTCTGACCCTCTCCCGTCAATGGAGAGGGGAATAGAAGGGGATTGCCTCGTCGTCCTTCTGCGAAGGACTCCTCGCAATGACAGCAGACATTCTCAGTTTGACCTTGAATGGGACGACAAGGATGTAGTGCCCGAGGTGGTCAATCCGGACGTGAATTTCCTGTTTCAGAGGATGAATGAGGTTGTCCTGGAGAAAGCGGCTCCGATACAAGGAGAGATGATAGTGGATATCGGGTGTGGTAGGGGTATTGATGGTGTTGAGTTGGCTAAAAGGGGAGCGGTGGTTATTGGTCTTGAGCCTTCAAGTGTAATGATAGCGCATGCCAAAAACCATATTTCAGAAAATGGGGCAGGTATGAGTGTAGTTCGGGGGGTGGGCGAACACCTGCCGTTTCAAGCTCAGTCTTTGGACAAGGTTGTGTGCAAGGGGGCTTTGGACCACTTTCCTGAGCCGGCGATGGTCATAAGCCAGATCGGCATGGCGCTTAAACCTGAAGGGAAGGCGATAGTAGCCATAGCCAATTTTGAAAGCCTTGGCTTCAAATTGGGCAGGATGGTGTGGTGGTTCAGGAAAAGGCTTGGTTTCAAGCCTCTGGAGGGAAGGATGCCGTGGGAAGTGCCAGAGGACCATACATATAAATTCGATTATTCACTTATCAGTCGCCTGGTGAGGAGTTACCTTAAAGTGGAACAGGTTATCGGAATATCGCTGCTTTTTGGCCTTCCCTGGTGGGGTATATTGCTCGCTAAGTGCCCCAGAAAAATATCGCTTGCCATATTGAATTCGCTGGATAGAGTGGCTCGATATCTTCCTTCGTTCAGTGATGTTATTGTCCTTAGATGTAGGCCGAAGTAGGGGAATCGCTGTCATCTAAATCAATCGCCGTAATCGTATTATGTGTGAGCCTTGCGGGCATAGACGACCAGACTTTTGGAGAAGAATTTGTTGAGGAAGCTGTCGAGGAGGCGAACAGGTTTGCTGTTGTGGTATATATCCCATATCAAAAACTTATGATAAAGTGATGGGATTAGAGCTTTTTCATTGTTTACCCCGAAGAGGGAGCGGGATATCCAGTAGAATGAATGTAGCGCGTGTTTGTGGCGGATAGCGTAGATGTGCAGGTTGTTCTGTTGTAGCTTAGAGATGAGTTCGCCGGCTTTGTATATCCTGATGTGGCCTCCGGGCTTGCCGTGATAACCTCGGGACAATTTCCAGCAGATGGTTTCGGGGAGATAGGAGGGCACGCTGATGGCAAGCGTGCCCTTGTCCTTTAGAACTCTCACTAACTCCCTGATACCCTGGAGGTCATCGGGAACATGTTCCAGTACTTCCGAACAGATGACTTTATCGAAGGAAGCATCTTTGAAGGGGAGGCTCAATATATCTCCCTTAAGTAGAAGCCATTTCCCTCTGGTTTCGCCCTGTTTATCCAGAAGATAAAGGGCGTAGTGTGCCTTTTTCAGATTTGTCTCGTCAATATCCAAGGCACAAACCAGGCATTCATTTCGTTTACATGCTTCCCAACTATGCCTGCCTTCGCCGCAGCCGACATCCAGAATTAGCTCACCATCCTTAATTTCTATTAGGTCATAGTCGATGGTGAGCATTCATGATATCCTATACCCAAGTACACTTTTGTGACATCCTTGTCTTGTGTTAGTTTGAGCGCAGCGAAGAGTCTACTTAGAGAAAGCTCAGCAAAGGCTACGAGATTCTTCGCCCTTTGGGCTCAGAATGACAAGGGTTCCTGGCTTAGTTGTTAGATACTTCTATTTCTGAAGTTTTTATTAAGTAGCTTCTGGTGTTTTGCCCGGGTGAAGTTTCTTCCATTTTTCCAGCAGTTGTTCCTTGCTTTCTTTGTGGGCAGCGTCTGGAACGCAGCAATCTACAGGGCATACCTCGACGCATTTGGGTGATGCAAACCAGCCAACGCATTCAGTGCACTTGGTGGGGTCGATTACGTATATTGACTCCCCTTCTTTGATGGCCTGGTTCTTGCATTCTGGCTCACAGGCGCCACAGCTAATGCATTCATCAGTGATTTTGTACGCCATTTTTAGTTTAACCTCCTCGTATTATATGTTTTGTTGTGTTAGCTCTATCTTGTAATTTTATCTTGGTTTTGTGGCAACATTCACTTTCGTGAGGGCTGGCTAAGTTCTGAGGCGAACTTCTTCCTCAGGGCATCAGCAACGTGGTCTGGCACCATATTTTCAAGGCAGCCTCCAAGTTGGGCAACTTCTTTAAGCAGGCTGGAACTGAGGAACTGGAATTCCAAGCTCGCCATAAAGCAGACCAGTTCAATGTCAGGTGCTAGCTTCTTGTTCATCATCGCCATCTCAAACTCTCGTTCAAAATCGGAGCTCATTCTAAGTCCTCTGACCATGACTTTTGCTCCGACATTTTTAGCGAAATCGACAGTGAGTCCAGAATAGGATTGCGTCTCGACATTCTTCAGATGAATTGTGGCTTGCTTGACCATCTGCAGCCGTTCTTCGGTGGAGAAAAGAAGACGCTTCTCAGGCCTGTCATAAACACCTACGATTAACTTGTCGAATATTGATGAAGAGCGTTTGATGATGTCAAGATGTCCATGAGTTATGGGGTCGAAGCTGCCGGCATAGATAGCGATAGTCAAGGTTTAGCCTCCTTCTTTTGCCCAGAAAAATCCATGATTTTTCCAGGGGCGCTTTTTTCGTATATTGAAATACAGGTATCGCCGTATCGTCTTTCTTTAACTAAGGATAGTCCGTCGTAGCTGTGTTGTAACGGAAAGCGGGAAGCGTGAGAGATTACAACTAGGGAATTGGCACCGATAACTTTTGAGCTAGCTAGCTGTGTCACCATGCTGTTTATTAATGGGTCCGCATAAGGCGGGTCGGCAAATATGACATCGTATTTGTTATCGAGAAAGGTGAGAGCTTTAGTTATGCTGCAGCAGTATACATGAGCTTTTTGTGAAAATCCAGCCTTCTCCAGATTCTGTTTGATGGCAGTGCAGCATTTAGGTTCCTGGTCGACAAAATCAACCCACTCTGCGTTGCGGCTTAAAGCTTCGATACCCAGGGCACCGCTGCCAGCATACAAGTCCAGCCCGCGGGACCAATGACCGGTAAGGGAAGCCAGAATGGAAAAAATGGCCTCTCTCACCCTATCTGTTGTCGGGCGGATTAACTGAGTCTTGGGTACTTTTAGCTGTTGTCCCCTGGCTATGCCACCGGTAATACGCATTATCTTGAACTTTACCAGCATTATTATACATTGCATTATTCTTTAGTCAAGCTTGCGTTTAGCGATTCTATCTGTCATGACTTAGCAGAAAGTTCAGAGACCCTTCGCTGTCGCTCGGGGTGACAGGATGGTACAAAGGGTAATAGGCGGGTACAATAATCAGGCTTTGCCCTTTCGTTTGTAAGTGTGTTATACTTTCGGGCAACATTTTTGGGCTAGGGGGCCTGAGTACTTGCTGGCAGATTTCGGCTACGTCGGGATACTCCTTATCATAGCTGTTCTATTCACAGTTATTACGTTGCTTCTACCTTTAACGCTTACCCTCTTTGGCATTGTTCCCAGGAAAAGCAACCCAGTTAAGTCCTCTACTTACGAGTGTGGTATGGAAACTATCGGTAAGACCTGGGTTCAATTTAACTTCCGCTATTACTTTTTTGCTGTTCTCTTTGTTGCTCTGGATGTACTGACTGTTTTCTTGTATCCCTGGGCGGTAAATCTCAAAGGGTTGGGCATACTCGGCCTAATTGCCGTAGCTGTTTTCTTTGTAATTCTTATGGTGGGATATATCTATGCCTGGTTTAAGGGGGCCTTGGAGTGGAAGTAAAAAGTTACCTACCATCACCACACGAAATCGATGTGGCTGAGGGCTTAAGGATTAACTCGCTAATAGAAGCCTCACGGCAGCCGATACCCGACCCTGATAGCTGGCTTGAAGCGGAAATCAGGCGTAACGTTGTGGTAACGACGGTGGATTATGTGCTCGACTGGGCACGGTCGCGGTCTATATTTCCACTTATGTTTGGGTTGGCCTGCTGTGCTTTTGAGATGATTGGTATGGCAGCTTCGCGTTTTGATATTGCACGCTTCGGTATGGATATTTTCCGCTGGACACCGCGCCAGGCCGATTTAATGATTGTCGCCGGAACGCTTACCTGGAAGATGGCACCGGCAGTAAAACTAGTATATGAGCAGATGGCTGAACCTAAATGGGTGATTGCCATGGGGCAGTGCACCATCAGCGGCGGGCCATTCAGGGAGTCCTATAGTGTTGTCCCGGGTATCAATCGTATAATCCCGGTCGATGTCTATGTGCCCGGTTGTCCGCCTCGGCCTGAAGCACTGATTCACGGCATAAGGAAGCTACACGAGAAAATCGTCAAGGAGAGCATAAAGAAAGCGTGACCGCGGCCCTAAATGGTGAGCATGTAGCCACCAAGGAAATAGCTGAAAAGTTTCCTGACTCAGTGGTTGCTGCCGACAAGTCAGCGTTTGTTGTCAAGAGTAAGTCTCTTTATCAGGTGGCGGAGTTTCTCAAGAATGCGCCAGGGCTTGATTTCGATTACCTGACCAACCTTGTTGCCGTTGACTACATGGATTACTTTGAAGTCGCTTATCATTTGATTTCATTGAAACATAACCACAGCTTGGTTTTGAAGACCAGGTGCCATGACCGCGACAAGCCTGTAGTGCCTTCGGTGGTCAATCTGTGGCGTTCAGCCGATTTCCAGGAGCGAGAAGCTTATGACCTCATGGGTATAATCTTCGATGGCCATCCTAATTTGAAGCGTTTGTTGCTCTGGGAGGGATTTGTTGGACATCCGTTGCGGAGGGATTATCTCTAGATGACGATAAGGGCCGAGCCTTTTATTCTTAATATGGGTCCTCAGCATCCATCAACCCATGGCGTCTTTCGCATGAGAGTTACACTTGATGGCGAAGTGATTGTCGATTTGGAACCTGTTATTGGTTATTTGCATCGTGGCATTGAGAAATTGGGGGAAACCAGAACGTATACCCAAATCGTCCCGCTGACTGACAGGCTTGACTATGTAGCCTCGATGACTAATAACTTTGCCTATGTGCTGGCAGTGGAAAAGTTAGCCGGGATAGAAGTTCCGGAGCGGGCTGAGTACTTGAGGATTATCATGGCCGAGACGATGCGTATTGCCAGCCATCTTATGGCAGTCGGCTTTTTCCTTAACGACCTTGGAGCTATGATGACTCCAGTATTATATATGTGGCGGGAAAGAGAGAAACTGCTGGACTTATATGAGATGGTTTGCGGTCAGCGGCTTACCTACAATTATATGCGCATCGGTGGTGTCAGTCAGGATATCCCCGAAGAATTTCTGCCAGCCCTGAAGAAGTTTGTGGCTGAGATGCCACGGTTTATTGATGAATATGACCAGCTTTTATCGTTGAATGAGGTTGTATTGGCGCGGACTAAAGGCGTTGGCATTTTGCCCAAAGATACGGCGATAAATACCGCGGCGAGTGGCCCGGTGCTCCGAGCCAGCGGTGTAAAGTGGGACCTACGTAAGGCTGACCCTTATTCTATTTATGACCGCTTTGACTTTGAGGTACCAGTGGGCAGCCTCGGTGATAACTATGACCGGTACTGGGTGAGGATGCAGGAGATGAGACAAAGCGTTCGTATTTTGGAGCAGGCAATAGTGCAGCTACCTGAAGGTGAGGTTTGTGCCAGAGTGCCTCAGTTGCTACGACCGCCGATTGGTGAGGTCTATGGGCATATAGAAGCGCCGAAGGGCGAGCTTGGCTTTTATCTTGTCAGTGATAATTCTATTGCTCCTTACAGGTTTCATATCCGTCCTCCGACGCTGATTAATCTGACCGCATTAAAGGACATGGTTGTTGGCTGGAAGGTGGCTGACCTGATAATTACGTTTGGCAGTATAGATGTCTGTTTAGGGGAGATAGACCGGTAATGACGCTTCTAGAGCAGTTTCATCTGTGGTTGGCTAATATGTGGCCAGGATGGGAATGGTTGGCCTATGTTATAGCAGCCATAGTCGGGGTAGTGATTATTCTTGGTTTCCTCTTGATTATGGTTCTTGTATTTATCTGGTTTGAGAGACGTCTGCTGGGTCGGTTTCAGATTCGCCTGGGTCCCAACCGACTTGGACCTGAAGGGATTTTTCAGCCTATTGCTACTGCGGTGAAGATATTATTGAAAGAGGACATCGTGCCAGCGAAAGGTGATAAAGTGCTTCACTGGCTGGCGCCGGTGATTGTGTTTGTGCCGGTGTTATTGATTTTCGCCGTAGTACCATTTGGTCAGCGTGCTATCTTAACTGACCTGAATGTGGGTATAGTTTATGTGGTGGCAATAAGTTCCATATCTGCGGTCGGTGTATATACGGCGGGTTGGGCATCGAATAATAAGTACGCCTTGATATCAGCTTTAAGGACAGTAGCCCAGATGGTGAGCTATGAGTTACCGGTTGTTTTGTCCATCATTGGCGTGGTATTGATGGTTGGTTCGCTATCGATGACCGAGATTGTGGAATCCCAAAATATTCCTTTCATTTTGCTACAGCCTCTTGGTTTTGTTATCTTTTTCCTGGGAACGCTCGCTGAGATGAACCGGAGTCCGTTTGACCTTCTCGAGGCTGATTCTGAGATAGTAGCCGGATACCATATTGAGTATTCCGGAATGAAGTTTGCCATGTTTTTTCTCGGTGAGTATGGCCATGCTCTGGCGTATTCGTGTATTGTTGCTACCCTTTACCTTGGTGGCTGGCAGGGGCCGTTGCTGCCGCCGATTATATGGTTTCTCATCAAGGTCATAGCAGTATTTTCGGTTATTGTGTGGATGCGTGCTACTCTACCGCGGTTGCGTGTAGACCAGTTAATGGGTTTTGCATGGAAAGGTCTGCTGCCTATGGCGGTAATTAACCTGTTTATCATTGCTGCCGAGGTGCTGTGGCTGTCAGAAATTACGCCATGGTTAATGGTGGCGGTGAATTTCGTTTTTGCTGGTGTGCTAGTTTTGTTGTGGTCGAAGCTGTTTACTTTAGGAGGCGGCCGAGTTGAAGTTTGAGAGATATGGAGTCGGCGTAGCTAAGGGTATGGTGGTAACCTTCAAGCACCTGTTTCGCCCGCCGATTACTGTGCAATATCCTGAGGAAAAGCTGATTGTCTCAAGGCGCATAAGAGGCAACGAGCTAGTCTGGTATCCAGACAAATGTACTGGCTGTGCTACTTGTGCCAAGAGTTGCCCTCAGGGAAATATTGAGATTGCTACTCATGTAGGTGACAAAAACAATTACGTGGTTGATAAGTTCGAAGTAGATACTGGACGTTGTATGTTTTGTGGTTTATGTGTTGAAGCTTGCCCCTTTGACGCGTTGGCGATGGGTCGCAGTTATGAGCGAGCCCAGTACCGGCGGAGAGATGTTATATTGAGTAAAGAGCAACTTCTTATATCTGATATAAGGCAGCCCAGCGGTTACGCTCGGCCAAAGATTGAGGCAACTCTGCCTAAGCAGAGTTTGCTTATTTATTGGGATAGAGAGGAAGGAGGACAAAAATTGAGTTGGCTGGGGCTGAGCAAGAAGAGAGGTCGAGGTGTTTGATATCGTCTTCTGGATATTGGCAGCGGTGGCTGTCGGCGCAGCATTGGCTGTCATTATCCTGCGTGATGTCTTTCGGGCGGCTCTTTCGTTAGTCCTGCTTTTCTTAACTATAGCTGTGATTTATGTAACCCTTTACGCAGATTTCCTGGCAGTTGTGCAGATACTTATCTATGTAGGGGCTATCTCAATATTGATTATCGTCGCCATCATGCTTACACACGAAGTCTGGCGTGGTAGTCCATCAGGTAAGCTGCGCATTCCTGCTTTGGTAGTGAGCCTGCTGCTTTTAGGGACACTGGTGTTTACTGTGGTGGGTACCAAGTGGGAAACAAGCGGTGAACCGCCTCTGCAGCCGACAACAGCGGCTATAGGTTCAAGCCTATTCGGTGGGGGTGGCTTTATATTGCCTGTAGAAATCACAGCGGTTTTGCTTTTGGCAGCGGTACTGGGTGCTATTGTGATGATAAGGGAGAAATGAGATGTCGGTTGGGCTAGAGCATTATCTTACTTTATCCGCAATTCTTTTCTCCATCGGGCTGTATGGTGTCTTGGCTAAGCGTAATGCTGTGGTCATCTTGATGTGTATTGAAATCATGCTTAATGCAGTGAATATCGCACTGGTTGCTTTTTCTCGTTATGTTGTGCCAATGCTTCTCACCGGTCAGATATTTGCCATATTTGTCATAGTGGTGGCTGCGGCTGAAGCCGCTGTAGGTATAGCTATAATAATCGCTATTTATCGCAATCGTCAGTCTGTAGATGTGGATAAATTCGATTTAATGAAATGGTAGCGAGCTAAGATTAAGATATGTGGGTTCAGGTCAAGAGCGCACCTAATTTGATAATAGCTGAGATGTGGAAGGAATTCTTCGAGGGTGAAGGAATACCGACGCGAATTCTACCTGGCCAAGAGAGAAAGCCAAGCAGTGGCGAATTGGCTAGCTACCGTATCCTTGTGTCTCAGGAGAAGGTACATGTTGTCGAGGAGGTCTTGAGGAAACTCTGATGCCTAATCAGATGCCGTGGCTAATATTTCTTTTACCTCTATGCTCGTTTATCATTATTTCCTTTATATTAAGGCCATTCTTTAATCAGCGTCCTAAGCTCAGTGGTTACGTGACCATTGGCGCTATAGGCATTGCCTGCGTCTTTTCCTTCTGGGTACTAGCTGAGGTCTTGGCTGCTCCTGGTCATAAACTGAACATACCTGATATCCAGTGGGTGGTAGTCGGTGACCTTAACGTCCATGTTGGGCTAATAATCGATTCGCTATCTGCGGTGATGGTGGTGGTGGTTAGCTTTGTCAGCCTGATGATTCAGATCTACTCTCAGGGTTACATGCGCGGTGACCCTGGCTATCATCGCTACTTCGCCTTCATGTCTCTGTTCACTGCCTGTATGTTGGGCTTGGTCATGGCCGATAATCTTGTCTTCCTGTTTTTATTCTGGGAGGGTGTTGGATTAGGTTCCTATCTCCTTATTGGTTTCTGGTTTCACCGGCCTTCTGCTGCCAATGCAGCCAAAAAAGCTTTCATAGTTACGCGGTTTGGTGATTTTGGTTTCCTTGCGGCTATTCTTTTACTTTTCTATCACACAGGCACCTTCAACATTGAGGAACTGCATGGCTTGGCTGTAGCTGGCACTCTAGCCGGGACAATTCTGACCTGGGCTGCCATTGGCATTTTTTCTGGTGCTGTGGGCAAATCAGCGCAGTTTCCTTTGCACGTCTGGTTGCCTGATGCTATGGAAGGCCCAACTCCGGTCAGTGCCTTGATACATGCTGCGACGATGGTGGCTGCTGGGGTTTTCTTAGTGGCTCGCTTCTTCCCACTGTTTGAGCACTGCCATGTGGCGTTAACTACGGTGGCAATCATCGGCGGTTTTACAGCCATTTTTGCTGCTAGCATGGGGCTGGTGATGACTGACATTAAGCGTGTATTGGCTTATTCAACTATTAGCCAGCTAGGCTATATGATGCTGGGGCTGGGTGTTGGCGGGGTTGCCGTTGGCATCTTTCACTTGTTTAATCATGCTTTCTTTAAGGCTCTTCTGTTTCTTGGTGCTGGTAGTGTCAACCATAGCACAGGAACTTTTGACATGAGAGAGATGGGTGGCTTGCGCAAGGCAATGCCATGGACTTATGTTACCTTTCTTATTGCCTCATTGAGTATTGCTGGTATCTGGCCGCTTGCTGGCTTCTGGAGTAAGGATGAAATCCTGGCATATTCCTTTACTAATAACCAGATATTGTTCTATCTGGCTATGATTACCGTGTTCATGACGGCTTTCTATATGTTCCGAGCTGTGTTTCTCACCTTTGGTGGCGAGTACCGGGGTGGAGTGGTATCAAGCCACAGTGGACATGAGCATGGGAAGCTTCACGAGTCGCCGGCAGTAATGGTTGTTCCTATGGCCATCTTGGCCGTCTTGTCGGTTGTTTCAGGATGGCTTAATGTCACCGGCTCATTTGGCCAGTTTCTGGGACATGGTGAGTCTATTGAGGTACATAGTTTTGTAGGAGGGTTCCTCGGTATGCTTACCCATCCGTTGCCTTTGACATCGCTGCTGGTCGCTGGTCTAGGTATTTTCTTGGCCTATGCCATGTACAGTGCTAAGTGGCTGTCGGCTGAAGCTGTTGGCAGGGTTTTCAAACCTTTTTATGTTCTCTTTTCTAGGAAGTACTGGTTCGATGAGCTTTATGAGAGGGTCATTGTGGTCAGGGTTCTGGTAGATGGGATTTTTGCAGCACTCAGTGTGTTCGATTCCCGTGTTGTTGATGGAGCTGTGAATAGCGTAGCCAGTGGCACAGCGAGCACAAGTGGAGCCATGCGACGGGCACAGACAGGTCAGTTGCAGGCTTATGGTCTAGCTATTGCTGTGGGTGTGGTGGCCATTGCAGTCTGCTTTTACATCTTCGGTTGAGATAAAGGGGAATGTTTAGAGGTTCTTATGTCATTCTGATCGAGGCGAAGAATCTGGAGACCCTTCACTTCGTTCAGGGTCAGGGCGACAAATGAATATGAGGTAAATGGACTTGGGTTTCAATTATCTATCAGCTATAGTCTTCCTCCCGGTAGCCGGGCTTGTAGTTATTGCCTTATTGTCTAAACCACAGCCGAAGACGATAAAGTTTATAGCTCTGGCATTCACTTTGGCAGCTTTTGCTCTGTCGCTAGCTGTCTTCTGTCTTTTTGACCGTTCTGGTGGGGCTATTGGGCGAATGCAGTTTGAAGAGAAAATCCTCTGGATACCAGCAATCAATGCTTTCTACCACCTTGGTGTTGATGGTCTCAGTTTGCCTATGGTGATACTTATGACATTCCTTGGTTTTTTGGCGGTGCTGGTGTCATGGCATATCGAATTGAGACCGCGGCAGTATTTCATCTGGCTGCTGCTCCTGGAAACGAGCATACTTGGGGTCTTTTGCTCTCTAGACCTTGTCCTGTTTTTCCTTTTCTGGGAATTAGAGCTTGTGCCGATGTATTTTCTTATCTCTATCTGGGGCAGTGGTAGAAAAGAATATTCGGCTATAAAGTACGTGATATATACCCTTGTCGGCAGTGCCTTTATGCTGGCTGGCATCTTGAGTATTTACTTTGCTACCGGCAGCCTGAATATGATGGAGCTGGCGGGTCTGGCTCTGGTCAAGCCTGTTATTCCGCTGGCTGCCATGTTCTTTTTCTTACTGGTTGGCTTTGCTATCAAGTTGCCGGTGGTTCCACTGCATACCTGGCTGCCTGATGCCCATACTGATGCCCCCACGGCCGCCAGTGTGGTTCTAGCTGGGGCATTGCTGAAGATGGGTGGCTATGGGATGATTCGTCTTTGTGTCACTATTTTCCCTGAAGTTGCCCTACATTATGCCCCGTTGCTGGTAGCTTTGGCTGTTGTCAGCGTACTCTATGGAGCGGCAGTAACCTTAAGGCAGAAGGATTTGAAGCGGCTAATCGCTTACAGCAGTGTCAGCCATATGGGGTATGTGCTTCTGGGCATCTTTGCTTTGAGCCAGGTAAGTTTGACCGGAGCTACTTTACAAATGTTCAGTCATGGCATTATCACCGGGCTTCTTTTTGCCATGGTGGGGCTGGTTTATGATAAAGCTCATGAGCGTAATCTCGACAATCTAGGCGGGCTAGCCCGGCAGATGCCGGTTATTGTGGTTGTCTTCAGCATTGCCGGTTTGGCATCGTTAGGTTTGCCAGGCACAAGCGGTTTTGCCGCTGAGTTTATTACCTTTGTGGGTAGCTTTTCCAGCATGGCTGTTGCAGGTATTCGTGCATATACCATTCTAGGCGTATTTGGAATTGTCCTAACCGCTGGCTATATTTTATGGATGCTGCAAAGGGTTTTCTACGGCCCGCCGCTAGAGAAGTTCAATGGTGTACCTGATGCTAATAATGTTGATAAAGTCTGTATCTTCTCTTTTGTTGTTGCTATTATGCTTGTTGGAATCTATCCGGCTATCCTCACCAATGTCATTAACTTGGGGATTGAGCCGATAGCGAAGTTAATAGGTCTGTGAAGGAGGGAGAGCATCATTTCTCGAATAATGGTTGCAGTGGGGGCGGTTATACAGGATAACGAGGGCAGGATATTGCTGGTGAAGCACAAGCCGGAGAGAGGTGGTTTCTGGCAAGGAAAGTGGATTTGTCCCGGTGGGGAACTGGAGTTGGGAGAGACAATTGGAGACGGTATAAAGCGTGAGGTCAAAGAGGAGACGGGGTTAGAAATAGAATTAGTCAAGCCTTTGCCGGCTTTCGAACGAATCGTTAAGTCAGATAAGGGATTTAGCTTGCACGTGGTTTATATTGACTATATAGCCAAGCTAATCGGCGGTGAGTTAAGGGTGGACAGCGATGTCGGTGAAGCTTTATGGGTAAAGAAGGGCGAACTTGGCCGAATTTGGGATGAAGTACACGAGGATACCAAGAAGCTGCTTAATTTAGCTGGGATGGTTTAGATGACACTGTTTAACAACCCAGCCTGTCATTCTGAGGGAGCGGAGCGACCGAAGAATCTCACGCAGTTTAGAGACCCTTCGCTACCGCTCAGGGTGACAGTTGGAGGTATCTGATGGAAGTTAGTGAGCTTCGTTTGCTAACACCAGAGATTAGTCTGCTAGGCTTTGCCCTGCTGGTGATTCTGCTCGATTTGTTTATCAAGCGGAAGAAGGTTCTGGCTGGTGTCAGCATTGCTGGCGTGCTAGTTTCGGCTGGCTGCACCGTGGCGATTTGGGGAGCACCTACCACTAGCATTTTCTGCCGCATGCTGGCGGTTGACTCCTTTGCCCTTTTCTTTAAGTTTCTGCTTTTAGCAGCTGCCGGCCTGATTATATTGGCCTCCCAGGACTATGTGAGCAAGTTCGAGCGATTTCAGGGAGAATATTATGCATTAGTGCTTGTTTCGGCTGTGGGTCTGATGCTACTGGTAGCCGCAGCAGACTTGATTGCTATATACGTGGCTCTGGAATTGAGCGGCATCTCGCTGTATGTATTGGCGAGCTTTCTAAAGGACCAGAAATCAAGCGAAGCTGGGCTGAAATATTTACTTCTGGGTGCTGTCGCCTCGGCGGTGCTTCTCTATGGCATGGCCTTGGTCTTCGGTTTTACTGGAAGGACTTGCTTGATGTGTATCGCCGATTTTGTCCAGGAGATGCCTGCTGCTGGTCTTCTGGATAACCCGGCTTTGCTCATGGGTATGGTGCTTTTAGCTGCTGGTTTTGGCTTCAAGATCGCCTGTTTCCCTTTCCAAATGTGGGTGCCTGATGTGTATGAAGGTGCGCCAACCCCGATTACTGCCTATCTTGCTGTAGCCAGTAAGGCTGCCGGCTTTGCCGTTATTCTTCGTGTTTTCTTCGTCGCCCTTGGTTCTCCTGAATGGCTTAGTCTTAACTGGGGAATGTTGTTTGCCGTTTTGAGTGCTGTCACTATGACGGTGGGTAATGTGGTGGCTATTGTCCAGACCAACATCAAGCGCATGCTCGGTTATTCCAGCATAGCTCAAGCTGGCTATCTTATGGTGGGGTTGGCTACGGTGGGAATAGCAGCGGGAGTTGACGCTTTGGGGCGAAGCGGGCTGCTTTTTTTCCTCATGAGCTATGCTGTTACCAATCTGGGAGCCTTTATTGCTGTTATAGCCATCTCAAATAAGATTGATAGCGATGTGATTGATGACTACACCGGTATGGGCAAGCGGGCACCGCTTCTGGCTCTAGCCCTAACCCTTTGTTTGCTTTCCTTAATCGGTTTGCCACCAACAGCAGGACTTATTGCCAAGATTTATATTTTCAGCGGGGCGGTGCAACACGGCTTGTTATGGCTGGTTATCGTAGCTGTGATAAATAGCTGTGTCTCAGCTTTCTACTATTTGAGGGTAGTGAAGGTGATGTGGTCAGGAACCCCAACCTCGGAGGAGAAAGTGCCTTCATCATGGGCACTGCGAACTGCATTATTGCTGTGCTGTCTTTTTGTCTTGCTCATGGGTATTGTTCCCGGCGGCTTTGTCAGTGTGGCTGAAGCTGCTACCAAGCTCTTTGGCTCGTAGCTTTTATCTCGTTGCCAATGCATCCACGTAGTTAGCTTTACTAAGATAGTTTGATGCTTTTTCGATAATGGAGGTAGAGATGCGATATCAAACATTAATAGTAGACAAGTCAGATAACTTGGCTGTGGTGACTCTGAATCGTCCTGGGATACTAAATGCCTTGAACGTGCAAATCATGCTGGAGATGAAAGACTTGTTTGATAAGCTGAGGGCAGACCAAAAAACGCGTTTTGTTATATTTACTGGTGCAGGACGAGCTTTCTCCGTTGGCGCCGAGTTCACCAAAAAATCAATGGAGGAAAGGTATACTAGGCCTGCTTTGGCAAACGAGAGGTTATGGCAGCTATTCGGGCATGATTTTATGCATGCCATGGAGAGCCTGGAGCAGGTAACAATAGCTGCAATTAATGGTGCCTGTGTGGGGGCAGGCCTTTGCCTGGCTGTGAATTGTGATTTCAGAATCGCATCTGAGAATGCTGTACTTGGTGTTCCTGAAACTAACCTAGGCATTTTCTACACTTGGGGGGCGACACCTCGACTCACTGTCCTAGTAGGCCCGGCGAAAGCTAAAGAGCTGATTATGACCTGCGAGAATATCAGTGCTTACGAAGCACTACGAATAGGGCTGGTGAACAAGGTCGTACCACCAGAACAGTTGATGACTTCCTGTAAGGAGCTAGTTCAAAAGATTGCTACCAAGGGGCCCTTGGCTATAAGGATATGCAAGAAGCAAGTCAACGCAGCATCATTAGCGAAGATGGCTGACCTGTATCCCTGTGAGCCCGAGCTTGTGGAGAGGCTTATGCTCTCAGACGAAGTGAAAGAGGGCATTCAAGCCTTTTTAGAAAAGAGACCCCCTCGTTTCTCTGAATAAATAGTCACAAATATATTGACAGGGGTAGCATGTTGGTGTAGTATTTAGAGCGAGCGTTCGCTCTATATAAGGGGCAATGGAACAGATTCTTATAAACAATGATGTGCGCACTTACAGCAACGATGAAGCTTTGGTTAAAACGCGTCGCCTGCAGATAATTCAGGGTGCAACCAAGTTGTTCGTCAAGAAGGGATATGACCGAACCAATATGCGTGAAGTGGCCAAGGCTTGTAATATGAGCATGGGTGCGTTGTACCACTACGTCGGTTCAAAGGAGGATGTTCTCTACTTGATAATCGACCATGGCTTATCCAACCTTGCCGCATTTGTTGAAGGAGCTTGTAGTAGATTAGAGAATGTCAGCGCAACAGAGGCCATTCGAGAGTTCATTGAAATGTATTACCGGGGAGTGGATGCGGATCCGGATTTCACTCTCTTTACCTATCAGGAGACTAAGAACCTAAATCCGAGCGCTAGACGACGTGTTCTGGAATCCGCAGCCCGCGATGTGGCTGCCTGTGAGGGGTTGTTAAGGCGAGGTATCGAAACCGAGGAATTCAAGATTGACAATCCTACCCTGGTGGCCCATAAGATAATTGTTCTGGGTCACATGTGGGCGGTGAGGCGATGGTTCTTAAGAAAGCACTGCACACTGGAAGAGTACATAAGGGAGCAGACTGAATCAGTTTTGAAAAGGATAGTCGTTGACTCACATGTGGCTTCTAATGAAAGCAAAGGGAAGCAGGACGTGCTGGCGTGAATGTCCAAGGTAGTTTGTAGACCCGGGCATGGGGGGTAACCAAGGAGCTATTTAGATTGAGGAGCCAGAGTGGTTTCAGAAGACAAAATCAAGTTAAAACTGGATAATCTTCATCTCAGCTTTGGCGGTGTCCGGGCACTTATTGATGTGGGTTTGGAGGTCAAAGAAGGGGAGATATTGTCAATAATAGGCCCCAACGGCGCTGGTAAGACCTGCATCCTCAATTGCATAAATGGATTCTATCGAACTCAGTCGGGCGATATATATTTTGAAGGTCGGAACATAACTCGTTTGCCGAGCCATAAGGTCGCCAAGCTCGGGATTGCCAGGACATTTCAAAATATCGAGCTGTTTACTGGGCTGAGTGTTTTAGATAACTTGCTGGCTGGCAGACACTTTTATATGACAGGTGGTCTGATGGGCTCTGTCTTAGGGGGTGTTTATTTCGGCAAAGCCCATAAAGAGGAAATTGAGCAGCGCCGGGTAATTGAAGAGATTATCGATTTTTTGGAGATAGAGCCGATACGAAAGCAGATTGTAGGCACGGTTCCCTACGGGTTGCGCAAGAGGGTGGAATTAGGCAGGGCGTTAGCTTTGCAGCCCAAGGTTCTTTTGATGGATGAGCCCATGGCAGGGATGAATCTGGAAGAAAAGGAAGATATGGCAAGGTTCATTCTGGACATATACGAAGAGCGAGTTAACACTGTAATCCTTATTGAGCATGACATGGGAGTGGTCATGGATATATCACATAGGGTAGCTGTTCTCGACTTCGGGCGGAAGATTGCTGAGGGTAAGCCCAGTGAGATAAAGAGCAGCCCTGACGTCATTAAAGCCTATTTAGGCACGGGGAAGGCATAATGCAACAGGAGTCTGGGTAATGCCAGGTGAGACTATATCCAAGCTATTCAAAGAGACTTGTGAGAAATATGGCGATAAAAAAGTAGCCCTCCGCTATAAGAACCTTGGTATATGGCAGTCTTATACTTGGAAAGATTGGTGGGAGCAGTCCAAGTATTTCGCCCTTGGATTGATGAGTATGGGTTTTAAATCCGGTGATAGAATTACCATAATAGGTGACAATGAACCTGAATGGTATTTCGCACAGTTTGCTGCCATATGTTGTGGCGGCATCCCCACGGGTGCGTACCAAGATTCACTTCCTAAGGAAATACAATACGTCATAACTCAATCAGGCAGCGCTTTCGTCGTTGTCGAAGACCAGGAACAAGTTGACAAGGTATTAGATATAAAGGACGAGATTCCTGCAGTAAAGAAGGTAATCTACTGGGACCCGAAGGGGCTTAGATTCTACAATGACCCCATTCTGATGCGTTTTGATGAAGTTGTGGAATTGGGCAGGGAGTATGATAGACAACACCCCGGTCAGTTTGAGCAAATCATAGAAAAAAGTGACCCTGAGGACGCGGCCATGTTGACCTATTCTTCTGGGACCACGGGTTTACCCAAGGGAATAGTGCACTGTTCGCGTAGTGTATTGGCAGCAAGTCGGTGTTGGGACTTACCAGCGCCTACTGGCGAGAAAGATGAATTCGTTTCTTTCTTTCCCTTGGCCTATGGTGCTGAGTTCCTGTATGTGATACCAGCATTTATCAAAGGTGGCGCTACGGTAAATTTCCCTGAAGAGATGGAGACTATTCAGGTTGATGTAAGAGAGATAGGGCCGACAAAGTCTTCGTCGGCTCCGCGTCTATTGGAGAACGAGGTTTCCTTCGTTCAGGTAAAGATTGCTGATGCCAGCCTTTTTAAGAGGCTCGCTTATCGGCTGTTTATGCCTGTTGGCTATAGGATAGCTCGGATGAAGCTCCGCAATCAGAAGGTGAATTTGTTTTGGCGAGCCATCTATGCCCTGGGTTATCTTCTGCTTTTCCGACCTCTCAGGGACTGGTTGGCTTATTCTGGGAATAGGGCTCTTCTTATCGGTGGTGCCTCGATGGCTTCCGAGGTTTTTGAGTTTTTTGTGGCCCTGGGGATTGACGCACGGATGATGTATGGAATGATAGAGTGTACACCAACGGCTATGCATATGGGGGATGATATAGACCCGGAAACATCCGGAGTGCCTACGCCTGATAGTGAACTAAGGATATCTGATGATGGGGAAATCATTTCTCGAGGCCCGCAGAAGATGCTCGGCTATTTTAATAATCCCGAGGCCACGAGCAAGCTTATAGATGAGGCAGGTTGGGTACATACCGGTGATGCCGGCTTTATCACTGAGCGGGGTCATTTGGTGTGTATCGATAGGCTGGCTGACCTTGGAACACTTGCCGATGGAGCTGGCTTCTCACCGTCATATATCGAGAATAAACTCAAATTCTCGCCCTATATCAGGGATGCTGTTATCACTGGCGATGACATGGATTATGTGGGTGCTCTAGTCAGTGTTGATTTTCCTAACCTAGGGAAGTGGGCTGAGACACGTCGTATACCCTATACTACATTTGTTGACCTGTCTCAGAAGCTGGAAGTCTATGAACTTATTAAAAAGGATATTATGGGGATAAACAAGCGTTTACCTGAAAAGCAGCGGATAAGAAGGTTTGCTTTATTGCATAAGGAACTAGATGCTGATGATGCCGAGCTAACCAGAACGAGAAAATTGAGGCGTAAGGAAGTTAGCCAGCGCTATCATGATATGATAGAAGCTCTGTATAGTGACAAGATGGAATACACGGCTGAAGCTAAGGTTACCTATAGGGATGGCAGAACTGCGACAATAACTACGAAAGTTCGAATTGCCACAGTGGAGGACGAAGATAAATGACTGCTATACTAGAACATCTCGTCATTGGGATAGCGGTGGGAGCTGTTTACAGCATAGTAGCTCTCGGCTTTGTCCTGATATACAAGGCAACCGGTATATTCAATCTAGCACAGGGGAGTCTACTGTGCCTTGGTGCTTATATTTGTTATGTTTTCAGCATCACAGTTGGATTGCCATTCTATTTGGCAGTCATTTTGACCTTAGCGTGTGCCTTTGTACTGGGGCTTTTGATTGAGGTTCTCTTCTTGCGCCGTATGATAGGCCAACCCCATCTGGCGATACTTATGCTTACTATTGGCATCTATCTAATGGTTCGCGGCATAGTATTGATTGTCTGGGGTGTGTACAGCAAATCTTTCCCGCCCTATCTGCCTACACAATCAGTTACTCTACTGGGTGCAAGTATTTTACCTGTTTTCATTGTGGCTCTCGTAGCTGCGGTTATCCTGTTCACCGTGTTTATTCTGTTTTTCAAATACACTTCTATTGGCGTTGCCATGAGAGCCACTCAAGATAATCAGCAAGTGGCCCAATCGGTTGGTATAAGTGTCAAGCGGGTGTTTGGTGTATCATGGGCTATTGCCAGCTTGACCGCAGCCGCTGGCGGCATAATAGTTGGTACCATACTATCTGTCGGCTATTCTCTTGATGACTTTGGTTTCAAAGTCCTGCCAGCTATTATCCTCGGTGGGCTGGAATCAATACCCGGTGCTCTCATCGGTGGTCTTGTGCTCGGGGTAGCCGAACACTTTGGCGGAGCTTACATAAAGCTAATTGGCATCGAGGATGTAATTCCTTTTATCCTTTTACTGGCGGTGTTGTTGATTTCGCCTTATGGAATCTTCGGATTGAGGAGAATAGAGAGGATATAGAAAAGTGCATCTGCCGTCTCGAACTTTCAATCAGACGTACGAACAGGACATGGCCGTTTTCCGAACTCGGCTGCAATGGCTCTTATTAGCTGCTGGCATAGTTTTTGGCCTTTGTTTGCCCTTATTTACTGGCACCTATATGCTGACCATAGTTATTACTACCATGACTGTTATTATTGCTACGTTGGGAATACAAATCCTCACTGGATATTGTGGCCAGCTTTCTGTGGGCCATGCTGCGTTTGTAGCAGTTGGCGCCTACACTTCGGCCCTTTTGGTTGCCCAGACAGGTTTGTCTTTCTGGATCGCGGTTCCAATTGCAGGAATTGCTGCTGGGTTGGTTGGTTTGCTGGTGGGGTTTACTTCTATCAGGCTCAAGGGGTTTTACTTGATTATATCTACGTTGGCAGCGCAGTTTATCATAATGTATATCATAATACATTGGACCAGCCTTACCGGTGGCTCTTTCGGTATGTCAGCACCAGCTCCGAAACTAGGTAGAATTGGGTTTGCCGCCCCACAAAGCTACTTCTATATTGTCCTTGTGGCTTTGCTTATAGCCACATATGTGGCTAAGAACATAGTCAGGACTAACGTAGGGCGGGCATTTATTGCCATACGTGACAACGACTTAGCCGCCAAAGTGATGGGTGTTAATCTAACGGCCCATAAATTACTGGCTTTCTTCATTGGTTGTGCTTTTGCTGGTATAGGTGGAGCTTTGCTAGCTCATGGGCGTGGGGTAATCACGCCAGATAACTACACTTTGATAGAATCCTTCTGGTATCTGGGTTATGTCATCATAGGTGGTCTGGGCACTATAACCGGAGCCTTTTTTGGAGTCGTATTCATAGCAATTTTGAATAATGGACTGTCTGCCGTTCTTGCCTCTCTGTCTACCGTTTTTCCGGGAGCTGGCAGTCTACTGGCGCCACTTATGCTGTTTATTTTTGGTTTGGTAATTGTTTTGTTTCTAACCTTTGAGCCTAGGGGGTTAGCACATAGATGGGAAATATTTAAAGCCTACTATCGACTGTGGCCATTTTCACACTAGGCGTTGGGGGTGATGCGTATGCGATAGCGGTTATGATGTGAAACGTTTGAAAAATAGGAAAAGAAGGAGGCGAAATGTATAAAAGTGCTAAGGCAGTTGTGTTTTTTCTGGTTGCTATGTTGCTGATTGTGCTGTCTCTGGCTGGGTGCAAGGCAGCACCAGTGGGCCCTAAGGAAGGTGTGGTGAAAGTCGGTCTTCTTACTGACCTTACCGGACCAACTGCAGCTTCATCTGCTCCCGCACTTCAATCTGATGAAGACTGGCTGAAGTATGTAAATACAACTCTTAATGGAATTGCTGGCTATAAGGTGGAGCTGGTTGTTTTTGATGGCAGATATGATAACAACTTGGCGGTATCTGGTTTAGAAAAGCTCATAAACCAAGACAAGGTACACATAATCTTCGTTCAGGGAGCCAACTATTTGCCTGCTGCCAAACCAATAATTGATAAGTACCATATGCCAGCCGTGGCGCCTACCGAAATGGCGGTTCTGCTTCCGCATACCTCAAGCTCTTTCTTGTTTGGCGCTATTCCGTGTTACGCTGACATGTACCGTTGCAGTCTGACATGGATAAAGGACAACTGGAAAGGCAAAGAGCCACCTAGAATTGGCATTATGGGGCTGGATGCTCCATTTTCGAAGAGCACGGTTAAGCCTGTTAAATGGATGTTGCAGAATGAATTGAAGTGGCCAATTGTTGCTGAAGAGTGGATGACGATGACGGCAACTGATGTCACGTCACAGGTTACCAATTTAAAGAACGCTAAGTGCGACTACGTGCTGATGCCGCTAACTGGCGCGCCACAATTGGTATTCCAGAAGACGGCGAAAGCAGCCGGTTTGACAGACTCATCTCAACTCGTAGACATCTTCATAACTATGATGATGAGCTTTCGCAAGCTGGATCCAGCGGCCACAACCGGCCTTATCAGCCATAGCCCATGTGCACTGCTTAGATGAAGGATGAGGTCAAGGGTGTCGCTCTAATAAATGACATCCACAAGCAGTCTCGCCCGGATGCTCCGGACCTCGATTGGATTCGGGTAACTGATTATGCTTCCTCGATGCTAATGTTTGACACACTCGAAAAGGCGATCAACAAATACGGCTATGATAAGCTGACAGGTGATAATATCAAGTGGATTATGGAACACGAGATGAAGGGGTATAATGCCAATGGGCTGATTGGTCCGCTACCGTGGTCAACCGAAACCCACACTGGTCCACATGATGTCATCATCGTCAAGACCGCGCCGGATTTTAAGCTGGAAATCCTTAAGATGTGGCAGAAGATGCCACCTTGGCCTAAAGAGGCAAACAACGTGGATTTCTGGAAGATGTAACTAGCGGATAAGGGAGACTCCCGAATTTTGGGAGTCTCCCTTCACTGAGTGAGATGGTGAATGCTGCAAGTAAATAATATCGAGGTCTGCTATAGCCAGGTCATCCTGGTGCTAAAAGGGGTGTCCCTTGATGTACCAGATAGAAGTATTGTGGCTCTATTGGGGGCTAATGGTGCTGGAAAGAGCACTATGCTAAAAGCCATATCAGGCTTGCTTAAGACGGAAGAAGGTGAAGTTACGGATGGGAGCATTGAGTTTAATAGTAACAGGATAGACCATATGGAACCAGAGGAGATAGTCAAAAAAGGGATTACTCAGGTTATGGAGGGGCGGATGGTGTTTGAACACCTTACTGTTGATGAGAATCTCGAGGCTGGCCACTATGTACGCCGCCGTCAATCGAACTTAAGCAGTGAACGAGAGATGGTGTTTGACTATTTCCCCAGGCTAAAGGCTCTCCGTCATCAGGTGAGCGGGTATCTTTCTGGGGGCGAGCAGCAGATGCTGGTAATAGCACGTGCATTGATAGCCAGGCCGAAACTTTTTCTGCTTGACGAGCCCTCAATGGGGCTGGCGCCCATGATAGTCGAGGAGATTTTTGACATAGTGAAGAGGATTAAGGAGGAGCAGACAGCCTCGGTTTTGCTGGTTGAACAGAATGCTGTAGCTGCTCTGTCTATCGCTGACCGCGGCTACGTTATGGAGAATGGAAAGATTGTCCTTGATGGCCCTGCCCAAAAGTTGATAGATAACCCGGACATAAAAGAATTCTATCTTGGACTCAGTGAACTGGGAGAGAAAAAGAAATACAGCGAGGTTAAACATTATAAGAGGCGGAAAAGGTGGTTGGTGTAGAACTATTTTTGATATAATTCGAGTCTCACTTTAAATTTTGGCTTTATTAAGATTAATCAGGAGGAATGCATGTCGGAATTGGCTGATGCATTGGCCGATTTGGATGAGGATAAGGTGAGGAGTTTGGTGCGAGGGAGAATAGATGCTGGCGTTGCCCCAATGTCAATAGTTGATGAGTGTCGTAAAGGCATGGACATTGTCGGGGAGCGTTATAAGAGTAAAGAATATTTCCTCAGCGAGCTGATTGTGTCAGGTGAAATATTCAAGGAGGCGATGGCTGTTGTTGAGCCTATGCTGGGGTTCGACAAGCAGGCAAAGCAGATAGGTAGAATGGTTTTGGGCACCGTGAAAGGTGACATACATAATATAGGCAAAGATATAGTGGCTACCCTTATGAAAGCTGCTGGCTTTGAGGTATATGACCTGGGAATAGATGTGGCGCCGGGCAAATTTGTAGAAAAGTTGACTGAGACCGGGGCACCCATTTTGGGAATGTCGGGGCTGTTGACGCCGTCCTTTGGTTCGATGAAGGAGACAGTTGAGGCTGTTCAAGCGGCTGGGTTGCGAGACAAGGTCAAGGTTGTCATTGGTGGCGGGATTGTTACTGAGCAGGTCAGGAAATATGTTGGGGCTGATGCTTTCACCGATGATGCGGCTGAGGGTGTGGAGATTTGCCGAAGATTTGCTGTGGAGTTGAAGTAGGTGATACAAGAGACCATGACTCCAAGAGAGCGGGTAGAAGCCGCCATCAAGCTTGAGCCTTATGACCGTGTTCCTGTAGCACCACTTATGGATGTTATGTTTCCCTCGCGGCATAAAGGCATGACAGTTGCACATGGGCTCTCTCACTGGAGGGAAGGGTTTCAAGCTATAGTGGATATCTTTGAGAAGGTAGGTGGCTGGGATGCGATGATATTGCCGGGGTATAGTCTGGCTCTGACGCCGAGTGTTGGCTCGGGCGTAACGGTGAGCCTGGGTTCGGGGCGTTACAGGTTCCCAGGGCAAGACTCTGCTGTTGCGGTTGATTCGCAGCCTCAGTATGAGGAACGGGAGCTTTTGACAGTGGAAGATTATGATGAGATTATCAAGCTGGGCTGGTCGGGCTTTGCCGAGAAGAATCGCGAGCGGTTTACACCGTTTTCTCCCGAGGCCATAATTTCCTGGACCGAACGGCAGACGGCTCATTATATCAAAGAGAAGCAGACCTGGGACACGAAAGGGATCCCATCTCTTTGTGGTGCCATAGTGGAATCACCATTGATGTTCTTTTCCACGAAAAGGTCGCTGATTTCCTTTACCATGGACCTTCATAGAGTACCGGACAAAGTCCAGGTGGCAATGGATATCGTGGTTGATGAGTTTATCGCTGAGGCAATAGCGGCAACGCGGCTTACCGCGATACCAGGCGTCATGCTGGTATTGGAAAGGGGTGGGGGCTTCTATTACCCGCTGAAGATATTTGAGCGCTTTGAGTTCCCATATATGAAGAAGATGGTGGAAGCTTTTGCGGCTGAGGGGCTTCTTACTGTAATGCATTTTGACCAGGACTGGACTGTAAATCTCCCTTATCTTAAGGAGCTGCCTAAGAAGATGTGCGTCTGTGAACTGGACAGCACCACTGATATATTTAAGGCGAAAGAACTATTGAAGGACCACATGTGCATTATGGGTGATGTGCCGGCGTCGCTAACATCCATAGGCACGCCTGAAGAGGTGGAAGCTTACTGCAAGAAGCTAATTGATGTCGTAGGCAAAGACACCGGCTTTATTCTCAGCTCTGGCTGCACTGTCCCTGCCGATGCCAAATTTGAGAACTTCAAGGCCATGATTGACACTGCCAAGAATCACCTGCCAATTCGCTAGTTCGGGCATGAACGGAGTGCACGAGCTGTACCTCCGTGTTGAACTTTTTAGCTAGCGGTGATAGACTCCAACTGTTGTGAAGATGGTTGGCATTTTATATCACCCCAAGATTGGAAAGGCCGTAGCTTTTAGCCGTGAACTTGAGAAGTTCTTAAGCGGGAGAGGTATCTCGTTCTGGACATGCTCGGCATGGGAGGAAGCGAAGGCAAAACCTCAGATAGCCGGGTCGAACTTAATTCTGAGCATCGGTGGTGATGGCACCATACTTAGAGCGGCCCGAGCCATTATCCCTCATACAGTGCCCATTGTGGGCATAAATTTTGGCAATCTGGGTTTTATGACTGAACTTAAAGCTGACGAGACCTTGGATAAACTGCCTCGTTTGCTGGATGGTGAGGGTTGGATTGAAGAAAGAGCTATGCTTGAAGCTGAGATGTTGTCTAAGAACAAGGTTTCCCACGGATTGAACGATGTTTTTGTAGGACGGAGAAATTCAGTTCGCCTGGTTCAGATTGAGGTCAAGATTGACGGCGAAGTCTTGGGTACCTATCGGGCTGATGGTGTTGTAGTGGCTACGGCTACTGGCAGTACTGGTTATTCTTTTGCAGCCGGGGGCCCAGTCCTTTATCCGAAGGCTAAGGAAATACTGCTCAAGCTGGTCTGTCCTCATCTTACCCTGGATAAAGCCCTGGTCTTGCCGCCAGAAGCTGTAATCCAGCTAAAGGTGATTACAACTCATGAAGCTATGCTCAGCATCGATGGGCAAGTGGAAGTTCCTCTGGACAACGGGGAAGAGATTAGAGTGAAACTCAGTCCTCATGTGGCTAGATTTTTGAGGATTCAACCTAAGGGTTATTTTTATAGTTCTCTGGAGGCAAGGCTTAAAGGCAAGGTAACATGAATATTGAGAAAGCTAAAATAAGCGATGTTCAACGAATACATGAACTGGTAAACAGGTTTGCTGATAATGGGGAGATGCTGCCCCGGGCACTAAGCGAGATATATGAAAAC
>Ga0194125_10003014_pt1 | contig 27545 bp, 20 predicted proteins | sample TA2KigC250mmetaG_FD_148626 | JGI IMG/M metagenome (GOLD analysis project Ga0194125, IMG submission 148626) | Freshwater microbial communities from Lake Tanganyika, Tanzania - TA2015034 Kigoma Deep Cast 250m | ecosystem: Environmental > Aquatic > Freshwater > Lake | place: Tanzania: Lake... | reverse complement strand
CGCGGTGTCGTCGTCGGTCCACGGCTGACCGAGCGGATCGTAGCCAGTGACAGAGGCGATGTTCGTAAGGTCGGCGCTGATCGCGGTGGAGACCGTGACAGTCGCCGCCTGCCCGACCGCGAGGTCGCCCAGGTTCGTCGAGATGCTCAGTGCCGTGTCGGTCACCACGACGTTGGTCAGTGTCACATCGCCCGCGTTCACCGCAACGATGGTGTACATCACCGGCGTGCCGTTGGTGCCGGTAACGAGCTCAACGCCGTTCACCACCTTCGCCAGTGTGATGGCTGGGGAGATAACGTCGACAAAAGCATCATCGGAATCGGAGACGTTCGGCAGGCTTGGCAGGTCGTTGCCGGCGGCATCGGTGGGGTTTGCGATGACAACAGCGATATTGGTTATATCGGCCGAAACGTTCAGGTTGGTTGCATACAAGTAGTTCGTTGAGCCGGGCGGAACCGGGCCCGGAATCGAGCCCACAACAGCAAGCACGTTGTCGGTCACAACGATGGAACTGAGGTATGTGTCGCCTGAATTGATGACCGCATAAGCGTACACAACATCCGCACCTGCTGGCACAACTTCGGTATCTCCGTCACCAGCATCACCGGCCGTCTTGACAACCACCACCGCCGGGTAAGCGGCGAAGAACCCGGCGTCCAGGGTGAGAATTGACGGGCCGACCACGAAGCCGAACGTCGGGGTTCTGCCGGAAACAGGGGCGGCATCACTGTCTGTGGAGTCGTCGCCCTGGTCCTGTCCCGTGAACACGTAGCCGGGAGGAGCCGTGAAGACCACGTAATATGAGCCCGTGCCCACGCCCGTGAACAAGTAGGCGCCGTCCACGTTCGATGTAACGACCCCAATCAGGTTTGACTGGCTGGTATACAGTGAGACGACGACGTTCGACATGCCAGGTTCCCCGAAGTCCTGCGTTCCGTCCTTGTCGAGATCCTGCCAGACGAAGTCGCCGATATTGATGCCCGGAGCGTCGAGGAAATCGTTGCCGGTGCTGGTTTCCCCGGGAGCAACGGTCACTCCGATCTGGTTGTCGTTAGGCGAGTCGGTATCAGCGGTGCTGACGAAGCCTATCCCGTCGGTCTCCCGCAACACGTAACTGCCGGCGGCTACGTTGATGAAAGAATAGTTGCCGCTCGCATCGGTTGAAGTGCTCTGCACAACCGACTCTCCGACATCGTAGACTCCGTTCGAGTTGACGTCCTGGATCAAGCTGACGAACACGCCCATTCGGCCGGCTTCAGCATCGCCGAGATCGCCGTCGGCATCGGCATCAAGGCGCACCTGCCCGCTGATCGCCGCATAGGCCGGAGGCACATCGTCTATAAAGTCGTTGCCCGTGTAGTCCGTCAGCACGACAATCGCCACGCGGACACGGTTGTCGTTGGCGCCGTCGGTATCGCTCGTGCTTGCGTATCCGGCCGGATCGGTCTCTATGACGACATAGTTGCCGCCGGCGAGGTTCACGAACTGGTAGGCGCCCGCGGGGCCGGTCGTCGCGATGTCAACAAGGACCCCGTCGGCGGGGTTGCCGTCCCCGTTCGGATCGGTGTAGAGCCGGACCGTCACTCCGCCGATGCCCGTGTCGTCGCCCGTTCCCGGCGTGCCCTGCCCGTCATACACCGTGCCGCTGATCGTCGCGGCAATGGTGACGACCGACGCCGTCACATTTGTCGGCGGCAGCGGGTCGCCGTACTGGTCCAGGGCATATTGCACAGAAGCCACATTCAGCGCGGGATTGTTGCCTCCGAGAACAAGCATGGTGATGTCGTTGGTGAGCGCCCGGCCCGGCAGGAGCGGCGCACCGGCCACGAGATTGGTCCACAGCAGACTGCCCGCGCCGACGCCGTCGGCCGGCGGTACGGCGGACACGTACTGGAAGGTACCGGCGCTGAAGGTGTCCTCCAGCGGAAGTTCGACGACTGCCGTATCGCCGGCGTTCGACACAACCACGCGCCATGTAACGTTGCTGCCTTTGTCCACTGGCCCGGAAGACGGATCCAGAAGCGTCTTCGAGAGCCCGAGGCGCGGCCGCGTGAGAGCGACCGTGTCACTGGCCGTATCATCAACCCCGCCGCCCGCATCGGCGGTCACGCTGTTCGTGGCCGGCGCAGCGGAAGCCACTGCCGTGAACGTCACATCTATGACCACTGAGTCGCCCTGATCGAGCGGACCCACATTGTTCCAGACGAGGGTGCCGCCGCCCGACGAATCGGGTGTGGTCGTGGCGCCGGAAAAACTCAGCGACGCCGGGTAGGTGTCCGTGAGCTGCACATTGGGCAAAGCGGCGCTGCCCGTGTTGGTCACGCGCAGGCGGAAACGGACCGTGTCGCCCACGAGCGCCTGGCCGTCGGCCGGATCGGTGAGCGTTTTGGTGACCTGAACGTCCGGCACGGCATTGGGCACGCTGGCGTCGTCCGACGAGGTATCCGTCGGGTCATTCGGGTCAACATACACCACATTGAGTTGAGCGCCAGGCAGCGCATGGAGTTCGCCGTCGTTGTCCGTGCCCGGATCCGTGCTGCTCGCGGGAATGCAGGCAGTGAAGACACCCGTGTTCGTGCCGGTCTCCGTCAGTATCAGTATCTCGGAATCCCCGCTGTCGCTCGTGATGGTTACCTGCACGGTCTCGGCCGTCGCAGGATCAAGGTTCTGGTCAACGTCCACCACGCGCACGCAAACGTTGGAGTCCGGTTGGTACAGATTCGTGTGAACGCCGTTGTTGCCGTGGGTGAACTCGGTGGTGCTCGGCGTGCCCAGGTCCTGGAAACTCAGGTTCACGGAAGTCGAAGCCGTATCCGTTATGCCCTCCGTGCCCTCGTTGGCGACAATGATGATCGTGTAGTCGCCTTCTTCGCTGCCGGTGGCCCAGGTGTACTCGTAGGTCTTGGAGCAGGCGTTGCTTGCCACCAAGTAGGCGTCGCCCAGGTTGAGAAATAGGTCGCCGGACGCGCCCGGGCCATCAATCGTCAGGTCCACGGAGGTGATGTCATAAGCGCCGAACGGATCACTTACGGTCGTGCGCACGTAGAGCACATCGCCGTTGGCGGCGGCCGCAACCTGGCTGCCGCCGGGATACGGGGCGTCATAGACGCCGATGGCCGTGATGTCGATGACCGTCGTAGCCGGCAGCGAAACGCGCGATGGGGAGTTGCTGCTGTCGTACTGAATGCGGAAACCAACCGTGCTTTCGGCGTTCGAGACCACCAGCGAAATCGCCTGGCCGGCCGGGATGTTGGTCGCCGCGGGCACAGTCGCCGACCAGGTCAGCGTCGTCACACCACCCGCCGTGGAATAGACCGCCGAGGTATCTGTGAAGAACACGTTCGCGCCATACTTCAAGATCGCGGTGACATTGGCCGGATTGGGCATCGTGCCACTGGTGACGGCGATGTGGTTGGTGATCGTGATCACCCCGCCGACGGGCAGCGACAAGTCGGAACAGAGAGCCGGCGTCTGCGTGAACGTGGCGACCGCGTCGCCTCCCGTTGTCGTTCCACCGGCGACCTGCACGTTGTCTATCGTCATGAGCCGTTGCCCGCCGCCGAGTTGCCCCGTCATCACCCACCGGATCTGGGTGTCACTGTCGATGTAGGCATTGATCGAGATGTTCGTGGTCCCGGAGCCGGACGACGCACTCCAGAACGCCGATGACCAGGTGGTTCCACCGTTCGTTGAAACCTGAAGGATCACCGGATTATCGAAGGTTGCCGCAAAATTGTACGTAAAGGCGACGGACGCGGACGTGTAGCCGGCAAGGTCCACTTCCCGCTTGAGTCCGTAGCCATTGTACGAAGTGGAGTTGGCGGTTGTGGTCTTGCCCAGGCGCAGGGCCTGGGAAACAATTCGCACCACGCCCGCAGCCGCACCGTCATTCTCGACCTGCTCCGTCCAGTTGCCAGTCCACCCACTTCCGCCTGTGTAGTCGCCGGATGCAAAAGCGTCCGAAGCCACCACGGTGTTTGTCGTGCTTGCCGCGCTGAGCACGGTGCTGATCGACGTGGTCGAGTCGCCCGCAGCCACCGGGTCGATACGGTCCATGTTACCGCTGGTATCGCCGTCAGTTCCATCCGTGGTCAGGTAGAGAATCTTGCTCTCACTCGGCACGGCCAGCGTGGCGTACGCCGAGCAGGTGTCGCCGTAAACCGGGTCCATGTACAACACCTCGATTGTATCGCCGGCGCCCACGTTCAACGTTCCGTCCAAGGCGGCGAGGCCGATGGACCCTGATGTCGGCAGCGGGAACAGCGTGAAGAATTCGCCGTTGTCCAGACCAGTCTCCGTAAGGAGGATCGTCTCGTAGTCTCCGCTGTCGTCATTCTCTACGGTCAATGTGACGCTGTCGTAGGCTCCCGTGTTCAGATTCGCGTCGGCATCGCTGAGGTACAGGTATATATCGTCGCCGACGTTGTAGAAGCCGACCGGGGTGGCGCCGCTGTCGGTGAAGGCGACATTGCACGGATCGGCGCCGGCGGGCGGGGGTACAGACACCACGTTGGTCACCGACACCGGCGACCCGCCGATGCTGGCTGAGTTGGCGATGGTGCCGGCGCCGAGAATTTCGGCCCGGTACGTAATGGTCACGCTGCCACCGCGCGGGATAAACGGAATGACGTACCCCGGCGAGTCCACGGGAAATGGCGTGCCCACGAGGTCGTCGGGAATCGGCACGCCGTCAATGGCGGTGCTGTTGGTCTGGTAGTCAAGCGTGACGGGCGGCGCGTCAATCACTATCACGTTGCCGAGCACGACCACGCTGTTGTTGTCGAGCACGATCTGGTACTCGAGAACGTCGCCCACGCTCAGTCCGGCAGGCGTATTGTCCGTGTAGATCCGCGCAGCCTTGCGGATCACCGGTTCCGGAAACGGGAGCACGGTTGTGCCCAGGTCGAGGAAAGGGTTGCCGGCGCCAGCCACGGCCGGATCCTGGCCCCACGCTGCCGTGATCAGCGTGCCGTCGAGCGTGTAGATGCGCATGGCGGTCTGGTCGCCGTCCGGATCGTAAATGGTGCGCGACTCCAGCGCGGCAAGACTGATGGCAACGTCGTAACCGTCGCCGTTCGAGTCGGTCAGCGGACCGGCGCGGTCGCCGTCATAGTCAACGTAGAGCGTGGTGTTCCTGACCGCCGTCACCCACACCGGGCTTCCGTTCTGCGTGAGATCGCTGCTGCCCGGGCCCCACCCCACGATGCCGATAGTGGTGAGGTTGCCTTCCGGAACAAGCGAGAAGCCCCAGTCGTGCACGTTGTTGGCGCTGGGGTTTGCGCCGACGGTCTCGATGGCGAAGAAGGGCGCGCCGTTCGTGGTGCGGAAGGAGGCGCCGGAATTCTTGGGCACCTGGTACTGGTAGGTGCTGTCGGCGCCCACGCTGAAAGTCGTCGATCCGCCTTGGTAGGCGACGGCGATGTTGATGGCGTTGGTGTCGGGGTTGTAGACAAACACATAGGCCTGGTCGCCGTCGTTCGCCGTGCCGACCGGCGTGTAGTAGGCGTCGCTCCACTGGGATACTGGATACAGTGTGTACCAGCGCGACTCGTAGTTGGCGCCTATATCGCCGGTGATGATGTGGGCCTGGACGGGTTTGGAAGACAGGACGCGCGCGCCGCTCAGAATACCGGTGGGCACGTGATAGACTTCTCCGCGAGCCAGTGTGGCTGCAATCTCGTAAGTGCCGTTCCCGTCGGCATCAATCTGGACGGCCGTGCCGTTCTCCGCCGCCTGTACATAGAGGGCAACCACCTCAAACATCGAAGCGGCGCTCACGTTCTGTCCCACCGGCACGATGAACTCCGTTCCGTAGTCGAGCGTCGAGGCAACCTCGACCGCGCCGGCAAGCACGCTTCCGGGGCTCGTGGCCCACGCCGCGCGCGATACCACTACGGCTTTTGTGGCGCCAAGCCGGTCGCGGCCGTCATAGAGAACCGCCGATGGGTTGCGGGGAAGCGACACGAGATTGCGCAGGCTCAACACCGTCCCGCCCGGCAATCCAACGGGGTCGTTGACGAATCCAGGCGCGATACCGTTGGCGTCGTTGCCGTCGCCCCAGACCCGGGTGCTGGTCTGGACCGGGCTATCAATGTCCACCTCATATCCGTCTTCCCAGTGGTCATACGTGATCTGGGTACCATCGGCATTGACGACAACGGACACCACGGAGTCGAACTGTGCGCCCGTGCTGGCGTAAAGCAGTTGCAGCGTGGTTCGCACCTGCTGCTCCGGCAACGGAATGTAGAACTGCTGAACAACCGTCTGAGCAGAAACAACTGACGCAATGAAGATAAGAGCCGGGACCAGCGCGAGAATTGCCCGTCGTGCCGGCACCAATGTCGACGCCATTAACGAAAAAAGCACCGTTGTGACACGGCGCTTGACTTTGTGCGCGGCAGCACCGCGACTCTCGGCAGATCGTCGTCAGGGCGAAAGGATGTCAAACCGAGACGACCATCCGGAATGATTTACTGAGACCCAAAAACCTGATTGGATTCCTGTCGGCGGCTCCGTCGGCGATCAACCATCGATGACAAAAGTCTGCACTCCGTTCATGCTGCGATGTGACCTGACCCCGTTCCCGGACGCCGCGGCCATAGCCTCCTCCGGTTCAACCTGTTTCTTCGCCAGAATGTGAGCGACCGGTTCATGCGCGACACCATTCGCGACCGCCAGCCGTCTGCCGCTGGCCATCTCACCCAACTGGCCCTCAACAAGCTTCAATTCCTGCTTCAGAGTCCAAACCCAACCGGAGAAGATCGCCGCAATGCTCATCGCAAGTAGTGTAGTCGTCATGTCCGTTCCCTCCAGCGCCTCAATTTCCATGACGAGGCACATGGCTACCCAGCAACCAGCACGCCGCGTTCCTGCCAGTAAGTGATTGACCGTCACGTATTTTTACACATGGAGTGAACGCCGCTCTTGAATGACAGCATAACGCATTCGCCATAAGCGTGTTATACGCTGCACTCTGTCGTCTTGGCGCGGAGGACGCTGCGGTAAATCAAGTGCTGCAACGCTCCCCGGCATACCGAAACAACCGCATCGCCTTCGCAATAGTGAGAATCACTATCGATTCCGTGGCCGTTTTGGGAACGGAAAGTGCTACGCGGCGCCCGGATTGTGCACAGTTGTGTGCTGGCCCTGTTCAGGCTCGTGCAGGAGGTGCGTGGGATGCCGGCAGCGGGAGGGAGGGCTACTGGGCCTCTGTCGGTCTCACCCGGACTCTGTAGTAGCGGGCGGCGGCGGAGTCCACTGCGTCAGTGCACCCTATTACGCCTGTGAAGCCGGGCATGTTTGTGATGCTGACGAGCCTGTTCCAATCACCCGTGAGGGAAGGTTTCCATTCTACCTCGTAGATCCGGTTGGATGTGGCGTTCCACTCAAGGACAACCGCGTCGTTTGCGCGGCTGGCGCTCAGCTCGAACACGCTGGATGCGTTTGCCGCATCCGTTCCGGCCGCCTCTTCACCGGCGGTGTTGAGGCCGTCGCCGTCGAAATCGGACATGGAATCCAGCACTATCACCTGCGCCGACGCGGCGGCGCCGATACCCCCGGCACGGTCCTGCCCCCAGACGTAGACGGTGTTCGTGCTGTCGACCGCAAGGAGTACCTCCGCCGAGTTCCCCGTTGTCCACGCTCCGTTTGTTGTACCGCCTCTGTCGGCGTCGGCCACGTAGTACCCCAGAATGCCCGACAGCGTATCCGTGAAGCCGTGCCAAGTTCCGGTCGCCGAACCGACCACGTAAGCACCATAGCGGCTGAAGTTAAACCCTATCTCCGCGCCTGACGGATCGGGCGGCAAGGTGTCGGTCATGAACGGGCCCGACTCGAACCAGCCGCTCCTGTTTCCGGCCGCGTCTGCCGTGCGCAGCGCAAGCCAGCCGTTCGTGCCGCACGGCAGCGGGCCTGTCGAAACGGACGCGGCGGCAACGCGGCCTGCTGCAATCGCGGATGCGCCGGTTCGCAGAACGTAATCGTACCACGCGACGCCGGTTCCGGCGCCGTCGTAAGGCGCCTCCCACGCGGCGTTGACGACGACCTGCGTTGACCACGTTCCAGCGGCCGGCTGCAGGGAAGTCAGGCCGCCTATCGGCGAAGGCGGCTCGTTGTCCACCATGAACACGCCGCTTGTAACGGCGGCGCCGGCGAAGAGTTCGTCCCTGGCCGCAAAGCGCAGGCGTTCGGCAGTTGAGAGAACGATCGCCCCGGGTTCCGACCGGCTTTCCCATACCATCGTTACAAGGTTGGTTGCGGGTTTGCCCGCGTTCTTCGTCGCAATGCCGGCGACAACCCAGCTCGGCGCGTTGGACACCACCGGCGCTCCCGCCGAACCGACGACGCTTCTGAGCAGGGCATTCGTCCATGTTCCCGCGGTCCCGGCATGCTCAACCGTCAGGCGCGCTGTATCGCCGTCAAAATCCCACACCCGCACCGTTGCGGTAACCAGGCCCTCGCCGTTGGTTGAGGATTGTGCGGCGGAAACGACGGATACACGGGGCGGCGACCGCACGAGCATGGATGCCGGCACCGCGATGGCGGGCGAGAGCGGGGCATTGCCGGTGAACCGCACTTCCCGCCCCCGGTTTCCGGTAAGCATGTTGGTTGCGCAGAAGCGGAACTGCACCTCCGCCCTGCCGCCGGGCGGGACGACGCCGTTTGTCGGAGAAACTGCGAGCCAGTATGGCGGGTTTGTGGCGGACGTTACGGCTACGTCATCTATGTACCAGCCCTCATACCTTGAATTGTTGTCGCTTGCGAACGTGAAGCGCACAACGACGTTGCTGTCGGCGTAGGCCGAAAGGTCGAACTCCGCCTGCTGCCAGCCGCCGGTGCCGGCATACAGGCGCGAGCCCGGCGGGAACTGTGTCGCGTACCACGAATGAACCAGATACGGATAGCCGTTCGTTGGCGCGATTTGTTTGAAAGTTGCGCCGTCGGTCGAAATCTCGACTATGCCGCCGTCATACGCCTTGGCGGGATCTTCCGGGTCCAGCTCGCTGTCTATCCAGTGTTTGAACCTGAGACGCGGAGCGCGAAGAAGGCTGATCCACGGAGTGACAAGCGAAGCCCTGGCCGCGTTCGGATAGCGCCACGCCCCTTCGATCTGCGCCGCGAAACACCACGAGTTCGTGGGACTGAAGTGGCGCCGGCTTTCCACATGCCACACATCCTGAGTGCCGCCGTGTGTCCACGCTTCCGGACCGCGCTCAACGTCATCAGCGAACCCGCGCGACAGATCCTCTTTCCATTCATAGGCGCCGTGGCCGAAGTTCGTGAAGACCGCGGTGTGCACGGCGAACCCGCCGGGTTGAAGCACGACGCCGTTCACTCCGCCGGCGTCAACGGCCGGAAGCGCGTAGGCCACGTTGAACGACGCGATGTCGCCGGCCGAAACCTGTCCGCTTGGGTCACGGGCGAATACGAAGCAACTGAAATGGTCTCCATTCGTGCCCGGCGCCGGAATCGTCCCTGAATATTCGCCGCCCGCCTGCGCGACCATCGCGGTTGAGGACCACGGCCCGTAGTTGCGCGACCAGTTCATGGTCACCTGCGCCACGGCCACGGAATCGGTCACCACCGCGCCTATCCTGTACGGGCCGGGCATGGGCATCGGGTTCGCCGGCGGCGTCATCCTGACGACCGGCGACAGCGGCACCGAAGCCGGGTCTCGCGGGTTGCTCCTGTCGCGCATCTCCACGAGGTTGACGTATCCGTCGCCGTCGGGGTCGCCGTAGGGCAGCGCGATGTTGGACCCGAAGAACCTCAGTTCCCAGGCGTCCGGAAGTCCGTCGGAATCGGAATCGGCCGACGCCGGCATGTAGAACGCGCCCGCCGAGCGCGGCGTCCCGCAGGCTATGCCGGCAAGCGGATTGGGCGAAGCGTTCGTTGCGTCCGGCTGCCTCGCTCCTTCGAGATACCAGCCCGCGAACCAGTATTCCGTTCCGTTCGGCGCGGCGGCTTCCGGCGCGCGCACGGTGGTGGCCGTTCCGCCCTTGTTCCACCATGTCACCGCGTTCACCAAGCCCGCCACGCTGGATGTCTGGACAAGTGCCACCTGTTCCACCCACTGCCAGGTGAGGCCCGACGCGATGTCGAGGCGGAATTCGACCACGTTAGTGCTGCCGGACGGAGGTGTGTCGCCAAACCCGGTCCAGCCCGCACACGCCCATCTTTCGCCCGGCGCGATCGGGACATACGCCTCGGCAACCGCCTTCACAACCGCTCCGGACGCCACTTGCGAAACCCCGTAGGGCGGGGCGACGCTCCCAACCAGCGCGGGTGTACCCGTGACGGTAAGCCATACCGGGGCCGCTATTTCAAAACTGTGCAGCGACGCCGGCGCATCGGCGGGTTCGCGGGCCTCTTGTCCGGTAACGGTCTTCGCCCTGAACCAGTAATGCACCGCGGCGCCGGGAACCTGGGTCGGAATCACGGCGCTGAACAGATCGCCACCCGCCCGCGCGAACCTGTTGCTGGAAAAGACCGTCGTGCTGCCGTTCGTGTTCCACAACAGCCACGTCGCGTTCGTGTTGATCATCGTGGCCGGCTGAATACCGGCATCTATCGTGAGCCCTTCTCCTTCCAACGTGTTCTGCCGCGGCTCGTGCGATATCAGCACGGGCAGAGCCGCCACGCTGCCGGCCAGGTTCAGCCGCCGCCCGCTCACGGTCTTGCCCGCAAGCGACGCGATCGGGTCCCCGTGGTTCATGAGCAGCGCCTTCACCTCCGCCACACTCAACCCCGGCGCCAGCGAGAACAGCAGCGCGGCGGCGCCGGCGACATGTGGCGCGGCCATTGATGTGCCGGAAGCGTTCGCGTAGGAGCCGCCCAGGTAAGTACTGTAGATCAGGGTTCCCGGCGCGCCGAGATCCACCGACTGCTGTCCGAAGTTGGATGAAATCGTCAGCGCGTCGTTCCGGTCCGTGTTCGCAACCGCCACGACGTTGTCACTGTCGAACCCGGCCGGGTAGTAGGGATCGGCATCGGTGTTCCTGTACCTGTTCCCGGCGGCTGCGACAAACAGCATGCCGGCTTCCCCGTGGGCGGCGATGGCGTCGGCCATGACCTGGTCCATGGAATCGCCGCCGTAGCTGTTGTTCGTAATGCGGACGTTCACCCCGTTCGTTCGCATCCGGTAGGCATAGATCAGCCCGGCGGCAACTTCCGAGTCCAGCCCGGAGCCGGATGAGTCTATCACCTTCAACTGCATCAACTTGACTGACCAGCAGACGCCCGCAACCCCCACCGCGTTGCTGCCGACAGCTCCGATGGTCCCGGAAACATGCGTGCCGTGGTAGTGGTCGTCCTCCGGCGGCACATTGTTCGACACTGCATTGAAACCGTGGACGTCGTCCACGTACCCGTTGCCGTCGTCGTCGAGGCCGTTGCCGGGCAGCTCGCCCGGGTTTGTCCACAGATTCGCCGCAAGGTCGGGATGATCCAGATCCATCCCGGTATCCACCACACCCACAACCACCTGCGTTGAGCCAACCCCGTACGCCCATGCAGCCGGCGCGTCTATGTCCGCATCAACGGTCCCTCCGGCCTGACCCGTGTTGTGAAGCCCCCAGAGCTGGCTGAAGCTCGGGTCGTTCGGCGTCCTGTCACACACTTGCACAAGTCCGTCCGTGTGCGCGTAGCGAACGGCCGGATCGCGGGCCAGCGCCGCCGCCGCCCGGGGGGCCGAATCGAAGTCCGCCTCGTGCAGCGACACCACGTATGCGCCAAGCCCTATCTCACGAGTCACCCGGCCGCCGATTGCGGCGGCGGCGGCTTCCAACTCGGCGACGGAGGCGCCCCGACGCAGCGCAGCTACAACCTGTTCAGCCGAAACGGATTCACTTGCCTCAACCCGCCACTTTGCGGCTGCCTTGTCGAACTCGAGCCTGTCCCTGACGCGTAGCAAGAGGCGCCCGCCAGCGCCTCCGCGCACGAGCCTTACACGCTCCCATCCGCCGTGAAACTGGCGGATCTCTTCCTTCACAGGCACTCCGAAAGCCTGCCCAGACACATTGGCAGACAACTCGGCGGGAGAGGGAGCGGGCGGACTTGACAACGCATTGACGGAAGAGGCGAGCGCAACCGATGCTGCGCCAGCATCCGGCCTGTCTGTCGCGATATCGCCAGAGCGGGGCGGCTGTTCCTCGGCTCTGCGCAGAACGGTGGCGGCTGACAGAGCGACCAGAACCGCGCCCGCGACAAGCGTCGCTTTCCTTATCCGCATGGCCTGCCCATCCCTTCGGGTCTATCCGGTTCAGCCATGCATCATACGCCATCGCCGGGCAGTCGAGGAACCCATTTTCATGAATTGGAGCACACGCCTGCGACATTCGGCTCCCGTCGGCGGTTCGCGCCGCTGCCACAGAAGACCCGGGCACTGCATCCCGGCCAGCGGGGACAGGTTTTTCCGCATAACGTCACAGGTCTTGCCTTCTCTGCCTGTTTGCCGTAAGTTTGCATTACAAAACTTTTGAGGGAAGGGGCTGTTTCTGTGAAACCGGGGAAAAAACGGCGGGCCGGGGCGCAGGCGGAGGATTTTCTCGAAGCGATACTGCGCCTTGGCCGGGATGGACGGACTGCAAGAGTCCGCGATCTCGCCGACGAGCTGGGCCTGCACAAGTCAACAGTCAGCCTGGCGCTCAAGGGGTTGGCGGAACGTGGCCTGGTGGAACATGACCGCTATGATTCCTGCCGGCTCACGCCGAAGGGAGAGGCGATAGCCGCCGAAGTGGACCGGTCTCACGAGGCCATACAGGATTTTCTCTCCACCGTCCTGGGCATACGCGAATCCGAAGCCGCCAGCAACGCGTGCCGCATGGAACATGTCGTTGACCGCCGCGTACTGGGGCGCATCGGTGATTTCGTAAGATTTGCGCGGGAGCGGCCGGATATGTTCAAACCGCTTTTCGAAGCGTTCTCGGAGTTCCCGGCCGGCCCCGCGGCGGGCGATGTGGGGAAAGCATGAATTTGACATCTCTCAGGGACCTCAGGGCCGGCGCATCAGGAGTTGTCCGCGAAGTGCACGGCGGGCATGCCATGACGCACAGGCTCGCCGAGATGGGCATTCTGCGGGGCGTTACGGTGCGCAAGCTGCGCGGCAACGGGCCGGCCATACTGGACTGCCGCGGCCATCGCCTGATCGTCGGCAGGGGAATGATCGGCGACATCATGGTCGAGCCGCTGAACAGCCACTGACCGGGGCCGCTGGAGGACTTGCAGGTGCCAAACACAGAAACGCTCCGGGAGATCGTCGTTGCCCTCGCAGGCAACCCCAACGCCGGCAAGACCACGGTCTTCAACGCGCTTACCGGCGCCCGCGCCCACGTGGGAAACTACCCCGGCGTGACGGTCGAAAGAGGAGAAGCCGCCTTCGAACACGACGGCATCCGCATGCGTGTGGTGGACCTGCCCGGTTCATACAGCCTCAACGCCATGTCGGATGACGAGCGCGTCGCGCGTGATTTCATCCTCCGCGAGAAGCCTGGCGTTGTTGTCGGCGTTGTGGACGGCTCCAACCTGGAAAGGAACCTGTACCTGTTCGTCCAGTTGATGGAACTGCGGGTCCCCCTCGTGCTGGCCTTCAACAAGACGGATATTGCGCGCCGCCGCGGCCTGCTTCCTGACCTTGACCGCCTTTCCACACTGCTGGGCGTCCCCATCGTTCCGATGGTCGCATGCGCAGACAAGGGCGTGATGGAGCTGAAGAACGCGGTGACGGCGGCGGCAAACCGCCCGCCCCGGCCTTCGGACGTGCGCTACGGCGAAGACATCGAAAGGGAGCTGGACGCCCTTACAAGCCCGGCGACCCCGGTTCAACTGCCCGGTATCCAGGTCCCGCCCCGGTGGATCGCCCTCAAACTGATCGAAAATGACGAGGCGATCCGCTCGCTTGCGGCTGCGGCAGCCGGCGGCGCGAAAGTTCTCGCCGCCGCGGATGCGGCACGCGCCCGCCTGCGCCGCCACACCGGGCAGGAACCGGAACTGGCCGTCGCCGACCGCCGCTACGGCTTCATTTCCGGCGCCTGCCAGGAATGCATGCCCGGCACGGCGGAGACCAGGCACCTTGCCTCTGACAGGGTTGACGACATTCTCACAAGCGACGCGGTGGGGTTGCCGATCTTCTTCGTCGTGATGTACCTGCTCTTCAAGCTGACATTCTCGTTCGCGGAGCCGGCAGCGGAACTGATCGGGTCCGCCTTCGACACCCTCTCCGCCGCGGTTGCCGGCACGCCTGCGCTGCCGGCATGGCTGCGGTCGCTGCTTGCCGAGGGCGTGCTCTCCGGCGTCGGCGGCGTGCTGCGCTTCGCCCCGAACATGGCGTTGCTCTTCTTCTTCATCGCCTTCCTCGAAGAGACCGGTTACATGGCGCGCGGCGCGTTCCTGATGGACAGGTTCATGCACAGGATAGGCCTGCACGGACGCAGCTTCGTTCCCATGGTGATAGGATTCGGCTGCACCGTGCCGGCCGTGATGGCAACGCGCTCGCTGAGGAACAGAACCACGCGCATGACCACGATCATGGTCCTGCCGCTCATAAGCTGCGGCGCGCGTTTCCCCATATACTCGCTGCTGATCGCCGCCCTCTTCCCGGCCGGCGCGCGCGCGGCGATTCTGATGACGCTCTACCTGATCGGCATCGCGCTCGCCGCCGCGGCTTCTCTTGTGCTTAGAAAGACAGTTTTCGCCGGCGACACGGAACCGTTCGTGATGGAGCTGCCTCCGTACCGGGCTCCCCCCCTGCGTGCGCTGTTCTCGCACACTCTGGAGCGCCTGAAGCTCTTCGCGCGCAAGGCCGCAACAGTCATCCTCGGCGCGTCGGTGATCCTTTGGGGCCTCACAACTTTTCCCCGGCCCGCGCCGCCGCGGGTCGAGGGGCTGAGCCCGGCCGAAGCGCGCCGCGTCGCTGTTGAAGGCTCCGCGGCGGCAACGATCGGCCGCTGGATGGCGCCTGCGATGCGCCACATCGGCTTTGACTGGCAGGCGAGCACCGCGCTGGTCGGCGCCTTCGCGGCGAAGGAGATATTCGTCGCCCAGCTCGGGATCATTAATGCCGTTGATACCGGCGAGGAATCGCTGGCCATGAAACTCAGGTCTCGCTACACGCCCCTGCAGGGCTTCTGCATGATGATTTTCTCCCTGATCAGCCTGCCGTGTGTGGCAACCTTCGCGGTGACGCGCACGGAGACCGGAACATGGCGGTGGGCAATCGCGCAGGCGGTGGGCCTGACGCTCCTTGCCTATGCCGTCACCTTCGTTGTATACCAGACCGGTCTTTTTCTGGGTTTTGGTGCGGGGGGCCGCCCTTTCGCGGCATAGCGCGTTGTTGTCTTCCAGCCACACTTCCTGCTTCGCGGCAGCGGCCGCGCCGGCATGCGCGTTCCTGCTGGCCATCGCGCCGGCAATCACCGCTCACACGGCAGGCGCGGACGCCGCGGAGGCACGTGATCTCGAGGCGCTCGCCGGCAAGTGGATCGACCTGCGCACGGCGGTTGCCGAGGAGCAACGCGCGTGGGCCGCGCGCAAGGACGCGATCCTGCGCGAGACGAACCTGCTGGAAGCGGAGAAGAGATCGGTCATCGCCGAAACCGCTGAACTCCGCGAATCGGCCGACTCCGCTGCGCTCCACTTTGCGGCTGCCCGTGAGAAATACGCCGCGCTGGCCGCCGCGGCCGGGAAAATCAAATCCGAACTCGACCGCGCGGAGGCGCGCCTGACCGACTGGCACAGGCGCATGCCCGAACCTCTCCGTGATACCGTCGCCCCGCTGTTCGCGGAACTGGCGGACGAAGAGAAAAGCTTGTCCGAACAAGCGCGCGTCGTTCTGGCCATCTACCTCGAAATGGACCGCTTCCGCAGCCGCCCGCAGGCGGCCGTCGAGATGATTGCCGACGGAGACACACGCAGACGGGCTGACGTGCTCTACCTGGGCATGGCGCTCGCTTTCGCCGTCTCGCGGGACGGGCAGTGGGCGGCCGTCGGCAAGCCCGGCGCGGCCGGATGGACATGGGAAGCCCGCCCCGACCTGGCGCGCCGCATCCGCCGCGGGATCGAAATAGCCCGGGGCGAAAGCCCCCCCTCGCTGGTCGGCCTCCAGCTTTCGACCGGCATGGCAGATCCGGACAAGGAGAACGCCCCTTGACCCGCGCATTCTCCATCGTTCTTCTGCTCGCATTTTTCGCGGCCGTGGTCGGCCGCGCGGAGCCCGACCCGGATCCGGCGCGCGCGGTTGCGCGCGCCGCGGCGGACATGTTGGCCGATATTGTATCCGCCGAAAAAGAACTCGCCGGCGCCCGCGCGGAAATAGACGGCGAAGCACGCCCCCTGGCCGCCCGCCTCGAAGCGCTGCGCACCGAGCTCGCCGCGCTGCGCCAGGCCCGCGACCGGGCAAGGGCCCTGAACAACGCTTCCGCGCGGGAGATGGCGGATCTGGCGAAACAAACCGCTCAGATCGAAGCGCAGCACAGATTCATCCTCTCCGTACTTGCCGAATACCGCCGCGCCGCGCCGGGGCAGGCCGGGCCGGCCGATGGAGTCGCCGTCGAACAACTGTTCGCCGCGGCGGATACCCTGCTGACGGACCGGGACGACTTCGTTTCGCTCCCGGCCGCCGCAGCTTCCATCCTTCATTCGGCGGAAATCGTGAACCTGGCCGGCCTGGAAACCGCCGTGCGCGAAGGCGTCGCGGTTGATTCCGCCGGTGTCGAACGGCGGGGGGTCCTCGTCACGGCCGGCCCGGCTGCATGCTTTGCCGCACAGGACGGAGCGAGCGGCATGGTTATCCAGGAGCCCGGCTCGCTTCTCCCGTCATTCACCGGCGTCCCGGGCTTCGATATTACTGACATCGTGGGCGCGCTCCGGGCCGGCGGCGAATGCGTTTTCCCCGTTGACCCGACGGGCACGGGCGCGGCTCTCAAGGCAGCGCGCGCGGACAGGTCGCTCGGTGAACACCTTCGAAGCGGCGGCCCGGTGATGATCCCGCTTGGTCTTGTCGCGCTATTCGCCTTCGCGGCGGCGTGCTGGAAGATCGCGCAGCTTTCACGCATGCCCGCCCACAAACCGATAGACACATCCCTGATAGCGCGCCTGGCCCGGCAGGGCGATCCATCCGCCGCGCTTGAAGAGGCGGGCCGCGCGTGGGCGCCGCTGAACCGCGTGCTGCAGGCGGCGGTTGATTTCCGCGACGTGCCGCGCGAGCACCTGGAAGAAGTCGTGAACGAGCGCGTGCTCTCGGAGCTGCCCTCCCTCGAACGCCACCTCGGCACCCTGTCGGTGCTTGGCGCCGTCGCGCCCCTGCTCGGCCTGCTCGGCACCGTCACGGGCATGATCCATACATTCCAGCTTGTCACCGTGTTCGGCACCGGCGAAGCGCGCCTTCTTTCGGACGGGCTTTCGGAAGCGCTGGTCACGACCGAGGCCGGGCTCGTGATAGCGATTCCCGTTCTCCTCGTCCATGCGTGGCTCGCGCGCCGCGTCCGGTCGGTCCTGGGCTCGCTGGAGCAAACGGCTCTGCGGTTGATCAACGAACTGAAACAGCAGGCGCCGCGGCCATGAACACAGGAACGGCGGGACTGGTGAGTTACTGGACCGCGGGCGGGGCGGTGATGATCCCGCTCGGCGCGGTGTGCTTCCTCATATGGCGCCGCTTCCTTCGCTCAAGGCTGGACCTGTCGGCTGAACTGCGGGAAGCCGCTGCCGTGGAAAACGCGGTTCCCGTCGCGCTGCGGACAGGGTCGTGGAAAGGCGCCGCCGACTCCCTTGCCGCGGAAGGCGGGCCGCTGACGCGCAGGTTCGCGGCCGCGCTTGCGGATGCCGCCTCCGGCGCAGCGCCTTCCGATGCGCTTCTCGCCTGCGAAGAAGACGAGATGAAACGGCTCGGCGAAGGAACAGGCATGCTCTCCGCCCTGACCGTCACGGCGCCGCTGCTTGGCCTCCTCGGCACCGTGATCGGAATGGTGCAGACCTTCCGCGCAGTCGGAGGAACGGGCGACCTCACCTCCGGCGTCGCTGAAGGAATCAGCCGCGCGCTGATAACCACCCAGTTCGGCCTGATAGTCGCAATCCCCGGCGTCTTCGGCGCGGTTCACGTACGCCGTCTCCTGCGCCAGGCGCGCGTGCGCCTTGCCCGCTGCCGCGTGCTGATCCTCATCGAGGCCGGCAGGAACGGCATGGACGGCGGCATACTCATCGAGAACGCGGCATGAAACGTGTCGTCCATGCGGATGGAGTCGGCGGGGGCGTGGTGGAGATCAACATCGCCCCGCTGATCGACTGTGTCTTCCTGCTCCTCATCTTCTTCATCGTTACCACAACCTTCGTCCGCGACACGGCGGTGGACATCGAACGGCCTGCAGCGGCGACAGCCGCCGTTTCGGAGAAGGACTCTCTCCAGTTCTCGCTCTCCAGTGACGGACGCATATTCCACAACGGGCAGGAAGTGCGGCTGAACGGTGTGCGCGGAATAGTGCTCAGGCAGACAAGGGACCGCAGCCTGCCTGTTGTGATCGTCGCCGACGCCGACTCGCGGAACGGCGTTCTTGTTGACCTGATAGATGAATGCAGGCGCGGCGGCGCCGGACGCGTAGGCATCGCGGCGGAGAAGAAATGACACCGGAAGAACAAGAACACCTGCCCGCGCGCGGCGGGTTCGCAAGGAACCTGACCGCCTCCGCCGGCGGAGTCTGCGCAACGGCGCTGCTGTTCTTCGTTCTGCCAGTTCTGAACCGCGCAACAACCAGGCTGCCGGAGACGCGGCCGGCCAGGGATATTGACCTGTTCCGGTTGCCCTCGCCGCCGGAGCCGGAACTGCCGACCCCGGCGATGCAAGAGCCCACGACTCCCGCGCCGGTCCCGCCTGCGCCACGGCCTGAGTCGCGACCCGCCGAAATCATTCCACCGACCGTGCCTGTCCTGACTGCGCTCCCTCCTCTCGGCGTTGACCTGCGCGCCGATTTCACCGTTGCCCCGTCCGCTCCGCACGTCCGGACGGTGTTTGCCCTTTCCGACGCCGACAGCCCGCCCGAGCCGCTTGCCCGGATCGAACCGGCATATCCCGCCCACGCCCGTGCGCGGCGGCTGCAGGGCCATATCGTCATCGAGTTCGTGGTGGACTCCGATGGGACAACGCGCGACATATCGGTTGTTTCCGCGGATCCGGCCGGGATATTCGAATCGGCCGCGGTCCGTGCGGCCGGGAGCTGGCGTTTCAGGCCGGCACGGGTCGGAGGAAGGGAAGTCCCGGTCCGCGTGCGGCAGCGCGTCACCTTCCGGCTGGAGGACTCGTGGTGAAACCGATCCACGCCGCAGCGGTGTTCTTCTTCCTGTGTCTGCCGGCGATTCCATGTTTCGCCGGAGCGGAACCGACCGTAACGCGCGAAGAGGCTGCCCTGATAGACAGGGCCGTTGCTATTTCGTCCACAAACCGCCCCGCGGCGGCCGCATGGCTTGCGGAAAGGAACAGCCCGCGCGCCAGCGCTGCGCTTGATTTCACGGCGGCGAACATTCTCTTCCAGGAAGGCGACATGGCGGGCGCGCAGGCCGGCTACGAGGCGGCGCTGGCCAAGCACCCGGACTTCACGTCCGCATGGCGCAACCTGGGCCAGGCCCTGCTCGCGCAAAACAGGAATGACGACGCGGCGAGGGCCTTCGCGACTGCGCTGCGCCTTGCGCCGTCCGAACCGCAGACGCTGTTGCTGCTGGGATTCGCACACCTGGGCGCGTCGCGGGCTGTGGCGGCCGAGTCGGCGTTTCGGCAGGCTCTCGCCTTCGCGCCCGACGAGCAGGACGCCCTGCGCGGGCTGCTGCAGAGCCTCTCCCTGCAGCAGCGCCACGAGGAAACAGCCGCGCTGGCCTCGGAACTGGCCGCACGCCATCCCGCGCGCGGCGAGTACTGGGCGCTTCGCGCTTCCTCGCTCATGGCGCTCGGCCGGGAGCGCGAGGCGGCCGCCGCGCTTGCGGCGGCGCGCAAGTTGGGGATCGCGGATACCGGTATGCTCCTCTCTCTTGCCGATCTCTGCGCGGCCGACGGACTTCACAGCCAGGCTGCGTCCATCTATAGCGAGGCCCTGCGCGCCGCCGACGCCGACCCGCGCAGGCTCATCCGCGCCGCCGCCTCAATGGCCGCAGCCGGCGCCGCGGAAGAAGCGCGGACGCTGCTGGACTCCGTCGTAAAAACCACCAGCCTCGTTACGGAAGACCGCACGGCAGCCGCACGCGTCGGCATCCGGATCGCGGTCGCCGAAGGCAAGAGAGCGGAAGCCGCTGAAGCCTGCCGCGCATTCCTCCGCGAGCATCCGCTCGACGGAGAGACGCTGATACTGTTGGGCGGCCTCGAACGCGAAGCGGGCAGAACCGAGGATGCTGTCCTGTGCTACGAACGCGCCGCGCGCATCCGCGGTTTTGAGGGCGAGGCCCTGCTCCGGCATGCCGAGATGGAGGCGGCGCGCGGCCGCTACGGCAGGGCCGCGGAGCTGATCGAGGCGGCGCGCGTCTTCGACAGCCGACCCGAGGTGGACCGCTACCTTGAACAGATGCGGCGCATGTCGGCGACAATGTGACAAGGGGCGGCGCGCGCGGCGACTTGACGGAATGCGGACGTGCAGTCAGGGATCAGAAGGAGGAAGACAGCCCATGATGCTGGTAAACACGGAAGAGGTGCCGGGGTACAGGGTCGTTGAAATCAAGGGTCTCGTGCAGGGCAACACCGTCCGCGCCAAACACATCGGCAAGGACATAATGGCCGGGTTCAAGAACATAGTCGGCGGCGAGCTTACCGGTTACACCGAACTTCTCACAGAGGCACGCCTGCAGGCGACGGAACGGATGGTGGCTGAGGCGGAACGCCTCGGCGCCAACGCCGTCACAAACGTCCGTTTCGCCACCACGTCGGTCACACAGGGCGCGGCGGAGCTCTACGCCTACGGCACGGCTGTTGTGCTGGAGCCTGTGGAGGGTTGACGCAGCCATGTCCGACCTGATTGGCATACTGTTCCAGTTCGGGTTCTTCTTCGGGCTGCTGGCGCTGGGCTACGCGGTGGGTCACTATCGTGAACGAATGCACCTGCGCAGCATCGCAACCCGCCTGGCCTCGTACCACGATGTGGGAGTCACCAACCACAAACGCCTGCCGGCAGGCACTGGGCCCGTTGCCACACTGGGGATGGCGGCCGGCTGTTGCGTTGTGGCGTCCGACTACTTCAAGACATTCACCGCCTCGATCCAAAACCTGTTCGGGGGTGAGATGAGTGGCCTCGCGTCGCTCATCACCCGGGCGAGACAGGAGGCGCTGCTGCGGATGATAGAGCAGGCGCGGGAAATGGGCGCCAACGCCGTCATCAACGTCCGCTTCGAAACCGCCGCCATCGGCGGCCAGGAGGGGAGCAAGAAAGCCGGCGGCGTGGAAGTGCTAGCCTACGGCACGGCTTTGCGCATATAGACGCCCGCGTGCCGGCATCGAACGACTGCCTGACGCAGACGTTTTCGGGGCAGAAGGCGCGCATTGCCCGACGCGCCACGGCGCCGCTCACCACAACTGGCGGTCGAGGGTGCGGTACTGGATCGCTTCGTGAATATGCCGCTGCTCTATGCTGTCCGATCCGGCGAGGTCGGCTATGGTCCTGGCAACCTTCAGAATGCGGTCGTAGGCACGCGCGCTGAAATTGAGTTCCGAGATGGCCATTCGCAGGATGTCCTGCGCATCCTCCGCGCACCTGCAGTGCTTCTGCGTTTCGCGCGACCCCATGTCGGCGTTGCAGTGCACTCCGGCTAGTCCGTAGAAGCGCCGGAGCTGCACATCGCGTGCGGCTATCACGCGCGTCCTGATCGAAGCGGAAGGTTCGGCCGGCGCAATTGAAGCGAGGTCCCGGTAGGGAATTGCGGGCACCTCCACGTGTATGTCGATCCGGTCCAGCAACGGGCCTGATATCTTGTTGCGGTAGTTTTGGATCTGGCTCTGTGAACACCTGCACTCGCGCTTCGGGTCGCCGAAGAACCCGCACGGGCATGGGTTCATCGCCGCAACGAGCATGAAGCGGCACGGGAAAGTGACGCTGGCCGCGGCGCGCGCGATCGTTACCCGGCCGTCCTCCAGCGGCTGGCGCAGCACCTCGAGAACGTTCCGGTGGAACTCGGGCAGCTCGTCGAGGAAGAGAACCCCGTGGTGCGCGAGGCTTACCTCGCCCGGCATCGGGTGAGCCCCGCCGCCGAGGAGCCCGGCGTCGGATATCGTGTGGTGCGGCGCGCGGAACGGCCGGCGCGCCACGAGCGCCTGGCCGGCTTTCATGGTTCCGGCTATGCTGTGTATCTTCGTCGTCTCCAGCGCCTCCGCCAGCGTCATGCGCGGCTGGATTGAAGGTATGCGTTTGGCCAGCATGGATTTGCCGGTTCCCGGCGGACCGACCATTATGAGGTTGTGGCCGCCGGCAACCGCCACCTCAATGGCCCGCTTCGCCTGTTCCTGCCCTTTCACCTCCGAGAAGTCGAGGTCCGCGCCAGATTCCGAATCGAACATGCTTTCAATATCCACGCAGACGGCCTCGGGCACGACCGTTCCGCCCAGAATGTTCATCGCTTCGCGCAGAGTGCGCACCGGCAGAACCTCTATGCCGTCCACGACGCCGGCCTCGTTCGCATTGGACTCGGGCACGATGATCGCCCGGCATCCGGCCTCGCGCGCCGACAAGGTGATCGGCAGCGCACCGCGCACGCGGCGCACCTCGCCGCTCAGGGCAAGCTCGCCGACAAGCGCCGTATGCGCCAGCCGTCCGTCCTCAACCTCACCTTGCGCCGCCAACATGCCAACCGCGATCGGCAGATCGAAAATCGGGCCTTCCTTGCGGATATCCGCCGGAGCAAGATTAACGGTCGTCCTGCCGACATGCGGCATGAAGCCGGAATTCAGAATGGCCGTATGCACACGGTCGCGGCTTTCCTTCACCGCCGCGTCCGGCAGCCCAACAACAATCACCTGCGGGTCGCCGTGGCCGGCATGAACCTCGATTTCAACCGGATACGCGTTGACCCCGTACACGGCCCCAGACAGTACCTTGGCTAACACCTGGCCTCCCCGTAGCGCTTCCCGGACCGGCCCGACTTCTACCGCGCGACGGCGAGAGGCGTCAAGAGACGGTTTTCCACAGAATGTGTACGGCCCGGGACGCGGCCGGATCGCCGGAGCTCCCGGCGATATTGACACCTGCGCGCCTTTTCGGGTACTTCCGCGTCATTCTGGAGCGTATTGGGCAATGACCATAACCTTGCGAGATTGTCTTTGCGTGGGGGCGGGCGGGTTCCTCGGCAGCGTGAGCCGGTTTCTCGTCTCCGCCGGCGTGCAGCACCTGGCGGGGAGATCGCATTTCCCGTACGGCACACTTGCGGTGAACATTGCCGGTTGTTTCATCGTCGGGCTTCTCAACGGATGGTCGGGCGGGTTCCAGTCGTTCGCAGGCCCGGCAAGGCTGCTTGTCGTGGTCGGCTTCCTCGGCGGTTTCACAACCTTCTCCGCGCTGGGACATGAAGCCGTTACGATGTCCGCGCGCGGGCCGGCCGCCGCGGCCATCATCTACATGGCCGCCCACGTCACGGCCGGATTCGCAACAGCGTGGGCGGGAACATGGCTGGGCCGGCACTTGTGAAGAAGACCGGGATGGAGCCATCCGCGGCGCGCCGGGTTGCGGACATAGACTGGGCTGCGTGGGTCCCCGTCCAGCGGGCCACGCTGCTGTTTGTTATCCGCGACGGGCAGATTCTCCTGATCCACAAGAAGCGCGGACTCGGCGCCGGCAAGATCAACGGGCCCGGCGGCCGGATAGAGCCCGGCGAAACGCCTGCGGCTTGCGCGGTGCGTGAAGTGACGGAGGAACTCCTCGCCACCCCGGTCGGCGTGCATCCCGCAGGCGAACTGTTCTTCCAGTTCACCGACGGACTATCCATTCACGGATACGTCTTCACCGCGTCGGACATCAAGGGAGTCCCGACGGAGACGGACGAGGCGGTTCCCCTCTGGGTGCGAACTGACTCAATCCCTTACGGGAGAATGTGGGAAGACGACCGCCACTGGCTCCCGCTCCTGCTCGCGGGCAGGGATTTCAAGGGCTACTTCATCTTCGAAGGCGACACCATGCTCGACCACCGGCTGGAGGGCTGAGGTCCGCGCGAGAACATGGCTCGCACCCAAATCGCGCGGCGCAGCAGGTAGCCAGGAACAGATCGCGAATCAGGCCGCGCCCGCTCAATCCGCGGTGCTCGGCCTCTTGCCGTCCCCGATCGACGCGGAGACGATGATCATGTACGGCCCGCGCTGGCGGAGTTCGATCTTCTTGTCCACGATCAGTCGCCGGTACCACGAGTAATCCTGCTTCCACCGGCTAACCATGTCGCCGATAAGGTTCAGCGCTTCGGCCGGGGTTGGGAAGAAAGGATCTCCATACAGGAGCTGCATCAGGTCCTGCTCGTTCCCTCTCTGCGCGTCGCCACCCAAGGAACGCAGCACCGACAGGTTCCACAGGATGCAAGCCAGTTCGAGGATGGGGATCGAATCGTCCTCGTATTCAACAAACTCGTACAACAGCGGCCCTGCGTAGTCGGCCACAATGTCCGACATCTTCCCTTCAGGTATCGCGTCTGCGCGTATCTCGGTGCCGGTCCTGCGTGCCACCGACTGCGCCCAGGCGTCCATACTACCCGGTAGAGTTCTGCCGCGTTTCTTCCTGCGCTCCTTCGTCATTGGGGTGGCTGGTAGTCGATGCGCATGCCCGGTTCGGGATCTTCACCGCCCAACACGACACGCCAACGCTCATCAGGATTGTCGAACTGGACATCGGCGCAGACGAACTTGTCCGGATCAAAGGAGCCGCCCACCCAGTCCGCCAGCTCCTGATGGCGCTCGTCGCCAGAAGCGTGGAGAATCTGGGTGCCGAGAAGTGGGCAAAGGAATTCAGTTGTTGGGGACACCACCGCTGGCCCCTCCTCAACAACAACTGGAACTGATTTGGGACAGCAACTGAACTTGTTGACCCATCCGCAAGGGAACCTGCTCATGGGACATACACCTCGACACTCACAAAACCACGGAAATCAGGCAGCCTCTGTCCAGAAACCCGATTATCTCGGACAGCAGCGCCTTGACCTCGCCGCCGGGGAGAAGGACCCGCTGAAGTATCTGCGCTCCCAGGGAATCGACATCCACGACAAAACATCCTTGCCCGGCGTGGCCGCCGCGATCACCCAGGCGTTGGACAACCAGATCGGGTGTGAGGATTTCAGTCCGTGTCAGGCGCGAGCACCTTGAGGTATGCCTGATAGGCATAGACGCGATCCCGGCGTTTGCCCGTGATCTCGTGCAGCACGCCTGCCGCCTGCAATGCGTCGATGGCCTTCACGGCCGTCGGCTTGCTGACGCCGAGCAGTTTGATCGCCAGCGACAGGGTGACCATCGGATGCGACGGCAACTGTTCGAAGAGCCGGATGGCGGGGACCGTAGTCTTGGCGTGCGCGGCCACCTTTGTGCGGTCGGCTGCGGCCACCACATGGAGCCGCTGCGCGCTGGCAACCGCGTCATCGGCGGCTTCCGTCACGCAATCGAGGAAGAAGCGTGTCCAGCCTTCCCAGTCTCCGTCCACGCGAACGCCGTTGAGGCGGTCGTAGTACGCCTGCCTGTGCCGTTTGAACGCGACGCTGAGGTAGAGCAGTGGCGATTTGAGAAGGCCCCAGTGCTCCACCAGCAGCGCGATCAGAAGACGCCCGATGCGGCCGTTGCCGTCCAGGAACGGATGGATGGTCTCGAACTGAACATGCGCCAGGCCGATTCGGACGAGTGGCGGCAGCGAATCCTCGCCATGAATCCACTTCTCCAGCGCCGACAAAGCCACGGGCACGACGTCCGGCGGTGGCGGCACGAACCGGGCATTGCCGGGTCGGCTCCCCCCGATCCAGTTCTGGCTGCGTCGAATCTCGCCCGGCTGCTTCTCGCTTCCGCGTGCCCCCTTCATGAGTCGCTTGTGGATATCGCATAGCAATCGGGTCGCCAACGGAAGACCTTTGGGCCTGGCCAACTCCCCGCGTGCATAGATCAGGGCGTCCACGTAATTGCAGACTTCACGTACGTCGTCGGGTCGCTCGGCCTTCTCGCCCGCCTCGAAGGCCAGGACGTCCTGGAGCGTGGCCTGCGTGCCCTCGATCTGGGATGTGATCAGCGCCTCTTTGCGCACGAAGCCGTAGAGGAACCACTCCGCGTTCGGAACCATGTCGGCGGCCACGGCGAGCTTACCGAGTGCGGAAGTGGCGTCAGACAGCGACCGTCGCGTTTCATCATCCAGTGTCAGGGGCGGATTGGCGGGAGGCAATGGCGCGGGAACGAAGGCGCGGACCTCCTCGTTCTCCCACTTCGTGACCCGGTATGTGCCTGTTTCTCTTCTCATGGCTCGTCAGTGCTCCTTTACCACGACATGACACTAGTCAAGGAAGCGTTACCAACGTCTGGAGATAGTAAAGCATGCTTGACTAGCGAATGCAAGTGGTGAAGCCTGCTGCCGGCAACAGGGGTCCCGCGCCCAAACGGGGACTGGAGAGCGCATCGGGCCCTTCACAATACACTTTACAAACTCGGCTCACCGGTTTTCTTTGCTCTTTGGTGATAGGCCTTCGAAATCGCCTCCGCAGCCTGCTTAACCTGGCGGCGTAGCCGTCGGTCTTTGGCCAGTTTCTCGGGAAGACGGTTGATCTGATTGCATACCGCTGCACCACTGCCGACCTTCAGCAGGTCTGCGACAGCGCGCTGACTCAGTCCGGAATAGCGCATCAGGCTGCGCGCCGCCACAGCTCGTAGCGGGCTGTTGTGGCGACGTCGCTTGAACTCGTCCACCTCGACCGCGAAGGTCTGCGCCAAGATGGTAAGCACGTCGCCTGCCGGCAACGGTTCGGTGAGGTGTCGAAACGACACATCTTCCGGCCGGGCGTGGGTCTCGACCCGTTTCTGATACAGTTCGTCGATCCACGCACGAAAGCCGTCGCTGCCAATGCTGCGCGGCGATTCCTTCAGCGCAACCTGGAAGTTTTCGTCGCTTTCGGCTAGGCCACTTTCAACGAACTCGCGGTACCGCTTCGGCCAATCACGTCGAGTCCCGCTCATGTCCGCAAGCAAGGGACCATATTCGACGAAGTCGATTGCCTTCCGCAGTCCGATGTAGCTCGGGTAGCTGCTCCACGCATAGGCGCGCAGAGCCTTGATACGCTCCTGGATCGGCTTGTTCTTCATCGTGCCGACGAATACCGGGTTCAGGTGAACGTAGCGTGAGAGAGCCAGCAGATAATCGTCGCCCTCAACCAACTTCGCCTTGTAACGACCGTCCAGCAGATGCCCGTGCCGGCCGTGGCGCAGGTTGTAGTAGATCGTGTAGGCCGTCGAGAGCGACTGCATGAACTTCGAGCACTTCGCCTCCGGTGTCTCGAGAACCAGATGGAAGTGGTTCGTCATGCAGACGAACAGGTACAACCTGACGTTGAATTGCTCGACCCGCTCGCCCAGTCGCTCCAGAAAACGTTCGTAA
>Ga0194125_10003008_pt1 | contig 27570 bp, 17 predicted proteins | sample TA2KigC250mmetaG_FD_148626 | JGI IMG/M metagenome (GOLD analysis project Ga0194125, IMG submission 148626) | Freshwater microbial communities from Lake Tanganyika, Tanzania - TA2015034 Kigoma Deep Cast 250m | ecosystem: Environmental > Aquatic > Freshwater > Lake | place: Tanzania: Lake... | reverse complement strand
CCGGGAAGCGCCGGCCGAGGTTATTCGGCTGAAAAAACACCCGTTGATCTTAAAGGTATTAGATGGTTATCTCGACAAGCTCTTGTTGAAATCACGGCAATGGCTTCGTGATGCACTGACGTCCGGGGAGGCTCAGCTGGTGGAGGGTCTGGAAGCCATGGAGACGATATCGAGCTTTCCAGAATTTTTGCAGTGGCTGCACAGGCAACAGGCTTTGGGCTCCTCGGCGCCGGTGGGGAGGTGGCCGGAAATGTGCTTCCGACTGCTGACCCGGCTAGCCGACTTTAAAATCGATTTATATATGATGTTCACCGACCGGCAGCTTCTGGAAGAGGTCCTGGTCCGGGAAGGCGGTGTCCGGCAGAAGACGCTGGATCGGCTCGTGGAACATCAGAAGCACTTACTGGAGCGCCAGCAGATGGATTTTGCCGATGCGGGGATAGTGCTGCGCCTGATCCAGCGCCAGGGACAGAAGGCGGCTCTGCCTGAATACGCCCATATCATGGTGGACGAGGCCCAGGACTTGAGCCAGGTAGAGTTGGCCACGCTGCTGGCGGCGGCGGATCAACGGCAGTCCATTACCATCTGCGGCGACATGGCCCAGAAAATCAAGGCTGAGGTGACTTTTGAGGAGGCAGCCGGGTTTGGCCACTTCATTGAGCAGCAGCAGAAACAGTTGGCGGTGGAGAAACCGGCGGCCCAGACGCTCATGGTGGGTTATCGGGCCACCCGGCCCATCATGGAGCTGGCCTGGAAGGTCCTGGGTGAAACCGGTTCATTGGTGAGCATCCGGGACGGCTCCCCGGTGCAGATAATCAGGTCCCGGAGTTATGAGGAGAGCCTTGCCAAGGCCAGGGATATTTTGGAACTGTATCACCGGGAGCGGCCGCAATCGCTGGTGGCAGTAGTGTGCCGCTATATTAAAGATGTGGACCGACTGTTTAAGGAGTTCCAGGACCTGGGAGTGGCCGGAATCAGGCGGCAGGCCCGGGAGGAATTTTCTTTTCAGCCGGGAATTATCATCACTAACGCCCACCAGGTGAAGGGGTTGGAGTTTTCAGCGGTAATGGTCATGAACCCCTCTAAGGAGTATTACTGGGAGGATCAGGCCAGCCGGATGCTGTTGCATGTGGTGCTGACGCGGGCCGCGGACCAGTTATGGCTTGTTGGTCACCAACCTATGGCGTATGGGATTGAGGGGTGAAAAGGGAAGGTTTTTGGCAATGACCATGGGTGGCGCAGCGTGAGCTTGGCAATCAAGGTGAGGTTCCCATTTGAACATACCCTGGACGAACCGGTTAGCGGCAAGGTGGGTGTGTGGACCAAAGTTGACAGCGTCGTCTATCTCGATGATTTGTGGTGCAACGTTGATAATTAACATCTTGCTGGTATAAAGCGCATGTCTTCAAGACCGTTTCAGACTCGGGCCTCCCTGCTCTTCAGCTTTCTGGCGCTGCAACGCAGCACCGTGGGAATTCTGGCCATGGTGGTGTTGGTGGGTCTGGGGGAACGGCTGGCTGAGAGGTTTTTGCCCATCTATATCATGGCGTTGGGGGGTGGAGCCATCGCCATCGGCCTGCTGAACGCCATGGACAACCTGCTGTCGGCTCTTTATTCCTTCCCGGGGGGCTATCTCTCCGACCGGTTCGGGGCCAAACGAGCCCTCCTGATCTTTAACCTGGTCTCCATGGTTGGGTACCTGGTGGTTATTCTCGTCCCCTCTTGGCAGGCGGTGCTGGTCGGCGCGGTGCTTTTCATCTCCTGGTCGTCCATCTCCCTGCCGGCCACCATTAGCTTGATGTATCAGGTGCTGCCGCCACAGAAGCGCACCATGGGGGTGAGCCTGCATTCTTTGGTGAACCGCCTGCCCATGGCCCTGGGGCCGATCCTGGGCGGTGTCATGATCAGTGTTTGGGGAGAACGAGACGGCGTGCGCCTGGCATTTGTGTTAGCTCTGGTGCTGGCAGCCTTAGCCCTGGCCTTACAGCAATATTTAATCAAGGATGATCGATCCCAAGAAGGCTCAGGGAAAATGGTGGAAGTCCTTTCTCCGGAAAAAAATCCTTTGAAACTCTGGCGCCAGATGATCCCCGCCATGCGGGGGCTACTGGTCTCTGATATTTTGGTGCGCTTTTGCGAACAGATTCCGTATGCCTTTGTCGTGGTCTGGTGCATGAAGATCATTTCGGAACCGGTCACCGCCGTGCAGTTCGGCCTACTTACCAGCATCGAGATGGCCACGGCCATGCTGATCTATATTCCGGTGGCTCATCTGGCGTCTACCAGCACCAAAAAACCTTTTGTGGTTATCACGTTTGTCTTTTTCACCCTGTTTCCCCTGGTTCTCTTGTTCAGCCAATCAGTTGAGTGGCTAATACTGGCTTTCACAATTCGGGGACTCAAGGAATTCGGCGAACCGACGCGCAAGGCGCTCATTATGGACCTGGCCCCGGATCATTGTAAGGCCGGCATGTTCGGTCTGTATTATCTGGTGCGCGATGTTTTTGTTTCAATAGCCGCTTTTGGCGGGGCCTTTCTCTGGGAAATCAGCCCGGAGACGAACTTTCTCGTTGCCTTCGCCTTCGGCGTCATCGGTACCGTGGGTTTTGCTGTATTTGGCAGGGATGTCCAGTTGGCCCCAAACCCGGCGCAACCAAGCTAAAGTCTCAGGGAAGACAAATAAATTTTTATTATCACCCGGAAATATATAGAGATAGCCTATGTCACAAGGATATACAATTCATGAAGCAGACATCGCCCTGCTGCGTAGCGCCGGGCTTTCGGAGGATGACCTGGCACATAGCGTCAAGGTAGCTGAAAAAGCCCTGGAAATAGCCAGGCGCACCGGGGCCGAGGTGGATCTGGAACTGGTGGGGCGCGGGGCCCTGTTCCACGATCTGGGCAAAGCCAAAACCCACGCCATCGAACACGGACGCATCGGCGCCGAACTCGGCCGGTCCCTCGGTCTCCCTGCCGCCATCACGGCCATCATGGAAAAACACATCCGGGGCGGACTGACTCCGGCAGAAGCGGTGGAGTTGGGGTTGCCGGTCAAAGACTATACCCTCGATAATCTGGAAGAGCGAATTATTATCTATGCCGACCGGCTGGTGGATATCATCACCGACGGCATCGTCGAGCTTAAAGATGAAATGGAAGCCGAGTCCAGGTTTGAGGAGTTCCTGCGCACCATTCCCAAGTATGGCAAGAATGCTCAGACCCTGGCCAGATATCTGGACTATCATGCGGAGATTCAGGCCTTGATTAACAAACGGGGCGAGTGATAGCATAGCCAGTACTGCCTGCATTTCGGACGCATAGGCACGTGCCGAGCTATAATCAGTGTAATCTCACTTAGTTGGGTGATTGGCAAAAATCGGTCGTGTGCCTATGTTTCAGTAGTGGTGGGATTGAGGTTTAAAACAACTTTAGGCAGTGGAATTTCAAGAGATTTGAGAGTCGAAAGCAGATTTTGGGAGGGTTCATTGCGCTGAAAGAATTGAAAATGAGGAGTCTGGAACTCGGTGACCTGGAGGGTGCCCAGGTCATTTCTGAGCCGTTTCCAGGGGAGCTGACACTGCCGTTCGGCTACCCTGGCCAGAAGCAGTGCCAGGACACAGATTTTGATATGCGCCTCAATCCGTGACGGTAGCCAGTGATACATGGGCGTCAGCTTGATCTGGTTGGATTTCAGGGTGCGGAAACACCTTATGTTTGGCCAACTCCGCCTCCAGCTCCCGGAGCACCTGCTCCCGGTGCAGTTGTTGCCGTTTGGCTTCCAGGTTGCCAACAGATATTTTCCGCAGGCCCTGGTCATCGTCCTCTTCGTCAATGGCAAAAGCCGCCGTGGTGGTGTCATAGAAGATCAGATCAACTTCGAGGTTGAACAGGTCGGCCGTCCGGAAGAAGACCGCTTCTTCCACGGCAGTGCTGAGGGCCTGGAGCATGTCCATGGCTTCATACATCTGGTCCAGCTTGAGATCTTGACAGGATGGCAGATACACCTTGTTCAGCCAGCGGTCCCAGACGCCCAGCTTTGACTCCGGCTCACACAAACGGTTGGCGGTCATGGCCAGGAGCGCCCGTTCATAGGCCTCGTTATAACCCTGCTGTTTGATTATTTTTTTGAGCGCGGAGGCGATCCCCAGCCGTTCCCAAAGCACTTCCAGGGCCATTACCATACTCAGTTCCCGGGTTTGGATAAGCTTGACCTCGTCGGGAAGCATATCTTGATCTCGGCCAGCCGGATTTTCCTGGGGCGCCGTGAGCTCATGAACTTCCACCCCGCACACATGGGCAATGGATTTACATAAGCGGACCAGACTGCCCCGATCTAATTCATCGGCCCGGCCGAAATTATGGATGATCTTGGCCACCGCCTGATTGCTCTGCTGATTCCAGACATTATGGGCCAACTGGTAATATTCCACGACTGACCCATCTTTAACCCTGCAAAAATCCTGGACTTTATAATCTCACTACCCCTTAACTATGACTATTCATCCGAAATGCAGGTCAAACAAACCCTGTGTAATACTTGATTCTTTAGGTATTATCGAGTTGGCCGAATGTTCACACCAAAGAGGAGGCAATACCATGGATAAGAGCAAGCTAATTGGCCTACAAGGGGATAGGTATGTCAAAAAACTGGTGATAGAGCGTTACTGAGATGCATCCGCCATAATAATCGCGATATTTTAACCCTTAATCCTTCCTCGGCTTTGAAAAACAACTTTTCGGCACGCAATATCAGCACATTAAAATTTTGGCGGTGGATTATGGATAGTTTCTTCCCTTGCAAATTATCGTAAGCTATGCTTAAATATTTTTCTAAGTAAACTCAGTCATGGATTACGGAATGTTTCGCCTGAGGAAAAAAAATAAAAATATATTAATTAGTTATTCTGCCGGTTTGGTTACCCTCGGCCGCCATCGGAGCAACGATTTGGTCCTTGATGATCATCAAGCCTCCAATCATCATGCTGTTATTTTCACTAAGGATCACGCTAATTATTTTATCCGAGATTTGAGTAGTAAAAACCATACAATAGTAAATGGCGAACCGGTTGCCTTGCAGATGCTCGGTCACGAGGATAGCATCAAGTTGGGCAACACTGTCTTGATCTTTCAATTGGAAGACCAGAGCCACGAAATGACAGGACCCCCCAGTCGAGTAAGGATATCACTTGATGATGCCGCCGGACCGGGGCAAGATTCCGTCATGATCAGTTCACCAGCCCGTGCTTGCCGGGACAGGTCCCGTTTGCAAAAACTCTATGAGATAGCAACTGCGGTGAATTCCTCGCTTGATAGCCAAATAGTCTTTCAAAAAATCATCGAGAAGGTGAGTGAGATCCTGAAAGTAGAACGAGCCTTTCTGGCCCTCCAGGATGAACCCGGAGGGCCGCTGCATTTTGAGGCGGTGCAAACGCCTGAAGGACAATCTCAGACAACGATTACGCTGAGCCGCAAAATAATTGATGCCGTGATTCGGGAGGGAAAGGCCATCCTGATACATGACGCTCTGGATGACCCCCGCTTCCGTGATAGTAAGAGTGTGGTCCGATACGATATCCGCTCCGTGGCCTGCGCCCCCCTGCAATATCGGGATGCCATTCTGGGAATACTTTACATCGATAACCGTTCTAGAGCGGGCATCTTTAATTCTGATGATCTTGAATTCCTTCTGGCCTTAGGCCAGTTGGCCGCCGTGGCGATCAATAATGCCCGCCTTTTCGGACAGGTGAAAAAAAAAGGAGAGAGACTGGAGCGCGAATTACAAAATAACTGGCAGATCATAGCGTGTAGTCCGGCAATTCGTCAAATCATTAAGAATATCAATTTAGTAGCTGCGACCGAATTGCCGGTGCTTATCACGGGTGAAAGTGGCACCGGCAAAGAACTGGTGGCTCGGCGACTCCATTGCCTCAGTCCTAGGTCTGAAGGCCCCTTTCTGGCGGTGAATTGTGCCTCAATCACGGAATCTCTGGCAGAGAGCGAACTTTTTGGCATTTGCCGCGGCGCCGCCAGCGGCGTCTCGGAAAGACCGGGGCTCTTCGAGCAGGCCCAGGGAGGTACCCTGCTTTTGGACGAAGTAGGAGAAATGCCTTTAGCTCAGCAGGCTAAGTTACTTCGAGTTTTGGAAGAGAAGACGATCTCCCGGGTCGGGGGCTGTCAGCGATGTTCTTGCCGGAATAAATCCCCTGGCAGCAACCATACCGCCATTCCTATCAATGCTCGCATCATCGCCGCCACTAACAAAAATTTGGCGGTCGCGGTCCGGGAAGGTCATTTTCGTCATGACCTCTACCATCGCTTAAATGTTTTTCCCCTTCATATACCACCCCTACGGGAACGTCCCGAAGACATCCCCTTGCTGGCTACTTTTATCTTTGATGAAGAACGCCTCCGACTGGGCAAGTCCGTAAAGGAAATTTCTTATGAAGCTATGCGTTGGTTACGACACAACCGCTGGCAAGGAGGCAATGTCCGGGAGTTGCGGAGCGATATTCAGCGAGCCCTCATCCTCTGTGAGGGACAGATTCTGCAACCGAAAGATTTCAGCTCCGAGCAGGCGGAGACGGACATATCCTCCGGCAAGACCCTGCGGGAAGTGATGAGACTTCATATCCTCCAAATCCTGGAAGAATGCGGGGGGAATAAAACCAAGGCGGCCATGGTCTTAGGGATTTCTCCGGCCACCCTGTATAACAAATTGCATGAATACGGCCTCAATCAGGACCGATCTCAAAAATCCAGAGGGGGGGCAACTACCGACTAACTATTTGATATTATGTTAAAATAATATTTATGGGATGTGCGGCTCTACAATTTTTAGAAAATTACTCGAATATTGCTTTCCCAAAAGCTTGCCGTCTCTCATTTTTATGCTGTTATATCAAATCGTTGTATTATTTTTAAGTCTGTTTTGGGTTTGGCATAGGCATTGCTTTAATCAAAAACAGCAGGCGCTGCCATAAAAAATCAGCAAGGCGGATACGGTTTAATAAATCCAGGTTAGTTGTATGAAATCAGGCCACATCCAACGGTTTCGTTGGTTGGCAACGATTGCATAGAAGAGAACCATGGCCAGAGAAAAGTTTAGGCTCCTGAAGCTGTTGGGCGGTAGGCCGGGCGGATTCGCCCAGACCTGGCAGGCCGAAGTGTTGGACCCCGTTTTGCGGGCCAGGTGGGGCGCCATTGTGGCCATCAAGATCCCCCTGAGCCGGGAAAAAGAACGCGTGTTGATTAACGAACTCATCCTCAATGCCGTCCTCCAGGCAAACCTCAAGCAGGTGCAAGATTCCCACATCGTTCGTTATCTGAACTTCGAACAATACGATGACCAGTATGTCATGGTGATGGAATACGTAGAGGGCCAGAGTTTACGGGAGCGTATCGGTGATATTGGTGAAGGTCAGCCTTTGTCCGTAGCCGAGTCCCTGGAGATAGCCGCCCAGATCTGTCAGGGGTTGATCACCATGCACCGCTTCGATATCTTTCATCGGGACATCAAACCGGAAAACATCCTGCTTTCCAGGAAAAATGGGTTGGCAAAAATCGCCGACCTGGGTATTTCCCGGATGCTGCTTCCCTCTCAATTAGCTTCCACCACTACCGGCACAATTTACTACATGCCCAAAGAACTGGTGCGCGGCCCTGGAGGCGATTTTAACTCAGACATCTATTCGTTAGGGGTGACGCTGTATGAGATGCTGACAGGCCGGGTTCCCTTTATGGGAAATAACCTTTCAGAAATCATTGACAATATATGCCTCGGCAAATTTACTCCCCCCGCAGAACTCAACCCGGAGGTGGATGAAAAGCTCAATGCCCTGGTGTTAAAGGCCATGGCTCGGGATTTTCGGCAACGGTTTAAATCTGCCCAGGAGTTTCGCCAGACTTTGCATAACTACATGCCCAGTAACGACGAAGCTATGCAGGAAATTGATTGCCGCATCGAGGAAATACGGGATGCCCTGGGGTCGGGGGCCAGAGAAAAGGCCCTCAAGGCGGTAACCAAACTTTTGCAGGAATTTTCCTACGTTGAAAGAAGTTATCTTTTGGTGGGGGACTCCTTCTGTCGTTGCCTGCAGCACGAACAAGCGGTGGAATACCTGCGAGCCGGGGCGGAAAAATTTCCCCAATCAGCCGCACTCCACCGTATGTTGGCCATCTGCCTGTACCATACGGCGAAGTTTAAACGGCTGGGACCCTGTCAGGAGGCGCTGCAAGCATTAGAGGCCGCAGTCAGTATGGCGCCAGATAGGGATTTTGCAGCCAAGGCAAAAATCTTACTGGATAAATGGAAAAAGGAAGTGAAATCCACATAAATGCAGAACAATGACGTGATGAGGACGCCGATGAAACTTCTAATGCCAATCTCAGCAGCTTGGGTGATCCTGTTATTTCTGTGGCCATCTCCTGGCAACGCCTCTTTTGATCTTAAGTTTTTTTCTCAGCCTTATTACCTCATTGCGGTCATTATCAGTGTGGTGATTCTCCTGGCGGCGGCAGGTCTGAGCATCTTTTTTTGGCTGAGGAGCCGAAAACCGCAGAGAGTGCTCTTACGGGCTCAAAAGGCCCTGGAAGCCGAACAACTCGGCAAGGCCAAAAAAATTCTCGGCAAAATCATCAAGCGCTTATCCAAGAAGGCTGAGCCGGGAGAAGCGGAAATGGCTTGGCTTCAAGAAGCCCACCTTCTCTTGGCATCTCTTTTTGAGATGGAGGAGCAACCGGAAGTCGCCACTCACCATTATCAAGCTTCCTTTGAAGCCGGGCTCAGGCCCCCCCAATTTCCTACCCTGGGTCTCAAGCGTTTGGCTCCAGTCCTGGCTCAATCTAAAGACACCCGGGAAGCCGCCCTGGCCATCTACCTGGCTTACCTCGACCTGACGCCGAACAGCTCTGAAGCTGCAGGTGTCTACCTGATGCTGGAGACTCTCGGCACATTCCCTGAAATCAACCTGGCAGAGCCCAAAGTCACCGCTGCGGAAATCAACCGGGTAACCACGGTGGCCCGCAAAGTGGCAGACCGGTCGCCTGAAAAAACCTGGGCCCATTTGAGCTTGGGCCTGGCGGCGATGCTCGCCGGGAACTTCGAAGAGGCGCTCCCCCACTTTGTCAAAGCTTGCCAATTAGCTCCCCACCAGTCTGCCGCCTTTTATTGGCTGGGACAGGCCTGCCGATTCAAAAAAAAGCCCTATTTCAAAGGAGTCCGAAATGCTTTCGTAAAATTTCTCCAGCTCTCTCAGGGAGAGGCGGAGCAGGACAAGCGGGCTGAAGCCGCCTCTTATCTGGGTTCCAGTCTGATGGCCGCATTTGATTTGGATTGGACCGCTATCCCGCCGGTCTCCCCCCAACAAGATGAACGGTTGGCCGAGGCCATAACCTGGCTCCAACGAGCTTTATCAGAGGGCCGGATGGATGGCCAGACCTATTTCCACCTCGGCAAGGCGCATATTTTGCGGGGACAATACCCGGAGGCGACTACAGCCATGGAAAGGGCCGTGGCAGCCCAACCCCAGCAGTGGGAATATCGGTTCGCCCTGGGAATGACTTATCTATCCTCCCAACGACGGGCCGAAGCGGAAAAGCAACTCCTCTTAAGCCTCAACCTTGCCCCCGAAGAGGGAGAAATAAGATGGGTGCTGGTGCAGATGTATATAGAGGACCAGCGCTGGGCTGAGGCAGCCAACCAGGCAAACGATCTGCTCAAACTGACCGGTCCGGTTTATGAGGTTCTGGGCATTCTCATCCTGGCACTTTACAATCAGGGGAAATATGCAGAGGTGGCAGCCCAGGCGGAGGCTTTCCAGACATTCTGCCAGCAACCGCAGGCGTCGCCCATAGTGTACATCATCGCCCGGTCCCAGGCCCTTATGGGTGCATTCGCTTTAGCCGTGGACTGGTATCGGCGGGTCCGAGCTTTGGAGCCTAGTCTGGACGTCGATTATTATATGGCCTGCGCCCTGGCTCAAGCAGAGCGCTATGACGAAGCCCTGGAAGTCTTACAGCCAGTGCTCGAGTCGGCGAATGACTATCAAGTATCGGCTTATGTACAGCAGGGACATATCCTGCTGAAGATGGGTCAGGACGCTGCGGCTCAGGAGTCTTATCTGAAGGCGCTCTCTTTTGAACCTGAAAATCCTGAAATTTTCTATGCCTTGGGAGTGACAGCCTTTCATTTGGGTGACCTGGATCGAGCCAATGACTTGTTCGGGCGGTGCCTGCGAGGCAATTCCGATCATAGCGGCGCCCTTCTGGGAACTGGGTTGGTGCGGGAGGCTCTTGGGGACCCAGAAGGGGCAATACCTTATTTTACCCGATTACTCGACATAGATCAGGGGCATCCCGTGGCGCATGAGCGCCTGGCGATCATTTTATGCCAGAAGGGTGACTATCGGGCCAGTCTGGATCACTTTCTGCGGCTGGAGGGCTTGGCCGCTGAGCGAGAAGAAGCCCTTTACCATCTTGGTTTCACCCTGTTGCACGAAGGTGATACCGCCTTGGCAGTAAAAATGTGGACCGAGCTGGCGGCTCGCCACCCGGAAGATCGGGATCTCATGGTCCTGGTAGCCCGCGCTCAATACCTCTATGGCCGTCGGATGGTTGAAGAGGGACATTATGCCGAGGCGGCGGTCTTGTGGAATGATTACCATCAGGTTTTTTCTGATGACCAAGAAACCCAAAAAGGTCTGGCTGAGATTCATTGGCGGCTAGCCTTGACTGGTCTTAAAGAGGAAGAGTCTGATTTCCCCAGGGCTATTGCACTGGTGCAGCGAGCTCATGAACTCCACGCTGACCATTGGAAATACCCGTATTTTTTGGCTCTGCTGCAGTTGGCCAAAGGGGACGTCAGCGCCGCCAAGGCAATTCTTGAGGGTTTAGTGGAGAAATTTCCTTCCCAGCAGCGTATACGTTATCACCTGGGTTTGGTTTTGATGCTGCTGGGAGAACGGGAGAGGGGGCTTGGCGCCTGGCAAGCAGTCACCACCCCCGGCAGCTCGGACGGATTTGGAGATTTTGCGGTGTTTGCCCTGGCAAACGAATACATCGGCCAGGGCGATTATCAAAAGGCCGTCGAGTTGCTGGCGCCGGTGTGGCAACAACAATCTGAACAGCGGGAGAGCCGGCTATGAAAACCCATGTAGCCACCCAGACGTGGCGTGACGTCTCGTATCACCAGTTGGCTCTGTGCCTTTTAAGGAACGGTCAGAGCGAAGTTTTCCGCGAATTGGTGGCAGAAGGCGATCGCTCTGATGATCCCTTTTACCTGTCTCTCCACTCGGCACTGGAAGGAAATCTCTTCGGCGCCCTGGAGGGCCTGCGTCCATTGGCGTCTCAAAGTCATCCTCAGGCTCAACGTCTGCTTTTCCGGCTGCTTATTCACCAAGCCAAAATTCATTTCCACCAGCAGGACTATGAAGCCTTGTCCCCGGTGTTGGACGAGGCGCTGCGAGTCATGCCGGATCATCCGGCTGCCATGGAAGAGCTGAGAGATTTTCAAGCAATTCTGCCTTACTGTTATCTCAAGATAGGGAAGCGGTCTGCCGCTGAAAATCTGTGGCATCAGGATGTCTGGATGCAGGGGGGCCCGGCTATTCACAAAATGGCCATTCTCTATTATCAGTGGGCCATTCATGCCGAGGAGCAGCTGGCTCACAAAGGAGAAGGTTCGCCCGAAGAATTGGATAACCTTTGGCGAAAGGCCATCGCCTTTTGGGTGGCTCTAGCTAATTCAGACAACTTCTGGATGGAGTGGAGCCGGGGACGTTCGAAGTATTATGAGGACGAATCGAAAGCCAAAGAATTAGCCTCTCTCAAAAAGTACATCCTGGAGGACCTCTTACCAAGCAGGTTTCGGCACTTTTTTGATAGGTATACAGATCTATCCCAAGAATCCGGAGCAAATCGTCACCGCCGCTACCAGAGCCTATTACGCAGGGAAAAACAGGCGACCTCCACTTGGCAGAAACTTCTTCCCCTGCTCGACAAAGCCAAGCAGACCGTGGGATTTGACCTTACTCAAAAGGTACCCCTGGAGGCCGCGGTGCGGGCTTTGCAACAATCTGAGGGAGTCGCCCCCTGTTTCCGGGGGCCTGATCAGGAGCGATGCCCCCGATGTTCATGGGAGGTTTTATGCCGCTGCTTTGAACAGGGTGTTGAGCCTGTCCTCCATCTGGAATTTTTCGGGGGACCTCTGATGGGTGAAGCCCTGGGACTGAGCCACTTTGTCCGCCGTCTCCTGGAAATTCAAGCTTCAGGAACCGTCCTGGATGAGGACGTGGAAAAAATGGCGGATTACCTCTCGCCCCTGGGACTGGCAATGGTGCTTCTGGAAGAACGGCTGCCGGAACAGGCCTTGCAGGAATTGGCGCATCTGGAGCCCAGCCTTCGCAGCTCTCCCGCGAGTCAAGGCCTGGAGGCCTCGGCTTGGACCGAACAGGGCCGACGGCTGGAAACCCATGATCTGAAGCGTGCCCTGGAGGCCTGGGAGAAAGCCAACCGCATCATCAAGGAGTTAAAAAAGATCAATGCTCCCCGGATTCTCAGGCGGTTGACCCAGTTGGAAGCAGATCTCGGGACGATGGTAGCAGAAAGCTGCATCCGGGAAGCCCGAGGGCTCCAGCAAGCTGAAAGAATCGCTGAAGCCATTGTTTTGTTAAAGCGTGGTCTGGAAATCGCCTCTACTGAAGACCTGAAAGTTCAATTGGCTGATTTATATGTCATTAACGGGCATGCCCACCTGAAAGAAAATCAGTTCCAAGCCGCCCGGCAAGAATTCCAAAAGGCCCTGGACGTCAAGCCCGGATACTCAAAGGCTAAACAGGGTATGAGTACTGCGTTCAATAACGAAGGAGTGATCCACCATGACGCCGGACGTCTGGACGAGGCGGTGCGGCTGCAGCGCCAAGGACTGGAGTTTGACTCTAACAACCATGTCTGCCGCAAGAACCTGGCTGGGTCTCTCAATGCCAAGGGAGTAAAAAAGATCGATGTAGAGGTGCCCCGGGCCTACAGCCAAAGCCAGAAGATGGCTCTTGCTTTTGAAGCATTGGAATTGTTTAAACAGGCGCATGAAATCGACCCCAGCAATCAGACTGTCATCGACAATCACAACCGTCTCCTGGAAATTTTGAGAGATATCAGGTGGTAGAGTCATGCTCAAAGATCCCTTCCATAATCAGGAAACGCCTTACGATCTTTTGGGTCTGCACCCCAACGCCCGGTCGGCAGAGGTGCATCAAGCACTGCCCAATTTTATGCGCCACCGGGAGAATATTCCCAGGTTGCCCCTGGCCATGCAGGCAGTCCAACAACTCAAGGATGTCCGGACCCGTATGGCTGAAGATTTGATGTATTACAATCTGGACGGACTCCGGGGGGCTGAAGCAGTCGAGCCATCGCCCCTGGTGCTGGATGACTTTCTTCAGGTGCCCCATCTTGGACTGGAAGAATTGTATTGCGATCTAAGTCTGGAAGATTTTGACGGAGATAAGGAAGAGATTGCCTTCCATGAGTTCTCTCTGAAGCCGGAGTCGAAATTTAGCGGTCCCAAAGATTACCGATTAGACGTATGCCTGGATCGTTAGGAAGGAATAGTCGCTTGGGCAAAAGCGTGCAAAGGTAAGGGTTATGCAAAACAAGAGCGGGATTGTCAAAGATTGCCTGGCTGCGGACGAGAACGTCAGGCTCGGGCCTGACCCACGTCCCGGGGAAGCCCCTGCCGCCCTTGCAGATCCAGGGGCCAGGTTTGATGTTAGGAATCCTCTACAAATCATTGAGTATGATCTGGTCAGTCTTATGCAAGCAAACGCGCAGCTAACTGACCAGTTGGACAAGGAGCGGGACCGCTGTGTCAACCGGATGAAAAAACTGTTATTGAGCCTTTTGCCGGTGCTGGATGGTTTCGATGCTATGTTTCAGAATCTGAAGGAGCGAGAAGAGGCTCTGGAGCAGCAAACCAAGCTGCTGGCCGGCAATTTCCGAACTGTGTGGCGGAAATTAAGCCTGGCTTTGGAACGCATGGGTGTAACGCCCATGGATGTTAATCCGGGAACCCTGGCCAGCCCCTTTCGCCATGAAGTGGTGGAGACCAAGGCTGCCCCCGGTATTCCGGACGGCACTATTCTTGAGGTGATTCAAACAGGTTATTTGTGGAATGAAGAGATCCTCCGCCATCCTTTGGTGGTAACTGCAAAAAAATCCCAGGAGAAGAAACATGGCTAAAAGCATTGGTATTGATTTGGGAACCACCAACTCGGTGATGGCCCTCCAAGCCAGAGGGTTAAGCATCATCAAGAATAAGGAAAATCAGGAGGTCACCCGCTCGGCGGTTTCAGAAGACGCTGGCATTTTGGTGGGATATCCCGCCATGCGCCATATGCAGCAAAACCCTCAAAACACTATCCTTTCCATCAAGCGCCTCATGGGCCGAGCCTACAGTGATGAAAAAGTGCAGGAGGCCATCGGGAAAAAAAATTTCATTTTTTACCGCATCGTGCCCCCGGATGACGGCACCCACGACAGCGTCCGGATAATCATGGGGGGGAAACCCTACTCTCCCGTGGACATCTCTGCCATGATCCTGAGGAAGATGAAAAAAGACGCCGAGGACCGACTGGGAGAGGCCGTGGAACATGCGGTGATCACCGTACCGGCGTATTTCTCGGAAAAGCAAAAAGACGCCACTCGGGAAGCCGGTTATAAAGCAGGGCTCAAGGTGCAACGGCTGCTGGCGGAACCCACTGCCGCCGCCATCGCCTATGGGGTCAACAACCTGGACCCGATGGAAGCTAAAACCATCTTGGTTTTCGACTTGGGCGGCGGCACCCTGGATATCTCCATCATGCAGGTAGTAGGGAGTGTCTTCGCCGAGTTGGCCGTGGTGGGAGACATGTGGTTAGGGGGGGACAATTTCGATGAGCTTCTGGTCGATTTTGCCATAGAGAAAGTTAAAAAGGAATATGGCATCGACGTAGAGTCACTCCCCCTGCCCCCGGAAAGGAAAGCCCGGTTCCGGATCTTCATGCGCCAAGAAGCGGAAGAGGCCAAGATCATGCTCTCCAGTGCCAACAAAACCTCCATCATCGTTGCGGGCAAGCTGGAGGACGCCCAGCGTAACCCCGTGGACATCGACGTGGACATCTCCCAGGTGGAATTTGAGAAGCTCATCGAACCCCTGGTCCGGGAGTGCATGGCGAAGGTGCAGGCCGCCCTAACAACAGCCAAGGTCACTGCAGACCAGATTGACCACGTGCTCCTGGTCGGCGGCTCCACCTCCATCCCCTTGGTACAACGCCTGTTGGGAGATATCTTTGGTCCTGACAAACTGATGCGCAACCTGGACCCCATGAAGTGCGTGGCCCAGGGGGCGGCCATCATGGCAGCGGTCCTGGGTGAGATCAAGGAGTGTCCCCAATGTTTACTGACCAATGCTTCTGAGGCCATCAGCTGCCAATGCGGCTATGTGTTTCCGGTGTTGGGAAATGTCACCGGGTTAGCCTACGGTATCCAGATAGCAGGGGATGTCTTCGATCCCATCATCAAGAAAACTTCTCCTTATCCTTCTCCTCAACCTGCAGTCGAAAGATACGAGACCAAGCGAGATAACCAACGTCGCATCAAGATACCCATTTACCGTGGTGACCACGAGGTGGCAAGCCAGAATGAGATCATGCGAATCGTCTGGCTACCGTTACCCCGGGGGCTGCCGCAAGGGACCAACGTAGAAGTTTCTTTGGGATTGAATGAGAATGAGATTCTCGACCATATCAGAGTCAGGGTTTTGGACGGCTCGGGCTCTTCCCTGGAAGCCTTCATAGACCAGGGTGAAGGAGAGCGAGTCATCTTGGAGCGGCGCTTGGACGGTCTTTCCACCAAGTGGCAGGAATACCTACCGAAAATGGATTGGGGGTCTGCGACTCTTCTGGAACAACTCTATGACGAGGCCATTGAGGCCGTCAACCATGGGTACTTTAATGAAACTTATAACAAAATAAAAGAATTCGAGGAACTGCTTGCGAAGTTCGCCGATGAAACGGAGGCCTGGAAACGGCGCGCCGAAAATATCTGCGGTTACGCTGAATTCATGATGGAGCGGTTCAATGTCATGATCAAGGCCGAGGACACCTATGCCTTGAATAAATTGATTGAGGAAGTTAGGGCTGCGGTAAAAACGGGTAAGGAGGCCGAAGCCCAACCCAAGGTGGACCGATTAAATGAGCACATCGACAAGACTACTCCGGCCTATTACCTGATGGTTCTCCTGGTATCCTCCTGGCGGGCCCACGAAGGCGGGATGCTCTCCCACGCCGAGGCCTTTCGGCGGACGATCGCACAGGCTGAGGATGCCTACCGCCGAGACGATGCCGACGCCTTCTGGAAGGTGATCGAAGAAGGCGTCAACATGCTGAAAGAACTTGATATTCCTCAAGGGAAAATTGACGATGGTCTCGTCCAGCGACGTAAAAGCGGTTCCATTTGAGGACATTTATGGAAGAAAACCCAACAACGGCAAAGCGTCCCATTCCCATAAAGTGTCCAGTATGCCCTTTGCCGGAGACTACGAGTAATCCCTGTCCTCAGTGCGGCACGGACCTGGAGCCGCTCAGGCGGTTACGTCTGTTGCCTGAATTCCTGGAAGAAGAAGCCTTCTCCCAAAGCTCCCAGGAAATCGTGCTCGGCCCCATCGCCTCTCTGGCGGCGGCAGTGGCGCTGAGCCCCGCTTCGTTGAGCCACCGCTTGGCTCTAGCCCGGGCTTTGCTGGCAAAGGGCGATATAGAAGAGGCGGAAAGGCTTATTCGACAGATTTTAAAGCATTATCCGGAAAATTCAGAGGTCGAGACATTGGGTCAACTCCTCCTGGAAGCGCAACAGAATCGAGTGCAAGCGGCAGAGGCAGCCCGGAAAGGGGCTCGGAAAATGGTCTGGTGGAAGTTTTCCGCCTTAACTGCCTACGCCTTCACTATGGCTTTTCTGACCCTCTTAATCTGGCAGCCTTTTACCACGTCGCCTCTCCCGGGGCCGGAGTTACCTCCCCCCCCCGAGAGGTGGATATCCATCCCCAGTCCCCCTCAGTTTCCCCTGGTTCTCATTGAACGGAACCAGGGAAGCGTTCGTCTCAGTGGTGAAGTAAAGACTATGCCGGAGTTGCTGCAGGTGCTCAAGGAAACCAGCACGGTGCATGGGCTTAATCTGGACGGGATGAAAGTGAACTACGAACACAGTTTTCTCTACTGCGTCCAGCCCCACGACACCCTGACCTCCTTAGCCTGGAGATTCTACCGGCAGGGGGCAAAGTGGACCCTCATTCAGGAAGCGAATGCCTCGCGTTTACAAAACCCGGATATACTCAAGCAAGGGGAACTGTTGTTAATCCCAGCCCCGGTAAGGAGCCCGGATGGAGTGGCACCAAACCAAAACAACCGTCGATGACGATCTCGTGGCCCAGTCCAGAGATTTACTCATTGAAGTGTTGAGCGGACCGATGGACGGCTTGGCCTTTTGTTTTGCCAAGCCATTGGTAACCATTGGCCGGGCCGACACCAATGACCTATGCCTGGCCTTAGACCCATTGGTCAGTCGATCCCACGCCCGGTTGAGCCAGGAGAGTGAAGGCTTCTGGCTGGAGGATGCCAATAGTCTGAATGGCACTTTTGTGGGAGATATGCCACTGGCCTCCAAGACCCAGGTCCAGCCGGGTGAATTCATCCGGGTGGGTATGACGGATCTGAGAATAACATACGACGGACCGGTCGTCATGGAAGGAAAAGGACTGGAAAAAGCTTGCTCCTTTTCGCCGGGAGCAGAACGGATACTGGAAATGGCCCTCCAGGAGGCCAGTTACCAAAAGCACTATTTTATCGGTACGGAACACCTTTTTATAAGTCTCTGCAAATGCCAGGACGAATTAATCACCCAGGTTCTGGCTCAGGATAGGGTCAACCCCTCTATCCGCAGAGTCGTTCGGCAAATCCTCATTCCTGGGTCCAGACCGCCGCAAGCGTCCAAAATCATTTTCACGCCTCGGGTTCATAACGTTTTTAAGCTCAGCCAGGAATACGCCCAAACCCATGGCGCGACTCACGTCGGCCCCATCCATATTCTGGCAGGTCTGCTCAGGGCCGGGGACGGCCTGGTTGTCAGGCTCCTGCGAAGACTGCAGCATAACCCTGAAAGGTTAGCCCAGGCGGCCGAGGAGGTGATAACAGCCACCCCCCCCCAATTCTTAAGGGAAGATACGCCTTTACTAAATACTATGGGAAGGGACCTGACCTTTTTGGCTGGAAAGGGCAAGCTTGATCCAGTGATCGGTCGGGAGGCTGAAATCGCCCTGATGACCCAAAGCCTGCTGCGGAAACAAAAGAATAACCTTATTCTGGTGGGTGACGCCGGAGTGGGCAAGACTACCCTGGTGGAAGGTCTGGCGCAACTCGTGGCCAAAGGAGAGGCGCCTCCGGCTTTATCGGGCAAACGGATTATCGAAATCTCCGCTGCCGGTCTCGTGTCTGGTACACGCTATCGAGGGGATCTGGAAGAGCGGGTCCAGAAGATGCTGGCAGAGGCGCAGGATAAGGGAATTATCCTTTTCATCGATGAGTTCCACACCCTGATGGGACGCATCGAATCCGAGGGAGGGCTGGATATAGCCAACATGCTCAAGCCGGCGCTGGCCAGTGATCGGCTGCGTCTGATCGGGGCCACCACCTGGAAAGAGTATCGGTCTCGTATTGAGCCTGACCCAGCTTTTGAAAGACGGTTCCAAGTCATCGATGTGAAGGAGATGACCCCACAAGACGCCATATCGCTCTTAAACAAGCTTAAAGAGGTATATGAGGAACACCACCAGGTAACTCTTCCCCCCGAGGTCCTTAAATTCGCTGTTGATTTGGCAGTGCGCTTTCTTCCGCACCGGCGTCTGCCGGACAAAGCCTTGGATCTTGTTGACCAGGCCTGCGCCAACTTCCGGATGCAGGTCATGGCAAAGCAATTGGGAGAGGCCGGCTCAGAGTGTCCCAGCCACGTGACACGGGAGGATGTGGCCCTCGCCTTATCAGGATGGGTGGGCATACCGGTGGACCGGCTCCTCCTGGAGGGAAAATATCCCCTCCTGCCTCTGGAAAAATTGCTGCAAGAGAGGATTCTGGGGCAGGACGAAGCGGTTGAGGCAGTGTCGTCTGCCGTCTGTCTGGCCCAATCCGGGCTGACGCCTCCGGATCGTCCCCGCATTGCCCTCATGTTTGTAGGACCCACAGGGGTCGGTAAAACTGAAATGGCCAAGGCCATGGCGGAGATTCTCACCCCCGGCCAACCTGCCCTGGTCCGCCTGGATATGTCGGAATTCATGGAACTCCATGCGGTGGCCAAGCTGGTGGGAGCACCTCCGGGATACGTGGGATACGGGGAGGAGGGGCAGCTAACGGGGCCGGTGCGTCGCCAGCCTGGTTCGGTGGTGCTGTTTGACGAGTTTGATAAAGCTCACCCCGATGTCCTCAACATACTCCTGCAGGTCCTGGATGCGGGTCAGTTGACCGACTCCAAGGGGCGTCTGGTGAATTTCCGGGAGGCATATATTATTTTTACTGCCAACGTCACCTTTTCCGGAAAGGGGCCGCGCATCGGCTTCGTGGAGGGGGAAGGAAGAGACGTTGCCTCGGAAGTTATCGCACTACTGCGGAATCGTTTTCGGCCGGAATTCCTCAATCGTTTAGATAAAATTATTATTTTCCCTACCCTAACCCGGGAAGTATGCCATCGGCTGGCAGAGTTGGCGGTGGACCAGATCATCCAGCATCTCAGCGGCCAGGCAACCGAGTTAAAAATCGATGGCGAGATCTTCGACCTAGTGCTGGACGAAGCAGACTTTCAGCGCTATGGCGCCCGAGAAATTAAGCGGGTGGTGAACCGCCTGCTGGCCGAACCACTTTCCCGGTGGCTGGGGCAACAGGAGATCAAGCCAACCGGGGTGCATGCTTCCCGACAGGGTCACAAGATCGAGTTTGCCGCAACAGCTTTGAAGGAAACTGGCCCGGCCTCAGAGCAACTACCAGCAAAGGCCGGTTAATGCAGGCTACTATCTTGAATGATTGATTATTACTCCTAAAAGATGGTCTCTACACCGACCCCTCTCACAGGAGTGTGGCCCCATGGAACCTTTCTGTCTTGGAAATTACAGAGTTTTGCGGGAATTGGGACGGGGAGGCATGGGAGTGGTCTATTTGGCCGATGACCTGGTGTTGCACAGGTTGGTGGCCATAAAGGTTCTTCATCCTCATTTAACCCAAGACCCCGAATTCAAAAAACGGTTCATGGTGGAAGCCCGCAATCAGGCTCAACTGACCCACCCCAACATTACCACCCTCTATTCTTTCGAGGAAAAGGCCGGTCAGATCTTTCTGGTCATGGAATACCTCGAAGGAGAAACTCTCGAAAAATGTCTCCAGCGCCTTAGCCGATTGTCCAGACCTGAAATGCAGCAGATCTTCCCGCAGGTTTTGGAGGCGGTTGCATATGCCCACGCCAAAGGGGTCATCCATCGAGACCTCAAACCAGGCAATATCGCCATCACCCGCACCGGAACCGTGAAGATCATGGATTTTGGCATCGCTATCCAAGTTGGGGCTGATAAAGGGTTCCAACCCACTGAAATTCTTGGCACTCCCCATTACATGGCACCGGAACAGATCAAGGGGGAACCCCTGAGCCCCAGCACCGATATCTATGCCCTGGGTGTTATTCTGTTTGAAATGGTCACCGGCCGCCCTCCGTTTGATGGCCCCACCGATCATGACATCAGGGTGGCTCACGTTACCAAAAAACCCATGGCGCCGCGTCTGAGCGGCTGTCCGGATATCAACCCCGAGCTGGAGGGGGTGATTTTAAAGGCCCTGGAGAAAGATCCCAGGAAACGCTTTGTGAGCGCCCAGGAACTTCTTCTGGCCCTGGAGACCTCCTTGAACGGCCCCCCAGAGGCCACTTCCTTTCCACCGTCCATTTCTGCAGCAACTTCCCCAAGTTTCCCCCGACGGCAAAAACGGGTACTCACCTGGCCCCTCGCCCCGGTCGCGCTAATCATTTTCACTTTAGGGGCGATCCTCTTGGAGGCCCCATTATATTTTAAAAAAATGTTTTATCAGGGAGACCAGACAGGTTCGGGGGGCAGCCCGCCATCAAGGGTGCCCCTTCCCGCCGGGCCGGAGCCTCAGCCGGCAGCTCTCGCTTCACTACAACCGTCCTCACCTGTGACTAACGTCCCCCATAAAACCGATCCGGCTCCGGTTCCATCGCCAGCCGATCCGAGAGAAGCACTATGCCGAACTTTAAAGGAGCACGGTTTTGGACACTTAAAAGTTGAGGGGGTAGCTCCGCAGATCAGCGTTATCGGGCAGGTACGGTCATTGAAGGAAAAAAACCAGGTGATGCGGTTGGCCACGGTTCATTGCCCCACACAGTGGTTGGAATTCAAGGACTTGAAGATTCGACAGGCTTTGGCCAGGACCGCATTGCCCAAGGCGCCACCTGAAGATCTGTTGCCAGAGTCGAGGCGAACAGTGGTGTCTCCCACGTTACCGATGGCGCCGCCGGAAGATATCCGCTTCGGTTTCGGCAAGCCCACAGTAACTAAAATCCGTTAGACCAAAACCACCTAGGGAGGAAAAGAATGATGATTCGCAAGATGATGACTGTAGTGACATTAATTGTTTTCTGCAACTTTCTCGGTGGATGCGCCACCACCCCCAAACCCGAAAGTTCTCAATCCGATGCTCCCTCACCAGCCAAGCGGTCCGTTGCGGGGGCAATCCTGGGAGCCATCGGCGGGGCGGCCGCCGGAGCCTTGGTAGGTCTGATTCCAGGCGGCAGCGCTGCCACCAATGTGGCTCGAGGGGCGTTAGCGGGCGCCGCCTCCGGCTTAGTGACTGGGGCCATTGCGGGCTACCTCTATGGGAAACATGAGGAAAAGCAGTATCGGGACAGACAGGCTGCAGAAGCCTATCACCAGTATCAGGCCGAACAGGGGGAGAAAGTATTCATGGAAACCGTCGAAGTCAAGCCCGAAAACGTCGAGCAGGGCGGCAGCGTCTATCTCAATTCTACCTTCAGTGTCTTGACCGGCAATGATGAACCGGTGCCCGTGGAAATTTCCCAGGTTGTCATGGCGCAGGATAAAGTCTGTGGAAAGCCTTTCGTCCACAGAGGCGAAAAAACGAGTGGCACCTATGCCATGGCAGTGCCCCTGAAAATCCCGGCTAATGCTCCCAATGGACGGTACAAATTAATGACCCAGGTCAAGACGGCCAACGCTGCCGATCAAAAAGTCTGTGAGTTTACCGTAGCCCAAAAAGCTAAACCGCCAGGTGCGCCGGGCTCTCCGGAACAACCTGAGCAACCCGAGGCCAAGGCGCCTCCGCCGTATCTGCCTACGGCTCAGCACCATGACGCCACGAACCCTGTGCATGCCGCAACAGATAACACAACCTAAAACTAACTGGCTAAGCGGGGGGATAACTATGAATAACCTAATAAGAAAAACCGTCCTATGGTCAGTGCTGGTAAATCTGACGTTCGTCTCTTTGACCTTGACTGCAGGTATGGTTGAGTCTGCACCAGTACTACTGCAACTCGGCCCCAAGGGAGAGGTGGAACGGCAAATTACACACGCCATCTCTTCCAGGCCAGACGATCAGGGCTTCAGCCTGACGACGGCCAGCCCCTCCCAGAAAAGTTTTTTACTGGCGCAAGCTGATCCCGCCCCCGAACCGCGGCGTGAAGATCCTTTTATCAGAAGACCCAGAGGGCGCCTGGGTTCGGCTCAGGAAAGGGAATTACAAAAACTTTACAATCTGGGGGTGGATCATTTCTTTGCCGGGCTCTACGACCAAGCCATAGCCCGGTTTAATGAGGCTTTGGCCATCGATCCGGAATTCGCCGAGGCCTATTTCAATCGAGGCCTGGTGTTTGCTTTGAAAAAACAGGACACAGCGGCAGTGGCCGATTTTACTCGGGCTTTACAATTTGAACCGTTGCGAGCAGATATCTACTATCAGCGGGGTGCGGCTCTGACCCGTCTGGAACAATTTAGCCGAGCCATTTCCGATTTCAACAAGGCTTTGGAAATTTCCCCTAACAGTCCCGAGATCTACCAGGCCAGGGATATGGCCACTGCCAAGATGGGGAAATCCGACCATCCCAGGCCTGATCCGCTAACAACCAAGGAAGGGAAAGAATACTCCACTTTGCCCCCTCCCGCCCCGGCGCCGGTTTTACCTAAACAGCCGGAGATGGCAACAGCGGCCAGGAGCAGCCGTGATTCGAGTCCCATGCTCACGGCGAAATCCTCCCTAGACCTCAGGTATATGCCTCAATTCAATCAGGGAGTGGAATACTTTTTCAGTGGGCAGCATGACCTGGCCATTGCTGCCTTTAACCAAGTCTTGGCCGACAACCCTGATTTTACTGAGGCCTACTTTAACCGTGGCTTGATTTATGCTCTTCAGGGTAAGGAAGACCGGGCCATAGCCGACTTTAATCAGGTCCTGCTCCGGGAGCCGAGGCGAGTCGAGGTATTCTATAATCGCGGCATGAGCTATTCCCGGCTAAAACAATTTGAAAAGGCCATTGCCGATTACAATCGGGCGTTGGAATTGAGTCCTCAAAACTCCGAGGTTTACCGGTTACGGGGGATTGCTTACTCCAAAATGGGCCGGAATGACTTAGCCAGAGCTGATTTTAGCAAAGCGGAAGAAGTGACCGTGAAGAAGGTGCAGGTTGCCCGGGAAGGAGGCGAAATGGACCTTTTTCTCAAAGTGGCCGAAACCCTTAAGAGAATTCAGCGTCCGGATTCCCCTCAAATTAACAAAGGACTTGCCTGTTTAGAAAAGGGACAGCTTGAACAAGCCTTGACTGAGTTCAATCAGGCCGTAGCGGTCAATCCTAAAGACGCTATACCGTATTTCCTGAGGGGGCTTATCCTCGCCAAACAGGGCAAGACGGAAGATGCCATCTCCAACTTAACCTCGGCTTTACAGCTTAATCCTCGCTTTTCTCGAGCATTTGGCGAGCGGGGGGTATTGCAGGCCCGAAAAGGGCAATATCAATTAGCCCTATCCGACCTCGGCTCGGCTCTGGGCATAGACCCCAGCTATGCGGAGGCCTACAACAATCGAGGCAGCGTCTACAGTCAGATGAACCAGACTGAACTAGCCCTCATTGAATACAACCGGGCCCTGGCAATCAACCCGTTGTATGCCAAGGCGTATTATAATCGGGGTTCTCTGAACCTTGTCATGGGAAATTACGACCAGGCCCTTGCGGACTTGGACAAAGCACAGGAGTTTGACCCGCACGATGCGCGAGTCTATGTGAACCGGGGCCTCGCCTATGCCGGCAAAAGACGATATGATCGGGCTCTGGCCGATTTTACCATAGCGGTTGAGCTCAACCCCAAAATGGCCATTGCCAATTACCACCGGGCCGTAGCGTTGGAAAAAACCGGCCGGCGAAGTGAGGCTATAGAAGCCTACCAGGAGTTTCTGCAACATGCCTCCCCTGACCTGCACGAGCAGATTGAGGAAGCCAGGAGAAAAATCGGCGCCCTATGAAAATTGGAGATCTGAAACATTACCGTCTCATTGAGAAGATCGGTTGGGGAGGCATGGGGGTGGTGTATATGGCTGAAGACCTGTCCCTGAGTCGGCGGGTGGCTATAAAGTTTCTCGCCCCCTTGCTAGTCCAGGACCAGGAAATCATGCACCGCTTCCGCTCTGAGGCTCGCAATCAGGCCCGTCTGAGCCATTCCAACATTACCATGGTGTATGCCTTTCAGGAAACAGAGGAACAGGCATTTTTGGTGTTGGAGTATGTGGACGGGGAAACCCTGGAAAAACGTCTGCAGCGTCTCGGGCGGTTGTCCGTAGGAGAATCTCTGGAAATATTTGGAAAAGTTCTGAGCGCCATTGAATACGCCCACAGCAAGGGGATCGTCCACCGCGATATCAAGCCCAGCAATATCGGCCTGACCGCCGAGGGCGTCGTTAAGGTCATGGATTTTGGCATTGCCTTGAATATTGAGGAGAGTTGCCGCTTCACCAAAACCGGACATATTATGGGTTCTCCTCATTATATGGCCCCGGAGCAGATTTTAGGACGCCAGTCGGACCACCGCACCGATATCTACGCTTTAGGAATCACTCTTTTTGAAATGCTCACCGGGCGACCGCCTTTTGAAGGCCGCAGCGACTATGAAATCAGGGTGGCCCAGGTCAACGAGGCGCCACCAGTCCTGCCTGCTTCAAGTTATGAAGATATCCCCCTCGCCCTGGAGCGAGTGATCCATAAGGCCCTGGCAAAAACCCTGGAGAACCGGTTTCAAAGCGCCCAGGAGTTTCGCCTGGCCCTGGATGCCGCAATTGGCCAAGCGACTGACGCGCCCCGTCTCTTCAAGGTCCTCGAAGACAAGGGTACCCGACTTTTTTCTGAGGCCACACCCCCTCAGATACGGGGAGGGAAGGCGCCTTCGCCGGTTGACACGCCCTCCCGGCGTCTCGTTGGAGCCTCGATTTTGCCCTGGATATCCATTGCCCTGGTAATCGTGATAGTTATTCCTCTATTTTACCTGGCCTTCCAGGGCGCCGGCCGCCTATCGGCGCCACGGTCCGCCGCCATCCCCGCACCGTCATCCCCACCACCCTCAACAGTTCTTCCTGAACCGGCATCCCGCCCCAATCTGGCAGCACCTTCTGGCAAGACTGGGGAAGGGGCGCCGGCTGATTCGGCGGTGCAACCGGGTGATCCGCTTAGGTCAGGACAGATGACGAACTCTTCTCCTGCTCCCAAGGCAGCCGCGTCGACAGGACCGGCAGCAGACCAGGCGAACCTAATACCAGAGAACCCAAAAACTGAAGGAGGCGGTGAGGCAACCGGACCGCCACTGACCACCACCCCTGTGGAACCTGCTGCAGCGACACCAAGGACCCTTAAAAGCCCGCCATCCGACGCACCCAATGAGGCACACTGGCGTCAGGCCATCCAGACTAAACTGGAGCAGCATGGGTTTGCCCATATTCAGGTCTCCACCAACCCGCAAAAACAGATCATGGTTTCCGGCCGGGTTCAGAATCAGATGGAAAAGAACAGAGTCATGCAACTTGTCGGCGCGGCGGGATATGCCGGACAGATAATCTCCCATGACCTGAGCATCAGAGAAAAGCCCCCCACGGCTGTGAAAAAGAAAATCAGGCCGTCGAGGCCGGCAGGAGGGTTGGAGGAGCGGGGGCCGCCGCCAGGACAGTCAGCCCTGCCGCCGGCCTTTGATTAACGGCGGCCGCAGAGTCGGCTCCTTGCCTTAGCCGGTCGTCATGAGTTGGGATGAAATATTTAGAGGCAGTTCTCCAAAAATTGGTGAGCCTCCAGGCCTGGATCAACGACTCAATCGATAACCTGCTGACATTAATTATTTATTTCAATTACATAACCACACCTTAATATGGCATGATTTTGGCAGAGGTTTAACTTCAGGAGGAAGGTCATCCATGGGAAAAATTTTTTTCGGTTTATTTCTAGTGCTCCTGGCTCTCTGCGGCATCGTCTGGGCCCAGGAACCCGGTTCCCTTAATCTTTTAGATGCCATTTCCAAGCCTGGAGACAAAATTGACATTGTCCTGGCCGTTCTGGACAAGGAAGGGAATCCCATCAAGGGATTGAGCCAGGCTAATTTCTCTCTGACGGTGGAAGGTCAAGAAATTAAGGACTTTTCGATAGAGCCCATCACCAGCAGCAAAAGTCCCATGTCCGTGGTTTTGGCCATAGACGTCAGCGGCAGCATGAAAGGGACTCCCATAATCGAAGCCAAGAAGGCGGCTAATACCTTTTTGGATCAGTTGGAAAAAGAAGATTACGTGGCCCTGATGGTTTTTGGCAGCAGCGTCAGGCTTGTTACTTCTTTCACCAAAAAACACGAAGTTCGGGAACACCTCAACCAACTGAACGCTACGGAGCAATGGACCTGGCTCTACCAGGCAACGTATGACGCCCTGGAGCAGTCAGCCAAAGCCCCGACTTCCAGGGCTGTAGTGATTCTCCTCACTGATGGCAAGGATGAGGGAAGTCCACGCACGGAAACCGATGTGTTGGGAAGAATTAAGGGGACCCAGATCCCCATCTATACCGTTGGTTTTGGAGCCCAGGCCCAAGTGGACTATTTAAAAAGGGTGGCGGGCGCCAGTGGCGGCTATTTCCAATTTACCCCCACCGCAGAAGAACTCTCCACATTATATAACCAGGTGATGGATCAGTTAAAAAACCAATATCTCCTCCGTTTCCCCTTCGATCGCCCGGCTGGCTCCTACCACAGCACGGTGACGCTCAATTACCGGGGCCAGGATATATCCGCCAAAAGGCGATTTCTGCACGTACGAGCCGAACCTTTGGCTCCTGAGCCGCCACCGCCGCCGCAGCCACCACAGCCAACGTCGACGCCTCCGCTGCCGCCCCAGGAGAGCATTTTGCCATGGGTGATTCTGGCTCTGGTTGGAGTAGTCCTGGTGGCAGCGCTGGTATGGATAATAGTGC
>Ga0194125_10003005_pt1 | contig 27585 bp, 24 predicted proteins | sample TA2KigC250mmetaG_FD_148626 | JGI IMG/M metagenome (GOLD analysis project Ga0194125, IMG submission 148626) | Freshwater microbial communities from Lake Tanganyika, Tanzania - TA2015034 Kigoma Deep Cast 250m | ecosystem: Environmental > Aquatic > Freshwater > Lake | place: Tanzania: Lake... | reverse complement strand
CGGGGTAGCGATACGGGATCACGTCGTGCAGCACCCCGGCCACGCGCAACCCGGCTTCGGTGACGGCCCGCGGCACGACGTCAAGCGGAATCGGGTGCAACATCATCTGGGTGCACAGAAACCAGGTGGAAGCAGGTTCGGCCAGAACCGTCGACCGCGCGAGAGCCGCCGTCGTCACGCCCTCGATCGACGTGCTCCACGTGGTGGCGTCATCGTCGGAGTCCACCAGCACCACCACATCGGCTCCGGCGGCACGCATCGCTCGTACCAGTCCGATGGTGTAACGCCCGACCCCGCGTCCGCCCGCGGTGGGATGCGAAACGACGCGCCCGTCCACCAACACCCGGAGGTTCGGCACCGGTCTCAGTTCCGTTTCGCGGGAGTGGAGGCCTCGGCGATCATGGCCTCCAGACGTGCGATCTGGCGTTCGATTGTCTGCACCGCCCCGACGGCCGTGTCCGCGTCGAGACGCAACCGCTCGGCGTAGCCCAAGAACAGGGGGAGCGACCGATCGGCTCCCGACCGAATGTCATGGTTGAGGGACTGGACGACGTCGTTGATGACCTGCACCTGGTTGCGGATTTCGGCCACCTCGGCCCGAAGAGCGCGCACGTCACGGCCGGTGATTCTCGACAGGAGGGCTTTGATCGCTCGCACGTCCGAGAGCCTACCCCGACCACCCGTGGCCGGGTCAGAGCTTCCGAGCAAAGCGCATGCGCAAGGTCAGAAGGATCATCTGCCAACCCAAGGTCCACGCCTTCCAGAAACTGCCGGTAACCGAACTCTCCCCCTCACGCTCCTGGTACTTCACCGGCACCTGCACGAACAACATCCGCTCGCGCGCCACGTGCAGCATCATCTCCAAACCGAACGACGACCCGTCGATACCGAACTTCGGGGTCAGCCGATCGAGTGACTCGCGATGGATCACCCGATACGTGCAGCCGACGTCGGAAAGGAAGACGGTGTTGTAGAGCACCTCCACCAGCTTGGCCACCGCCCAGTTGCCCCACTTCAGGAACCAGCCCATGTTGGCTCCCGAAAGGATGAGCGCTTGGGTGGTGCGCGATCCGAAGACCACGTCGACGTCATGCGTGTACGGAAGAAGCTTCAACAGGTCGGCCGGGTCGAAGGTGCCGTCGGGTTCGCACACGCAGATCAGATCGAACGAACGGGTTTCGTCGAATCCTCGTCGAATCGCGGCACCGTACCCCTGGGTGGTTTCCAGCACCTCGCGGGCCGTGGTGGGAGCGACCTCACCAGAGGTGTCCGGGTGCGCGTTGTTGTTCACCACCAGAATCTCGTCGACGATCCCGAGCGCTTCGAATCCGCGGATGCACGCGGCGATCGAGAGATGTTCGTTGTACGTGGGCAGGATCACTGCCAAGCGTTTACCGTTCCACACGTCGTCGACTCCACTCGCGCCACGGGCTCATTCGGGCACCAATGGAAGATACAGCACCGCCCCCATCACCTCGCGGCGTTCGTACTGCTCCACGGGCAACGGCAGCGCCCCCACTTGTTCGTCACCGGCCAGGAACACGAACGCGATGTCGAGTGGACTCTGCGAGAGAACCTCGGTCTGGCGTTGGGCGAAGGAGACTCCCCACGGAAGTTTCGGTCGCCACGGGAAGTACGCACCCCACGGATGTCCCGCCACCGCGACGTGAATGCGCTGATCGCTCTGGTACTCGATGGGATTCATCAGCCAGTAGTTGCCGGCGGCGTAACCGAAGCCCTCGTCCTCCAGGATCTCGACGAGCATCCGGACCTGTGCGTTCGGATCGTCGACCCGCGGCCCGGCATTGACCTTCGCCCACGGCACGACGAACACCGCCAACCACACGGCCAACGCCAACGCGAAGTGACGACGCCCGAGATCGCGCGCGCCGAAGCGGCGAACCAGATCGGCCGCTCCGACGACCACGGCCACGACGAGGAAGGGGAAACCAACGCTGGAGTACCGACCGTCGTCCACGAACCACATGTTGTTGAACAGCGACAGGATCGGCCAGCACAACACCGCCGGCAACGCCAATACCAGACCCCCGGGTACGACGCGAGCGAGCACCACCACCCCGTGGGCGACGAGGGCCAACAGGAGCAGGTACACGACGACCGACAAAGGCCCCCAGAGCCAACCGCCGTCCATGTTCATCATCCCGAAAGCGCGGGGCAGGAGTCCGGTGAAGAAGCTGGAGAGACGATCCCACGTGCTGTTCATCGGGGGCGACGGCTGCGCGAGGCTCAACCAGTCGTTCTTCACGTTCCACGCGAGGAAGGGAACGTTGACGAGGATCGCCGCCCCCACGGCGGGCGCCCACCACTCCCGTAGACGTCGTCGGAAAATCCAACACGGCACGAGGGCGATCGGGATCACCGACGCCAACGTCATGGGATGCAGGTAGAAGGCGAATCCCAACAGTGCTCCGGCCAGCAACACGTCGCGACGGATGCGCGCCTCGTCCACCACGACCCGACGAACCATGGCCGCGGCGGCGAAAGTCGTGGCGAGGAGCAAACCGTAGGCCTCCCATGCACGAAGCGACACCACCATCATGGCGCCGGGCGTGAGCCACAACATGCCGGCTGCCAGCCACGCCCAACGTTCCGGATTCGCGGCATCCATGTCCCGACGGATCGAACGAACGACGCGGAACATCACGACCGAGGACCCGATCCACCACAGACTGGTCAGCAGTTTCAACGGCACCACCCGCGCCCCGAAGAGCATGGTGAAAGGCGCGAAGACGTAACTGTCGATGACCCCCGTGTAGCCGATGCCCCGGTACACGATGGGAAGGTCGCCTTTAGCGATCTCCAGAGCCTGCAAACCCGTGAAGGCCTCGTCCGCGTTCAATTCGCCGAACTTGGTGCCCAACAGGTAGCCGCGAATCGCGTAGCCAACGAGTCCGAAAATCAGCACCAGTCCCCAACGAACGCGACGACTCACTTCGCCACGCTCTTCACCTCGGTGGCCCACGAAACGTCGGTGCGTCGCACCGTATCCACGTCGAGCACCTCGAGTCCGGCCGAACGATGCGCTCGCCTCAGACGTTCGACGGTGTCACCTCGGGGCACCACCAGCGTGACGCGGTCACGGGGGTTCGCTTCGGCTTCAGCCGCCGCCGCGCGCGCGACGTCCGCCAGATCTTCGGAGTCCGCGGCGGCCTCGAACAGCAACGCGAGCCGGCGCGAAGCGCGATGGTCACGAACCCGACGGGCGTCGAAGCAACCGGCGTCTCGTCGTGGTTGCTCGGCCAGATGATCCGCCCACTTCGCCTCGAACCGGGACCTCGACGCCTCAGCCAGCATCACACGATCCGCGTATGCGCCCTCGTGTCGGTGAACCACCGGTCGATCGACGACCAGACGGGTGACCAGACCCCACGACCACGCGGTCATCGCTAGATCGCTGTCTTCGAAATAGGCCGGCGCGAAACGGGGGTCGAAACCGCCGAGCGCGACGAAGGTCTCGCGTCGCATCATCCAACACGCCGCCGAGGCGTAGTCGACGTCGCGGCTGAACATGACCGAGCCACGATCCGCGGGCCAATGTGTTCCTCCGATGGCCTCGGTTCCACCGTCGGCGAAGATCACCTGGCCAGCTTCTTGTATCTCGCCCTCGGAGCCCAACAACGGTGGCGCGGCGATCGCCACCCGATCGTCGTCGAGGGCGCGGATCAAGGGAGTCGCCCACCCCTCGGTGACGACGAGATCCGGATTGACGAAAGCGACGTACTCGGAATCGCATCGCGCGACCGCGTGTCCGTTCGCGGGCCCGAACCCGATGTTGTCCGCCAGGGCGAGGTGGGTCACCCGGTCGAGCAACAGATCCGGATTCTCCCGGCGTCCCGCGCCATCGGGTTGGGTGACCACGACGATGTCCTGCGAAACGTCTCCTCGGTGCCGCACGAGCGATTCGACGGTCCGCGCCAGGCTCGGGGTGGGGCCGTAGGTGACGGTGATGCAGGTCAGACCCACAGGGGCTCCTACTCGAGCCTGAGAGCGAATGACGTCAAATCGTTGTTGAATAAGCCGTGCACGTCCCGTTTGGGAACCACCGCAAACTGAATGACGCTCTGGACCCAGGCGACGATCTCGTGATGAAGCGAATGGCGACCATCACCGACTCCCACGGTCATGGTGTACTCCCCCTGCTGCACCTCCGGCCACACGAACCCGAGAGACAGGCGGTAGTTCCCGGGAATCATAGACTCGACCGACATCCCGCAACCGACCGTGTTCTCTCCGAACACCGGAATGCTCATGCGATCTCGCATCATGTACCCCCAAACCGGCTCGGAAATCTTCGTTCCGACGCTTGCGAGAAACTCGACCCGGACATCGTCTCCGTGCGAGACCACGACCGGGATACCCGGTTCGGCGCGGGTGACCTTGCCGTTGATCACCGCGGAAATCTCCATCACCTGCAACAGTTCAGTTGCCGAACTCAACCCAAGGCCGGGAGAGACCGCGACCGCGGAATCAGGATTCGGCCCATCGGTGGTGTCTTCTTCAACGTCCGCGATCACCGAGGTCTCCGGAATCTCGGCTTCTTCGATTCGCTTCTGAGAGTTGGCCCGGAGACTCGCCGCGGTGTAGATCTCCACGGCTTCCAGTGGTGCCCCGTCGAATACGAGCGCCCCATTCTCCAGCACCACGCAACGCGAACTCAGCCGAACCGCACTCGCCAGGTCGTGGGTGACGATCAACTTTGGCGTGTCGCGAAGGTTGGAATCCAGGAACTCGAAGCACTTCTGCTGGAAGAAGATGTCTCCCACCGCCAATGCTTCGTCCACGATCAACAGATCCGGCTTGACGTGCACCGCCGACGCGAACGCGAGTCGCACGTACATGCCCGACGAATACGTGCGAACCGGTTCGTCGATGAATCGACCGATCTCCGCGAAGCGTTCCACCTTCGCCTCGATTGCGTCGATCTCACTCTGGTGGAGTCCGTGAATCGCGGCCGCCATGCGGAAGTTCTCACGACCGGTGAAATCGGGATTGAAACCTGCACCCAACTCTAGCAGGGCCGAGATTCGCGCGGGGCGAACCACGGAACCGGAAGTTGGTTGCAGTGTTCCCACGATCATCTCGAGCAGTGTCGACTTTCCACTACCGTTTCTTCCGATGATGCTGATGCTTTCTCCGGGGTACAGATCGAACGAAACGTCTTTGACGGCCGGAACCTCGAAACAATGGAGTCGGCCTGTCCCCCGTCGATCCGAGATGGCTTGAAAGACCCGCTCATGAGGGCGACCGAACACCCGGTAGGTCTTGGAGAGATTTCGGACGGAAAGAATCGGTTCAGACGACATCGGCGAAACCTCTCGACGCGACCCTGTAGGTCGTCGAGCCGACCCACCACACGATGAGAGCCACGACCGTGTACTTCAGCAGGCCGAGGAGACTCAGCCAGCGTTCGAGAAACAACACGTTCTTGCTTTGTTCGATCGGATACGAGAGCGGGTTGACCGCACGAACGACCCGTTCGATTCCGTCCGGGAGGGACTCCAGGGGGAAGAACACGGGCGACAGGAAGAGAAGGGCGGTCGTGAGAAGAGGAACAATCTGCTGGACATCCCTGAAGTAGGCAGAAACCGCTGAGATGATCATCCCAACACCGGTTGCGAAGACGGCGACCGCCAGAACCAATACATACACCTGAAGGGCGTACGGGGATGGCAAACGACCGTTCAACCACACATACATGATCAGAAAGGCCATCGAGTTGATGGTGAAAGCGAAAAGTGTCGAAAGTGTCAGTGCGTACGGGAGCAATCGTGGTGACACCGTCGTTCGCTTCACCAGCAACGCGTTCGACTGAACCAGTGAACTCGAACCATTGAGTGTCTCGGACAAGAAGTTGAAGATCATGAGACCGGAGAAAATGAGAAGCGCATAGGGCTCATCCTCGACTTCTCCTACCCAGCGGGACTTGAACACCTGATTGAACACGAATCCATAGATCAAAAGGAGAATCATGGGGGTCATGAGCGTCCAGATCAGTCCGAACATCGACTCGCGATATCGCTGCAATACCTGACGTCGGGCAAGATTAAACGTCAACTGCACTTGCCTACGACGGCCGAGACCGCTTCGTAACAACTTCACCAGAGGGACACTCTAGGGCAGTCGCGCCGACAATTCGGCCGATCGTCGCCTAGCAAGGGAATAGTCGCGCTCGGGGAGATTGGCGATTCCGGTCATGTATCCGGCGAACTCACGCGAGGACTTACGCCAATCCATCCAACCAGCGGCCGTGAGAAGGGCTCCGTGCTTGAGGCGTGCTAAGAGAATTCTGTCTTTCGCCAGTCGTCTGATCGACTCAACCACGCCGGCTTCGTCGTCCATCGGGACCACGAGACCGTTCACCTCGTCAACCACGTACTCCTCAAACCCAGTCACGTCGTAGGAGACCACGGTTCCACCGCAGTGGAACATCTCCAACGGAGGGCCGTACATACCCTCGACGCGACTCAGTTTCAACAGCACGTCGCACGATCGGTAGATCATGGACATGTCCTCGACCCGGACGGTTCGAAAGAACCGATCGACGAGATGATTGGACTCCCCCGCACTGCCCGACACCAACCAGATCTCCGCCGCACCTCCGGCTCGCGCCAACCTGACGGCGGCGTCCACGTTCTTCATGGGGACGCCCACCGGACCCTCGACCAGCACCCTGATTCCGTCATCCCGAAGAGGTGCGAACCGCGGGCCCACCAAAGAGAACAGATCCTTCCGGATCCCGTTTCGCACGAGAAGTGACGACACGCCGTACTCGGAGTGTAGGAAGAGTTGTATCCATCCGGCAATCGTGATCACCAAAAGCTCAAGCTTGTACGTCTCGTCCACCAATGAGACGATCGACTCGAGGATCGGGTCGCCTCCGTAGAAGCGCGATTCGATCGACTGGACGAAGTACACGTACTGACGAGCATCGATCCGATGCAGATCCAGCACCGTTCTCCACCACGTGGCGATGGCCACATCGAAGGTTCGACCCTCGACTCGATCCATGGGTATGAGATCCAACTCGACCAAGGCCGGGTGCCAGGGATCACTTCCATGATCGATCGCCAGACACGCCAGTGTCACCCTCCAGCCATACTCCTTCAAGGCCAAGGCGTGTTGAAGGATCACGAACGTGCCACCGCTGATGGCCGTGGAACCGACGAGGAACAACACCGACCGTTCGTCAGAGCCGAGTTCGGCTCGAGTGGAGTAACGGGAATACCTCGCGTGTCCAAAGGCGTCGTTGAGATTCACCGAAATCACCATCTTCTCATGACATAGGTGAGCGCCGCCGAATGCGCGGGCAGCCACTTCATGTATCCCAACGGCCATCCAGACTCGATGGCCGCCTCGATCTTGGTCAAGTCGCCGGCCGCTCTATAGATCGAGCTCGGGTCGAATCGCTTTTCGAACGGCGTCAAATTGGACGCACCGAAGGTGTCGTCGTGAGCGCTTCCGAACCAGATGTCCGCCACACCCGGGTCGGGATCGGTGTAGTACCGCTTCACGAATGCCTCCGACGCAATCGAGAGCAGGTTGAAGTCGTAACCGTTCGCCACGAAATGATCTACCAAGTACGGCAATGACATCCGGACGCCGTCCTGAAAACTCGTGATCAAATGAACGGCCCGACCTTCCTCTGCTTCGAAGATCACCCGAACTCTTCCGTCGGTGAGTCTCAGGTACCCCACGGCCGAGGGGATGTCGGGAGTGAGTGGGGACTCCAGCACCGCCGGTGGGGAAACGTGGTCGAACGCAGCACCCAAGTTTCCATCGAACGCGAGGCCCTCTTTGCTCACATTCTTGACCTGTTTGTTCAGGTAAGGAAACAACCCGAGGTACACCCCGTGAAAATGAACCTCGTTCAACACATGAGCGAGATTGTCCTGAATGGTGCCTCGCCAGCCGAGATCGACCACAAGGACCTCGTCCGTCGTGAGACCGCGGTCACGTAAGTAATCGATCAGACACTCACGACTTAGGCTCAGCTTCTCAAGTAGCGCTTCGTGCACCTCTCGATCGGCCAAGAACTCTCTCACTCTGGCATTCGATCGAATGTCGTGGATCAAGTCGTCAGGATCCAAATCGAAGCGCCGCAGACCGTCCTCGAATAAAGTCGGTTCGACGCCAAGCGAGCGAAGCAAACCGTTCATCGATTGATTCGGATACTGACTCCAAAGGCGGTCGAGGCTGGGCCCGTCAATCCTCGTCAGTGACGGACCGAAGGTCGATCGACGACTCACTTCCAAACGCAGGGGATGTGGGAAGTTCAGTTCAGGATGTTCGTCGCGAACCCACCGGTGCAGTTCAGCAAGAAATGCTCCCTCGCGACTGACATAGAAAACTCGGTCGAGACCTCGCTCGTTGGCACGTTGTGCCGCGGCGAACACTAGAGCGAGGGGGAGGAAGGCGTTTCTCGCACCGGCGAACAATGCCCGCTTCTCCGGGAGAGACCGATTCTTGTCCCCCGCCAACAAGGAACCCACCCGAGAGCACCCCTCGTCGAAGGGTCCGGACGCGAACCACTCTTTGGAGAGTTTTCCGGGGCCGGGGTACTCGCGGTCGACGCTGAACAAAAAGGCCTGCGCACCACTGTCCATGGCCATGCCCACGTCGGAATGCGGGTTGTCTCCGATGTGTAGATGTTGCTCCGGCGAGATACCGAACATCGTGTGCACGAGGGGGTACAAGGTGCCCAGACGTTTGGATGCCAAATGGTCGCACGAGGAAATCACGAGTGACTCCTCAAAGTCGATTCCGTGGCTCCGGAGAATCGTTCGCAGTTCGGACGCCTTCATGTAAAAATCCGACAGAATAGCAACCTTCGGCCCGCCGGGAGTGGCCCGAACCTCGTTCAAATAATGAGCCACTTCCGGCTGAAGCCGAGTGTGACGACACTCGTCGGCGACTTCGGCGGCGACGATCCTGTCCACCATTTCTCGGTGGGAACCTTCGGACAACTCACAGATCAGTTTCGAGATCACCGAGGTGATCTCGTACTCCTCATGGTCGGTCGAAGCGGCGAGCTCGGCCTCGATTCGAACTCTCCGATTCATCACTGCGAAGGCCGAAACGGCCAGTCTCAGCTCGCTCGCGATTCGTCTCGCCGTCGCGAGTTTCGCCGAATCCGATGGTCGGGTTCGCACCACTAGGGTGTCCCAGAAATCTACTGTCAGGAGCCGAACTCCGGACTCCGGCCTGGGAATCGATGCGGCGGGAGAAATCGATTCCTCGGTTGGGCGAGAACCCGGCAACAACGCTCTCGCCAGCGACGGGCTCGTCGGACGTCCCGACCACTGCCCATGGTCGAGATAATGCGCCAACGGACAGCTACCGACGAGGGAAACCGAAGCGGAGTACCAAGCACCGTCGAAAACGTTGTTCGGCTCGAGGCCCATCGCCCACCCTCCACCGAGGTAATGCTCGAAAGGATCGCCCTCGACCTCCACACCCTTCTGCTCCGCTTGCTCCAGGTAGAAACGGACGTCAAAGAGGGGGTGCGGATCGAGACCACTTTGCCAGCCGAAACGACGGTAATGAGCCAACAACTCGTCGCGACTCTCGTGCGAACCTGTCAGGAGTCCGTAGAACCCGTCGTCGAATAGTCGCTTGACCTCCGTCGAAGGTCGTCGACGGTCGGGCATCGGTCGCCTCAGGGCGAACCGGACGATCCGATTGGCCGCTACACCCGTCTTCAGCCGACGCAGAATCCGGACGACTCGGTTGGGAAGGAAAGGTGCGACGGCCCTGAAGATCGCGTGAAAGCGAACGACTTCTCTGAGCAGACGCTGCTTCATGAGGAGCGATTTACCGAAGCCTCACGGACGCCTTCTCGCTCGTTCCCGCGCTCGACCAACGCACGAATGAACGCATCGCGGTCATCGATCATCGCGGTCATCGATCTGATGGCCGAATCACGATCGTCGATCATCGCGGTCATCGATCTGATGGCCGAATCACGATCGTCGATCATCGCAACCATCGATCTGATGGCCGAATCACGATCGTCGATCATCGCAACCATCGATCTGATGGCCGAATCACGATCGTCGATCATCGCCGCTTGGTCGACCAACTGGAATACGGCAAGGTCGAGACGTGATCTCAGTTCGTACCAATCACGAAGACTCGAGACATCCCCGAAAAAGCCTTCCATCTTGGGAGGGACTCCACTGGGGCACAAGACGCCGAGTCCGAAAGAGTGCGGGAAGGCGAAACTGTTCGATCGGACACGAATCTCGTTCCAGTAGGCCGAGGTTGCGTATCCGGAGGACTCCGCAACGTCATGGAACAGAATGATCCCGTTCTCCTTCAGTTTCGAGGCCCACAGCTCATGATCCTGCCTGGTGGCTTCGTACGTGTGGAGACCGTCGATGTGCAGAACGTCTATCGCACCATCCTCGAAGGACTCGACCGCTTCTTCGAAGCGCGCGCGGACGACATCCACCTCGAGGCCGTCGAACAACGTGGAGCGAACGTGCTGAAACTGGTCGAAAACCTCGTCACCGTAGAAGCCCGCATGCTCGTCACCCTGCCATGTGTCAATGGCTACCAATCGGCCACCGAGCGAGTGGTCCTTCACGGCTTGACTCATGGCGAAGAACGACACCCCGAAGTGAGTACCGAGCTCGACGGTGAGAGCCGGCTCTAGGTTGATCATCAGGTCATAGACGAACCGACGATGACCCGCCCACGGGGCGCTACGAAACCACGGCTGAAGATCGTCGGATTCAAATGAGGGGTTTGTGATCTTCCAGCGCATCGTTTCACCTGAATTTCTTGCAAACGCTGGTAGTTTACAGCACGTCGGGAGGCGAAAGCAGTCAACAATGCGTGTGACGTCGAGAGATGGTCGCGATGCCGGTCGGTATCCGTGTGTCCCTTGCCGAACGACCGCGTTCCGAATGAGACGCGGCCCCCGATGACGAACGAGGAAATCTCCCCCCTCACCGCGACGACCACGCGGTCTGCTGTTGCCACCCCCGCCGTGGTCGTCATTCCGATCTACAACGCACCTGACGAAACGATCGCGTGCCTCGAGTCGGTTCTGCGACACACACCCAACGACGTTCGCATCCTGCTCATCGACGACCACGGCCCCGACCGTCGGTTTTTCGAACACTTGGAGCAAGTACAGCCGAACATCGAACACGCCATCGAGGTGGTTCGACCGGATCGCAATCTCGGCTTCGTCGGCGCGTGCAACCTGGCCTTCTCCCTCACCGCTTCGAATGACGTGATCCTGGTGAACTCCGACGTGGTGGTCGGTCCGGAGTGGTGCGAACGCATGGTCGACGCAGGAGGTTCGACCAACGACATCGCCACCGTCTCGGTGTTCACCAACAACGGAACCATCCTGTCTCTCCCCCACCGAAACTCACCGACCCCCGAGATCGTGGGTGGTTGGTCGGTCGACGAGGCCGCCACACGAATCGCCGCGATTTCCGAACGAGTGCGCCCGGTGCTTCCCACCGCCGTGGGCCATTGCTTCCTCGTCAAGAGGAGGGCGATCGAACTGGTGGGTGGCTTCGACGTCGCGTTCGGTACGGGGTACGGCGAGGAGGTGGATTTTAGCCAGCGCTGCATCCGCTTGGGACTTCGCCACGTCGTAGCCGACGACGTTTTCGTCTTTCACAAGGGTTCCAGCAGCTTCACCTCCGGCGCCCGTCCGCAGCAGATCGCCCACGACGCTCTGGTCGAGGCGCGATACCCGTGGTACTCGGGTTCGGTACAGCGGGCGGCTTCGGATTCGCATTCGGCCCTGGCCACCGCCATCAACCGAGCCTCGCTGCAATTGCGCTCGCCTTCGATCGCATTCGACGGTCATTGCTTCGCGTCATCGTGGGCCGGCACCCAGCAAATGACTTTCGAATTGATCCAGGCCGCCGCTCGTCGACGTCCCGAGCAGCAATTCACGGTGATCTTTTCCGCTCATGCCTCGAGCGAACTGGTGGCCAAGGTGACCGCGCAACCGAACGTGAGCGCCGAGATCGTCCCCAACATCATGGAGGACCACGCCTTCCGATTCGATCTGATCGTGCGCCCGCATCAGGTGAACTCCAGCGAGGAGTTGCGCTGGATCAAACGCATCGCCAATCGCACAATTGTCGCCCAACTCGACTTCATCTCCTTCAGTAACCCGAGCTATTTCGACAGCGACCACAGCTGGTTGAGCCAACGCGAGCTGACCAAATTGGTTCATGCCAGCGTGGACGGAATCGCTTGGATCAGCGAGTACGCGCGGACGGACGCGAGTCGGCACGGGGTGCGGCGGATAGCGCGCAACGATGCCGTGATCCACTGTGGAACCGACCCTCGGAGCCGAGGGGCAACCCCGGCACGTCCCGCCGGACTGGAGTCCGTCACCACTCCCCTCATAAGCGTCCTAGGGGTGGGCTACAACCACAAGAACAGACTTTTCGCCCTGCGGGTCCTGCAGCGCTTGCTGGAAGTCGGCACGGACTGCCACCTGGTCATGGCCGGATCGGAACCTCCGTACGGCTCGTCGTTCTCCGACGAGGAGAAGCTTCTCGCCGAGCATCCCGACATGCGATCACGGATGACCAGATTGCCGGCGCTGGTCGACGCCGAACGCGAATGGCTCTACGCGCATTCGGCGCTCGTTCTCTACCCCACGGCGTCGGAAGGATTCGGCTTGGTGCCCTTCGAGGCCGCACGAGCCGGCACCCCGACGTTGTCGTCACGTATGGGAAGCCTCGACGAGGTGCTACCCCTCGGAATTCCCACCATCGACTCCTACGAACCCAGCGTGGTCGCCGAGCAGGTGAGGTCGATCCTCCGCGACCCGACCACGTCCCGGTCGATCGTCGAGGCGTTGTCGGATCGTGGTGATCAGTTCACTTGGGATCGCACAGGAGCGCTGATGCTCTCACTGATGGACCAAGTACTACTCGCGCCCCGCAACAACGTGGACTCCGTATGGGCCGAGGCGCCATCGGTGTCGGCGATCCATTCGCCGGACTACCTGGCCCGATTGCGACGACGGGAGAAGGCCTCGAGAACCTTTGATCTCGCCACATCCAACCCCTTGACTCGCGTCGCTGTGGGGGCTCCCAGAAGTCGCAGACGACGAATGCTTCGTTCGCTTTACCGACTGACAAGACGCTGAAACACGGTCGGCGCGACGCGAGGGTTCAGATCAGGCCCTCGTCGACGGCCATCTCGATCCACGGGATGACCTCGTCCAGAATCTCGTCGAGCCCCGTGGTGGCCTCGAATCCCAGGACGTTCTTCGCCTTCTCGACACTCGGAACGCGCTTCTGTACGTCGTACTCGTAGGCCTCGTCGCTGACGTAACGGAAGGGAACGTCCGGCCCCTTCAGTTTCTTCCAAATCTTCTCGGCTAGGTCTCGCACCGTCGTCGATTCCGCCGTCGAGAGGTTGAAGTCGGTGTTCAGCGCGGCCGGGCTCTCCATGGCCATCGCGATTCCACGCGCCAGATCGCCCCCGTAGGTGTAGTGACGAATCTGCTCCCCCGTTCCCAGGATGTGCAGCGGATCCTGTCCCTTGAGAATCTTCTGAACGAGGTCGGGGACCACGTGACTCATGGCCAGTTGAACGTTGCCAGAAAGGGCCTCGACTTCACCCAGGGCTCTCATCTCTCCGACACCCACACAGTTGAACGGGCGGACGATGGTGTACGGCAGCTTGTATTGGTCCCAAGCGGCCTTGGCGAAGTACTCCACCGCCAGCTTCTGGAATCCGTACGACGACAGAGGCGGCGCGACCTTACGCTCGTCGCCTTCGACGCTCGGCCAGTGCTCGGTACTCTCGAAGACCATCGATGAACTCACGTAGGTCACCTTCTGCAGTCGACCCTGGCGATGCGCCTTGATGGCGGCGTCACACGAGGCGGCCATGATTCGCTCATTGGTTGCCAGGAGGTCGTACGCGTAGGCGTGGAAGTACGAGATCCCACCGATCAGTGCGGCACCTGCGATGAAGTGGTCGCAATCCATCAACAACTCGGTCATCAAATCAACGTCGCGACAATCCCCCATGACGAGCTTGTACCTGGAGTTGGAGTCGTAACTCTTCGTGATAGGCCCGTACTTGGAGTGATTGTCGATGCCCACCACTTCGTGGCCACGACCGAGTAACTCCTCCACCACGTATCCACCGATGAAACCGGCCGAACCAGAGACCAAAACCTTCACGACGTACTTCCTTCTCTTGTCAGACCAGTTTCTTCTTCGCGCCGAACGCGTAGAAGTACCAGCGGATGTACCTGGGCAACCAGGCCACCAGTTTGAAATTCGATGTTCCGAACGCCCGATCGAGCCAAATAGTTGGTATCTCTGCCACCGGCTGGCGATAACGACGGGCCTTGGCGACGAGCTCGATCCCGATCTCGAAACCCTGATCGCTCTCGATTCCCACTTTGTCGATGAAGGCCTTCGAGTAGGCCTTGAAAGAATTGGTCGCGTCACGTGTGCCGACACGTGCGAAGTGATACAGGGTCAGGCCGGCCAAGCGTGAGATGAAGCCCTTCAAGAACGGTCCGCCCACTTGCTGGCCACTTCGGGCGTAACGGCTCGCGGCCGCGACCACCACGCCACGGTCCACCAAGCGGGTCAAGGTGTCGATTTGATGGGGATCATCACATCCATCGGCCATGGTGACCACCGCGACTGGGGCCATGGTGCAATCGATGCCGAACTTGATGGCGTTGGCGGGCCCTCGACCATAGGTGTTCACGATCACCCGCACTCGAGAGTCCCGAACACCGACCTCCTCGACGAAAGGAACGGTGGAATCCTCCGGAGAGTCCACGACAACCACGATTTCGCAGGGCAACGTCACTGCCGAACTCACCCGTTCGAGCACCGACACCACACCTACTCCCTCGTTGTACACGGGAATCACAACGGAGACGGCGGGCTTCATACGAGCACACCATGGCCGAGCGCGTTCCACACGTCGACCACGGGTTGACGGGGCTTCAGCGTGCGATACGCCGGATGAGGCGTTCCCACCACCAGTACGTCCGCCTCGGCGAGAACGGTTTCGAGATCGACCAGATTCGGATCCACCGTCACGTACGGGTCGGTGCAAAGAACGTCGGCCGCCTTGTAGCGCAGGATTCGCCGCAACTTGTACGAGAGGCTGGATCGGATGTCGTCGCTTTCGGCCTTGAACGCCATACCGAGAATGCCGACCTTCATCGTCCTCAATTCGAATCGTCTCTCCATGCGATCGACTAGGTACATGGGCAAGCCTTCGTTGACCATCATGCTCGCGTGACCGAGGAAGAAGTTGTTGTTGTTGAAAGCCGCCAACTGCATGGTGTCCTTGAACAAACACGGTCCAGCCGCGAATCCCGCACCCGGCATATCGGCGGCGCGCGGATACTCGAAGGTGATGGCGTGACGTACGCGTTCGAAATCGATGCCGTGTTCGTTCGCGATCATGTAGAACTGATTGGCGGCCGCAAACTTGATGTACCGCCAAGTGTTGGTGAACAGCTTTGCCAACTCCGCCTCTTCGGGCGATGTTTCCACGATCGAGTTCGTGAGCAGGGAGAAGACATCGGTCGCGGATTGGACGGCTCGTTCGGTGCGACCCGACACGATCTGGGGCAACGAGTACAACTCGACGAAAGCCTTGCCCTCCGCGATGCGCTCGGGGCAAAAGGCCACCGCCGTGTTCTTGCCGGCTTGGGCCAACCGTTCCTCGACGAGGCGCGTGACCCCCGGAAAGACCGTCGAACGAAGGATCAGGGTTTGGTCGTCGCGCAGATGTTCGACCAGCGAGGCAACGGCGTCGGGCACGGCCTGGGTGTCGGGGTTCAGATGTTCGTCGACCGGTGTGCCGATCACCACTATCACCACGTCGGCCCGCCCTACCTCGGCCGAGTCGATGGACGCCGAGAAACGCCCGGCGGCCAACACCTCGGCCAAAACCTCGGGACCCTGTGGTTCGTCGAAGGGCATTCGCCCGGAATTGACACCGTCGACGGCCCGCTGATCGATGTCGAACGAGCACACCTTGGCTCCCGCCCGGGCGAACGCGAGGGCCAGCGGCAGACCGACGTGGCCACAACCACCGACGACGCAGATCCGACCGACCGACACGGATTGAGTCTACGAGAACCGACCCACTAAACGGCGTCCGTGACGGCACGAGCCACCGCGGGCGGGCTTTGGCGTTCCGTCAGCGGCGACAAGTCACGACTTCGACCTGATCGTCGAAGACCAGAACGTACGGTACGTCGATCCCGTCATCGGGAGCAGAAAACTCGAGAATCGCCGAGTCCAATTCCCTCGGGACCGACCTCGTCGCCTCGGGGGCGAAACGTCGGATGGTGACGGATCCCGGCATCCAGGGCGACACCAAGAGCGACGACCCCGTGGGTAGGAGGACCTCTGACGTCGATGGTCCCACCGCGACGCAGTCCTCACCGGCGTAATCGGTGTGCTCGACCACGACGAGAGTCGCGAGTAGCGCGTCGACCCCGGAACGAGACTCGAAGTCCGCTCTCTCGACCTCACTCACGGTCCTCGGCGAGACCGCTCCAAGCTCCGCCACCAGATTTCGATAGGCACCAACCGTCAACTGGGGCGCGTGAACCGAATCGATCACCAGATTCGGATCCAACGCCTCGCCATAAAAGTCGACCACGGCGAGCTCGGTCGAGACGATGTCCCATTCCCGTCGGAGACTGTCCGCGCCACTACTCAACACGTCGTATGAACCCCACAGAGCGAGAACAGCCAGAAAGACCGCCGCCCATGGACCACCGCTCGGGGACCAACCCGAACCGACGACACCGAGAGTGACGATCAACATCACGGCCCCGAGGTACGTGTAGCGACTGGCGTCGGGCTCGAAGTTCGCCGAGCGCGACAAGGTGACCAGGACGACGAACACGACGTACATCATCGAAGGCGCGAGACTCCAGAAGAGTCGCTGGCTCTTACGAACACGCATAACCACCACGAGCAACGACACCCCCAGAATCAACTGACCCCATGCCACGTCGAGACCGAAGATCCCGCCGGCTGATGAACCGGCATTGACGAGGGCGAACTGTGGCACCTGATTCAATGCAGCCGGATCGACGGAGCTCGTCCCGTACACCAGATACCAAAGGAAGTAAGCGACGGACGGCCCGACCGGGATCCACCACAGCCTCCGTCGTCGGGGGTCCGAGACGCACAGCACCCAGATCGCCCCGAGTGCGGCGACTCCCACACCGGACATCGCCACCGAGGCCAGCAAGGCGAGAGACACCCACGCCCCACGTCGGGCACCGATCTCACCGAGATTCGGATCGAGGAGGGACCACGCGACCAGGAAAAATACGATGCTCCCGACGAACCCGATCTGAAACGCCCAAAAGATGTTCTGCCAACCGATACCGAGCAACGCGACGACCACCAAGGTGGCAATCGCCGTCACGTTGCCTCGCGATCGGCCGATCACGACTGCACATGTGATCGCCACGAGAAGGTGAACCAACAGGGCGAGCAATCGAAACGGCGCGTACGAATCGATCCCGAAGACGGAGCCGAACACGGAGTAGACGACGTTCGGGATGACCGACAGATGTCCGTTGTGAGGTTGAAGAATGGTGTCGAAAGCCAATCCGCGCCTGTACGTCAGAAAGTTCCATTCATCGAAGAAGAATCCTGTCCCCCGACCCATGCGCGCGAGAAGCGCTAACAGAAGAGCCGAAGGGACGGCCAGCACCCAGAACAACCTCCGGTTGCGCATTCCCACTGGCAGAACGTTCGGATACTCATTCACACGGCACCACCGGAACCGAGAACGTCAACGACAGCGGCGAATCTCGAAATGCACCGAGGATGACCGCCTCGTAGGTGCCGGGGGCCAGTTGTCGTCGTGGCACCTCGGGACCATCCGCGGGCATCGAGAACACGCGAAGCTGAACCTCGACTTCGGCGGTCTCCTCGACTTGGAAACGGACCGGCACTCCGTCCACGACGCCCAACTCCGTCGTGGCGGACGAGGCCGAACACGGCTCGTTCGACGGCTCGATCGGCATCAACCCGAAGTCGGACATGGCGACATCGGTTGCGACTCGACGCGCCGACGTGGCGCGAAGCTCCGCCGAGTCGAATACTCGTGGCACGCCAAACCGATCGATGGCTTCGAAGAACTCCTGAGTATCGATCAACGTGTATCCCCAGATCGAATGGATCGGAGCATCGGCACCGATGCTGTCACGATTCAACGAAGCGATCGAGCTACGAACGGTTGCCACTTCCTCCGTAGAAACCTGGAATCGGACGTTGTCGTCGAAGGCCCCTCTCGATCCAAAAAACGCCAGCAAGACGACCAAGGCGAAAGACGGAACGAAGCATCTACGTGATCCTCGTTCCCCCAAACCGCTTTTCGCCAATTCGCAGATGGTCAGCACCACGCAGATCTGACCGACCCAGAGGTAGCGACTGGAGAGAGCGTCTCCGAATCCGGCGCGCGAGTACGCGGTGATCAGCCAGAACACGAGGGAGAACACGAGCCACACGTACCTGCGAACGTCGAAACCACGTCGTTTCCAATCGACGATCACCCACGCAATCAGGACACCAAAGGCCAGTCTGCCCCAACCCAAATCGACACCGAAAGTTCCGGAGATCGATCCACTCGAACCGTCGAGAAAGAAACGAAGGATCTGTCCGCTAGATGCTCGTGCGTTCGGGATCTGTTCGGCATAACCGAGATACCAGAGCGCGTAGAGGACCGCGGGCACGACCACGACCCACCAGTCACGTCGTAATCTGTTCGAGGTAAGCACCACGATCGCCATCGCCCCCAAAGCAGCGACTCCGACCCCACTGAAACAGAGTCCACTGACGAGGAGTACGCACGTTCCGACCCTCCAACGGCAGGATTTCTCCCGATTGTCGAATGCCAGGATCGCCAGGATGAAGGACAGCACGGCCCCGGTGAAGCCGATCTGAAAACCCCATACGTAGTTCTCGGCCCCGATCCCCGACAACGCGACGAGAGTGCCCGCGGCGAGGCCCACGAATACCGTGTGTCTACGCGCGACGTAGGCGAAAATCACCGAAGCAGCGGTCAAATGGGCGGCGACCGCCAAACCGGCGAGGAACCAGTACCCGTTCAGACCGAACGTTTCGAAGACGATCATGTAAACGATGGCCGGAAGCGCGACAAGATGGCCATTGTGATCCGGAAGGATCGACGAAGGCGAGAACCCGTGACGATCTGCCACGAACATCCACTCGTCCGCGATGAAGGTGCGACCGGTGCCTTTGGAGAGCAGGTAGACCCCGATTCCGATGACCATGGCGAGCGTTCCACCAATCCCAACGGACCGAGCGAGACCCGTACTCTTCACTCCGGCCGGCACTTCCCCATTCTACGACAGTCTCCGATCCGGTCGATCACAACTATCCTGAGAGCGTGTCCCAACGAATCGCCGTGATCGGAACCGGCTACGTCGGTCTCACCACTGGTGCCTGTTTGGCGCACCTCGGACACACGGTGGTGTGTGCCGACATCGACGAGGCCAAGGTCGTCAGTCTTCGAAGCGGTCGTGTTCCCATCGTCGAGCTCGGCCTCGAGAAGTTGGTCACTGAGGGTCTGGCCAACGGACGTCTGTCGTTCGTGGTGGGCGGGCAAGCCGCAGTCGTCGACTGCGACGTGGCGTTCCTCTGCGTCCCCACTCCGCAAGGCGACGACGGTTCGGCCGACCTGACGTACGTGCAACGGGCCGCCGAACAGATCGCCCCCCACCTTCCCCACGAGGCGATCGTCGTGAACAAGTCCACCGTTCCGGTGGGTTCCACGAAAGTGGTGGAGCGGGCCCTGAAGCGCCCCGACGTGCGGGTCGTGTCCAATCCCGAGTTCTTGCGCGAAGGTTCGGCAGTGCAGGACTTCCTGAAGCCCGATCGGGTGGTGGTGGGTGCCGACGATCAAGCGGCGGCGTTGAAGGTGGCCTCGCTGTACGACGGACTGACGACCCGCGTGATCGTCACCGACCCCGCATCAGCCGAAACCATCAAGTACGCCGCTAACGCCTTCCTGGCTACCAAGGTGTCGTTCATCAATGCCATCGCCGCAATCTGCGAAGGCGTCGGAGCCGACATCAACGACGTGGTGGTGGGCATGGGCAGCGACAAGCGGATCGGCGAAAACTTCTTGCGTCCCGGTCCGGGCTGGGGCGGAAGTTGCTTCCCCAAAGACTCGCGAGCCCTCATCAAGATCGCCAAGGAGGCGGGTTACAGCTTCGATCTGCTGAACGGTGTGATCGCGGTGAACGACCAGCAGTTCGAGCGGGTCGCCAACAAGGTGCGCGACGCCGTCGGTGGGGACCTCGATGGCAAGCGGGTCGCGGTCTGGGGTCTGGCGTTCAAGGCCGGCACCGACGATCTGCGCGATTCCCCGGCGGTGGCGGTGTGCGAACGACTTCGAGCCGGAGGCGCCACGTTGGCCGTCTTCGACCCCACTATCGATCGTCCGCGTATCGGTGTTCCCGCCGACGTGCAGATCGTCACCGACCCTCTCGATGCCTGTCGCGATGCCGACGCCCTGATCGTGCTCACCGAGTGGGACCAGTTCAAGTGGATCGAACCCACAGCCGTCGGATCATTGATGCGTTCCAAGGTGGTCATCGACGGTCGCAATCTGCTCGATCGTCTCGATTGGCAGCGCGCGGGCTTCACACACCGGGGCATCGGACGCTGACATGCGGTTGTTGCTCGCCGGAGGTGCGGGATTCATCGGCTCCCACATGGCCGACGCGTTGATCGCCCGGGGCGACCACGTGGTGGCCATCGACAACCTGTGCACCGGACGATGCCAGAACGTCGCGCATCTGGTCGACACGCCTTCGTTCACGTTGATCGAAGCCGACATCACCACCGATTGGCCGGCCGATTCGGCTCTCTCCGGACGGTTCGACGCGGTTCTCGACTTCGCCAGCCCCGCTTCCCCCAACGACTTCGCCACCATGCCGCTCGAGATCTTGGCGGTGGGCAGCACCGGCACCCGACGACTTCTCGATCGGGCACTCGCCGACCGCGCGGTGTTCTTCCTCGCTTCCACCAGCGAGGTCTACGGCGATCCACTCGTGCATCCCCAGCCCGAGTCCTATTGGGGCAACGTGTCGTCCATCGGTCCCCGAAGTTGCTACGACGAGGCCAAGCGCTTCAGTGAGGCGCTCACCATGGCGTATCACCGGGTGCACGACCTGGACGTGCGCATCGTTCGCATCTTCAACACCTACGGCGAACGCATGCGCCCCAACGACGGCCGCGTCGTCAACACTTTTGTGGTTCAGGCTCTCACCGGTCAACCGCTCACGCTTCACGGTGACGGGCAGCAGACGCGCTCCTTCTGCCACGTGAGCGACGAAGTACGCGGCCTGATGGCGCTGCTCGATTCCGACATCACCACCCCGGTGAACATCGGCAACCCGGGAGAGTTCACCATGCGCGAACTGGCTCATTTGGTGAAAGAGATCACCGGATCGACCAGTCCGATCGTCTCGGTTCCCCTGCCCGCCGAGCGAGAGGGCGACCCCATGCAACGTTGCCCCGACATCTCACTCGCCAAGAGTCGCCTGGGTTGGGAGCCAGCCATCGAGTTGGCCGAGGGACTCGACCTGATGATCAGACACTTCCGCGATCACGAGGACATGACGTGACGATCCTGGTGACGGGCGGCGCCGGCTACATCGGATCCCACACCGTGCGTCAGCTGCGCGCCGAAGGTCGCGACGTGGTGGTGCTGGATTCTCTGGAGAGGGGGAACCGCAAAGCATTGTTGGGTGCCCCCTTCGTACAAGGTGACGTCAGCGACTCGCCACTGGTCGCAGAGGTGTGCCGGGAGCACGGCGTGAACTCGGTCATCCACTTCGCGGCCTATAAGAGCGTCGGCGAGTCGATGACCGACCCGGCCAAGTATTGGCGCAACAACGTGCAGGGAACCGTGGACCTGTTGGAGGGGATGTTGGCCGCCGACGTGCGGCGAATCGTGTTCTCCTCCTCGGCCGCCGTGTACGGGAACCCCGAGACCCTGCCCATCCGCGAGGATGCACCCCTGCGACCAGAGAACGTCTATGCCGAGACCAAGGCGATGATGGAACGAGTCATTCATTGGTACGGCCAGACCCATGGGGTGCGTTGGGTGAGTCTTCGTTACTTCAACGCTGCCGGGGCCAGCAGCGACGGTGTGCTGGGCGAGAACTGGGACACGTCCACCAATCTGCTACCGCTGGTGATGAAAGCCGCTCTGGGTGCGAGCGGTCCGGTGAAGGTGTTCGGCGACGATTATCCCACGCCGGACGGCACCGGAGTGCGAGACTACGTCCACGTTGAGGATCTGGCTGTGGCTCATTCGAAGGCCGTCGACCACCTGAACGCCGAACGCGACTCCGTCACCTTGAACCTGGGCACCGGACGGGGTTACTCCGTGATGGAGATCATCCAGGCCACGGAGAAGATCCATGGCGCATCGGTTCCCCACCTGATGGTCGCTCGGCGCCCCGGTGATCCGGCGACGGTGTACGCGGACCCCACCACCGCGAATCGTGTCCTCGGCTGGACGGCGTCCAACGACTTGGCTGACATCGTCGATCACGCCTACCGCTGGCATCGCGGACCCGTTGACTGAATCGAGCCGACAATGGGCGATCAGGGGTCGTCCCACCACGTACAGTGATCGTAGATGGCTGGCGCGCACTCGCCCTCGTACGTGAGGAACCTGGAACCGGGCGTCACGACTCTCGATGGAGTTCGCGGACTAGCGCTTCTACAGGTGTTGTTGGCCCATACCCACTACGTGCTGAACGCGGATCCACTCGCCATTGACGTGACCCGCTGGACCTTGATCAATCGGATCTTCGAACCGGGATACCTTGGACTTGACGTTTTCTTCACATTGAGCGGATTCCTCATTACTTGCCTCTTGTTGCGTGATCTTTCGAGGAGGAAGGAAACCGGCGAGCGCGCAACATCCGTTATTCGGCGCTTCTATATTCGCCGCGCACTGCGGTTGCTACCGGCTCTGTACGTCATGTTGGCCCTCGCTTGGCTGTGGACGCTTGTCACGAACGACGTTTCACAACATATTCAATGGCGAACCACCTACAGCGCAATCCTCTACATCGCCAATTGGGCGACGGTGTGGAATCTTCCTGCCACCAATCCAGACCTCGGTCATCTCTGGAGTTTGGCGGTCGAAGAGCAGTTCTACATTGTGTGGCCAGTCGCTCTTCTCCTCATTGTGAAGTTCTGTAGGACAGTCCAGTCGAAGCTCATCCTCGTTACGCTCCTGGCACTCGCCGTAACACTGCATCGCGTCGATCTGTACAACGACGGAGTTAATTGGCTTTTTGTCTACATTCGGACCGACACGCGAATTGACTCCATGCTCATCGGAGCCTTTTTTGCGATCGTTTTCCGCTACGTGCGTCTCGATCAACGATTGGTGTCCATCGCGGCCTGGGGTGGCCTCGTGGGAATCCTTTACTACAAGTTCGCGGATCCACCTGGCGATCTTTTTACCGTTGGGTTCACGCGAACAGCGGTGTTCGTCGGTTTGTGCCTCCTCGCCGCAGCAAGCGGAGGATGGTCGATGAACAAGGTGTTGTCCTGGAAACCGCTCGCCGCGTTGGGTCGGTACTCCTATGGCATGTACCTCTATCACCACGTCGTGTTCCTCGGCGTCGGACGTCATCTATCCCAGTTCAGCCAGTCCTTCCGCCTGGTCGTCGCCTACGGGCTGTCCGCACTCCTCACCTTTTTGTCGTGGCGGTTCGTGGAATCACGGTGCCTCGAACTCAAGTCACGATTCGAGACACGCCACTGACGAATTGGTCGACGGCGGTCACTCGTCGCCGAGGCGTTGACGATCCAACCATCCCAACATCATCGCCATCGCCCGCGGGTCGTGGCGCAAACGGTGTCCGGCCCCGTCGATCACCCGCATCTCGGCCGCACCGTGTGACTCAGCAAGCTGGCGCGAATCGCTGGCCGGCACGCTCTCGTCGTCGTCCCCGTGCAGAAGCAAAAGCGGTCGCGGGGCAAAACGCTGGGCGGCCGGAACGGGCCGGAAGCGCCGCAGTTCGCGCGTCCAATCGTCGAGATCGGCTGGGAATCGAGGAGTACGCACCGCACCCACCTCGCGACAATGGTCGAGGAACTTTCGAGGCTGAGCCGCCCAATCGTCGAAGTCCGCACGTGGTCCCAGCAAGGCGCATCCCCGGACTCGCGGGTCGTCGGCCGCCACGCACATGGCCAGCGAGCCCCCGGTGTTGGAGCCCACCAACCAGAGCCCCGTGGGCTGGGCCTCGGCGATCATGTGATCGATGGCGGCCCGCAGATCGTCCACCCAACCCTGTAGCGAGAAATCGCCGGGGCTGTCGCCGCATCCACGAAAGGTGAAGCACAAGGCAGCGAAGCCCAACTCGTTCGCGATGCGGTCCATCAGTTCGGGAAACGTACTGGCCGAGTGGCGGGCATCGAAAGGTCCGAACGGAAAGGAGTGACACATGATCACACCGGGCAGCGCCTCGGTTCGGCCCGCGGGTCGAGCCAGGTACGACGGCAGTTGTAGCCCACCGGATTCGAAGGTGCCGTTGCTCTGCATCGGCGGACGAGCCTCAGGCCCGCGGCTTGCGGTGACGGCGCGTCTTGCCCGGGACGGCCAATGTGTAGCCCCGATTACGGGCCTCGGCCAAAGTGTCGGGGCCGAAGCACAGGCCGGTTTCGGCCTCGACGATCTCCTCGATCACGGCTTCGTCCATCCAAGTGTCGAGGTCGTACACCAACTGGGTGCGCTTGTCGCCGAGGAACCGAGTGTGCTCGAACTTGGTGGGGCGTTCCATGATCGAAGACTACCCGTTCACCCACTGCCGACGGGAAGTCCGATCGCCCGTGTCTCCGAACCCCCGTTGTCGTCGCGCCGTCGGGAGTCACGCCTACCATTGCGACATGGACTACGCGGCGCTCTACACCTACCGATTCAAGGACGTCGACCAACAGCAACGCACCAGGGCGTGGGCTCCCATCAGTTCGTTCGTCACCTCGTTGGCCGGAGAACCGCGCAGGGTGCTCGATCCGGCTTGCGGACTTGGCGAGTTCATCAACTCCTGTCCCGCTCCCGAAAGATGGGCCGCCGATCTGGGCCTCGACGGTTCGACCCTCGATCCTTCTGTGACATTCCTGAGTGGATCTTTCTTCGATGTCGATCTTCCCGACGAGCACTTCGATCTGATTTTTCTCTCGAACGTCCTCGAGCACATGCTCGACCAGGAGCAGGTGAACCATTGCCTCGTTCGTGCCAAGTCGAAGTTGCGACCCGGTGGCACGATCGTCGTCATGGGCCCGAACTTCAGGTACTGCCCGAAGGAGTACTTCGATTGCGCGGATCACACGGTGATCCTCACTCACGTTGCGGTCGAGGAGCACCTCCACACCGCGGGTTTCCTGATTCATCGCACCGTTGCTCGCTTCCTTCCCTACTCGTTCCGCTCACGGTTACCGGCTTGGAAGTGGACGACGAACGCCTATCTGAAGTTCCCACCAATCTGGAGGGTTCTCGGCAAACAATTCCTGTTGGTGGCCACAAAGCCATCGTGAAGGATTTCCACTTGACCAGTTCGAAACGGAAAGGATGAGACCGATGGAGACATCGCCGAGCGTCGACTTCTACTTCGATCCAATGTGCCCGTACGCGTACCAGACCTCGCTCTGGATCCGCGAGGTGCGTCGCCAGAAAGGCCTGCACATCGACTGGAAGTTCTTCAGTCTCGAGGAGGTCAACCGCCTCGAGGGCAAGAAACACCCGTGGGAACGCGAGATCGGGTACGGCTGGAGCCCCATGCGGGTCGCCGCCCGCTTGCGTCGACGCGATGCCGACCTCTGCGGCGCCTGGTACCTCGCCTGTGGTCGAGCCTTGCACGAAGAGGGACGCAAGCCTCACGACCCCGAGGTTGCCCGCGCGCTGTTGGTCGAAATCGGTGCTTCCGCCGATGATTGGGACGAGGCTCTGGCGGATCCCACCACCCACGACGATGTGAAGGCCGATCACTTTCACGCCGTCGACACCTACGGCGGATTCGGCGTGCCGATCATCGTTTTCCCCGCTGGTGACGATCACCCGTCCAAAGCCGTGTTCGGCCCCGTGGTGGTGCCGGCTCCGATGGGATCTGACGCCATGGCCCTCTGGGACCTCACGGTGGCGTACACCCGGGTGAAGGGTCTCTTCGAGATCAAGACCCCCAAGACCGCCGACGACATCGCCTTCATCGGACGAGCCTTCACGCCCTATCTGCAGGGTCGCGATTGGCAAAGTGTTCAGAATCCCGCTCCCTGAGGAAAGCCATGATCCCCACCGACACCATCGACAAACTGGCCGCTTGCTTCGCCTCGTTGACCGATCTCGGTTCACGGTTGACCGAGAGTGATTGGAAGACCGCCACCGACTGTCCGGGATGGACGGTGCAGGACAACCTGTCCCATCTCGTCGGCATCGAACGCGTGCTGAACGGGCTACCGGCCACCTCGCATCGCGCCCCCGACTCCCCGCACGTGAAGAACCCCATCGGTGAGGCGAACGAGAACGAGATCGACTCGCGTCGCGGCATGTCCGGGACCGAAGTGCTCGTGGAATGGAACGAGATCGCCGCCGCCCGCTTGAACACGCTGCGGACCGCCGACGAGGAGTACTTCGCCCAAGCCGCCATGACTCCCACCGGACCGGGGACGGTTGCCGACTTCCTGCACATTCGCGTACTTGATTGCTGGGTACACGAACAGGACATGCGCCGCGCCGTGGGCAAGCCGGGCCATCTGTCGGGGCCAGCCGCCGAACACACCATCGACCGCTTGATCCGCACCATCCCCATCGTGGTGGGCAAGCGGGCCGGCACGCCCGACGGTGCGACCGTGGTGATCGACATCACCGGCGGAGTCCACCGTCACGTCATCTGCACCGTTACCTCGGGACGGGCGGCGATCACCGACGTCGAACCCGAGGCACCACTCGCCTCGATCACCATGGACGTAGAGACCTTTCTCGTGCTCGCCACCGGCCGTCGCACCGCCGACCAGATGGCCGACCGTGTGTCCTACGCGGGTGATGTCATCCACGGCCACAAGGTGACCTCCGCGCTGAACATGATGATCTGATGGTGACCGCTGCCGAATTGATGGCCGCTCGACGCCGAGCGCACCCACCCTTCTTCCGGGCCGTGGCCGCCGATGCTCGAGCAACGTTGCAGTTACGAATGGAGGGCGAGCGAGTCACCGGCCGTCTCGCGCTCGCGTGGCAGGTGATTCGTCTCTCGTGGGTGGCCGATGCCTTTTTCGCACAAGTGTGCTACCGCGCCAAGGCACGGCTCCAGAGGTTCCGGATCCCGATTCTGCCGACGATTCTGCACCGGGTCGCCATGATGCATTCACAGGTGTGCATCGGGAATCCGGTGGTCATCGGCCCCGGCTTGTACCTACCTCACGGTCAGGTGGTGATCGACGGCATCACCGTCCTTGGACCGAACTGCACGATCGCTCCGTGGGTCACCATCGGGCTAAAGGCCGGCAACTT
>Ga0194125_10003002_pt1 | contig 27587 bp, 17 predicted proteins | sample TA2KigC250mmetaG_FD_148626 | JGI IMG/M metagenome (GOLD analysis project Ga0194125, IMG submission 148626) | Freshwater microbial communities from Lake Tanganyika, Tanzania - TA2015034 Kigoma Deep Cast 250m | ecosystem: Environmental > Aquatic > Freshwater > Lake | place: Tanzania: Lake... | reverse complement strand
GATTCAGGGCGCCCCGGCCTCCGGTGGCCGCATTGAACGGCACGAAGTAGCGCTCCCCGCGCTCCCGCGAGGCGAAGTACCTGGCCACCAGCGAGAAGTAGGCGAACTCGGCCGGGGTGAAGGCCTTGTTCTTCACTGCCACGAAGGCCAGGTTGAAGTCCTTCTGGGTGGGGAAGGCGGGCACCCGCTCCCCTCCCTCCGCCTGAACAAGCTGCTGGATGGTGTAGGTCTCGACCCGCTGCGCCGTCACCCGCTGGGGGTTGGAGAAATCCGGATTGACCAGCTTGTTCACGAGGGGCACTTCGCTGGAGGGAATCAGACCCATGAGGTACAGGTCCAGCTTGGAATAACCCTGCGCGCTCTGATCCACCTGTTGAACTCGAAAAGTCCCGTCACCGTTGGCCACCAAGTGACCCGCGGCAACACCGGGCACATTCAACAAGAACGCCCCCATCTGCCCGCCGATGTCGGTGTAGGGATTCCAGTGATCGCCGTAGCATTGCGCGCACTCGGACAACTCGAAGCGCTTGCCGAAGGAGGCCATCCAGGAATGCCCGATTTCGTGGTCGAGAATCGCCCCCTCGCCGAAGCTGTGGTAGATCATGCCGCGCAGGCGGCCCTGGGAACCGAACTCGGCGGTCCGGTCGAACAGCGGCACGCCTATGTTGCGGATTTCGTTCTTGGCGCGCACGAAGTAGGGGGTATTCTCCCCGTAATCCCGGGCCGGATCGAGGATCGAACCGCTGGGCATCACCACCACGAAGTCAAAAACGTCCGGGAAGACTGAGTACAGCTTGTGAAAGGCGGCGTAGGCGCCCCTACCGCAGCGGACGCTGCCCAGGGGGATGACGGAGTCGAGAGCTTCGCCCTTGGGATCCACCACGAAGAAAGCCGACCCGGTGGCGTACAGGCCGTCGGCCAACTGGAGCGTGGGGAAGTTCTGGCCCGCGCTCACCAGAGCGTACGTGACCGCAGTGACCTCCTGCTCCGTGCCATCGGTCTTGATGATCTTGACCCTGAATCCGGCGGCGCCGTGGGTTCCGCCGTAGTAGGGCATCGTTCCGGCGGCGCCGCGCATGGTCACGCCGCTCAACGTGTAGATGCCGTCGCCGGCTATGCGGTCGCCGTGACTGCCGTCGTCGTACATTGCGCCCAGCTCGGGGTAGGTCAGCAAGACCTGCCGGATGGACTGGCCGGTAGTGGCGACCTCCACTCGAGTGGCCGTGCTCCCGTCAAAGTAGATGACCGGCGGATCGACGTAGTGATACAGAAACGAGCCGGTGCGCTGAGCGCGGACGGCTTCGGGGGCGGAGAGGCTGACAACAATCAGGAGAACGGCTGCTGCGGATATGCGCTTCATGGCCCAGGTGTTCCTCTCTTGGCGTCTTGGTCAGTATACACCGGACCGCGGCGCCGGCCACCACACAAGCTGGATACAATGGCTGCGTGGACGCTCCCAGCTCGCCGGCGCGCGCGGAAACCGGCTTCCGGGTTCGATGGCACGGCCGCATCGGCTGGCAGTTGGGGATCATCTTCCTGCTGGGTGGCGGTGTGGCGGTGCTGGCGGCGCTGGCGTTCGCCCAGATCGCGGCGAACATGTTGCTGGTGCGCACGGCCGTCAACAGCGTGGAGCGCCAGGTCAATCTGATGGTCGAGATGACGGCGGACCGCGCGGAGCTGTTCGCGCGATTCGCCGCGCAGCCGGGTCCGAGGCGCCCCGAACCGCCGCAACCCGGGCGCCCGGAGCGGCCCCAGCGCGGCCGGCTGGCCTCCGGAGTGCGGTCGCGCGCCCGATGCCCGCAGCCCGACGGCTCACTGGTGGAGCGGACCATGCCCCCCGGCATGCCTTTGGAGGTACCCGCGTGGCTCACCGCGGAGCGCTTCTCAGGTGTGGTATTCGACGAGAGCGGCGCCTGGGTGCGCGCCTACTCACGCGGCGAACACAATGGCTGCCAGGTCGAGGTGATCACTCAGAACGCCATGGATGAGCGCGCCGCGGAGCTGATCTCGCAGGCCTCCGAGATGCGCGTCGAGGTGGCTCGGGCGCCGCGCGGAGAAGGCCGTCCAGCCGGGCCCCGGCGGGGGCCTCCGAGTCTTCCCTCGATCGCCTGGAGCAACCTGCTGGGACACATGCCCAGCGGCATGCCGACGGCGGTGCCGGGAATCCAGTGGACTACTGGCGAACCTACACGCCGGCCCCTGTTCCGGGTATGGCCGGACGCGGGCGCCATGTGGCGGCAGCTCAGCCAGTACGGGCGGCAGCAGCGCTGGGTCTGGGGCCTGGGCATGATCGCCCTGGCCTTCCTGCTGGTCGAGATCCTGGCGGCCTGGCTGTCGATCCGCCTGGCGCGCCGGGTCGTTCGCGCGGTCAACCTGCTGACCCGCGCCGCCGGGGAGATCGGGTCCGGCAACCTGCGGCATCGCATCCCGGTCAAGCGCCATGATCAGCTCGGACGGCTGGGGCAGGCGCTCAATCAAATGGCGGAATCGCTCAGCCGGCTCAACCAGGAGACCCGGGAGCGACAGCGGATGGAGGACGAACTCCGCGTGGCGCGGCAGGTGCAGGAATCGCTGCTTCCCGGCCGCCTGCCCCAACTCGAGCAGACCGACCTGGCGGCCGCCTGCCTGCCGGCCTACAACGTCAGCGGCGACGTCTACGACGTGATCGCGCTCGGCGACAAGCGGGTCGGGCTGCTGTGCGCCGACGTCAGCGGCAAGGGCGTGCCCGCCGCGCTGCTAATGTCCAACGTACAGGCCATGATCCGGTTCTTCGTGGGCAGCTCGAACGCGAACGGCCACGCCCCCGCTCCGGCCGCGCTGGTCCAGCGGCTGAACCAGGAGGTCTGCCGGCACAGCCCGGCGAACACGTTTGTCACCCTGTTCTGGGCCGAATACGACGCCGGCCGGCGGCTGCTGCGCTGGGCCAATGCCGGCCATTGTCCGGCGCTGCTGCTGTGCGGCTCCGAAGAGGCCTGGCTGGCCGAGGGCGGCATCCCGGTGGGCATTCTGCCCACGGCGGAATACACCGATCAGGAGCGGATCCTGCCCGCGGGCGCCACGCTGGTGGCTTACAGCGACGGAGTCACCGAAGCGGAACGTCCCGATGGCGAGGCCTTCGGAGAGGCCGGGCTGGTCCGGGTATGCCGTGCGCATACCGACGCCGCGGCGGAGGAGTTGGTTGGCGGCATCGTCCAGTCGGTGCGAAGCTGGACCGGGGGCGCCGATCCCAGCGACGACTTGACGCTCGTGGTCATGCGCACCTGAGAAGGCCGGCCCCGCCGCCCTTGCGTTCCGCCGCCCGATGCGCTGTCATGGACGCATGAGAACTCAGCGACTGATCCTGGCCCTGGCGCTCGTACTCCCCGGTGTGTTCGCCGCCGAGTGCCTGGTTTACTTCGGCACTTACACTCGAAAGGCAAGCAAGGGGATCTACGTTTCGCGGCTGGATACCGCCACGGGCAAGGTGACCGAGCCGGTCCTGGCGGCGGAAACCCCCAATCCGTCGTTTCTGGCGGTGCATCCCAACCGTCGCTTCCTATACGCCGTCAGCGAAATGTACGGCGGCGGAGGGCAGAAGGGCGGCGCGGTCAGCGCGTTTTCGCTGGACGCTTCGACGGGAATGCTCACCTTCCTGAACCGGGTTTCCTCGGGCGGGGCGGGTCCCTGCCACCTGGTGGTGGATAAGACCGGCAAGAACGTTCTGGTAGTCAACTATGGCAGCGGCAGCACGGCGGTGTTGCCGCTGGAGGCGGACGGGCGGCTCAAGGAGGCTTCCTCGTTCGTCCAGCACCAAGGCTCCAGCGTTGACCAGAAGCGCCAGCAGGGACCGCACGCGCACTCGGTCAACCTCTCGGCCGACAACCGCTTCGCCATGGTGGCGGACCTGGGCCTGGACCAGGTGCTGGTCTACCGCTTCGATGCGGCCAAAGGCTCGATTGTGCCGAATGAGCCGCCCTTCGCCGCGGTCAAGCCCGGTTCGGGACCGCGCCACTTCGCTTTCCACCCCGGCGGCAAGTTCGCTTACGTGATCAACGAAATGGCCTCGACGGTGACGGCGTTCACCTACGACGCGGCGCGCGGGCTGCTGAGCGAGGCGCAGACCATCACCACGCTGCCGGCCGGCTTTGCTGGCGTGAACCACACCGCGGAAGTGCAGGCGCACCCCTCGGGCAAGTTCGTCTACGGCTCCAACCGCGGGCACCACAGCATCGCGGTGTTCACGGTCGAGGCGAAGAAGGGCACGCTGACTTCGGTCGAGCAGGTGTCCACGCAGGGCAGGACGCCGCGCAATTTCGGCATCGATCCCACCGGCAGGTGGATGCTGGCGGCCAATCAGGACACCGACAACGTGGTGGTCTTCCGCATCGATGCCAAGACCGGGCGCCTGACGCCCACCGGGCAGGTGGTGGAAGTGGGCGCGCCGGTGTGCGTGAAGTTTCTGGCGGTGAAGTAGGGCCGTGCTGCGGGCGGTCCCGTTCCTGGCGCTGGCGGTGTGGGTGACCTCCGCCGCGGGCGGGATTCCGGGCACGTCTTTCCTGCTGGAGAACCGGGACGGCCGCAGCCGGGCGTACTCGGGCGTGGTCCGCTTCGGCGGGTGCACGGGGACGTTCCTGAAGCCGGTCACCGGCGAGGTTCCGCCGGACGCCCCCGCCTACATTCTCACGGCCGGCCACTGCATCGAGCTGAGTGGCACGAACAAGGTCATCGTGGGCGAAGCGACCAGTCGCTTCGTGGCGACCTTCGGCTACTTCATCGACACACCAGACCAGCAGGCCACTGTGCGCTCCAGGCGGGTGGCCTACTCCACGATGAAGGGTCACGATGTGGCCATCGTGGAGCTGGAGGCGACACATGGAGAGCTGGTCCGCCGCGGCTATCGGCCGCTGGAACTCGAAACCGGAGCGCCACAGCCGGATGAGGCGGTTCTGGTAACCGGCATTCCGTCACGCGAAATCCCGTCTGACGAGGTCTTCCTGCGGCAGGCCGCCTGCAAACTGGACGGGCGGGCCACCTTGGTCGAGCACACCTGGACGTTTCATGATTTCTACCGCCACGACTGCGCGGACATCAAAGGCGGCAGTTCCGGTTCGCCCATGCTGTCGGCCCGAACGGGTAAGATCGTGGGCGTGGTGAACACCTCGACCGCCGGCAATGTGTACTTTGGCGGGGGCTTCGACTGCTATCTCAACATTCCCTGCGAATTGAGGCCCGCGGGCCCGGTGGTGAGCCGCGAGACGAGCTACGCGGCTCCTACTCTGGGGCTGGAGAGATGCTTCCGCCCCGACGGCGTGTTCGATCTGAGCCTGCCCGGCTGCCCCCTGGACCCTGGAGTGCAGCTTGCCTTCAGCGGCACGCTGAACCGCACTACCCGGCCGTATGCGGAAGACCCTTCCGGAGCGCCGCGCCGCGTCACCTGGAACAGCACGCTCTCGGGGGCGGGATTCCAGGAGTACCGCTACAAGACCGGCCCCGAGACCTCGACCGACTGCCGCGATCCTCGCGGCTACTCGGCTCCGCTGAGTCTGGCCGAGTTCGCGCGCATCGACGAGCCCGTGCCGGAGACGCCCGGCGGCTACTACCTGTGCGTGCTGGCGGGCGCCGGGACCGCCTGGCAGTTGCCGCAGCACGCCACCTTCCGGCACGTGCGCATTGACACCGCGCCCCCTATCCTCAAACCACGCCACAGCCTCGAGGACCGGGTACAGGACTACCGGCTCAGTTTCGAGTTCCTGCCGCCCGAGCTGTCCAACTACCTTTACAAGCTGGGGCCGCCCGCGGACACCGACTGCGCGGACCTGCGGGGCTACCTCACCTACCGCCGCGTCCCGATCCTGATTCCGAAAGACCAGGAACCTCTCCGGCTCTGCATGGCGGCGGAGGACGAGGCCGGTAATCGTCTGCCGCCGGTCGAGCAGACGCTGGATGGGTTGCAGGTGTTCGGTGAAGGGGTCGTCAGCGGGGCCAGCTTCCGGCCGGGTCCGCTGGCGCCGGGGTCTCTTGCGAGCGTTTTCGGCCTGGGTTTCCCTGACCCGTCGGTGTTGGGCGTAAGCCTGGTGGACAGCCGGGGGACAGCGTTTCCGATTCAGTCCCGCGTGGTGAGCCGCGGCCAGATCAACCTGCTCGTACCTGGCGGAGCGGCGTTGGGACCGGCTCGCTTCCGGGTGAGCGGAGCCGGGGGCCAATCCGGCGAGGCCGGCGTGCTGCTGGAGCGGGCAAGCCCCGCCCTGTTCTCCGCCAACTCGACAGGCTTGGGCGTAGCGGCTGCCATGGTGGTCCGCGTGCGCCCGGACGGCTCGCGTTCCTTCGAGCCGGCCGCGCGATGCGCCCCCGGCTGCGTGCCGGTCCCGATCTACGTGGCGTTTTCCTCCGATCAGCTCAGTCTGGAACTATACGGAACCGGCCTGCGCGGGGCGTCGTCCCTTCGGGTGACGCTGAACACGCTGCCGGTCGAGGTGCTCTCAGCCGGGCCGGCGCCGGGCATCGAAGGCCTTGACCAGGTAACTATCCGCATCCCGAGCACTATCCCGGTGCGCGGATACGTCGCCGTGGACCTGGAGGCGGACGGCCAGCCAGCCAACCGTGTTTGGGTGCAACTGAAGTAGAGCCGGCGGCGCGGTTCTGAAGGCAGCGTGTGCAGTACAATGCTCGCAATGTCTGTTCTACGTTCCTTCTGCCTGCTGGGCCTGTGCATTCTGGCTGCCTGGGGCCAGACGCAGTCGCGCCTGACCGGTGTTGTAGCCGATGACAGCGGCGCGGTAATCGTTGGAGCTGCCGTCACGGTGCGCAACGAATCGACGGGCGTGGTCACCACGGTCGCCACCAGCGGCGCGGGCACTTATGTCTTTCCCTTCCTCGCTCCCGGCCCGTACGAGCTCGCCTGTGAGTTCCAAGGCTTCAAGAAGTTCGTGCGCAAAGGCTTGGTCCTGGATACCGGCTTTGCGCGCACCCTGGACGTGCAACTGGAGGTGGGCGCGGTGACCGATTCGGTAATGGTGACGGCGGAGTCGCCACTGCTGGAGTCGGAAAGCTCGACGGTGGGCCAGTTGATCGAGCGTTCCAACGTGGTGAACATTCCGGTGGAAAGCCGCCGCGGCGCATCGCTGATCCGCCTGATGGGGATGGTGGCGTTCCGCGAGGAGTACGCCACCGAGCAGATCCCGCGCTTCGCCATGGCGGGCGGGCGGTCCGGCAACCAGACCTGGAATCTGGATGGCGGAACGGTGCAGAACATGACCCTGGGGGTGCCCATTCTGGGGCTGAATCCTCCCGCCGAGTCGTTGCAGGAATTCAAGGCCGAGGCCACCAACTACTCCGCGGAATTCGGGCGCACCTCCGGCGGCATGATTCTGATGACCACGCGCTCGGGAACCAACCAGTTCCACGGGGCGCTGTACGAATTCCTGCGCCACGACAAGCTGGACACACGGACCTTCTTCGCGCTCACCAAGGCGCCATTGCGCTACAACATTTACGGGGCTTCCATCGGGGGGCCGGTCCGCCGGGAGAAGACGTTTTTCTTTTTCAACTACGAGGGCGCGCGGCGGCGCCTGGGGCGGACCTTCGCCGACACGGACGTGCCCCACCCCGCCGAGGTGCGCGGCGACTTTTCGGCGCGGCGGGACCTGCGTGTGATGGACCCGCTCAGCCAGACGCAATTCCCAGGCAACATCATCCCGGCCAGCCGCATCGATGCGCTGGGACAGGCCTTCGCGAAGTTCTATCCGGCGCCGAACCTGGCCGCCAACGACGTCACCCGCGCGCCGCGGGACAATTACGTGCTCAACGTATCCGACAGCATCACGCAGGACTTCTACACCGGGCGGGTGGATCACCTGCTCTCCGGACGTGACCGGATCTTCGTGCGCTACAGCCTCATGAAGGCCGACAGCCGCGACGCGCCCCTCTTCCCGGACGCCATTGCTTGCATGCGCGCTCGCATCCAGCTCAACGACAACGCCAGCCTGCTGACTAACTGGTTGCGCAACTTCACGCCCACGCTGATCAACGAGACCCGCTTCAACTACGGCAACCGGCTGAACATTGTGCGCGCTGCCGGCACCGGCTCGGGCAAGAACGGAGAGCTGGGAGTGAAGGGCGTAGATCCCAAGGCGTTCGCGCAGATCAACGTCGCCGGGCTGACATCGCTGGGCAGCGGCAGCCACGAGCGCATCCAGACGCCCATCTACACCTGGCAGTTCGTGGACAACCTGACCTGGATCCGAGGCAAGCATCAGGTCAAGACCGGGTTCGAGTTCCGCTACTCCAAGAACACCGATGACAACAACGCGGCCACGGGCGGCCGGTTCGGATTCTCGGACCGAATCACCGGCAACGGCCTGGCCAGCCTGCTGCTGGGCTGGACCAACACCGGGGCCATCGTGGATACCGACATCATCGCGGCGCGCAGCGACACCTGGGGCGCTTACGTTCAAGATGACTGGAAGGTGAACTCGAAGCTGACCCTGAACCTGGGGCTGCGCTGGGAACTGGACACGCCGCGCTGGGAGGCCGAGGACAACCGCCAGAGCGGGTTTGATTTCACCGCCATGAACCCGGTGGCCGGGGTGCCCGGGGTGATCACCTTCTCCGGGCGCGATGGCCGCAGCAAATACGCGCACAACTTCGACACCAACAACTTCAGCCCGCGTTTCGGCTTCGCCTGGCGCGCGCGCCCGGGCTTCGTGGTGCGGGGCGGCTACGGTTTGGTGTACGCCGGCGCATACGGGAAAGCCACGGCCAATGCCCTGGTGCAGGGCTTCAGCCTGAACGCGAACTTCAGCTCGCCGGACGGCGGCCTGACGCCGCCGTTTCTGTTCAAGAACGGCATGCCGGCGGGCCAGCGGGAGCCTATCGGCTTGGGCTTCGGCGCCGTGCGCGTGGGCCAGGCGGCGCGCACCGCGCCGGACTTCCTCCTCCAGAACCACGTCAACGCTTACGCCCATCAGTGGAACCTCACGCTCCAGCGCGAACTCCGCGGCAGGTTGCTGGTCGAGGCCACCTACTTGGCCAACCTGGGGCACAAAGTGGGCGGAGCGAACATGAGCCAGAACATGATCCCGCTGGTCAATGGGCGCGGGCCGGCGCGGCAGGACCAGCGGCTGCGGCCCTTCCCGCAGTTCGGCGACATCAACCTGCTGGCGCCGCCCCTGGGCAACTCCGCCTACCACGCGCTGAACCTCAAGCTGGAGAAGCGCTACTCCGGAGGCCTGAACGTCCTGATGAATTACACCTGGTCCAAGTTCCTCGACGACGTCGAGGCCAACAACGAGCTGGGCGGCGAGGCCAACAACGGCTACCAGCACATCGAGTTGCGGGGGCTGGATAAGTCATACTCCGGCAACGATATCCGCCACCGCTACGTGGCCAGCGCGGTTTATGAGCTGCCCTTCGGCAAGGGCCGCAAGCGGCCCATCGCCAGCGGCGTTCTCGAAGCGTTGGCCGGAGGCTGGGGCCTGGGCCTCATGGCCGAGTTCCGTAGCGGCGTGCCATACGGAGTGGTGGAGCAGACCAACCTGTCGAATGCCTACTCGCACGGGCAGCGGCCCAACCTGCTGCGCGATCCCAGGATCACCCGCGCGCGCTCCCGCGGCGAGATGATCGACCGCTATTTCGACACGGACGCCTTCCAGGCGCCGGGCGTGAGCGTGTTCGGCAACGCCGCCCGCAACGTGGGCTTCGGCCCCGGCTGCATCGGCATCGACATGTCGGCCAACAAGCAGTGGCGCTTCGGCGAGAAGCTCCGCCTCCAGCTTCGCGGGGACTTCTTCAACCTGCCCAACCGGCCGAACTTCGACAACCCCGGCCTGAATCGCGGCCGCGCCGATTTCGGGCGCATCGCGGCGCTGCTCGCCGGGGCCACCGGCCGTCTGGCGCAGATCAGCCTGCGGCTGGAGTTCTGACGGGCGCGCCGCACCGCCATGCGCATCTGGGACCTGCACATTCATCCCGAGGCCGGGCGGATCCCCGGCAAGACCCTGACCGCGAAGGTGGAGACGATCCTCGAAGTCGCCGCGCGGGTAGGGATCGAGCGGATCGGCGTGTTCTTCATGCTGGGCAAGGACGAGCCGGAGATCCTACGTATCATGGAGCGCTTCGGCGACCGCATCTTCGGTTTCGTCTGGCTGCACCTGTGGCAAGACCCAGTGGAGGCCACCATCGCCAGGCTCAACCGCTGGGTCGCGGACGGGCCTATGATCGGGATGAAGCTGGGCGGAGACAGCGGCATCTACAGCGTGCCGGCCTACGATCCGGTGTTCCGGCGCGCGGTGGAGCTGAAGGCCGTGATGTACCTGCACACCTGGATGAAAATCGGAGGCGACCCGCCGTGGCCGGGGGGCGGCAACCTCCCGCAGGAGTCCCGGCCGCAGGACGTGGTGGCGGTGGCGTCGCGCTATCCCGAGGCGTCGTTCATCTGCGGGCACACTGGCGGGGACTGGGAGCTGGGCGTTCGCGCCGTGCGTGCCCAAAGGAATGTGCTGGTGGAGATCGGCGGCGGCTATCCCGCGCAGGGCCAGGTGGAGATGGCCGTCCGTGAGCTGGGCGCCGAGCGGATCATATACGGCAGCGATGTGTCCGGCCGGGGTTTCGCCTCGCAACTGGCCAAGGTACACGGCGCCGCCATGTCGGACCGCGAGAAAGAGCTGATCTTCAGCGGCAATCTGCACCGCATCATGCGGCCCATACTCCAGGCCAAGGGGATGGTGGTGAAATGAGCGGGATCGAGCGGCGTACGTTCTTGAAAGGGTCCGCGGCGGCCGCCACCGCGCCGGGTGCGCTGGGCGCGGCGCGCGAGATCATCGACACGCACGTCTACCTGTTCCGCTGGCCCTTCCGCCGGTTGCGAGACGAAGAGACTCCGCGGCTGGTGGAGATGTTGCGCGGCAAAGGCGCGGTCCAGGCCTGGGCCGGCAGCTTCGAGGGCGTCTTCCATAAGGACCTGGCCGCTGCGAATGCCCGGCTGGCCGAGGAGTGCCGGCGCCATGGCCAGGGCCTGCTGACGCCCTTCGGGTCGGTGAATCCGAAGCTTCCCGATTGGGAGGAGGACCTGCGCCGCTGCCACGAGCAACTGCGCATGCCGGGGATCCGCGTTCATCCCGGCTACCACCACTACAAGCTGGACGATGCGGACTTCGCCCGGCTGGCGGAGGCCGCGGCCCGGCGCGGCCTGATTCTGCAAGTGGAGGGCTGGCTGGAGGACGAGCGCCATCACCATCCGCTGATGCGCGTACCCACGCCGGACCTGGCTCCGCTGACCGGAGCGCTGGCCCGCTCCCCCGGGCTGCGCGTGGTGGTGCTCAACGCGTTGCGCACCGCGACCGGCGCGGCGAAACAACTGGCGGGTCTGAGAGCGCTCACTGAGGTGTACTTCGATTTCGCCATGCCCGATGGCCTGACGGATCTGAACGCGCTCATCGAGCTGGTGGGCCGGGAGCGCGTCGTGTTCGGGTCCTATGCGCCGATGTTCTACTTCGAATCCGCGGAGTTGAAGATCCGAGAAGCCGGCCTGGACGAGACCACCGCCGCCCTCATCCGTGCAGGCAATGCCCGGCGCCTGATGGGCCCCAGATGAGCGGCCGCGCTACGCCCCGCTTACTGTTGCTGGCCACGGCGGTGCTTTTCTCCACCGGCGGTGCGGCCATCAAGGCCACCACGCTGACGAGCTGGCAGGTGGCGTGCTTCCGCTCGGGCGTGGCCGCGGCGGCGCTCACCGTGCTGCTGCCCGCTGCGCGCCGGGGCTGGGAGAGGCGGATCTGGCCGGTGGGCGTGGCCTACGCTGCCACCTTGATTCTGTACGTGCTGGCCAACAAGCTGACCACCGCGGCCAACGCCATCTTCCTTCAGGCGACCGCCCCGTTGTATCTGCTGCTGGTTGGCCCGCTGTTGCTTAAGGAACGCATGCGGATCGGGGAGATGCGGTTCATGGTGTTCGCCGTGGCGGGGATGGCGCTGTTCTTCGTTGGCACGGAACGCGCAGTGGCCACGGCCCCGGACCCGGCCGCGGGGAATGTGCTGGCCGCTTTTTCCGGGGTGGGCTTTGCGTTTGTCATCGCCGGGTTACGCTGGATAGGGAAACACGGCGCCGGCGGGCCGCACTCCGTGGCGGCGGTGGTGGCGGGCAACCTGATGGCGTGCGCCGTCTGCCTGCCTATGGCGCTGCCGGTTGTGCGCCTCACTCCTGGCGACGCCGGAACCGTGCTGTATCTGGGCGTGTTTCAGATCGGCCTGGCCTACCTGTGCCTGACCCGGGCGCTGCGCCATGTGCCGGCGCTGGAGGCTTCGGTGCTGATGCTGCTCGAACCGGTGCTGAACCCGGTGTGGGCGTGGCTGCTGCACGGGGAGCGTCCCAGCCGCTGGGCCCTGGCGGGCGGCGCGCTGATCCTGGCCGCCACCACGCTGCACACCTGGTGGCACACGCGCAGCACGGGGGACAGACGGAACGTTCCCCCGCGCGGCGGCCCGTCAGATTGAGAAAACGTTCCGTCTGTCGCCTTTGCCTGGGTTTGACGTTTGACATACTACGTGGCGTGTAGTACGCTGGGCTTGAGTGATTTGCTCATTCCGGTGCGCGGAAACCGGGCGATTACACCGCGGATACAGCAGCCGTAAGTTCCGGAGCATCGAGAAGCCGGCCCGGACCAGGCTGGCCAGGCTCGACGCGGCCACCAGCTTGAGGGATTTGGCGGCGATTCCGGGAAACCGCCTGGAAGCTCTCCGGGGCGATCGCCAAGGGCAGCACAGCATTCGCGTCAGCGATCAGTGGCGCATCTGCTTCATATGGCGCGATGGCAACGCCTACGAGGTCGAGATCACGGACTACCACTGAGGAGGGAATCATGCTGGAACGCCGGAAGCTCCCGCCCATCCACCCCGGGGAGATCCTGCGCGAGGACCTGGACGACGGCGGGATCAGCCTGAACGAGCTGGCTCGGGCCTTGCGGGTCCCTATGAATCGCATCAGCGCCATCGTCAACGGTAAGCGGTCGATCACGGCGGATACGGCTCTGAGGCTGGCGCGGTACTTCGGCACCTCCGCCCAGTACTGGATGAACCTGCAAGCCGCCTATGATCTGGAGGTGGCCGAGCGCGCCCGCGGGCATCGTGTCGAGCGCGAGGTGCTGCCTCGCAGCGCGGCGTGAGCGTCGGCCCGTCAGATTGAGGGAACGTTCCGTCTGTCCCCTTTGCGGATCTCGATGTTGAGGCGCTTGATCTTCTGGTTGAGGGTGGAGAGGGGGACGCGCAGGCGCTCGGCGGCCTCGGTCTGGCTCCAGCCCGAGGCCTCCAGGTGCTCGGCGATCACGTGGCGCTCGTAATCGGCCACGATCTCGAACAGGGAGGCGTCGGCGGGCAGGCCCGCGCCCTCGTCGCGCCGCAGCCGCAGCCCGCCGGCCTGTAAGAGGTATTCGGGCAGCACGTCCAGGGTCACGGCAGGCTCGTTGGCCAGCACCACGGCGCGCTCGATGACGTTCTCCAGCTCCCGCACGTTGCCCGGCCAGTTGTGGTCCATGAGGATGCGCAGGGCATCGTGCTCGAAGCGCAGCAGGCTCCGCCCGCCGGCGTCCAGGAACTTGTTGTTCTCCTGGCAGTACTTGGTGAAGAAATGTTCGATGAGGGTGGGGATGTCTTCCTTGCGCTCGCGGAGGGCCGGCAACACCAGGTTGATCACGTTCAGCCGGTAGTAGAGGTCCTCGCGGAACCTGCCTTCCTCGACCAGCTTGCGCAGGTCGGCGTTGGTGGCCGCCAGGATGCGCACGTCCACGCGCACCGGCTCACTCGACCCTACGGGGATGAACTCTTTCTCCTGGATGACGCGCAGCAGCTTGCTTTGCATGTCCATCGAGAGCGTGCCGATTTCGTCGAAGAAGATGGTGCCGCGGTTGGCGATCTCGAAGTAGCCCTTGCGGGAGGCCACCGCACCGGTGAAGGAACCCCGCACGTGGCCGAACAAAGTGGATTCCAGCAGCTCGGGCGGCAAGGAGCCGCTGTTGACGGCGATAAAAACCTGGTCGGCGCGGGCGGAGTTGGCGTGAATGGCCTTGGCGATCAGCTCCTTGCCGGTGCCGGTCTCGCCGGTGACCAGGATGGTGGCGCGGCTGGGGGCCACCTGGGCCACCAGGTCCAGGATGCGCACCATGCGGTCGCTCTTGCCCACGATGTTGGGGAAGGCGTAGCGCTGCTTGAGCACGCGCTTGAGCTGAATGTTCTCGCGCTCGAGGCGGCGCTTGGAGAGGGCGCCGTCGATCTCGCGCAGCAGTTTCTCGTTCTCCCAGGGCTTGGAGAAGTAGTCGCTGGCGCCGGCCTTGAGCGCGTCCACGGCCACCTGCACCGAGCCGTAAGCGGTGATCAGGAACACGGGGGTCTCGCGGTCGCGCTCCCGGATCTCGGAGAGCACTTCCATGCCGGAGCGGTCGGGCAGCATCAGGTCCAGCAGCACCAGGTCGAAGATGCGGGTCTCCATCTTGCGAAGGCCCTCGGCGGCGGTGAGCGCCATTTCCACGTCGTAGCCTTCCAGGCCGAGGAGGGCCTCGAGGCTTTCGCACACGTCGGGCTCGTCGTCGATCACGAGGATGCGGCCCTTGCCGGAGGCGGAAGCTGGCGCGTGCGCCGGGGCGGCCTCAGGCATGCGCCACTTTCCTGGCCGGCGGGAACTCGAGCCAGAAGCGGGTCCCCTCGCCGGGACGACTGGACGCCTCGATGCGCCCGCCGTGCTCCCGCACGATGCCGTAAGTGACCGAGAGGCCCAGCCCGGTCCCCTTGCGCCCGGCCTTGGTGGTGAAGAAGGGATCGAAGATGCGCGGCAGGTGCTCGGGCGGGATGCCGGGGCCGCTGTCGAGGACCTCGACACAGGCCGCGCCCCCGTCCCCGTGGCTGCGTATGCGGAGCGTTCCGCCGGATTCCATGGCGTCCCGGGCGTTCATGAACAGGTTGAGGAACACCTGCTGAAGCTTGCCCACGTTGGCCCGCACAGGCGGCAGGTGCTCGTCCAGATCCAATTCTACCCGGATTCCGCACTGCGCCATCTGGTGCTCGATCAACCCCAGCGTTTCCTGGACGACGCGGTTGAGGCTGACCTCGTCGTAGGCCGTGGGCGAGACGCGCGAGAAGTTCAACAGGGAATTGACGATCTCGCTGGCCCGGAAGGTCTGCTTGGCGATCTTCTCGAGCAGCCGCGACTTCTGGTCGTCGCCGGAGACCTGCTTGGCCAGCATCTGAGCGTATGTCGAGATTACCGCCAGCGGAGTGTTGACCTCATGGGCCACGCCCGCCGCCAGCAGGCCGATGGAGCTCAGCCGGTCGGCCTGCACCAGGCGGCGCTCCAGCTCCTCGCGCGCGGTCACGTCGTCGAAAATGATCAAGCGCCCGATGGGACTCAGCTCGTGCGTCACCAGGGGGGCGACGGCGATGTTGACGATGGCCTCCCGCGGCGGCTCCGGCGCCGCGGGGACCGGGGCAGCGCCGGCCTGGCCGCGTCCGTTGGAGCCCCGCACCGGCAGCTCGATCACCTTGCTGACCCGCTCGCGCCGCAGCGGAAACCGGTAGATGTGGTGGATGCCCTGCTCGCCCTCGAGCCCGGCGAGGCGCTCGATCAGCGCGGCGGGGAACAACTCCGCCAGCGGCCGGCCCAGGGCCTCGGCCCGCTCCAGGCCGGTGAGCGTCTCCATCTGGGCGTTCCAGCTTTCCACGCGGTCTTCGAAGTCCACTGCCAGGATGCCCACGTTGATGGATTCGACTATGTTCTCGCTGTACTCCTTGAGCCGCTCGTAGTCCTGCATCTTCTGCTGCAAGGAGCGGCACAGGCGGGCGTTCTCGATGGCGATGCCGAGGTAGCCGGAGACGGTCACCAGCAGGGCGAGGTCGTCGCTGGAGAGGAAGTCACCGGCGTGAGTGCGGCTGGCCCCCAGGTAGGCGATGGTCCGGCCCCGCACGGCGCAAGGCAGGTAATAGGTTAGGTCGAGCGCCGCGATGGTCCGCCGCACGGCGGCTGGCCACTCCCCGACCCGGGGATCCAGCGGCGACCGCGTTTGCTCGAAAAACAGATGCGGCTGCCGCGGCTCCACTTCCAGAAAGCTGAGGTCGAGGGTCTCCTCCGGTGCCTCACCGCCCGCCGCCTTTTCCAGCCGAAAAGCGTCGCTGGCCTCCTCTCGCAGGAAAAAGGCCAGCCGGCTGATCGAGAGCGTGCGCATCAGCCGCTCGGCGGCGGAAGCCAGCGTGGTGTCCAGGTCGGTTTCCGCGCCCAGCTCGCGGGCGAACTCGATCAGGGTGCGGCGGTAGTCATAGCGCTCTTTGTAGAAGACCCGCCGGTCCATCTGTTCCTGGATCCAGCTCCGGATGGGCTGGAAGATGAAAGCCAGCACCAGGATCAGCACCGCGGCGGCCGTAGGCCCCAGTTCCTCGAAGCGGCCCACCGAGAAGAGCACTCCGGCGAACGTGCCCAGCACGCACAGGGTGGCCAGGGTGTACACGTAGCCCTGCTGGAAGATGATGTCCACGTCCATGAGGCGGTAGCGGATCACCGCCCAGGCCCAGGTCAGCGGGATGAGCAGCAGGGAGAGCACGGCCAGCCGGGCCAGCGGCCCGGGGATGGCGCCCAGCAGGTAGGGGGCGACGTAAAACACCGCGAAAGGCCCGATGCCAACCAGCGCCCCGTTGCGCAGCCATTTGAGCTGCTGCCGCTGGATGGCCTCCCGCGCCCGGCGCTGCGCCACCATCAGAATGACCGCCCCGGCCAGGTACATCGCGGTCAGAAAGGCCAGGGCGACGCGGTCCAGCAGCCACCGCAGCTCGATCAGCGGGATGGCCACCTGGAGAGTCCCCGAGGAGATCCCGAAGAACACCGCCGCCAGCAGTGCGGCCGGCGCGTAGACCAGCAGCAACCCCAGGCGGCTCCCAAACCGGCTCCGCACGGCGGGAAAGGTGAGGCAGAAATGCACGAAGATGGCCGGCGCCAGCAGGCCCGCCACCACGTTGCCGAAGTACATGAGCCGGTCGAAGCTGTTCAGCTTGCCGGTGTAGTGGAAGGTGGACAGGACGAAGCTGGCCAGGCACAACACATAGAAGTGCCCGGCCTTGGGGGCGTTGCCCCGGCGGAAGAGCACGAACAGGCCGATGGCCAGGTAGGCCGCTCCCACCAGGTATTGGTAATACAGGGCCGGGTCGGCGGCGGCTTCGCCCACGATGAGGGTGGCCGGGAACTCGAGGTCGCCCCGGCTGACCACGTACCTGGCGCGGTTCCAGGCGCCCAGCCCCACCAGCACCTTGGCAACTTCCACGGCGGCGCCAATGGGTGCGCCGTTGATGCTCAGCACCGCGTCCCCGGGCCGCACGCCGGCCCGGTCCGCCGGGCTGGCGCCCACCACGTGCAGGGCCTGTACGCTGCCCTGGCGGTCCACCCAGGTCACTCCGTCGTCGGGCAAGCGGAAACGGCCCTGCTGCTGGAAGTTGATGATGGCGCACAACACCGCGGCCGCCGTGAGGATCACGAGCAGCGCGCCGGTGAACTGTAGCCTGAAGCCGCGCATGACGCCAACGGCCCGCGCCAGCAACACCACGCGCGGACCAATGCGCCACCAGCTTAGCAACTTTGGGGCCAAGTTCCCAGGCTGCCATGTCAGAAGGAGTACAGGGGACCACTCCCCTGCCGACCCCGCGCCGATTGCGGGTCCCGCGGATGAGTTGGACTCCGGGGCGACCCGAGACGGCAGGGTGGCCGCTGGAAGCCGGGCCGTGAAATCCAGAAATCGGGAGGCGGCTATGCGGAAACGTAGGAGGCCGAACGCCGCATCCGGCCTGTCAAAGGCGACGTGCTTTCAGGCTGCCGGCGCGCTTCGCTGGCGTTTCGGGCGCGCGCCAATCCGGCTCCGCCATCAGATCTTGATCGCCTTCTCGCGCCATTGCTGGGACTCGGCCCCTGGAGCCGATCCACACCGAAGATTCACAGTCGCTGGCAATCGCCACCAGACATCCTGCCACCAGGGCGCCGAGGGTGACCGCGATCCACACGAGCCATCGGTCTGGTCCGAGGGGCCTGGAGGATGGCTGCGCCTGGTCCAGTACGGTGACCCGCTCCGGCGGGTGATCGCGCTCCAAGGCCTCCGCGAGTTTGGCGGACTGTTGCTTGGCGGCCAGATTCCGGAACTGCTCGCTGCATAGGGTGTACTCCCGCGTTAGGGCGGCCAACTCCTGCTGGCGGAGCGGCACTCTCTGAAGGCGCTCCTCTATGGAGCTCAGTTCAGCCGCCGCCTGAACACGGCGGGCGGCCAGAGCTTCCAGGCGGTCTTCGAGCGCGCGCACCCGCGCGGCGACCGCCACGGCGTCTTCGCGCGCAGAACCGGGATCCGGCTTGGGCGGGATCGAAGGGATTTCTGCCCGGCGACTGCCGTTAGCCTCGGCCTCGGATCTCTCCGCGGTTGCCAGTTCGGCCGCCAACCGGCGTACGTCCGGATGCTCCGGCTTGTAGATCACAAGCAGTGCGGTCAGGCGCTTTCGGAGGTCCTCAGCCTGAGTTCCGCCGCGCGGGGGAGCGCCAACCATACCCACGGGAAAGGCCGGCGGACGCTGCTGAGCGTCGGCCGAGGCTGGCGGTCGGCGTGCCGCCTCGGGTTGTTGGAGCGACCTCTTGTCCCGCTCCAGTACCAGGGCCTGTTCGCGGAGGCTGGCCAGTTCGTCCCGCAGCCGGCGGGCGGAGGACCGCAGCGATTCGGCCTGCTCCGGGAGCTCCGCGGAGTGGCGGACTCTGAAGTCGCGCAAGGCGGTCTCCAGCCTCTCCAGGTTGCTCTGGGCGGAACGCACCTGGCTGGAATAGAAGCCCGTCGCGGCCAAGGAACTGGAATGGCGTGCCGCGGAGACCTCCTCGGCGAAACTGCCGGCCAGGTGGTTGGCCACGCGGGCTGCCGTCCGAGGATCGGAGGCTTTGAAGGCTACCCGGAAAAGCCCCGATCTTCCGTAGGCGCCCGGAACGACGGGCTGGATGGCGATGGACTGCCGCATCTCCGCTGCCAGCGCGCTAGCGGCAATCCCGGCTTCGCGCTCGGCGGCACGGAGTCCCAACTGCTCGATGACAGTCAGCAAGTGGGAGTTGGACAACAGCTTCTGGCGAGCCCCGTTGACCCGCTCTTCGAGGCGTGGCTCGGTGGTTGCCGGAATCAGGCCGGCCGGGACGGGCTGCGCCTCGACCAGGACGCCGGCTTCCGCCGAGTAGATAACGGGCTTCCACCACAGATAAGCGCCGGAGGCGGCTGTCAGCGCGGCCCACACCGTCACCGCCAGCCACCTGCGCCGGGATATGCCGGCCAGCGCCAACCACAGCAGTGGCACGTCCGTTGCCAGCCAATCCGGCGGAACCGGTTCCGGGACGCTGTGCGCCCGGCGGCGTTCCGCAGCCCAGTGCATAATCCAACAACCTCCCCGGTGGTCAGGGGACCGGAAGTCCCTCCAGCATCAGTTCCTAAACTCCTATACAGATAAGGTGGCTGGCGCGGGGGAACCTTCTCGTGAAAAGTGCGGCGTGGCCGCCAGAGCTGGCGTCAAGGGTGCCGACTAACCGTGGAGTCTACCGCTCTCTACCTGACCCTGACCGGACCTGGGCGCTAGAATGCTGCCGAGGCGGCCGATCCGTAAAACACCGGCGCCCTATACATGCTGGGGAGGGCCTGCCTGCGGCAGCGGGAGCAGGACAAGGCCGAGCTTCTCTTTGAGCAGATGTTCCGCGCCTCCACGCCGGCCCAGGCCGAGTTCCGCGGGGCCAAGGCTTGCTATGAATCGGAGTTGTTCGGGCAGGCGCTGCATTCCCTGCTGACCGGCCAGCAGACCCAGCGGGCGGTGAGGCGGTGGCGAGGCGCATGGCGCCAACAACCCGGCTCTAGCGCACTACCCGGGCTTTGGTATTCTATTGGGCGCCATGCTGTGGCCGCTGGCGCTCCTCGCGCTGCTCCAACCGCCCTTTCAGGACCGTACCCACCCCAGCCAGGAATTCGGACAGCCGCGGCACTACCGCCTCTTTCTGCCGCCCTCCTATGAAGATGGCGCGAGGCGCTATCCGGTGATCTACTACTTCCACGGGCACAGCGACCGCTACACCCTGGAGCGCTACGACGGCGGCCAGGACACCGTCCCCAAGATCCTGGATTTCGTTTCGCGGCACGACGTCATCGTGGTGGCCGTGGATGGCTACGTGGCCGAGCACTACACCGGCTTCTATGGCGGCGCGCCCTGGGATCTGTATGCCGACGGCGGCGGGTGCGATTTCGGGGAGTACTTCCTGGAGCTGGTCTCGCACATCGACTCGACTCTGCGTACGCTCCCCGACCGCCGTCACCGCGCCGCCTCGGGCCTGAGCATGGGCGGCTTCATGAGCCTGTGGCTGAGCGCACGCTACCCGCACCTGATCGGCAGCGCCTCGGCCTTCAACCCGGGACCGGAGTTCTACACCGGCGAGAAGGGACGGCGCGTGCTGTGGCGTCCCAAGGACCACGTGGGCAATCACACCCGCACGATGGTCAGGCTGGTGCGCGCCAGCGGCGACTACATCAGCCAGTACCATGAGGAGACCCGCGACGCCTATGCGCGCTCGGCCGTGGATTTCGAATTCCGCCAGGACGAGTACCACCGGCATTGGGCCACCTCCATCGGCGAGACCTTCGCCTTTCACCTGCGCGCCTTCGCCAACTCCGCCTTGAACAACCTCCCCGAGGTCTTCTCCCACGACAGCGCCCACCGGCGCTTCGCCGTGTGGGGCTACGAGGTGCACACCGAGGGCGATGCGCCGGGGTACACCTGCCTGGACGGGGTCTCGCAAGGCGGGCTGCGCGTCACTACGCGGCGGTGGGCGCCGGATGGGCCGCCGGTGGCCGACCGCCGTATCAGCGTGACCACGCCGCCGCTCTACAAGGCGAACCACGGGTACGTGCTTCTCGACCGCCACCTGGCGAAGGGCACGACCAGCCGGCAGGAAGTGAAGACCAGCGCCGACGGACGGCTGAGCTTCGCCGTGGATGGCGCCGGGCATCAGGTGAGTTTCGTGGGGCCGGGCACCGGCGCGCAGCCGCCCGTCGTGTTGCCCCTGACGCGAAAGGACCGTCTCCGTCTCGATCCCGGGCGCGAGGTGGCGTTGCCCATCCGGATCTACAACCCGCGCGGCGAGGCGATGAAGGACGTCCGCGTCGAGCTTGCGAGCGAGTATCCCACGGTGAAGCTGCTGACCTCCGCGGTGACGCTCCCGCTGATCGAGGCGGGGCGGGCCGCTGATCTCGCGGGGCAATTCCGCGCCGTGTTCACCGCGGGCGCGGGCGACTTCGCCCCGGCGCGGCTCGATCTGAAGCTCACCTACGACGGCTGGTACACCGCCGCTGAAGCCATCGAGGTGCTGATCGCGCCCGAGGTGATTCCGGCGCCGCTGGCGGTCGAGCTGCTCGACGGCCGTACCGTGACCTTCACCGTGTTCCGCCAGAGAGGCAACCAGGGCGGCGGCGGGCCGGTGTCGCGAACCGTCACCGAGGGCAAGGGCAACGGCAACGGCGTGCTCGAGCCGGGCGAGGAGGCCACCCTGTGGGTGAAGCTGGCGCAGGGCCTCGATCCCTTCGACAAGAACAACTGGGGCCGCGCCAAGGTGTACGCGGACTCGGAGTGGCTGGAAGAAGTGGCCGACCTCGAAGAGCAGAAGCAGCGGGAATGGACCGGGGCGAAAGAGCGGACCAGCGTGGTGCGCCTGGCGCCTTCGCCGCCGCCCGGCGAGCGCGTGCCCGTGATCCTGGCCACCGAGAGCTGGAGCTTTCATTACACGCCGGACGTGCGCTACGGCCCCGAGCGGCTGTATCAGGCCTTTCAGCTACACCAGCGTCATCTGCACCGGTATGAATTGAGGACAGGGGGTGTGAAATGAGACAGCTTGCTCTCCTGCTGGGAGCGGTTGCGCTGGCTGCGGCGCAGGTTTCCGTGCGCGAGGAGAAGAGCGTGATCCCCACCTGGGAGATCGGCCCGCCCCAGGTGCATTCCAACTTCTGGGACGGGGGGCGGCAGCAGGTCTATCCCTACACGCTGAACGACATCCTCACCGACCGCAAGGTGGACAAGACCTACCACGCGGTATTCCTGGAGAATGAGTACATCCGGGTGCTGGTGCTGCCGGAGATCGGCGGGCGGCTCCACGGGGCGCTGGACAAGACCAACGGCTACGTGTGGATGTACTGGCAGAAGACCATCAAGCCGGGCCTGATCTCGATGACCGGGGCGTGGATCTCGGGCGGCATAGAGTGGAACTTTCCGCACGGCCACCGGCCGAGCTGCTACATGAAGGTGGATCATCGCGTGGTGAGGCACGCCGACGGCAGCGCCACCGTGTGGGTCGGAGAAACCGAGCCGATTTACCGCATGCGCTGGCTGGTGGGCATGACCATTTACCCGGGCCGCAGCTACATCCGCTGCGACTACGTCTTCATCAATCCCACCGACCACCGCCACAGCTTCCAGTTCTGGGCCACCGCGGCCACGCACGCCAATGAGTACACGCAGGCGCAGTATCCCGGCGACATGGTGACCGGCCACGGCAAGCACCAGTTCTGGAACTGGCCCATCCACAACGGCGTGGATCTCACCTGGTGGAAGAACTCGCCCAACGCCTCCAGCTACTTCGCCTTCAACAACCCCGCGGACTGGTTCGGGGCCTACGATCACCGCGCCCAGGGCGGCACGGTGCACGTGGCCAATCATCACCTGATGCCCGGCAAGAAGCTGTGGACGTGGGGCTCGGGTCCGAGTGGGCGCATCTGGGAGGACATCCTCACCGAGGGCGGCGGGCCATACTTCGAGCCGCAGGCTGGCGCCTTTAGCGACAACCAGCCCGACCACCACTGGCTGAACCCGCACGAGGTGCGGCGCGCGCACGATTACTGGTACCCCGTACGCGATACACGCGGCTTCAACCTGGCCGATCAGGACTTCGCCCTGAACACCGACTTGAAGGACGGCAAGGCCTTCGGCGCGGTCTACTCGACCGGCGTGGTGAAGCAGCACCGGGTGGTGCTGCGCGACGCGGCGCGCAAGCGGGTGCTCGCCGAGCAGACGGTTTCCATCTCGCCGGACAAGCCCTTCACTGTGGAAGTGGCCGTGCCGCGCGAAGTGACGCTGTACGATCTGCAGCTTGCCGTCTATGAGCCGGACGGGCGGCTGCGGCTGGAATTGCAGCGCCCACCCCCGCTCAAGGTCGAGCTGCCGCCCGGGCAGCGGGACCCCGGCGATCCCAAGAAGATGAGCCAGGACGAGCTGTACCACGCCGGGGAGTGGCTGGACCGTTTTGTCCGCACGCCCGAGGCGCTGGCTTACTACGAGGAAGCCCTGCGGCGCGACCCCAAGGACTCCCGGGTGAATGCCGAGATGGGATTCCTGGAGCTGAAGCAGGGACGCTGGCAGGAGGGTCTCAAGCGCCTGGACCTCGCGCTGGAGCGCGATTACGACAATGCGCGGCTGCACTTCGGCCGCGGCGTGGCCGAGGCCGCGCTGGGACGTTACGAGGAGGCCTACGACAACTTCCAGCGGGCCACCTGGAGCTCGGACTGGTCCGGGCCGGCGTACTTCAACCTGGCGCGGCTGGAGCTGCGGCAGGGCCGCTGGCTCGCTGCCATCGGGAAGCTCGGTGAAGCCGCTTCGCGCAACGGGGAGTTCGCCGACATCCCCGCGCTCGAAGCGGCCGCGTGGCGGCGCGCGGGCGATCCCAAGAAGGCGCTGGCGGCGGCGGAGCGTGCCCTCGCGCTGGATGCCATGCACTTCATGGGCGGTTACGAGAAGTCGCTGGCGCGCGCGGAATTCGAGAAGGAGTGGGCGGCGGTGATGCGGGGAGAGCCGCAGAACTATCTCGAACTGGTTACGGCCTACGGCGCCGCGGGCCTGTACGCCGACGTGGAGACGCTGCTCGGGCGCGCGCCGGCGCACACCATGAACGGCTACCTGCGCGCCTACTTCCAGGGGCTGGCGGGCAATGAGGCCGCCGCGCGGCGGTTCTATGCGGAAGCGGCGCAAGGCGGGGTGAACTGGGTCAATCCGCACCGGCTGGAGGAGATGGCCGCGCTGGAAGCCGCGCTGCGCCACAACGGGCGCGACGCGCGCGCGCACCTCTTCCTGGGCAACCTGCTCTACTCGAAGCACCGCCGGGAGGAGGCACTTTCGCACTGGCAGCAGGCGGCATCGATCGACCCGGCGCTATGGCAGGCCTGGCGCAACGTGGCTTACGCCCAGCGCTATCTCCAGAAGGACCTCCCGGCCGCGCGCCAGACGTATCAGAAGGCGCTGGCGGTGAATCCCCAGGACGCCCGCGCGTTGCTGGAGCTGGATCAGGTGAGCGAAGCCCTGCGGCTGCCGCCCGCCGAGCGGCTGGCGGTGATGAGCCAGCATCTGGACACGGTGCGACAGCGCGACGACCTGATGGCCCGGCTGGCGGATTTGCGGCTGAAAGCCGGCGATCCGGAGAACCTCAAGCTGGCGCACCAGTCGCTGCGCACGCACCATTTCCACTCCTGGGAAGGCCGTTACGGGATTCACGAATCCTGGGTGGAAGTGAACCAGCGGCTCGGTGACCTGGCATATGAACGCCGCGACTACGCGGCGGCGCTGGACCACTACCAGCAGGCCTGCGAGTATCCTAAGAACCTCGAGGTGGCCCCGCGCACACCCGACCTGCGCGCGCACGTGTACTGGAACCTGGCCAAGGTCCACCTGGCCGCGGGGCGCAAAGACGCCGCCGCGGACTACCTCGACAAGATCCTCGCGGAGAAGTACGGCCGGGCGCACCTGGGCAGCTTCTACCAGGCGCTGGCGGAGAAGGCGCGCGGCAACGAGGCGCGCTATGGCGCGCTGCTCGAGCAGCTCGCACAGCGTGCCCGCGAGCTGACTTCGGGCAAGTTCGAGTATCGCGGCAACCAGCAGGCCGTCGGCCACTATCTGCTGGCGCGGGTGCTGGAGGAGCGCGGCGCGGCGGAGGCGGCCGCCGAGCGCGAGAAGGCCCTCGCGCTGAGCCTCGAAGCGCCGCGGCTGGCCCTCCGCGAGGCCCAGCTCGACTACGCCCGCGCGCATCAGTGATGACTGGGGCGGACCCTCCCGCCGACCTGGCTTACACGTCCCTTCAGGCCCTTGCTTTGGGGGGCGCGGCGGTTTATTGTGGATCTGAGGTTGAGAGGCCTCCTCAGCGGATGGATTACAGGGGAATCATTACTATTGAACCCGGCAAGCGAAGCGGAAAGCCCTGCATTCGGGGTCTCCGGATCACGGTGTACGATGTGCTCAGCTACCTGGCCGCGGGCATGACGCACCAGCAGATCCTCGCCGACTTCCCGTACCTCACCGAGCAGGACATTCTGGCTTGCCTGGCCTACGCCGCCGACCGGGAGCGCCGGCTGGAATTGCTCGTGGCATGAAGCTGCTCTTGGATGAGAGTCTCTCGCCCAGGCTGGCGCGAGCCCTCTCTGATCTGTTCCCGGACCGCCTGCACGTCGAGGAGTGCGGGCTGGGCGGCGCGAGCGACGAGGCGATTTGGCAGTTCGCCAGGGTCGGAGACGCGCTCCGGCGTGGGTGGGACAGCTTCTGGCGGGAGGCGCGTTCCCCCAATGCAGCCCGGCGATGACGCCCCGCAGAGCGTCCCCCACAAGGCGGCCTCGTTGGCTTGTGGTCACCCGCCCTGGTGATCATGGGAGAATCGACAAAGCATGCCAAATAGGGCGACGTCGCTCGTGCTCTTTCTCGGTTCAGGATACTCGGCCGAACTGGGTCTGCCGACTACGAATGCACTTCGCGAGAAGTTGTTGGAGTGTTCTGGCAATGACCCTGAAGTCAGACGCCGTGAGAAGTTCATTAGCGCCAGGGTCAGTGACTTCTGGCGGCGCGTCTTCGGATGGGAGCCAGGGAGCCTCACGCCGTCGCTGGAGGACCACTTCACCCAGGTCGATCTGGCGGCGAATTCAGGCCATCATCTGGGCGGCTCTTACAGCCCAAAGAAGCTCCGGGCGATACGCCGCTGGACAATTCACCGCGTATTTAAGCTGCTCGAGATTCAGCCAACCATTCACTCGCCCATTGAGGAATTCCTCAGGAAGATCCGCCAGAGATTCCGGGTTTCTGTGGTGACCACGAACTGGGACATCGCGTTCGAGCGGTGCCTGGACCTCCGAAAGACACCGTTCAACTACGGCCTTCATGCAATCGATGTCTCCGGCCGGCGTGTAGCGACGGAAGGAATTCCGATCCTGAAGCTGCACGGCTCGACGAACTGGGGGTACTGCGACTGCTGCCAAAAGGTGATCACGCTTCCACTCGGGATGGGCCAGATCGTTGTTAATCTCCGTCTGTTGTTGGATCCTGACGATTTCCGGTTGTTCAAGAAACGATCACGGATCGCCACGGAACTTGAGCAGTTCCAAGTGAATCGCTGTTTGGCCTGCCCCGGTCGGATGACAACGCGAGTCGCCACGTTCAGTTACCGGAAGGGCTTGGACGCGCCAGTGTTCCAGGCGGTTTGGGATGAAGCTCGTCATGCGCTCGCGTGGGCGAACCGATGGCTGTTTATCGGTTACTCGTTGCCTGAGGCGGACATAGAGATACGACACTTGCTCAAGACGACACAACTCGCCCGCAAGCGACCCGCAAGCCTGTCGATCGAGGTTGTGCTGAAGGACGACCCAGGCGCCGCGGAACGCTATGCGCGCTTCTTCGGGTTGAGGGACGAGCAAGTGTTCAACTGTGGTCTGGGGTCCTGGATAAACAGCCGCTTGCAGGGCTACTGCGCCAAGTGACGAGCCCGGCGGCTACACAGCGCAGCAGAGCCGCAACCAACCCAGTGGGGCGGCTCCCCAGAGCCGCAGGCCGACCCCCAGGTCGGCCAGGCACCGGCCTGGGGGCCGGTGCGCGGGCGGGGGCGCCCGCCCCACAGAATGCTCGCAGGCCGCGACGGTTTCCACAGATAGTAGTGCGGAGGAGCCAAGGAGGGATGGCCCCAATCCCCAGGTGGGCGAGCGGGTCTGCTCGTGAGTCTGACCGCGCGCCGGGCCCGAGAACGACTGGGGGCGGTCCTCCAGTCGCAGCTCGCCGTCGATTGATGCAATCATGGGGCAGGAGGCGGTGTGAGGATGGACAAGTTGCATGTCGTGTGGCGAGTTGCGGTCCTCCTTGTATTGTTGTGCATCGCGGTGACGCACGTCATCCAGATCCGACAAACCGGTCGTCTGCTGGAAGCCGTCCGGGAAGCCACAGGAGTCGGGGGCGATCTCGCCGAGGTCAAAAGACACTTGGCCGAGATAAAGGACCATTTGGCCGACATCGAGGCGAACACCTGGGAGTCTGCCTGGGCTAAGTAGGAATCACCGCGATATCGGATTGGCGGGAGGCGTGTCTCAGTTAGGCGAGCTTCGGATGCCGCCTCTTCTCGGAAGCGCCCGGATGCCCTGGATAAGGGCGTGGCCGGCGCCATACACTCACAATCGAGCCCGGCGGCGCAAGCCGGAGGCGGATAAGAACTGCGTCGCTATGCGGCCTCGGGGGTCACCCAAAACCGGCCATTGAGGGTCACCTGAAAACCGGCCAACGGGGCTGACTCAGGACATTGAGCACGACGG
>Ga0194125_10002999_pt1 | contig 27598 bp, 16 predicted proteins | sample TA2KigC250mmetaG_FD_148626 | JGI IMG/M metagenome (GOLD analysis project Ga0194125, IMG submission 148626) | Freshwater microbial communities from Lake Tanganyika, Tanzania - TA2015034 Kigoma Deep Cast 250m | ecosystem: Environmental > Aquatic > Freshwater > Lake | place: Tanzania: Lake... | reverse complement strand
TTAGTTCATCAGGCACGATTTCAAGATTGATTGATACAATTTCTTCTTTTGAAAAGCTTTTAAGAATTACTTTTAATTCATGAAAATTATATTCAAGAAAAAATATATTACTGTGTTCATTAAAAAAAATTCTTTCGCCAAGTTTATTATATCCACTTGTAATAAATTCTTTTTCTTTTTTTGATAAAATATCTGCAATGGCCATACTTTTCGATTTCTCTATGTTAAGTTTATCTATTAATCGTACTATAAATGGATTAAATATTCCTAAAACTCCTACAATTAATATTGCTACTTCAATTTCAGAAACTCCTTCATTTATGAAAATATATAATAGATACATAACTACAAGAGCAGAGATAAATATTAAAATGAATTTTCCTTTTTTAATGAATGGACGATCTGCTAATGAATTGATTTGATAGTTTTCAGGATTGATACTAATTATCGAAGTATCCATATTTTATTCCAATTTATTGTATTTAATCACTTTTTGTAGAGCTTTAATTAATATTTTAATAACTATCAATAATTAATGAAAAATAATTTGAAATGAAATCGTTTCCATACTGATATTTGTAAAATTATTATTAAAATTTACTCAAAACCGATAAAGAACGACAATTATAAATGACAAAAAATGAGTAAAGTAGATAATCGATTGATTTACTATTATTATTTATAATTCTTTAATTGCAACTTCCAGGGTATCATCTCGATAAAAAATTAACCTAACTCTGAGTATTGTTGAACTTAATGAAAAGAAGTTACTACTTCAACAAACTTGTTGTCCGAGATAATCAATTATTCAATACATTAACCGCACTTCGTAAATCTTGTTCAGTTAGATGAGTATATCTCAACGTCACTCTCAAATCAGCATGGGTTAATAACTTCGAAACTTGATATATCGGTACTCCCTTTTGTACTAACCATGACCCGAATGTTGAACGAAGATTATGAAATTTTAACTCCGAATTTAGTCCGGCTTTTTTTATTAGCTTTTTGAATTTATGTGAAATAAATAATTGCTTGATTGGTTTTCCTTTATACAGAAATACTCTTTCTGAATTAGCATTCTTAATTTGTCTATCTGTAAGAACTTGCAAAGCTTTTATGCTAAGCGGTATAGAATGTACTTTGCGGGATTTAGTTTCAGAAAATCTGTTGTTCAGAACTAGAGTTTTGCTTTTGAAATTGATTTGATCCCATCTCAAGTTAATTAAATCGCTTTGTCTTAATCCGGTATGCACTGCAAATATTATCAACTCTTTGAGATCATCATCATCAATATTTCTAATTAGAGTTTCAAATTCAGCTTCAGTGAAAAATAAAGGTAGTTTTTCGGTTATTCTGGGTTTCTTGATCCCCTTACAAAGATTTTCAGATAAATATTTTTTTGAAATAGCATAGGAGAATGCACTACTGAGATTAGCAATATCTCTTTTAACTGCATAATTAGAAACGCTTTTTAATCGCTTTTCCACAAACTCAACTACATTTTCTTTCATCAGATCATATAGCAATATATCTCCACAATGAGAATTAAACTGTCTAAGTGTAGTTCTTAAAGAAAGAGTATGGTTCCAAGAATGGATGGTTTCGGAATACTTCAAAAAATCATTTATAAACTGACTTAATGAAATTGAATACAACTTGTGTCTTTGTCGTTCTTTTAATTCATTTTCAAACTGCACTAGAAACTTGAGTGCTTCTGATTTGAGATTTGTTTTTGTAGAGATACAAGTTTTTTTACCGTTAGGTTGATGGTAAAAAATATAGTAATTACCATTTGAACGTTTTGAGAGATACATAATTTTATTCTCCTTGTCGTTCTCATTACTAAAGATAAAATGGATGTAATATCGAAAAGTGATTCCCTTTTTGATTCCTCTGAATCCATTTTTAGCAATCAAAAAAGAAAAAGCTGAAGGTTTGCATAAAACAAAAAGTGCGAAAACTTTTGATCTTCGCACTTTGTTGTGGGCAGAGACGGAATCGAACCGCCGACACAAGGATTTTCAGTCCTTTGCTCTACCGACTGAGCTATCTGCCCTAAATTTTTGTGGCACAAATCTATAGAAATAGAACAAAAAATCAAAATTTTATCAATTAAAAAAACTTTAATTGTTTTACAGTCTGAGAAAAGTTTTGTTCGTGCTCAATCAACCATTTTTTTCTCCATAAGCCGCCAGCATATCCAACTAAGTTGCCATTTGAACCAATAACACGGTGGCAAGGAACTATTATTGGAAGAACATTTTTACTATTTGCATTTGCAACTGCACGTATTGCTTTTTCATCAGAGATTTTTTTAGAAAGTTCGAGGTAATTTATTGTTGAACCAAATGGAATTTTTATTAATTCTAACCAAACCGATTTTTGAAATCCAGTTCCGTTTAATTCAACATCAAGAGAAAATATTTTTCTTTTACCTTCAAAATATTCTTCTAGTTCTTTTTTACATAGATCTAAAAATGAATTATTATTTTCTTCTGATTTTAAGTTTTCAGTTTCAAACTCAATACTTATTAGTTTAGAATCAGTTGCGGTAAGACTTAAAATCCCAATTGGCGAGTTGATATAAGAAAAATATTTTTTCACTGTTAAATTTATTTAGAAATAAATCTAGAAATTATTTTATCGTAAGGATTGAGACAAAATTTCAATTACTTTATCACGTAAAAGTGGTTTGGGGATAAAATTATCGAAACCGGCCGCAATATAATTTTCCCTAGCGCCCGGCTGCATATATGCAGTTGAAGCGATAATAGGCATGCTCTGGAATCCAGGCATTTTTTTAATAATTCGAAGTGCATCTAAACCATTATACTCGCCTTGTAAATTTATATCCATTAAAATAAAATCAAATCTTTTTGTTTTTAATAAAGGCATTGCAAGTTCTAAACTTGGAGCAAATTCAATACTTTTTAAATCTTTCATCTGATTTTTGAATAGAATTTGAGAATCAACCTGATCTTCCAAATAAAGACATGATAATTGAGTTAAATCAATCTGTCTTCGCTGTAGTTTTGCTTTTTCAATTATTTGCTGTACTTGCTTTTGATCTGAAGGAGTACTCTTAATCGTTTCAACTTTTACTTTTACTTTTTCATTAATCACAAATTTCAATGGGAATAGAAGGCCAAATTCAAGAACTTCCTCTCCTTTTTTAATTGCTACTTTTGTACCGGAAAGCAGTTCTAATAATTTTTTAGCTAGGCGGATAGAGAATCTGGAAAATCCATAATTTCTTCTGCTTGATGTTTCTTCATCAGCAAAAACATCGTTTATACCTTTATACAAATATTGCGAGATTACAGTTTTTGTATCCTTAATTGAAATAACAAAATTCTTATCATCATAATTATATGCAGAAAGGTTAATATTATTTTCTTTAGTTATTTGGAGCCCAAACTTAATAAATAAACTGATAAGTGAAATGAACTTTTGTTTGTCGCTTTCGAAAGTTAATGATGATGAAATTTTACCATAACTTAGTTCAACTTTTTTGGATTCAGATACTTTTTTTGAATTTTCTTTTAATTCTTCTAATATATCGACAAATTTAAAATCCTCAGGTTTAAACTTTACAATTTTTTGCTGCAATGTTGAATACTCAACTGCATTATCCATTATTTGCAATAATAATTTTTGATTCTCTTTGATAATCTCAACAGCTTCTTTTTGCTCATCAGTTGGAGAACCCAAACTTTCCCAAAGTTCTTGAGTGAAACCGAGAACAACATTTATTGGAGTTAAAATTTCATGAAACATATTTGAAAGAAATGGAGGATCAACATTCTCCATAATTTCTTCCTGAGTATGCTTTAAGTCCTTTGCTTCGACTTTTTCTTCAATTGGTCTAATAATCAATATGTAGCTATCAACTTCTCCATTGTAATTTTTTATAGGAGATGCAATAACGGTAGTTTTAATCAAAGCTCCTGAAGGTTTTTTTATTTCCAATTCTAATGAACTTGTTTTCAATAAACCTGAATGAAAAATATTCTTATTTACTTTGCCTCTTTCATCATCTGATACAAGTGATACAAAAGGCCTTGTAACTAATTCCTTTTTAGAATATCCAATTTTTTTTGATACTAGTTCATTTATATCCGTTATAATGCCGTCTTTATCGGTATTTAAGATCAACTCAGAAGAATTTTCATATGCAATTTGTAAATGCTGATTCCATTTCTTCTCTTCAATTTCATTTGTAACATTTTTTACAATATTTAAATGAGCTTTTTTATTTTGAAAATCTATCGAAGTCCGAGTCAACTCAACAAGAATAGATGATCCGTCATGTTTTTTATGTCTCCAGGGCCCAATATTTAAAGCTTTATTATCACCGCTCTGGATTAGTGTTTGAATATCTTCCGGCGCATAAAGATCAGTTAAGTCCATATTTAAAAAATCATTTCTTTTATAACCATAGAGCTTTAATGCTGCATTATTTACATCAAGAAATTTAAGATTATCTAAATCATATATAAATATTGCTTCAGGACCATGATGTAAAACAGTATCATATAATTGTGCTTTAGATTCAAGCTGAATTTGTAAATCATTTTTTCTGGTAAATGAAAGCTGCGCTCCAAGTAAATTCTCATCGATGTCATAAATTTTTCTAACAATTACATCAGCTTTGTTTTTCCCATGTTCAGAAAAAATATAGTTAAAATTAAGATCTTCCTTAATTGTTGAATCAGCTAAAAATTTATTTGTCTTCTCAACAAATTCTTTATCAAATATTTCACTAAAATTTTTATCAATAAGAGATTCATCTTTACTTGTTACAATAAGAGTTGTAAATTCATTACTATAAGCTCTTATCTTTCCTTGAGTATCTACTACGATTACTGGCTGCAGCAACTCTTTATAAAAACTAGAATTTATATCTGCATCTTGATTCTCATGTTCGATAAGGCTTCTCTGAGAAAAACCTATTAAAGCAACAACATGTCCTTCTAAATCACACATAGGGAATACAACAACCTTTACACCTTTTCTACTACCACTTGTAACTGGACTTGCAATGCTGTCAAGAATGATTGAATTGGTTGTTTCAAGAATATATTTATCAACTATCTGATAAAGGTTGATTAGATATTTTGGCAAAAAATCTTGCTCTGGTTTGTTCTCAAGTTGATTTGCAGAAAAACCAAGTGATGCCGCATATGACTCATTTACCAGAATCAATTTCCCATTTGGCTCTTTAATCCAAAAAAAATCATCTAGTTCATTTATTTCTTTTTGGATTTTTGCTTTCTCAATAAAAGTAAATGGAAAAGTAAGCTTAATCTTATTTATAACTGATAAAATATGTTTATCAGCTGTTACCTTTTCAATTTCATTTGATGCAACAACAAATTTTTGCGATAAAGTTTCTGTTTTTGTTTCTTGATATTGTTTTAATCCTATTGTAAAATAAATATTATTATCACTTTTAAGCGGTGTAAAAGAAAATTCAATTTTATGGTACACTTCTTCGACGCTTAATTCCACTACATCTTTTGAAGTTCGTAATGAGCTTCTGCATTCATTAAAAATTTTTTGCAGAGCGTTTATTTGGTCTATTTCAAATAGTTCAAAAAAGTTCTCTTTAGGTGATGCCCCAGAAATAATTTTTTTAATTTCGGGATTCAGTGCTATGATATTCCCTAATTTATCAATAATAATACTTGGAACATCTGTTTGCCATTGAGATGAGGCCAATATTTTGCTAGTTTCATTCATTATGGCACTGTTACCGAAACTTGATTAGAATAATGTGTGTATGTTCGTGCGGATAATAACTGACGAACTCGATAAGTATATTTTCTTCCTGAAAAAATACTGTAATCATAAGCAGCTTTTGTATCAGCAGCTAGTTTCCCATATTCAACAAACAATCCGTTATCTTCTTTTCTTTCAACAATTACTTCTTTCTCTAAATTTGTATTGTCTTCCCAGGTTAGCTCTATCCTTTTACTAAAAGAATTATATACTGCAACTAAGTTTGAAGGAGCTTGAACATCAGTATAATATGTTGCAATTGAAACTTCATTAGAATATCCGCTGAATGAAGTATTAGTGAAATAAGCAACTCTGTATCTGTATCCAGTACTAGGCTGCACGTTTGTGTCCTCATACTCTTCTGAGTTTGGTGCCACTATAGCAATTCTTTTAAACTGTCCAAATGATCCATCTGTTCGTTGGATTTCAAACCCAACTTCATTAACTGCAAAATCTGTCCACTTCAATCTAATCAAGGAACTTCCAATTGCTTCTGCTCTTAAATTCCATGGTCCGCCCGGTAAGTTAGAGGTGTTAACTTCATTACTGAAAGTTGAGAAACCAGAATCATTGTAGGCGCGTAACTTATAAAAATATACCACGAATTCTGAAAGTCCACCATCAGTTGTACTAATAGAATTTGGCGGGAGATTTTTTATTTTTCTATAAGTTCCACCAGCATCGTCCTTTCTCCAAAGTTCAAATCCTTTTTCATTCTTAGAACTATCATCCCATAATAAACTAACAGTAAAATCAAAAAACTTAGCTAGAAATAGATTCCCAGGCGATTTTGGTGGTCTATCCTTAACTAATATATTTTGTTTTAAATCACTTTCTTTCGATTTACCGCTTTTACTATAAACCTTTATTTTGTAATTTATTCGCGAACCAATGTAAGTTGAGTCAAGAGTGATAAAGATATTGGGGTTTGTTCCATCAGTATTTTGTTCAAACCTTTTGACGTAAATATTATTGACATAGACTTCATAAAAAGAAAGTCCAGTTCCATTAGCCCCTTCCGCCGCTTGATAAGATACTTTTGTATCGCCAATCATAATTGTGTCTCCGGTTGCTGGACTAGTAACTTCAATTGTTGGATTACCAGTTTTTTGTGTGTCAGTTAAAGATTCCACGCAGCCAGTATTAAAGGCTAAAGCGGCAAGAATAATTGAGATAGGCAATACTTTCAAAATGTTTTTATCCACGGTATTAATCTATTTATTCTTTTTTGATGGAATAATTTAACAAATTGTTAAGAGTTTTGTTAATAATAAACAAATTATTATTAATAAAATGTTGTTATTGATAAATGATCTCGGCTGGTATTTTATCTAAAATCTAAAGATGAAACTATTGCTTTAAATCCAGCAAATTATAAACTGTCTACGTTTTCGAAATCAACTAATACTGAACGTGATTCATTTGGTTCCATACGGTCAATATAGAAATAGATTGTCTGACCGTTATTCTTTAGTTCAAATCTTGGGATTTTTGTATTTATAATATCGGATGATACTTCAAGATTTTTAACTTTCTTATTTAAGTTAATTTGTACAACAAGTTCTTCAGTTCTATTTTCACTTGGGTTTGTAAATTCAACTGAAATTCTTCTTTGACTTCTTGCTTCATATCGAACTTCAATTCCGCCTCTACGACTCCACCAATTTTTTAATTCCCCAATGGAAGTAACCCACATTTTTTTATTTTTTGCATAACGAATAATATCCCGAATAACAGAAACATACTGTGGTTGAAGCTGATATTCAGAATGAACTTTTAAAACATATAAACCGCCTTCAAATAATATTCGGTCAACATCTTCTTCATAAGTATATAATTGATATTCAGTATTTGTCAAACCATAATTTCTGACAATTTCTAAATCATCTCTAGCAGTTTTAGTTATTATCAATATTGGTTTATTGTTTCGGATTCTAATTTCAGGAACTGAACGATCTGTAAGTGAATCTGTAACCAAAACATCAAAATCATTCGATACCATAGCCTGAAGAGTATTATCATCATAATACCCATTTAGGGGAGAAAATGCTTTTACTTCCTTTCCAGATATTTTTGAAAGCGTATCTTTTGCAAATGCAAGACTTGATGTTTGAACCTCTTTAGAAAAAAGTTTATTTATAGTATCCTCTGGAAATTCAAGGAAGCCGATATCTACAATTGCTCCAATATCTCCTTTTTTTGCCAAGGATTTTATTAATCCGGGATATCGCATTCCGCTTTCAACATCAACAAAAAAAGTAGTGGGAGTTTGGTTAAAATTAATTACACCATTTAAATTAGCAATGTTTCCGGCGCTTGAAGAAACTGTTGGTAAAATTATCATTGCTGCTTCATAAGGTGCCGGCCAATCTTTTACTAATGCAGTAGGTTGGTAAGTTAACCAGTTTAATGAATTTGTAAAAAGTTTTTCGAAATTAATATAATCTTTCTGAATTCCTACAACAGAATTTATTTCAAAACCATACCAAACAAATCTTCCTTTACCATATGTTCCAAATGCAATACCAGCACTTTTTTCAATTTCCTCTCTTACTAACCCAGCTTCTTTTCTAAAGTCATACCAAAAGCTCACTTGAGTTGTACGCGGTTCTAAAACTTCTGCATAAATTGGTCTATCCCAAGTAGCAATTTTCAAAGCATACCCAGTAGGAATTCCAGCAGTCAAAGGTAAATTACCTCTCAGTGTGTGAACTTTATAGAATTCTTCAGGTTTTATTTCTCTGTTAAATTTAATTCCAAATACTTCTGTAAAAAAATCCCATCCTCGCCATTTACCTTCATCAGAAAAAGTAGCTGGTCCCCCGGTTACAAATATACTACCACCATTTTCTAAAAACTTTCGGAGCTGCATTACTTCTTTATCGCTTAAAGATTTTGATCCGGGTAAAATTATAACTTTATATCCAAAATGTTCACCAAGTTCAATGGCTTGATCGGAAATTACATCATAGGGCATTTTATAATTCTTTACAAATTTCTTCCAAGTATCTACATTGTCTTTCAGCCAAGTACTTCCAGAAGGAAGCATATTTTCAGTATAGCTGGAATATAGAATTGCTGCTTTTACAGATTTGTTTTCGCTTGAGTAAGCTTGAAGATTTTCTTTTGTAGGTAAAATTTCTTTAATCTCATAGCTGCCATAAATATTTTTCACTATGAGCAAAAAAACAAGAATACCAGTAATTAACAATACGAGACCGCTGAGAAAAATTATTGGATAATTAACTCTTAAGCCTCTTGGTGTTGTTACCGCCACCTTAGATTTTCCTCATGTTTATCTTTCTTTTTGCCTGGCTCAACATAACCTTCATTAGTATATCGCATAAACTTTCTTTTTGAAGCTGCACGGTCAGAATCCGTATATCTAGCCTCATCACTAGTTTTACGCTGATAGCGAGATTCGCCGCTCGGTCCAGCACCTACGTATGTTGGTTTTAATTCTGGCCCTCTCGATGGTTCTTGACCACCAGTATAAACTGGCTGCCTTTGCATATCATATCCATACTGTTGTTCGGGCGCCATTACTTCAAAAGTTCTTCTTTCTGGTTGTGCAATTCTTTGTTCAACAGCAATTGGTGCTGGAGCAACAAGTTCACCCGGAATTGCAGCTGGCTGAACTGCTTGTGCAGTGATTCCTTTTCGTTCACGCACTTTGTAAAGTATATAAGCTCCAACTGCCAATATAAAAGTTGAAATAGTAGCAACCAGAATAATCAATGAAAGTATAGGAATTAATTCCATGTTTACCTCAAATAAATTTCTTTTTAACTTGCTGCTTTTGGAGCTGGATTAATTGAATATGAAGCTGCAGCAGAACTACCAGCTCTTTCTAATTTTCCCCATGTCATTCTTATTCCCAAAAATTCTTCGACAGTAGCCATAGCTTTTGTTACATCAATCAAAAGAATGAATATCAATCTATAAATAATTGCATAAGGAACTAATCTGAATTCTTCTTTTTCAGCTGCAATACAATAGATTGCAGACATAATATCGAGAACAGCTATTCCGACCCACCAGAGGAATAACGTAACATGTATTCCATAAAATAATCCGACAATAATAAAGTAGAGATTTACAAATATGTTCATACCGGGCCAAATTAATGCTTCATAAAACATCGACCACATAATAAAACTATTATTAAAGTTTGCAGTCGGATTGTATAAATATCTTTTATGTTTTCTAATTGCTTGAAGTATTCCACGTGTCCATCTATATCTTTGTTTTAATAACTGATGAATTGTTCCAGGTGCTTCGGTATATGCAATAGCATTGGGTTCATAAATTATTTTCCATCCTTTTGCAAGAATTTTCAAAGTTATATCTGCATCCTCTGCAAAAGTATCGCTTGAATAAAAGCCAGCATCCTTCAATGTGATTTTTCTAAATACACCAATTGGGCCTGGAATAATGTTTACCATTTGCAAGAATCCTTGCGCACTTCGTGCTAAGTTCAAACCTTCTAAATACTCGAGCGCTTGTAAATCTGTAATAATTTTTTTTCGATTTTGAACTCTAACATTTCCAGCAATTGCACCAACGGATGGATCATCAAAATGGCGCATTGCCATACGGAGTGTATTTGTAGTTAGCTGTGAATCGCCATCCATACAAAGTACATATTGTGCTTCTGAATATTGAATACCGGCATTCAAAGCTTTTGATTTTCCACCATTAGGTTTATTAATCAAAGAAACTTTTATTGTGCCAACTCTTCCTCTGTGATAGCCAACTATTGCTTCTCCAACTTGAGCAGTATTGTCTGTTGAGCCGTCATTAACTATTACAATTTCATAATTAGGATAATCAAGATTTAGCAGAGAGCTAATTGATGAATCCAGAACTTTTCCTTCGTTGTAAACTGGAACGATAATAGAAACAAAAGGATAATAGCCTGGTTTGTTTTGAACCGTATATCTTGTGTTGTAAAAATATGCCATGAACAAGATTCCAAAGTATCTGATCAGAAGAATAAAGAGAAAAATTACCAAGGATACTATCGAGGAGTAAACAAACAAGTTTGACCATGATAAGATTGTCATCGGCAGCGTAATAAGTATCGTAATGAAAAGAAGAATTGAAAGAAATCCAGAAACAAAAATTGTTCTTAATTTTTCCTTGGAAAGATTCCTTTTGGGCGGCTGCACTTCTCTATTATCAAGTGCAATTTTATATTTATTAATGTCTTTTAGCATAACTTTCTTTTAAGAGTTAGCAAAAATTGCCAACAAAGAAAATGCCATATTATTAATCAAATTCTATTAAAATTCACCATTTCGAGTAAGTTAAATGTATCATGTAAAAACAAAATTAAGTCAATGCCTCATATCCAAACAAATTCAGCTACAATATAGGTTTTTAACTAAATTATTGCAAGTAAATAAGTTATTTGAAGAACTTAAAAGATAGGTATAAAAAATCCAGTTAACTTATTACTTTCTTTATCTACGATTTTCAAATCGATTATAAAGATCAAGGATCGCATCATAAACCAAATTTGCAACTCTTTCTGCACCAATCGGGGTAAAATGACTATAATCTTGCAATGCCATTGGAGGTGCCGCATTTACCCATTCTGCCATTGAATTTTGTCCGCCCATTGCATTCCAAAGATTCCAAAATGCAATCTCAGTTTTTTCAACAATTTTCATTTGAGTGTTTAATAGCTTATCAACATCAGGATTTGTTATAAATTGGTTTCCTCTTTTAATGGTTTTGTCCCCTACCCCAACTAACAAAAAACTAGCATTACGAAATATTTTTTTAAATTGTTCAATTACAGTAACCATTTTATTTTCATATACTTGAAATATTCCGCTATAAGGCGATGAAACATTAGCTCCATAAGTCAAAATAATTAAGTTATACTCATTAACTTTATTAAATTCTTTTAATACATTTTCAGGGATTTCGAGTAAAGACGAACCGGTATTCCCCGGCATTGAAAAATTATCAAGGTATACACCATTTCCAGATTCTAAACTTACACCATAAATATAAGGTGATTTCCCTGATATAAATTTTATCTCAATCGAACGCGATGAACCTTCAGAATCAATTTCTAGTGTGTTTAAATTAGAGCCAGTTTCTAAAAAAACTCGTCTTTTAATTTTTTCATCAATTATATACTCTAACAAAGAAATACTTTCAGCGTGACTATAATAAATTTTAATTTTATTGAAAGAGGTTGTTGACGGTAGATAATCTTGTGCTTCATATTTTACCCAACTATTTAAGTTTGGAATTGCAACAGAACCGGATATGCCTAATGGAAGACGAGCTGCATTACGAGTAACTATTGAAACATATTCCCAATCCTCTGAGAAAGTGTGCTTTGTTGTATAACGCATCTTTATATCATTTGAAATTATCGAAAGGAATCCCGCACCTGTACCGCCAAAAACAGATTGAAATCTATCTCTTAAATGTGCACTAATTAAATCTCCTTGAATTAATGAGTCACCATAATGTGCAATTCTAATAACATTATTTTTAGAAGTTTTAAGTGAATTAAAAAATTTTTTCATCTGCTCAAGATTACCTGAAAGAGGGACAAATCTGCCTGGTTTATTTTGAATAGAGGTAAAGGTATTATCCGGCTTTTCATCAATTTGCGAATAGAAAAAATAAACTGACGAGAAAGTATCAAACAAATTTGAATTTTTTCCACCATTCACTTGGCTAAAATTTATTATTAATAAAAATGTTATATAAAAAAGTGTTCCAAGTTTGTCCATAATAGATTTTTAATAATTTGAAAAGAATGTTTGAATTAAAATACTGAATTGAAATTTATTTTTGCAATACTAATAAATACTCCAGTAAGCTGAAATTGCACCTGAAAAAGCCCTATATCCAGTATCATATCTAAAACTATTTGAATATCCAATTCTGGCATTAATATTTAAACCAAGAAATGGATTATAATTTATTTCTCCAAAAATTTCGGATACAACAAAATCAACATCCGGAACATATCCAACTTTTCCCCCAACTTTAAATCTAAAATTTTTATCGAACTGCCAAGAATATTCGCCCCAAATACTGTGAGAAATAAAATCTTGAGGAGAATAATAAATAGGAGATATAAAAGCAAAATCTGAGAAGAAAAATTCATAACCAAAAATACCACCTTCAAAAAACTTTCTTCCAATTCTAAACATGAAATCATTTCCTTTGTTCTTATCAGATAATTCATAATAACTATACGTTGTCGAAAGTCTTAGAGCATTTCTGTGTAGATAATATCCTGAAAATCTATATAGTTCAGCTTTGTATCTAGTATAAATTAATGTAGGAGAATAAAGAAGTAACCTTGCATCATTATTATCATAATAAGCAGAAATTGAAAACAGATCTGGTATTTCAGCTTTAATTACAAAATCCCCAATCCATTTACTTTTTTCTCCAAGTATAGATAATGTGCCAATACTCGCTGAAACTGAGCCATATTTTAAGAACATAAATCCTAATGTTCCTTTTAAGCTAGTAAAAGAAACTTTATTATTATATGCATTAATTTTTGTGCGTGTCCAAACACCGCCTAAGCTGAACATTCCTAACATCCCAGCATCAATGCGAAAACCGTAATTCCAGAATTTCAAATTTTGATTATCGCGGTAGTAGTTAGAAAATGGAGCTAAACCAATATTAGTTGGAATGAAAACTGATAAAAAGTTTCCCAACCTAGAAACGCCTCCACTAAATCCATATTCCGGAATCCAACTTAACCTTTGTTTTATTATACGAACTTCCGAAGTATCGGTTGCAGATCGTAATAGATAATTGTAAATCTCTTCAGCTTCACTATAGTCTTCTTTAATAGCATAAGCGTCAGCTAAATAAAACCGTCTTTTATTAATTTCTTTAATTAGCTCTGAATCAGTCGTTTCTGTCGACATTTTATCAAGTAATTCTCTAGCTTGCTCAAGATCTCTAATGTTAATAAATGATTCAGAAAGTGCTATTCTGCGTTTATCAACTTCGCTTTTATTCTCCTTATGTGAAAGTTCATTTAGTATACTTTTTGCTTTTTCAAGTTCGTTAATTTTAATATATGATTCACTTAAAAATAAGAATCGTTCATTAATCAACTTAATATCTTCTGGTGTCTCAGCTAGCGCCAGGTTTTTTCTATAAATCTCTTCAGCTTTGAATGGCTGATCAGTTATAGCATATGCATCAGCTAAGAATAATTCTGTTTGTTTATCTTCTGGTTTTAATTTTTGTAGAGCTTCAAGTTCTGTAACTGCAAGAAGTGAATCTTTATTATAATAATAATTCCTCGCTCTGTACAATGCGATACGATACTCAAATTCATCTGCTAATAACCTATCATAAATCTCAATAGCTTTTGGATAATCTTCATCGCATGTAACAATATCTGCATACTCAATTAATTCATCCCTTGTTGGAGCAGTTCTCTTAGTAAAATATTCTTCATATTTACTTCGAGCTGCTGAACAATCACCTTTAGCAGCTAATCGGCCAGCTTCAGCTTTAATATCAAAAACTAATAATTCTTCATATGCAGATAGATGAAGAGCATAATTACTTTCTGCAGATTCAACTTCGGTGCTGTTAGGAGCAATTCTATTTGCAATGTCAAGATACTTCCTTGCTTCTGGGAAATTCTTTTGCCAAGAATACAACGATGCTAAGGAAATATAGGCGCTCAATTCATTGGGGCGGTTGGTAACAACATTTAGTAAATATTTTTCGCCGATCTCAAAATCCAAAACAGTCCAAACAGCAATTTGACCACGCAATAATTGATAATCTAAATTGTTTGGATCAAGACTTAGCAAATTATTTAATTCTGCAATGGCTTTTTCCCATTCATAATTCCAAGCAGCAAATTTTGCTAACATAAAACGAGCGTCTAAATCTTGTTCTTTGGAAACATCTTCAAGATATTCACTAAGAATTTCAATAGCGCTATCATAGTAATATAAATTCGCGTAAGCTGTAGCTAATTTAATTACTGCATCTTTATCCTTCGGGTTCTGTTTTATTATTTCAGTGTATTGGTTTATATCGCTTGTAAATACACTATCACGGTGAGTAGTCACTATTTTCCAAAATTCTTTAAATTTATCATCCTCGCTATTTGTTACCTGAAGCAGCTGAAGTTGTTCGTATGCTTCGCTATATCTATCAGCTATTAATAACTCTGAAATCAAATTATATCTGATTTGAGAATTTTCGGGATCTCTTTTTAAGATACTATAAAATCGGTCAATTGGATAAACCCTTTCAAATGCGCGAGGTTGGTATTGAGCTAAATATGCTTGATTTCGCACAATATCAAGCCCATCTTCTGCCTCCTTAAAAAATGGTTTGAATCCTAATGCTTTAGTGAAAGCATCTTCAGCAATTTTATATTTTGCTAACCATAGTGTAAAATATCCGTATCTACTCCATAATCTCCAATCTTCAGGATATCTTTCAACATATTTTTTAAGAATCTTTTCCCCTTTAGTTATTGAGCCAGTCTTTGCTAAAATTTCGGTGTACCTTATTATTTCATCTGGAGATGCATTATCATCTCTCTTTAAATACTCGTCATACCAAATTTCAGCATTAGCCCATTCTTCCAACCATCTATAGGACTTACCAATTTCTAAATAACTGAATGCATAATTCGGATCAATTGCAATATCTCTTTTATGACCTTCAATTTTTTTATAAAGCAACTCATGCCATATTGAAATTACTCTTGCAAGGTCTTGCTGAATTTTACTATTTGCTGGATCAAGTCTTCTTGCTCTTCGCAAATCTAAAACCGAATATTGATATTCTGTTGTCTTCTCATAACAAAGACCTCGCAAATGATACCCTTCTGCTAATTGTGGGTTTGCTGAAATGAATTTATTGAATTGATCAATAGCCTCTCTATAGCGACCTTCATCCTTATAGAATTGACCTTGACGTCTTAGATTTTCTGACCTTACTTGTTGACCAAAAGAATACGAAGCGAAAAGAAATATAATAAAAAGTATTTGTGCACAGTTTTTCATTATCCTATATATTTATTTATAGGCTGGTATGTGTCTCTTGTTCTAGCATCTGCTGTTAAAACAATTTCCATCATTGATTCAGCATTTTCAACTCTTTCGTCAACTTCAAGATTAAAAATTGAAATTGAATCTGCAATAGCCATTAAATAATTTTCATCTCTGCTAGGTAAATTATTTTGTACCCTTGAGATTAAATCTACAGAACCTTTAATACTTCCACGAACTAAAAGTACTATAACTTTATTATCAATAACGCAAATTTTATCTTTCTTACTTGAAGCTTGTCTAACAGCATTTTGCAATTGATTAATTGATAATAATCCTTTTATTTGTGCACCTTGGTCTAATCTAAAAGAAATTAAATTGAAAGTTTGACCAGTGCTTTTATAAAGTGCAATTTGATTGTTTAAGATAAGTAAAAAATCATTATAATTATAAATATTTGAAAAGGCATACGGTTCATTTGGTGAATCCAGTTTTGTGGGCATGCTGAAAGTTCTTCTGTTTTGACCAAACGTAGGATAATCTTCAGTCATTAACGTTGCTTGTGAAAAATCTGTGGTTACTCCCTTATAAGGTTCTATGCGAAAATCTGAAATAAACTCTCCTTCAGTATGCCCAACATTTGGAGTTATAGTTACCAAACCACCATGGTACCTTTCTCCGGTACCTGATTGCTTTCTCAGCTGAATTATTCCAGTTACGAATTGAGATAAACCTTCAATAATTGATGTAGTTTTTTGAGTAGCCGGTTCACTTATTACAAACATACTTGTAATATCTCGTTCTTCAATGGTTTCAAGAGTATTCAAAAATGTATCTCTTAGATAATCTAAATTATTAAACCCAACAAATGGTGTAAGTTCATCAAAAATAATTCTGCTTGGATTATATTGATTTACAACTGTTATTATATCATTATAGTATTCTACTAAATAATCATCGGGATTGTACATATCATATATTTCATTTGGAGGTGCAACTCTAACGACAATTATTAAATTTTGATTCATGTATGATTGAATATCAAAATTAAGAGAAGCAGCTTGAATCATTAGATCCTTGGGACGCATTAAAGTAAAAAATAAGCAAACTTCTGCTGCCTTGGCAGCCTCTAAAGCAAATTGCAAACCAAGAAGTGTTCTGCCGGATTTTCTCGGTCCGATAACTAAATAACTTCCACCTCTATAAATACCACCCCAATTTTTATCAATAAAGTTAAATCCTGAAGGTATTCTTCGTATAGAGTTGACCATAATTCACCCATTTTTTACATTAATTAACATTGATCAAACCAAATCATATGCCACTAAAAATTCATTATATATCCAAAAAACGAAGAATATGTTGAAATTTCGTTCCATCTATGGGATGCTGCTTCATAATAAGACACATTAACTAACTTAATTTTTAAGGTTTCCAAAAACAAAGAGAGCTGTTGCATTTCCCGTAATTGTAGGTTCATTAGTTATAAAATCCATTCGATCGTCTCTATATGCAGCATCAGATGTTTGAAATATGGATAATCTGTCTTGCTGTTCATAAGGGATTTTATAACCTTTGATAAATTCGCTGGTGGCTGGACCAGCTGCAAAACCACCTGGTAATTGTCCTTTTAGAAATGAGATTTGATGATGAAAGTTTTTTGAATATTTTTTGCCAACATTGTAAATGAAACTTAAACCCCATGGATTTCTGCCAAGTATGTAATCCTTTTGAATAAAGGAAACTGTATCAAATGAATTATCATTTGAAAGTTTCTTCCATAAAATATTTTGTAATGTTATTCCAAGAAGTGTAACATTTGTTCCCCATGTAGGCGAAACACCTTTACCAAACAAATTGGTCTCTTTTGTTTTCGAAAAATGTACAAGGTTATTTTTGATATAATCTTGGAATTTAGAATCAAATTTTGTTAACCGATAATGAGCAAGACTATTAACATCTCCCCAACTCCACCAATAATCTGAACCAGCAGAATCTGCGTAAATCTTTGCATCAATCAAATAATTTTCTTTTGATGATGTAATGAATAACTCTACAGCTCCAAGTGCCAACTTACCCTCAAAATATTTATCCAAATACATTCCGCTTCCGCTGCTGTCAACATCTACACTCGAATTTCTATGAGAATAAATTTTTTCAGCAGTCTGTAAACATTTATCTGAAAATTCTTTATAGAAAAATTTATCCCGCCATATTCTTGCACCAAGTGCTAATGCGGCAGAATAGATCCCAATAAGATTTTTGCCAGAACCGATAAATGCTGGTCTATTAAATTGCAGAAGATCATCTTCAGGAAGTCTCCACCCGACTTCATGATCATTAAGATCTTGCACCTGAACAACCAACTTATTTTTTTCAACATAACATCTAAGCAACCAATCTAAACCGATTTTTGCTTCCTCTAAAATATCAGGAGTACCATTTTTATTATTGTCAAAACCAAATTTGATCGGATCAAAATCATAAGAGAATAAAAGCATGTATGTTGCAAAAGCAGTTGTATTCAAAAACTTCACATAATCGCCGGCATCATGCCAGCCGCCGGTTAAATCCATTGACTTGTTGATAACTTTACCATTTTCAATTAAGCTGGTAGCATCAGAAATATGACACACATCATGCAGATAAGGATCAGTGTAACCGCACCTTTGAACTTTAAAAAAATCTAAAAGTTTTTCTGCAACATTTTTATACACGTTTTCATTGATTGGAAAAACTGTTGATCTATAATCTGCAATCTCAAGATAATACTCACCTTTTAACTGAACCGACGAGAAATCAAGTTGAAATGAATATTTAAAATTCCCATAAACTTGAAAATCATTTATTAGTGATGAAAATACTATCTTATTAGTTCTAGCATCACGTACTAATGCTGAAACATTTTCAAATTTTGTATTCGATAATATTACCGCAGATTTATGCTCAAGCGGAAGAAAACCTAACTGGTTAAATCGAAAATAAATTTCTGACTCAGCTTTTACATTCACGGAACAATTCGAAAACAAGATAAAAAATAATACAGCAGTTATAATTGAAATTCTTAATTTCATTTGATTTCATTCTTTTGAAAAATAGAAAAACCTAATTGCACTATATAATCATTCATTTGTTTTTATTTCTCTTTCTGCTTTGGTAAAATCAGTCCCAAAAACAAAATCCCATAATGGCTGACTAACTCCAAATCCCTTATCATCGGCTTGATAATGATGTTTCATATGATGGTTCTTGATAAAAAGCCAAAATTTTGAATGCATATTAAAGTGATGAATTGCATAATGCGTTATATCATAAAATAAATATCCAATTAGAAAACCGGCAAAAAAAGGATTAACATTAACATTATCGAAAATAAATAAAAATAAAATGTAAAAGAGTGATGCCAAAGGTAGACTTACTGTTGGAACCATTACTAACCTTTTTGAATCTTTAGGATAATCATGATGCACGCCATGCAACATAAAATGCAGTCTTTTTCCTACCTTGCTGCTTGGCTCATAATGAAAAATAAATCTGTGTAAAAAGTATTCTGTAAAAGTCCAAACAAATAATCCAAGGGCAACAAGAAGAATGGTTTGAGTGAAATCGATTTTAAAAACAAATAATGTTCTATACAAAAAAAACAAAATAATGGGAATAAATAATATTAATGGAACTGTCCAATGAACTCTAGAAAATTTTTCTAAGAAATCATTATTGAACATTCTTACTGATTCGTCTTTATTCGAAATATAATTTTTTGTCATTATTAACTTTCGTATTTAACACTACAGTCAAATATAAAAATTTATAAAAAAAAATTAAACTCAACTTACAAATGTTTAGTAATTACGCTGAAGTTTTGCAATTCATTTCGAGCATAAAAAAAGAAGGTCACGAATTGTGACCTTCTTTTACACATTTATTTTTCGTTTTTATAACTAAGCAAAGTATGCTTGATGACATGCATATAAAGCTAATGCTACTGTAACCAGCATTATAAACACAAAAAGAGTTGCTCCAAATTTTCCCATTTTCCCCTCCTTATTTTATTAACAACATTTTTTTAACCGAAATAAAATTGCCGGCAGTAATCCTATAAACATAGGTCCCGCTTGCTACTTTATTACCAAAGTTGTCTGTACCATTCCATTCAACAGAATGGTTACCTGAAACAACTTCGTTACTTACAAGAGATTTTATTTCTCTACCAAGCATGTCATAAATTTTCAATGACACGAACGAATTTTCTGATAAAGAAAACGTAATTCTTGTAGTAGGGTTAAATGGGTTAGGATAATTCTGGTGCAATTCATACTTGCTTGGCAATTCTGAATTTTCTTCAACACTGGTAACTGAATTACTTGTGCTGAATGAACCAGTTGCAGAGTACATAGATACCGATCCATTATTGGCTTTCGATAAAACTCTCCAATAATATTTCTTTCCAACTTCTAATCCTTTTATCTCTACATTTGTTTCTTTTACATTTGGTATAGTTGAAAAGGTTTTGAAGTCTGCTTCTTTAGAGTAATTTACATCATAAGTTAAAGGAGAACTGCTGATCGTTGGAATCCTCCAAGATAAAATTGCAGTTGTGTTATTTATCGGCTGTCCGTAATTCGGGCTACCAATCAAAGGAACGATTGCAGTAGCACTGGCGGCGGTTGTAAATGTTGCAACATAAGACCATGCCGATACTGTAGTTGGACTTGATTGCAACCTGGCTTGAACTTGCCAGTAATATGTTACACCCGCAGTCAATGTTTGAGGTACCGTTAATGTATAATTTAGACCTGACTGCCATCCAGTTGTCACAACAGTTGCATGGTTTAATTCACCACTTAAGTTAGTATTTGGGTATGGTGACCATTGCGCTCTATATTCAAGAGTTGAAGTTGAAAATGACAACCATTCAAGAGTTGGTGTGAGGTCATAAATAGTTACACCGCCGATAGGTGTTGACGGAGTTGGTGCAGTTACACCACCTCCTACTGTTGATGCCATTACGAAACTTTCGATGGTTGACCAAGAAGACTCAGTATTTGGAGGAGCTGCTAATCTCGATTTTACTCTCCAGTAATATGTCTGCCCGGCTGATAAATTTGTTGTTAATGAAAAATATTCTGTGCTAATCCAACCTGAATTTCCTATTGCTGTGAATGGAGAATTGCTCGTTGCCCATTCAACGTAATATTCGAGTCCGGTTGCATATTGTCCTAAATACCAATAGAAAGTTGGAGGATTAAAATAAACTGTCGCTCCTCCAGTTGGATATGATGGGAATGGTACTATTGGCGAAGTTGGAACCGTATTAAACACTTTAAAGCTGACAATTGAAGACCAAGGTGAATAATTAGCTCCGCTCTTTGATCTTACTTGCCAGTAATAAGTTTGTCCAGCTGTTAAAGCTGCTGGAAATGTTGTATATAAATTTGTAGTTAGTGCTAAATTTGTACCAGTATCAATCATGCCATCTGCTGGAGTTGTATCTGTATTCGATGTTCCGTATCTAACTTCATATTCTAATCCTGGGAAAATACTTCCAATATACCAATACAGATAAGGAGGATTTGAATAAACTGTAACGCCGCCAGTTGGATATGAAGGATATGGTGTTGGTAAACCTGGTACTGTAAAGTTTGAAACAGTTGAATAAGAATGAATTACAGTTCCAGCACTATTCTTTGCTCTTACTTGAACATAATATGTAGTACCTATTGTTAATCCAGTTAAAGTATGATTTGTGGTTGTCAAATCTGCAGCAGTTAAAAATCCGCTCATGTTAGAATTTGTTGAATACAATACATCATACTTTAAACCAGTTTGATATGGTAACGGATACCAATACAATGTTGCATCGGTTCCGGCTAAACTAATTGTTGTTATCAATGGAACTGCTGGTGCACAAGTTTGGAATTCTCTTGATACCCAAGCACTTCCGGTTTGTCTAATTCTCCAATAATAAACTGTGCTGTTTGAAAGTACAGTTGTTGCAGTTGTTACATAAGGCAAGAAATCGTATGAGGTGCTCGCAGTTGGTCCAACTGATACTAATGGAGAACTGAAATTGCTGTCGTTATCTAATTCAAACCAATAACTTGGTCCAGCGCCAGTCCATGCAAATGAAGGCTGAATCGAAACACCAACTGCATAATTTGCCGGACTTCCTCCAGCAAATGACGGCGGTGATGTTAATCCGGAGACTGTTTCGGTTCCTGAATTACCGCTTGTTCCGCTTGTATTGCTTGCTCTAACTCTGTAATAATATGTTGTTGCTGGTGTTAACCCAGTTACATTATAAGTAAGCACATTGCCTACTGATAAATTATTAAACCCAGTAACAAAAGAAGTGAAACCAGCATCGGTTGCTACATCTAAAAAATAACCAGTAGCACCAAGTGCTGCAAACCAATTTGCTGAAAATGAAGTGCCTAATAAATTTGTTTCAGCATCAACCACTGGAGCTGGTGGCACCATAACAACTGTAATTGTATTCGAATTGCTGGCATTTAGATTTGATCTAACGCGATAATAATAAGTTGTTCCAGCCGTAAGTCCACTTACAGAATAAAATATAACGTTACCAACATTAAGGTTGCTAATAATATCTGTTCCACCGCTTGTCGTACCAATATCTATAGAATATGATGCAGCTCCGCCAACTGCAGTCCAGTTTGCTTGAAATGTTGTTTGTGTTACAAGTGTTGCAGCAGTTGCAAGAGGACCAGTTGTTACGGCTTCTGTTGTTCCCGTATTTCCGCTAGTACCACTCGCATTATATGCGCGAACTCTATACCAATAATTAGTATTTGCTGAAAGTCCAGTTACATTGTAAGTAACAACAGCACCCACATTTAAATTATTAAAACCGGTAACAAATGCTGTGAAGCCAGCATCAGTTGCAACATCTAAATAATATCCAGTAATTACTTGTGCTGGAGCTGGTGCCGTCCAATTGGCTGTAAAACTTGTACCAGTAACATTCGATTCAACTGCAGTGTTAATATCACTAGGAATTGTCAATGCAGTTATCTCGTTTGAATTTCCACTTGTTCCATTTCCGTTATATGCACGAATCTTATAATAGAAATTTTTTCCATTTGCAACGGGAGTAACTGAATATAAAAGGACATTTCCAGCATCAACATTACTTAATATATCAGTTCCACCAGGACTAGTACCAACATCAACTCTATATCCCGTAGCACCTAAAGCAGCATTCCAATTTGCTTGGAATGACGTTTGTGTCTTTAAAGTAGCTGCAGTTGCTACCGGAGCTGGTGGTATTGTAACTACTGTGATTGTATTTGAACTTGGAGTTGTTAACGTTCCATTATTTGATCTTACGCGGTAATAATATGTTGTACCAGCAGTTAAACCAGTAACAACGTAACTTGTACCAAAGGGACTGACAAGTAAATTATTATATCCAGCTAATATACTTGTAAAACCGACATCCGTTGCAACATCAATGTAATAACTTGTTGCACCGCCATATGCATTCCAATTTGCTTGAAATGATGTTGCAGTCACGAAAGTTGCTGCAGTTGCTGTTGGTGCACCTATAGTTGTAAATGCATTTTCGGAAGAAACTTTGTCAGCTTCTATTCCATTTTTGGCTCTTACTCTAATCACATACGATGTATTAGCTGTTAATGGAGTAGTATATGTATAACTCGTTGAGGTTCCAGGAAGTCCGATAACTGCTAAACCTCCAGGCCAAGTTCCACCGCCGTCCAGACTAAGTTCAATATCAAATGTAACTCCCCCAGTTCCTCCGGCAAATGTCCATGTAACAGTTGGAAGTAAAGGAACAAATGACGCACCGCCAGTAGGATAAGTTAAAATTGGGTTTGCCATGATAGTCTGAAAAGTTGCTTCAGCTGAAGTTCTTACCCAAGGACCTCCGGCTCCACCGTTTGATGATTCAACAATCCAGAAATAGGTTGTATTATTTGTTAAAGGTACAGTCACAGCATGTGCTACTAATGGACTAGCTTCAACTGCAGTGTAGACTCCAACTCCACCAACTACTGGTGATGCTGTAGCTACTGTAACACGATAATGTGTAACATCTGGTGGTCCAGGAGCTGGATCAGCTGTCCAAGAAAGTAACGGTGTTAGAGTCTGACGTGGAATAGCACCATCTGGGCTCAAAGCTGTAGCTTGTGCAAATATTATAGTCGGCAAAAATAAGAGTAGGACTACGTAAAGTTTTTTCATAAAACACCCTTAAAATATTTACAAAAGGAAATTAAACTCGGCTGTTTAACTTCGGCTGATTTTAATAAAATAAATTAATCATAAGCAGCCTCCTTTTACAGAATTAAAAAATACTCGGCTGTTTTCGGTTGTAGACTGATTTTTTCGGCTGATAAAAACTTATTTGAATCCTTTCAACTCAATAATAGTTAAAATCTTTTTCGGCTGGATTACTGTTAATAAGATACTAATCGAGAATAATTTTGTCAAGAATAATCTTAATGAAATTCTATGATTTTCATTATTATTCTAAGATCATAAAAAGTATAACTCCATGCCGATTCTTAATTTTTTGGTTGCGATTAAAGTATTAATGTTAAATATTTGCAAAAATTTTTTTCTGGAGTAAGAATGTCAATATCAGGTTCAAATAGAGAACAATGGGGCAGCAAAGCCGGATTTATTTTAGCAGCTACCGGTTCTGCAGTTGGTCTTGGCAATATCTGGCGATTCCCCTATTTAGCTGGTGAAAATGGCGGCGCTGCTTTTATTTTCGTCTATATTTTTTGTGTTGTGCTTATCGGCATTCCAGTATTGATTGCTGAAATATTAATTGGAAGAACTACTCAAAAAAATCCGGTTGGTTCGTTTAGAACATTACACAAGTCTAAATTTTGGCGTGGTATTGGCGGAATGGGAGTAGTTGCCGGTTTCGTCATTTTATCTTTTTATGCTGTTGTTGCTGGTTGGACTTTAGGTTATATCTTTGAAGCTGTAACCGGTAATTTATTAAACTATGATATAGCAGAAGAAGCAAGTTCTCATTTTGTAGAATTAACAGCATCGCCATTTTGGAATGTAGGACTGCTTGCATTGGTTATGATATTGACTATGGCTATAGTTTATTTTGGTGTTCAAAAAGGAATTGAACGTGGCAGTAAAATAATGATGCCTCTCCTTTTTGTTCTTCTTATTGGGTTGATGTTCTATGGATTAACTATGGAGGGTTCAGCTCAAGGTTTGACATATTTATTTAATCCTGATTGGAGTAAAATAAATACAAATGTAATTCTAGCCGGACTTGGACAAGCTTTTTTTTCTATGAGTTTAGGCATGGGTGCTATGCTGACCTATGGAAGCTATATGTCCCGAAAAGAAAATGTTCCAACCTCTGCAGTTTGGATTGCAGTCTTGGATACTTCTGTTGCTTTGATTGCCGGTATCTGTATTTTTTCAGTTGTGTTTGCAACCGGACAAAATCCTGATGTTGGTCCAAGTTTAATATTTAGAACACTTCCGGTTGTATTTACAAAGATGCCGGGCGGATATTTGTTTGCTATTTTATTTTTCGTAGCATTATCGCTTGCTGCAATTACTTCAACTGTATCTTTGCTGGAAGTTACTACTGCATATTTTGTAGATGAAAAAAAATGGCCTAGAAAAAAAGCAGTTTTAATAATTGGTACGATTACTCTTTTGCTTGGAGTACCAAGTGCTTTATCTTTCAGCCCAAATACTTCAGTCGACGTTTTTGGATTTACTTTTTTTGGAATTACTGAATTTATTTCATCTAACTTGATGCTTCCGATTGGAGGATTTTTTATTGCAATATTTGTCGGCTGGATCTGGGGATTTGATAAAGTGACAGAATATGTAAAAGAAGGTTCTGAAAAATTGTTTGAACGTTTTCCATGGATGATAAAAGGTTGGAAAATTGTGCTAAGATTTATTGCACCTATTTTAATCATAATTGTACTACTAAGCTCATTAGGAATTATTTAAAAATATTCTTTAACAAAAAATAGAGCGTCATGAAAAAATCAACTGCTGGAATTATTACTTTAGTAATAATTTTTACAATTCTAATTATTGGCGGCCTTCCATTCTTTGAAAGTGTTTGGTCGTTCCCCGGCAATTTCGAATTATTGAAAAATTTTCCAAGTAAAGAAACTCCAATTGGTTCAATCCCTTTAATGCTCGTACTTTTACTTGGCACCGGTATTTTTATAACATTCAAATTGTTTATTCCTCAGATCAGATATTTCTGGCATGGAATAAAAGTAACTGCCGGAATTTATGACGATCCGGATGATGAAGGCGACTTAAATCATTTCAAAGCACTTTCAACTGCAATTTCTGCAACTGTAGGAATTGGAAATATTGCCGGAGTTGCAACAGCAATTTATTATGGCGGACCAGGCGCTTTATTCTGGATGTGGATTACTGGAATATTTGGCACTTCTCTAAAATTTGCTGAAGTATCATTAGCTCATAAATATAGAAATATACTTCCTGATGGATCAGCAGCCGGCGGCCCAATGTACACAATAGAAAAAGGATTGGGCACAAATTGGAAATGGCTTGCAATACTTTTTGCAAGTTTTGCAGTTCTCTGTTCGTTTGCCACCGGAAATGCGATTCAAGCATTTACATTATCAGATCAAATTTATTCTGAAGCTACTCAAATTTTAGGAACAACAAGTACACTGACTTTTAAGCATCATATCATTGGAGGATTTTATTTATCCCTTCAACAGTTAATTAACGGAATTGTGATAGCTTCAATTGTCGGCGCTGTTATAATTGGCGGAATAAAAAGAATCGGAAATGTAACCGGAATTCTTTCCCCTTTCATGGCAATTTTTTATGTGCTAGCATCATTAGCAATAATTGTTTATAACTATGAAGCTTTACTGCCAAGCTTTGGAATTATTTTAGAATATGCATTTAATCCTCCCGCAGAAATTGCCGGTGTTGGCGGCGGTACATTTTTAGTAGTGATGAATACAATTCTTTGGGGAGTTAAAAGAGGATTATATTCAAATGAATCCGGACAAGGGAGTGCACCAATTGCACATTCAACTGCAAAAACAAAATACGGAGTAAGAGAAGGTTCAGTTGCTCTGCTTGAACCATACATCGATACTATTACAATCTGCACTTTAACTGGTTTGGTAATTATAACAACCGGTTCTTGGTATCATACAGAATTCTATAAACTCAGGATTGATCCAAATTTTACCGGTGAATTATATAATGCAAGTATCTTAACATCAATTGCATTTAAGAAAGGATTGAGTTGGCTATTCGCCTACGGTGATAAAATTGTAACGATAAGTGTCCTACTTTTTTCAGTTTCCACAATGATCAGCTGGTCATACTATGGTGATAGAGCTTCACATTATTTATTTGGAGAGAAAGCCATTCTACCTTACAAATGGTTTTTTGTATTATTTGTATTTATTGGTGCCATTGCAGAGTTAGAAGCGATTTGGGCATTTGGCGATGCTGCACTAGGATTTATGACTGCACCTAATTTATTATCTATAATTTTATTATCTGGTGTTTTAAGAAAAGATGTGAAAGATTATTTTGCGATGAAACATGTTCCATTCAAAGATTTGAAAAAGAAAAATGAATAAAATAAGAATTGACTAAATTGATAAAAAAAATGCCGGCTTTTAGTCGGCATTTTTGTTTACTAATAAAAAATAAATTATTTATCCAAAAAAAGTTTCGGCAACTTCAAATAGACTAAGATCTACAGTCTTAAGAGTACTGGTTGCTTCTGATAGATCAACTGC
>Ga0194125_10002997_pt1 | contig 27620 bp, 23 predicted proteins | sample TA2KigC250mmetaG_FD_148626 | JGI IMG/M metagenome (GOLD analysis project Ga0194125, IMG submission 148626) | Freshwater microbial communities from Lake Tanganyika, Tanzania - TA2015034 Kigoma Deep Cast 250m | ecosystem: Environmental > Aquatic > Freshwater > Lake | place: Tanzania: Lake... | reverse complement strand
GCCCAATGCCTGGCGCCGGCCGGTGACAACCACCCGCGCGCCTTCCCGCGCAAAAAGCTGCGCGATGGCCCGGCCGATGCCAGAAGTGGATCCCGTTACTAGCGCGACCTTGCCGGTCAAACGTTCACCCATCGTCTCACCTGCTAATGGCTGGTCATTGCGAGCGGTCTGTGCGAAGCAATCCCGATCTTGGGCTATGCTTGGGATTGCTTCGTCGCAAAGGGCGCTCCTCGCAATGACTATCCTTGCACGGGCACATGCCGATCACGGCATTTGGAACTCGCAATGACTTGCGTTGCCCGTAGTGCGACCTCCGGCGCGGGCTGGCGTCTCATCAGACGCTGCCGCCGGACCGTTGGGGGCCGGCCGCCGCTACCCGCGCCGCAGGCGGTCGATCCCTTCCTGCACGGCTTCGACCAGGGGGATCAAGGCATCGGGACCTGACGCATCAGGCCCTCCCCGCCAACGCATTGTCCCTTCAAGGGTGCCCGACACCAGCCCGCGCCCCAGCAGGCTGCGAAGGTAGGTTTCCACGAGCAGGTACATCCCGAAATCGGCAGGGTAGCGGCCCCAGAGCTGGTCCATGGCAGCCGACAAGTCGCGGACGGTGAACTCGGCGGTTGCCTGCGCTCGCGCCTGAACCTCGTGATCGATGCGCACGGTGAAGTCCAGGCTCTTTGCCAGCAGGTCGGCGGCCTCGCGACGCTCCACGGGAGGCAGATGGGAGGACACCAGGATATTGAAGGGGATCCGCGCGACCTGCGCCAGCGTGCGGAGGTAGTCCTCGACATCCCCATAGAAAGGCACGGTCAGCAGCCGGCCATCTGCACCGTATTGTCCGTCGCCGCCCACGCTTTCGCCGTGCACCAGCACTCCATGGGTGCGCTCGAACACGCTGAGGTTTCCGGGGGAGTGGCCGGGGCAGGCGAGGATCTCGATCTCCAGGGAACCCAGCGGAAAACGCTCGCCGCCCTCCAGCACATGATCGATCCGGACTCCGCGGCCACAGGTCTCGATCATGTCCTCGATCACCTTGCTCTCCACAACGCCCAGGGCCACATACCGCCCCCAGGCGTTGCGCGAAGACTGGGAGGCGGGGGTCTCGATCCACTCCCGTTCGAGGCGGTGAGCTGCAAAGCGCGCCTGCCCCCCCGATGCGAGCCAGAGCTCGTAGTTGCCGCCGATATGGTCTGCGTGGGCGTGAGTGTTGATGACCAACGCGATGTCACGCGGCGACCGGGAAAGGCGATCCAGTTGCGGCAAAAACGCGGCGGGCATCCCCGCAAGACCGCTGTCCACCAGGGCGGTGGTGGCGCCGACGAACAGGACGAGGTTCAGCGGCCGATCCCCAAAGCTCGTTTCGAGCATTTCAATGCCTGGCGCCAGGTTCATGCAGCACCCCCTCTTCTTTGATTGATGTGTTCTTTGACTGCCAGCGCTTCCTCCACATCGGCCACCGTAACCTGGATGGCGAGACCGACCGGCGAGAACCCGGCCAGCACCCGGTCGAGCCACGCCCAAATCCCGGCATCGAACTGCCGCCAGATGACCAACGGTTTCCGTCGCTGGATCTTGCGCCAGCCGGCAAAGGTGCCCTCGACATCGCAGCGCGCGCTATCGTAGTTCAATTGGAGCACATCAAACTCGGGTATCTGCACCAGGTCATCCACCGACCAGAGCGCCGATCCATGCAAGTGAAAGGCGGTGTGGGGAAACGCACGCGCGATGCGCAGGGTCTCGGGCAGGATGAACTCGCGCAGCAGTCGGGGCGATAGCAGCGCCATGGCGCTTTCCTGCAACCAGATGACCTTGTCCGGCGCCCACGTGCGGAGCCCGTGCCCGCCCGCCAGGTAACCGGTGTCTGAAAGGGGCACCCGGGCGAGTTGCGCCTTGCCGATCCTGATCCAGGTATCGGTGCACAACGTCAGTGCGGCACGGACCGTATCCGGGCAATCATAGAAATCGAACGGGAAGTGAGCGCCCCCGCGCAACGCCGAGACGATGTCCGACGGGCCACGCATGAGCGTGGGCGCCACAGGGTAGCGGCCGGCCGCATGCGTCACGAGCGCCGCCATCAGCTCCAGCAGTTTGCGGGCCCAGGGGTTGTCGAGGGTCGGCCGCTCCCACCGCCAGGAGTCCCAGGTCTCCATTGCAGGCTCAGCCCAGATGCTGCTATCCGAGGCATAGATCGGGCAACCCATGATCGCTTCCATCCACGGCACGGAAATGAACGGCGCTGCCACGAACGGGAAGTCATCATCCACCTGGCGATGCAGCTCGTAGAGGCGGTCGCAGTCCGCCAGGAAGAGATCGTTCCGGATATCTTCGGGCGAAAGCTGCCCGCGGCGCAGGCTGGCCGTCACGCGCGGGTACATCTGAGGCATGTAGAAGCCAAAGCAACAGCCCAGCAACGGCCGCTCGACGAGCGCACGGTTCACAAACGCCTGATGGCGCTGCAGCCGCTCCGGATCGAGCCGGAAGGGTATCCCGCCGGCCACTGCTGCCGGTGTCGTCATCGCTGAGTGCACAGTGCGAAGCCTCCCTGCGGGACTGACTGGTTCCATGCTGCACTATCCCAACTCACACTGCAGACCTGTCAGGTTTTCGAGGCGAAGTTGACGCATGCCGCACGTCTTACTGAAAACCTGTCGGGCCTTTGCCCGGAATACTAAGCACAATACCTTTCAAATAAGGATTGCGCTGCGCGTGGTATGTCATTCTGAGCGGGTTAACGAGTCGTCTTGCCCTACGGCGAGCCTTCAGCGAAGAATCTGTCTCCTGTGCAACGAGATTCTTCGCTGAAGGCTCGCCGCGACGGTAGTCTGTGGGCTAACCCGCTCAGAATGACAATCGTGACTCGATGAACCCTGCTTATTTGAAAGGTATTGACACTAAGCAGACACTCAAGCGAACCCGCACAGATTCCCCGTCTGCACGAAGGTGGTGTCGGGCAGGAGCGTCAGGCCGTTATACCGCCAGTACAGGTAATGCAGCGCCACGAATTCCTCGGTATACGTATCTTGAACCACAGTTGCCGCGACAGTTCCATCGGCCAGTCCGCTCAGCAGTTCCGGAGTACGATCGGTGCCGATGACCCGCACGCGACCGGCAAAGCCGCGTTCTCGCAGCGCCATGGCAACGCGACCGGCGCTGGCGTCTGACACGTAAAGCAGACACACTTCCGGGTACCGCAGCAAAAAACTGATCGCCGCCCGCGCCGTGTCGGTGATCGTGTCGTCGCCGATCGCCACGCCGACAAGCCGGATGCGCGGGTAGTTGCGAGCCAACCGCTGTTCGAACGCCTTCAGCCGGGCCCGGCCGGAGATGCCCCTGAGCCACCCGACGCCACCGACGTTCCCCGCGCCGTTGAGGACTTGGGCGGTCAGGTCAGCGGCTGCTATACCGATGTCGCTGTTGCGTGGCCCAACGAACGCGTCGCGCAGCGTAGGATCGGGCACGTCCTCGTTGCCGATGACGACGGCGATCCCACGCTGCCGTGCCTGCCGCAACGCGGGCGCAATGGCCTCATGGTCAAGGGCATACAGGAGGATGCCCGCCGTAGTAGGCTGAGCAGCAACATGCTCGAGGATCGCAACCTGCTCTCCCACATCGCTGCCTCTCGGTCCGATCAGGGCGGCTTTGATGCCTAGAGCGCGGGCCGCCGCGTCCCACCCCTGTTGGCCCTCCTCATAAAAGCGGTCGGCCAGCAGCCCCGCAACCCAGAAGTACTCTTGCTCCTCCTTGGGCAGCCTCAACGACGCTGCCGAGAGCGGCCTGATCGGGAAGGCGCCCATCATCGTCCGGGGGAAAATGGCCAGGCCGTTTTGTGAGGCGACTTGCTCGTTCGGCGCGCGGCGTTCCCACAACAGTGTAGCAAGCGCCGCGATCGCCCGCCGCTGCTCGCGGTGATACTGCGCCTGGCTGAGTCCGAGATCAACCATCACCTTGCGGAAAGGCCGGGCTGCTACGTAGCGCAAGCGAAGCACCTGATAGATGCGCCGCTGCTGCTCGGCCCCCATGCCGCTCTCGTCCACCCTGAGCTGCTCGATCGCTTCCAGGACCTGCCGCCGCAGGATGGTGGCGCCTCGGATGCTGTGTGCCAACCCGGCCGGCACCAGCAACGACATCACGGGGGATTTCCGCAGGTAGACCGAGTCGTGCAGGTTCTCGAGAACATCTTTGAGTTGGCCCAGGAACGCTGGCGGCGGCGAGTCAGCAGCGGCCGGCAAAGGGACGCCGTCTGACACAGCGGGCAGCGAACTCCTTTCGACCATGGCCTTACTCCACACAGGCTCTGTCTCCGCGCCAGGCCTGACATCATGACGCCACATGGCGAGTCGAGCCTGCGTCCCCATACTAACGCCGTTCGATATCCATGTCAACCTAGTAGGCGGTCAACCCTCATTCGATGGATCATCGTAGGGGCGTACCCTCCGTGGTCGCCCGCCGGGGCAGGCACGCAGGCGCTGCCCCTACCCATCAATTCATCGTTGACCGCCTACTAGATCTGACGCTGCGATCAGTTCAGAAGCTGGTCAGTGCCGCCAAGCGCTGGCGATAGTAGACATAGGCATGCCACGAGATGTCGGGCGGTACGCTGTGATCCATGGCCGGGATGAAGCCGCCGCGCCGCGCGACCTGGGGAACCTTGCGCTCCAGCTCGGCGTCGATGGCCGCCGGCCCAAGCGCAATCTGCCGCTTGTCGATGCCGCCCATCAGGCCCAGCCTGGGGAACGCCTCGCGCAGGGCCAGGGGGTCCATGTTCGAGGCCTGTTCGAGCGGCACGAAGCATGTCATGCCGACGGCAATGAACTCGGGGAGCAGCTTCCAGTTGTTGCCGTCGCTGTCCACCACCACATGACGCACGCCGTGATCGCGCAGCATGCCCGTCAGTCTGAGATAGCAGGGCCCCAGAAACTCGCGAAAGGTCGCCGGTGAGATGAACGGGCCCGTCTTGAAGGCGATGTCCTCGGTCAGGAAGGCCAGGTCCACGTCGATTTGCTGCAGCACCTGGTCGAACAGGTAGATGTACAGATCTGCCAGGTGGTTGAGGATGTCGTGAACCAGGTCGGGCTCATCGCGGAAGGCGTAGAGCAATCGCTCTGGCCCCAGCAGGTAGCGCGCCGTGTGGTAGAAGCCACACATGGCGCTGTGTCCGCCAATGGCCAGCGGGCGATCGCGCTGCCGCAACTGCTCCCGAATCTCGGGCCAATTGGCCGGCAGGCGCCCGTCCAGCTTGAGCGCCAGCCGCTCGGCCTTGACGCGCTCCCAGTCGGCCCGGTTCTCCACCAGCGTACGCACGTAATTCGAGATGCTCGACAGGTCCTTCTTGTCGCGCCGGATGTGGCCGCGCGGATCCTGGGCCACGATCACGTCGTCGTACTCCTCGATCACCCGGTACTCGTACAGCGGATGGATGAACGAATTGAGTGGCACGCGCAAGATCATCGGGTCCAGGCAGATGCTGGCCTCCCCACCGGGGCGGAAAGGCACCCGGGAGTACAGCACCTGGCTGCGGTGATAGGTGAAACCGACATGCTCATCGGCCACACCCGGTCCCGTGGCGGCCCTATCGAGCGGCGCACCCTCTGCCTGCCAACGCGCCAGCGTCTCGTTCCAATAGTCGAGGTCCCACTGCGGCAGGCGGTCGACAGGCTCGAAGGCCATCGTCGCCAGGAAACGTTCGCGCAGGTTCACAAGCCTACCTTCCGGGGACGTAACCCTGCCCCCATTTCTCCGGCTCCGGTCTCCGGAAATCGGGAGTGCACGGCAGTACAGTGGACTGGCCGCCATCACACAGGATGGTCTGGCCGACGATGTAGCGGGACTCATCCGACGCCAGGAAGATCGCCAGACGGCCGATGTCTCGCGCTTCGCCGATGTACCCGCAGGGCAGTCCCAGGCCGGCCCGCACCTCGTCGAACTCCGACCCCAGTACCTTCCGTTGGTTTTCGACCAGCACCCATCCTGAAGCGATGCAGTTCACCCGCACGTTCTTCTGGATCAGTTCCAGCGACAACGTCCGGGTGAAGCCCACGATGGCCGCCTTGGTCGCGGCGTAGACCGCGTGTTCGACCATCGCGCCGTAGGCGTGCACCGAGCTGACATTCACCACCGCGCCGTGGCCGGCGCCGACCATGATCTCGGCCGCGCCCTGGGCGGCGAAGAACATGGCACGGATGTTCACATTGAAGACGGTGTCGTATTGCTCGACCGTCGTCTCCAGGAACGGCTGATTCATCGTGATGCCGGCGTTGTTGACCAGGACATCCAGCCCCCCCAGGAAATCGGCCGCCTGGCCGGGCAGGGTGCGGGCCTGCCGGGCATCGCGAAAATCCGCCTTCAGGGCACAGGCCTTGCCGCCGCACCGAAGGATCTGGGCCACGGCCGAATCCGCCCCTTCGCGGCTGTGCGAGTAGTGCAGAACCACAGCCGCTCCCTCCGCGGCGAACTCCAGGGCCACGCCCCGGCCAATGCCCGTTCCCGCGCCCGTGACCAGTACCTTTTTGCCTGCCATGCGCTGCTCTGTCACACGTGCCTCCTGGCTTGGTTCAGTCCCCGACCCTGCGAAACAGCAGCAGCTCGGATGTCAGCGGCGCGGCGAGCCGCACCCGGATGCCATCCTCGCTGAGCGCCTGGCCGGACCGGACGAAGCGGGCGCTGCTGCTGTCCACCTCCACCTCATAGTCGGCTGCGGCATCCAGCCCTTGCGGACGGAAGACATACGCGTCGCCCTCCGCGGCCTCCAGGCGGAAGATGCCCGCGTAGGCGTTCGCCCTGTCCTGCCCCACATATTCCAGCACGCACCACGCGCCCGGCTGGTCAACCGGCAGGTCCGGTGTGTGATGGTAGACCCGGCAGCCCTTGATCACCGGCGACGTGAACGTGTGGAACAGCGCGATGTAGCGCGCCGTCTGCTGCCAAAGCCCCTTCATGCCGAATTCGGCGACCGCATGCGTCCCCAGGAAGGCGCTGCCGCACAACAGCGTCGCCCGCATCTGCGTCTGCCAGTCGGTCCAGCGGGTGCTGGCTTCGACGTGGTTGGTGAAATAGCACAGCGCCTCCGGCGGGAGCGCCATGGTCAGGCCGTTGATCATCTTGATGGCGCGCGGCATCACCGAGTAGTCGGAGACGACCGTGGCGCGCGCGCCGCACTGCAGGATGCCCAGGTCGCTGCGCGCCCCGCCGCTGGCGCAGTTGAGCCACGTCACATGTGGGTGCTTCTCCGCCAGGCGCTTGAGCATCGCGTAGAGGTTCTCGTAGTACCTCCAGGTGGTGTTCTCCACGTAGTCGCCCACCCTGCGCTGCCCGCCGACACCCGGTCGCGAGTTGTAATCCCACATGATCTCGTCTGCGCCGTAATCCTCGATCACATGGGCCACCTGCTGCTCGACCCACTCGGCCACCTCCGGCCGGCTCAGATCGAGCAAGGGGGAGTAGCGCTGATTGCGGCTCCGGCTGCCCAGGTTGCTGATGCGCTCGCCGTCGCGCATGATGAACCAGTCGGGGTGCGCCTCGGCTACGGCGGTGCCGGGGTCCGCCACCTCAGGCTCCATCCACATCTGGAAGCGGGCGCCCTCGGCCCGTATGCGGTCCCCGAACTCCCTGAGGCCGGTGCTGAAGTGCGGCGGCGCGTACCAGTCGCCGCGACCGCGGGCAAAGTGCTCGACAAACTCCTGGTCGCGCGGGTTGCCGTGCCACTCGCACAACTGATAGAGGCGCGTGCCGATGCGTGCGTGCGCAGCCACCTCCCGGTGGATATACTCATCAACCGTCGCCCCGCCCAACTGCCGCTGTTGTTTGACGTTCTTGGGGCTGATCCAGTGGCCCACCTCCGCATGTTCGCCCAGGCGCGGCGCCACCGACTGGCGGATGTGCGCATGCATCGCCTGCACGGCCTCGTCCACCGGGCCATCCACGTGGCCCAGATGAAGCGCCGGTGTCACGATGGTCTCCCCTGGGGCGATCAGGCGCTGCGGCGCCGGCGCCTTGGGGCCGGCGCGGAAGAACAGCCGGGCAGTACGATAGGCCAGCGCATGTCCACCCCTGCCATCGTTGTAGTCGTTGTAGAAGCTGATCTCCCAGTTTCCGGACCAGGCCAGGTGCCCGATGAAGACTTCGCTCTTCAGCGCACTCCTGACGATGAAGAACGGCAGGCCCCAACCGGAGGAACCGTGCGGGGTCGCCATCGTGAACGTTCCCGGCGTCAGCGCCTGCCAACTGAAGCTCCCCTCGTGGCCCCAGGTCGTATGTGTCAGCCGGCCCAATGAGAAGAAGGCGCCGTCGCGGGACGACACGAGCTCGTGGATATCCTGCGTATGAGGCACGCCCGGCGTCACCTCCATCAGCAGCCCCGACCACACAGCCACATTCGTCAGGGCCGCAGGTTGATCTCCCGTGTTGGTGATCTCCAGCCAACGGGTCATGACAGGTGTACGGTCAACGACCGTATGCACGGCGACCGTGATCGGGCGCACCGCATGCTCCAGCCGGATGACGGCATGGACGCCCGGCCCCTCGATCCGTTCCTTGCTCGCCGACGCCCATCTCCAGTAGGAATCGAGCGACTGGCCATCGATGATCAGATCGAAGGCCTCCAGCGGGCGCTCGCCCAGGAACTGCGCCATGAAGGCATCCAGGCTGTCGTCGAAGATGTGCGGGCCGTGGGCCGAACGGTAGCGGCCGAGCAGCCGGCCTCGGGCGAAGACCTCGTCGTAGATGGTCAGGCCGCTGACGTAGCGTGCCCCGTGGTCGACGGCCAATTCTTCCGTCGCAGACCCTTTCCAGTATCGGTTGATGGGGCTGTGCCGGAAGTAGACGTCCTGATCCTGCTCCAGTTCCAGCGGCGCGAACGTCCTGTCCAGCACATCCCGTTCATTGTTCTCTGCGTTGGCTTCTTGAGACATACCTTTGTTCCCACCTTACCTCGTCGTGTATCCTGCGTCCACCACCATGACTGAGCCGGTCATGTAGGACGATTCGTCGCTGGCCAGGAAGAGGGCCGCGTGGGCAACCTCGATCGGCTCGGCAAAGCGTTCGAGCAGGTTCGCCTTGTAGTAGGGCGCCAGGTGCTCCTTGGGGATCTTCGCGGCCATGGTGGTGTTCATGGATCCCGGACAGAGCGCGTTGACCCGGATGTTCTCCCTGGCATGATCGCACGCCATGCAACGGACGAGTCCGATCAGCCCGTGTTTGGAGGCGTTGTAGGAGGCCTGGTTGGCCTGGCCGATCAGCCCCGAGATCGAGGAGATACAGATGATGTTCCCGCCGCCCTGGCGGCGCATCTGCTCGATCGCGTACTTGGAACACAGGAAGGGGCCTTTGAGGTTGACCCCGAGGACGAAATCCCATTGCGCTTCGGTGGTGTCGGGTACGTTCCGTTCCACCTGCACACCGGCATTGTTCACCAGGATGTCGACCCGACCGAATGCGGCGACCGCGGCCTGGATCATGCCCTCGGCGTCGGCCGCCCTGGACACATCCGCCTCCACAAAGATGGCCTGACCGCCGCGCTCCATGATCATCCCAACGGTCGCTTCTCCGGCTCCCCGGTCAATATCGGCGACAACGACTCTGGCCCCTTCCGAGCTGAACAGCAGGGCCGTGGACTGTCCCAGGCCCATACCCGCGCCGGTAATCACCGCGACCTTTCCATTCAGGTGCATCATAGCGTAAGCTCACTCCCCGGCTTCTGCTCCCCGGAAACAGAGAGCAGAAGCCAGCATGGCGTCAGACCTGCACGAGCTCCAGCAGGAAACCATCCGGATCGCGCAGGAAGATGACGCGCCACCCGCCTTCCTCGTCGGGGAAGATCACGGGATCGGAGACGAACTCGACCCCCGCCGCATGCAGCCTCTCATAGGTTGCTACCAGATCCTTGACCCCGAAGGCAAAGTGCGCACCGGGGATGTCATTGATGGCCGGTCGCTTCACCTCGCCCGCGGGCCTCACCCACTGGATGAGGTCAATGGTGAAGCCCGGTCCTTCGGTTGGTCCAGGCCCGCCGGGAGCGCGCAGGCGGTACTCCGTCATGTACACGCCCTTGGTGGCCGTCATCTTGTCGATCGCGCCGCCGTCGTGGTAAACGTACGCGATGACGTTGAGTCCAAGCAGGTCCGCGTAGAAGTGCTTGGATCGTTCCAGATCGCTGCACATTACCGCGATGTGCTCGAGAGCCAATACCTCGCCCATGGTTCATACCTCCATATCGTGTGGATGGATTTTAGTACCGGCAGTCGCGCTACCGCGGCCACCGGGGAACACCCCCACAGTGCCCAAACACAGGGGCATTCTATGCGAAGCCCGCCTGATGCGCCCTCAAGAAGGCAGTGTCGCCAGAAGCTGCCGGGTCGCCTCAGCGATGTGTTGTGCCGAGAAGCCGTACTTCTCGGTCAGGTCGTCATCCGAGCCCGACTCCCCGAAGATGTCGGGCATGCCCAGCCGGCGCAGGCGCACCGGGCAGTTCTCGCTCAGCACCTCGGCGACGGCGCTGCCAAGCCCGCCGATGATGCGGTGGTTCTCGACGGTGACGACGGCTTTCGTCCGCGCTGCCGCCGCAACGATGGCCTGCACGTCGATCGGTTTGATGGTGTGAACGTGCAAGACAGTCGCTTCGATCCCCGCGCTGCCGAGCATCCGGGCGGCGTCAAGGGCACGGCCGGTCATGATACCCGTACCGATGAGGGTCACATCGGCGCCGGTCCTCAACACTTCGGCCCGCCCCAGCGAGGGACGATAGCTATCATCGAAGAGGTCGGGGCCCGTCACACTGGCCACCCGGAAGTAGACCGGCCCCTTCATCTCGACAACCTCCCTCAAGAGACGCCGCACATCCCGTTCGTCGCCTGGTTCCACGATCGTCATGTTCGGCAGCGCCCGCATGATGGCGACATCCTCGAAGGCCTGATGCGTGGCGCCCGTCTTCGAGGCATAGAGGCCCGTCAGCGTGCCGAAGATCTTCACGTTGAGTTGGGGGTAGGCGATCGAGATGGCGATCTGATCCACCACGCGGCGAGTGGCAAACACCGCCAGCGTCGTGGCGAAGACGATCTTGCCGGTGGTGGCCAGGCCGGCCGCCACGCTCATCATGTTCTGCTCGGCGATCCCCACCTGGAAGTAGCGATCAGGGTAGGTGGCCGCGAACCATTCCACCCGCGATGACCAGGCGATATCGGCCGTAACGACAACCAGCTCCGGATGCTGGCCCCCCAGGCTGACGAGCTCTTCGCCGAAGGCATCGCGCAGCGGCTTCATTGGGATCCCTCCCGGTGGAGCTCCTCGAGGGCGCTGGCTGCTTCCTCGGGTTTGATGGCTGCGCCGTGCCAACGTTTGTCGCCCTCCATGAAGGAGACCCCCTTGCCCTTCACCGTATGCGCGATGACGACCCGCGGCCGGCCGGAAACGGCCAGGGCTTGATTGATGGCGTTCGCCACCGCCACGACGTCATGACCGTCCGTTTCGATCACATGCCAGCCGAACACGCGCCACCGTTCGGCCAGCGGCTCGATCGGCATGATGTCCTCGGTGATGCCATCCATCTGGAGTCGGTTCCGGTCGACGATGGCCACCAGGTTGTCCAGACGGTAGGCGGATGCGGCCATGGCTGCCTCCCAGACCTGCCCGGATTGGAGCTCGCCGTCCCCCAGGACGACGAATACCCGATAGCCGGCGTGGTCCACCCGGGCGCCCAGGGCCATCCCCACGCCCACCGACAGCCCCTGGCCCAGGCACCCGCTGGAGATCTCGATCCCCGGCGTCTTGCGCATGTCGGGATGTCCCTGGAGCCGGCTGTTGATATGGTCGAAGGTGGCGAGTTCCGCTTCCGGGAAGAAGCCGCGTTGCGCCAGCGCCGAGTAGAGGGCCAGACAGGCGTGCCCCTTGGAGAGCACCAGGCGATCGCGCTCGGGCCAGTGCGGCTGTGCCGGGTCCACCTTCATCACATGGAAATAGAGCACGGCCATGATCTCGGCGCACGAGAGCGCGCCGCCCTGGTGTCCTCCCTGGGCTGAGAGTGACATCTCGATGATGTGTTGCCGGATGCGGTTGGCCCGCCATTGGAGTTGGGTCACTAACTCAGGATCCATGTCAAGCTCCATCTCATCCCTTTTCCTCTCGGGTGCCTCCCGGCCGCTGCCACCGTCCGACTACGCCTCTGTTCCTGATCCACATGCGAAGTTGTGTCTCCTAGGCCAACAACAGGTGGGGATTCTCGATCAGCTCGACGATCCGTTCCATGAACAGGGCGCCCTGTGCGCCGTCCGCCAGGCGGTGGTCCAACGAAAGGGTCAGGTGCATGGTAGGGCAGACCGATAGCGCGCCGTCCACCACGTAGGGCCGATCCGCGATGCGACCGACGGCCAAGATGGCACTCTGAGGCGTGTTGATGATCGCCTGAAAGCTATCGATCCGGTGCATGCCCAGGTTGCTCAGGGTAAACGTACCGCCTTCGAGCTCGTGCAACACCAGCTTGCCAGCGCGCGCCCTGGCGGCCAGATCGGCCCGCCGGCGCGCAATCTCGCTCAGGGAAAGACGGTCGGCCTGGTGGATCACGGGCACGATCAAGCCGCTTTCGAGGCTGACAGCCACGCCGACGTTGACATCGGCCTGGCGCAACACGCCGCCGTCGCCGCCCTCGACCCAGGTAGCGTTGAAGGCGGGGAACTCGGCCAACGCCTGGCCGGCCACGCGAATCAGCAGATCGGTGATGGTCAGGCGGACGCCCGTCTTCTTCTCCACCTGCGGCAGGAGCTGCTCGCGCAGACGCACCAGGGCGCCGGCCTGCACTTCGACGGACAGGTAGAAATGAGGGACCGTGGCGAAGCTGTGAGCCATCCGTTCAGCCACCACCTTCCGGATGCCGGTCAGCGGCTCGCCAGGCGGTCCGGGCGTCCCCCTGCGGGGAGGCGGTGGCATAGTCTCGCCCCGGCCTTCCGCTGCGACAGGCACGGACTGCACCTGCGCGGTCAGCGCCGCTGTGCGCTTCACATCCTCCTCGAGAATACGGCCGCCCGGGCCGGTTCCCTGTACTTGCGCCAGGTCTACGCCGAGCTCGTCCGCCACGCGCCGGGCGATCGGCGAAGCCTGCACTGAGCGCGGGCGCACGTCCGCCGGTTGCGCTTTGGGGAGGCTGGCATGCCAACGCACGTCTGCCTCCACGATCCGGCCGCCGGGGCCGCTGCCGGCGACCTGGGCCAGGTCGACACCCTGCTCCTTTGCCAGGCGACGCGCGCGCGGGGAGGCCAGCGCCTTGCGCGGTGCCCCCGGCCGGGTTGCTGGCAATGCCGACGCGGGAACTGCGGCCGGCACGGCGGAGATCCCCGACGCTGCCGTTACAGGTGCCGCTTCACCGGCCGCCAGGACGTAGCCCAGCACCCCGCCGATCGGCGCCCGTGTGCCTTCGGCGACCAGGTCCGGGGCGATCACGCCGGCGGCCGGCGCCTCGATCTCGGCGGTCACTTTGTCGGTTTCGATCTCCAGCACCGGCTCGCCCTTGCTGACAACCTGCCCGGCGGAAACCAGCCAGCGGAGCACGACCCCTTCCGTCATCGTCAGACCGAGCTGAGGCATGTAGATCTCGGATGCCACGGTCAGCCCCCTCCGGGTGCATGCTGCGCCCCGCCCGACCGGGCGCGTTCACTCGGTCCGAAGAGCGCTTTGACCACCCGGACCACCTGAGCCTCGTCGGGAATGGCGGCCAGCTCCAGGGGTCGGGCGATCGGCACAGGCACATCGGCGGCGCCGATCCGCTTGACCGGCGCATCCAGGTAGTCGAACGCCTCGTCCGCGATGAGCGATGCGATCTCGGCTGTCACGCCGTAGCTCAGATACCCCTCATCGATCACCACGGCGCGGCCGGTCTTCCTGACGGACTTGAGGATCGTCTCCTTGTCCAGCGGCTTGAGCGTACGCGGGTCAACCACCTCGGCGCGGATGCCATCGGCGGCCAGCAGATCGGCGGCAGCGAGCGCAACCTGGACCATGCTCGAGGTCGCCACCAGGGTCACGTCCTCGCCGATCCGCTTGACATCGGCCACGCCTAGGGGAATCAGGTGCTCGCCCGTGGGCACCGGGCCAGTGAGCTTGTAGCTCATCTTGTCTTCGAAGAAGATGACCGGGTTGTCGTCTCGGATGGCCGACTTGAGCAGGCCCTTGGCGTCGGCCGGCGTGGAGGGCATCACCACTTTCAGGCCGGGGATGTGGGCGACCCACGCCTGCAGGCTCTGCGAGTGCTGTGCGGCTGCGCCGCGGCCGGATCCCATGGTCGTGCGGATCACCAGCGGCACTTTGGCCTGCCCGCCGGTCATGTAGCGCAGCTTGGCGGCCTGGTTCACGATCTGGTCCATGGCCAGGCCCAAGAAGTCGCTGAACATGATCTCGACCACCGGCCGCATGCCGGTCAGCGCCGCGCCGACGCCGATGCCCGCGAAGCCGGCTTCCGAGATCGGCGTATCCATCACCCGCTCTTCGCCGAACTCCTCCTGCAGGCCCTTCGTCACGTTGTAGACGCCGCCGGGGCGCCCCACGTCTTCTCCGATCAGGAAGACGGTCGGATCGCGACTCAACTCCTCGGCTAACGCCTCGCCCAGGGCTTCAGCCATGGTCATCTCACGGGATTCAGGCATAGACATGCTCCCACAGTTCAGCAGCATCGGGATAGGGGGACTGGCTCAGGAACTCGAGCGCCTCCTGCATCTGTCGCTCCACCTCGCCCTCCATCGTCTCGATTTCGATGGCGGACAGCGCCTGGCCTGCGGTCAGCCAGCTCCGGAAGCGGCCGATCGGCTCCTCGCGTTTCTGCTCGTCAAGCTCTTCCTTCGTCCGGTAGCGGCGGCTGAAACCGACATCCCCTTCATGATGGCCCGAGAGGCGGTGCGTGCGCGCTTCGATGAAACTGGGACCGTCGCCCGCGCGCGCCCGTGCGACCGCGCTGCTCGCGGCATCGTAGACTGCCAGGACATCGTTGCCATCTACCTCGGCTGTCGGCAGGCCGAAGGCTGCCGCCCGCGCGCCGATAGGCGTGCTCGTCACGGCAACATCCTCATAGCGGCTGTACTCGCCCAGCCCGTTGTTTTCGCAGACGTAAACGACCGGCAGTTTCCACAGGGCGGCCATGTTCAGCACTTCCATGAACACGCCCTGGTTGGTGGCGCCGTCGCCGAAGAAACAGACGACGACCTGCCCCGACCGGCGTTTCTTGGCCGAGAGCGCGGCGCCGGTGGCGATGCCGAACCCGCCGCCGACAATGCCGTTGGCGCCCAAGACCCCAAGCCCCAGGTCGGCCGCATGCATCGAGCCGCCCTTGCCCCGGCAATAGCCGGTGGCCTTGCCGCATAGCTCGGCCAGCAGCAACTTCGGGTCGCCGCCCTTGGCCAGCACGTGGCCGTGGCCGCGATGCGTGCTGGTGATGTAGTCATCGGCGCGCAGCGCGCTGCAAACGCCGGTCGCCACCGCCTCTTCGCCCAGGTAGAGGTGAACGATCCCCAGCAGGGTGCCGCGGCGGTAGAGCTCGCCTGCCGTCTCCTCGAAACGCCGGATCAGATACATGCGGTGGTACAACAGCTTCAGCAGGTCTCTGTCTCGATCCATCAGTCCTCCGTCAGTGGGGGAGACCTGTCAGGTTTTCGCGGTGAGTATGCCGCGGCGGCGTCTGGTGGCCGAAACCTGACAGGTCTAGGCCCGTGTCTCGCTCAATGTCGCGGCGGCCCAATCCAGCCCCAGCCGTGCGATCGTTGCCGGCTCAGGGATGCCTCCCTGGTCCCAACCACGCAGGGCGTAGTACTCGTTCAGGGCGTTCTCCAGGGTCGGGCCGTCGAAGGTCTGGCCTTGCGACTTGCCGGTCGGCAGCGGCTCGGCCAGGCGCGCCGGCAGGCGGTCGTCAGCCCGGCTGACGCCCTCGCGGATGTTGAAGAGCCGGCATAAGTTGAAGATCCGCTCTCCGGTGGTCAGCAGCTCGTCCAGCGTGACATCCCACCCGGTCGTCAGGCGCACCAGCTCGGTAACGCGCGTGGGAGTCAGTGCCCGCCAGGACAGCATAGGCAACTTGCACAGGCCAAGGCTATCGGCAAGGGTGCCGACGAAGTCCTGCGTGATCTTCACCAGCCGCGGCTTGCCCTCCACGCTCAGGCGGTCCATGGCATCCGTCAGACCCAGCTCGGGATAGGGGCCGCCCAACTGGAAGCCCTCGTCATGGACGGCCTGCATGTGATCGGCGCCGCGCGGCGCGGTGGCAAAGGAGATGCCCTGGCCTTTCTTGCCGCGCGGGTCGTGCATGGGCAGCTCCAGGCCCTTGACTTCCAACGCCCAGGCTTCACTGCCCTGGCCCACCCGGCGTGCGGCCGCGCGGACCCCGTCGGCCAGCAGATCGCCCAGGCCGCGGCGCATGGCGATGTCCTCGATCAGGCCCAGGATGGCCGGCCCGTCGCCGAAGGCGATGGGCTGGCCCAGGCCTGGCCTGAGCGCAGTCGAAGGATCAATGCCGCGCCCGGTGCATTCCATGGCCCACGCGATGCAGACTCCCGTCGAGATCGTGTCCATGCCATAGCGGTTGCACAGCTCGTTGGCCTTGGCGATGACCGCCGGTTCGAAGTTGTCGAGCAGGGAACCCAAGGCCGCTACGGTCTCGAACTCCGGCCCGCCGTAGTCGCTCGAAACGACCGGTGGGCCCTCGGTTTCCACCACCGGCCGGCAGACGATCGAGCACTTCCGGCAGGTCTCGCGGTCCTTCAGGATGGCGTCGGTCATCGCCTGGCTATCGAGTCGCTGCGAGTCCGGGAAATCGCCGCCGCGAAAGTTATGTAGGGGCAGCAAGCCGATATTCATCAGACCGCGGAGCGCAAGCCAGGTGCCGTAGCCCGACAGCGCAGCCGTCGGCGCGGCGTCGCGGAACTCGCGCAGGATCGCGCCGGAAAGCTCCTGAAGCCCTTTCGGCTCGGCGATGAGCGGCTGGCCCTTGCCGCTGATGGCCACACCTTTGACCCGCTTGGAGGCCATCACCGCACCCATGCCCGCTCGGCCAGCGGCGAAGCGTTGATCGGCCATGATGGCGGCATAGCGGACACCGTTCTCCGCAGCCGGCCCGACCACCGCCACCGAAGCGCCCTTCTCCGTGCCCTCCAGGATGGCGGCGCGAGCAGGACCCGTCTCCAGCCCCCACAATGAGTCCGCCGGACGAAGCTCGGCCTGGCCATCGTGGATCCAGAGATAGACCGGCGATGCCGCACGCCCCTCGATGACGACGGCGTCCACACTCGCGGCTTTGAGCTTGCCGCCGATGAAGCCCCCGACGGTCGAGTCCCCCCAGATTCCGGTGAGGGGGGACTTGGCGGCTACCAACAACCGGTTGCCGGTCGGGACCGGCGTGCCGGTGAGCAGTCCGGCAGCCAGGATCAGCTTGTTCTCAGGTCCAAGGGCATCGATCCCCGCTGGCAGCTCTCGACACAGAAGGTAAGCCGCCAGGCCGCGCCCGCCCAGGTACTGGCGAACCGTGGCCTGGCTCAGTGCTTCTGCGGTGACGCGTTGCGTTGTCAGGTTGACTCGCAGCAGGATGCCATTGCAGCCGTACATAGAAGCCTCCGGGCAGGCGTTGCGGACCTTGCGTCAGTACGGCAACATGCCGCCGCAGACGTTGATGGACTGTGCTGTAATGTAACTCGCATCCTCTGACGCGAGGTAGGCGACCACGTTGGCGACATCTTCGGGCTTCTGAATACGGCCCAACGGCACACTGTCTACAGCCGCGGCCTTCACCGACCCGACCGGCTTTCCGTAGATGCGTGCCGTCTCCCTGTCTATCTCGTCCCACATCTGCGTGTCAACAATGCCGGCGCAGACGCAGTTGCAGAGGATCTGGTGCGATGAGAGCTCAAGGCCAAATTGCTTGCTCAGCCCGATCGCGGCGTGCTTGGAGGCTGCATACATGCCGAGGGGGATGTACTTGCCCGGGGCGATCTTGCCGGCGCCCGACGCATTGGTGATGATCCGCCCGCCCTGGCCCTGTTTGATCATCTGCCGCGCCGCGGCCTGTGAGCAAAACAGGATGCCCTTGGCGTTAACGTCCATGACGCGATCAAAGGTCGCCTCGTCAATGTCCAACAGGGGCGCGATCGCCCCGATGCCCGCGTTGTTGACCAGGATGTCGAGGCGGCCGAAGTACGCTACGGTCTTCTCGACCATGGCGTCCACGTCCGGCTTCTCCGCGACATCGACTCTAAGGGCCAATGCCCTTCCACCGCTGGTGCGAATCTCCTCAGCCACGGCTTGAGCGTTGGGTTCGATGATATCGGCGACGACAACGGCTGCGCCTTCGTGAGACAGACGCAGGGCAATCGCGCGCCCGATGCCCCGTCCGGCTCCGGTAACGATTGCCACTTTGCCATCCAGGTGATAGGTATTCATGTTTCCTCCATCGGGGTCATATGCCATTTGGGCGCCACACCTTTGTTGACGATCCACCGCGGGAGGTGCATCTTCGACATCTCGATGATCACCTCCACGGAAGTGATGTAAACGGCATCCGGGTAGTTCTGGGTGTAGCCGCCCATGTGGGGCGTGAGGGTGAGATTGTCGAGCGCCAACAGGGGATCGTCGGTGGCCAGTGGATGGCGCTGCAGCACGTCGCACGCGGCGGCCGCGATCCATTTCTCGCGCAAGGCACGCTCCAGCGCGACCTCATCCACGATCCCGGCCCGGGCGCAGTTTACCAGGATCGCATCACGGCGCATCAGGCGCAGCTCTGCTTCGCCCAGGAGACCTTCCGTCTCACGGGTAAGCGGGCAGGCAATCAGTACGAATTGCGAGTCGCGCAGCAGTCGCGCCAGGTCGGACTTCGCGGCGCCGGCAGCAGAGATTACGCGCTCGTCGACATGGGGATCGAAGACGAGGGTCTTCATCTCGAACCCGGACAGCTTCTTGACGATCTGCCGGCCGATCCGGCCGAAGCCGATCAGTCCCAGAGCGGCGCCCGTGAGCGCAGCCAGCGGCAATGCGGCCTGGGCGGCCCAGATCCCTTCGCGCACCAGGCGATCCTGGCGGGCGGTCCGCCGCACAGCCGTGAACAGCATCGCGATGAAGTGATCGCTGGTGGGTTCTGTTGCGTCGTCGGGGGTGTGGGCCACGATGATGCCGCGCCGGGTGCATGCGTCATGGTCGATGTTATCGGTGCCGCTGCCGCACTTGATCACCGCCCCGGTCTTGGGGAACAGATCCATGTTCTCTTCGACCACCAGCCCGCGGCGGCTGGAGGTCAGCCAGAGCACATCAGCATCCGTGGCCAACCGTTCTAAATCCTGCCGATTGAAGCAATCCTGATAGACATACTCGATGCCGGCCGCGGCGAACCGCTCGGCCACCCAGCCCGGGATCGGGTGGTTGTCATTGGCGATGTGGGCGACTCGGAACATGACTGACGCTCCTCATCCAGGGCGATTTCATTGTGCGAGGCGTTGCCGCGTGGCGCAACGTCTGGGGCGACCGAGGTCACACCTGATGAGCCTGCGGCTACGGCCAACCTGCGGGTCGGACGTCGGCCTCCGCCGACCAGATGGCGTCCATGCCGATGGACGCCCGGCGCCGCAGCGCCCCTTAGCCGCGACCTCGGTCGCCAGACATTTTTGCCCCAGCCTCGGCCACCTTATCACGCTGCGCCTTCAACACGCTGGCGACGTTCCGGGCGCCCTGGTTGACGAAGGCTGCGTCCGAGCCGACCGCGACCAGTTGATAACCGAGCTCGATGTACCTGGCAGCCACCTCGCAGGTGGGAACCAGGATACCCATCGCCTTGCCGTGATCCCTGGCGGCCTTCTCGATGCGCCGCAGCGCGGCCTGGGCCACATCGCTGTCCAACTGGCCCGGAACGCCGAGCGACGTGGTCAGATCCAGCGGCCCGATGAACAGCACATCCACACCGGGCACGGCCGCGATCGCGGCGATATCGCTCACAGCTTCACCCAGCTCGATCTGGATCACCGCCAGCAGCAGCTCGTTCGCGCGCGCCCGATACTCGGTGAACTCGGCGCCAAAGCCTGCCGGCCGGGTCATGGATGCGATGCCCCGGAACCCCTCCGGCGGGTAGCGCATCGCCCGCACCGCCTCCTGCGCTTGCCCTGCGGACCCGATGAGCGGGATCATCAGGCCGGAAGGCCCGAGATCCAGGGTGCGTTTGAACAACCAGGGTTCGTTGAATGCCACGCGCACCAGGGGCACAGCCGGCGACGCCTCGATGGCCTGCAACTGCTGCATCAACTCGCGGAAATCGCCGGTTCCGTGTTCCATGTCGATCAGCAACCAGTCGAACCCGGCCCGAGCGACGATTTCCGCCGTCAGGGATGAGCCCAGGTTCAACCATGTGCCGAGGACGACCTCGCCGCGGCTCAGCCGCGGCCGCAAGCTCTTGATCAACGCGAACCCTCCTTTCATGCCAGAAACTCATCCCGCGCGGGCGGGATGCGCCCTGCCCATGACCGTCATTGCGAGGCCCGGTGTGTGGGCCGAAGCAATCCCAAGCTTGGCCAGGTCTGGGATTGCTTCGGGGCAAAAACCGCCCCTCGCAATGACATGCCATGGGTAGTCTGAGGAGATCACGGATTCCAACTCAAGGGAGTCTGTGACCCCCGGCCGCCGGTCTCAGACCGGCTTGGAGCGAGCAACCTGTGATCTACTGAGTCTGGCCATGATGGCCTGGCTGGTCGCCACATCCTCGATCGTCAACTGGAGCGAAAGGCCGTCGGCCGGGAACTCAGCCAGGATGCGATCCAGCCAGGGCCAGGAATCGCTGTCGAACTGCTTCCAGATCACTGCGGGCTTGTGCTGCTGGATCAGATGGCAGCCAGCGAAGGTTCCCTCGACATCGGCGCGTGCGCTCTCGTGATTCAGCTCGATGATCCGGATCTCAGGCGCCGACACCAGATCTCGGATGGCCCACAAGGCCGAGCCGTGCAGGTGGAAGCCGGTGTAGGGAAACTGGGCTGCGATGCGCCGATCCTGCGGCAGGATGTGCTTGCGGAAGATGGGCGGGGAGAGCAGCGCCATGGCATCTTCCTGCAGCCAGATCACCTTCTCGGGGGCCCAGACCCGGAAGCCGTGCGCGCCCGCGATGTAACCGGTATCCGACTCCGGTATCAACGCGAGCTGGGTCTTGCCCACTTCGATCCACACATCTGCGCAGAGCTCCACAAGGGAATGTGCGCGGTCGGGACAATCGTAGAAGTCCAGCGGGAAACGCGCTGCACCGCGCAGGGCCGAGAAGATGTCCGAGGGCCCACGCATGAGGGTTGGAGCGACCGGATAGCGACCGGCCGAGTGCTCCACCAGCGCGGCCGTGAGCTCCAGCAGCTTTCGCCACCAGGGGTTGTCAGGGGTCGGGCGTTTCGGCTGCCACGTGTCCCAAGAATCGATCACGGACTGGGCCCACATGCTCGTCTCCGATGCGTGGATGGGGCAGCCCATGATGGCTTCCATCCAGGGGACGAAGATGAACGGCGCAGCCACAAACGGGAAGTCGTCATCCAGCCCGCGGTGCAGTTCGTAGAGCCGCTCGCAATCGGCCAGGAACGGTTCGATGGCGATGTCATCGGGTGAAACCGCTCCCCCGGGCAGACCGGCCGCCGTGGCCGGGAATTGGTCGCGCATATTGAAACCGACCGTGCACGCCAGTAGAGGGCGTGCTGCGCGTTTGCGATCCAGGAACGCCTGGAAGCGCTGTCTCTGGGTAGGATCAGGCAATGCGCCCATATTGCTCTCCCTCGGCATGTAAGCCGCGGCAACCCATGCCCTGCGGGCGGTGATCAGCTCGCCTTCGCTGGCCTGCGCGGAGCATAGCGCAGAACTGTCGGTACGGGCGGTTCATGAACCGCCCGTGCACACGCTCGCACGCCGGTACTTCTGCGTTACACCCGCCTGCGCGTCTCCGTCAGCTCGCCGCTCAGACCGACGGGCGTGCTGAAGAAGCAGTAGAGCACGCGCTCGCCGGTGTCCGGCGAGGGAGCGATGGCCTCCAGCGGAGCATCGCTCTCGAAGGTGACGCCTCGCGCCTTCAAGGTGCGCATGGCTTCCACGATATCCTTTACTTCCCAGGCAACGTGCTTGGCTGCCGTCGCGGGTCGCTCCGGAGTGGCCTGCATCAGCTCCAGGCCTGGAAACCAGACGATCCGACCCAGCCCGGGCACAAAGACCTGGCGCAGCCTGGGTATCCCCAAGACCTCTTCCAGGTAGCGAATGGTTGCCTCCAGGTCGGCCACATCCAGCGCCACGTGGGTCGAAAGGATCTGCATGGTAGTCATAGGCTTGCCTCCTGTGTGAGTTCGTCCCAAGAGCGTCTTCTCGACATGGCGGGGCGTCGCTGTCACGCGCCTGCCACTGGGCGACCGCCCGTCGATGACCGGACGGTCGCACGAAGTGCCAGGCACGTTCGCCTCAACCGCACCTAATGGGCGGTCAACCCTCATTCGATGGATCATCGTAGGGGCGTACCCTCCGTGGTCGCCCGCCGGGGCAGGCACGGAGGCGCTGCCCCTACCCATCAATTCATCGTTGACCGCCTACTAGACCAGCGCCAGGGCGCGCACCGGCGCGCCTTCCCGGCCCAGGATCAGCAGCGGCGCGGCCATGAAAAAGAACTCGCCGGCGGGCAGTTGCTCGAGATGCGCCAGCGCCTCGACGATGACGATCTCGGCGCCCAGCAGGATCTTGTGGACTTCGATCCAGTCGGTCGGCGTCGGTGTAGGCGAATCCATGCCGAGCATCGCGATCTGTCGCGCCGCCAGCCAGCTCGCGGCGCCGATGGTGAGATAGGGATGGTCGGTGAAGTATGTTGGCCCTGGGTACACCTTGTCCCAACCGAACCGAAAGAGGACGCGGGCGCCAGGGACGAAGACGTCGACGTGCGCTTCCAGGTCGCCGACGTCCACGGGCGCCTTCGGGCCTTTGTGGGTGAAATCCACCACGCGCGCCGGGCCGATGCACTTGCTCAGGTCGAGCTGCTCGATGGTCTTCCCCCCGTCGATGAAGTGCGAGGGCGCGTCGAGATGGGTCGTTCCATGCGTGCTGATCACGAGCTTCGTAGCATTCATGTGATCGTTGGCAATCGTGTTGGTGACGATCACCTGGGTGGAAGGCAACGCCGGGTAATTAGGAGCGCCGTCGAAGATGCCCAGCGATAGATCCACCAGCCGGCCCCTGACGGGCGGCGCCGAGATCGTCCACGAACGTGGACCCCCTTGTGTCGTGTTCATGCGATGGTTTCCTCCAGGGCAGGCCTGCGAAAGGCGACTCAGCAATCTGATCCGACTCTAGCAAATATCATGACGCGGCGCAAGCCATCCATAATCAGGTGGTAGTCATGTCGCGCGTGGCAATTGCCGCCCCGGGATGGATTGCGCGCCACGCACGACGTCCCACTGATCCTGCGCCTGCTGAAGAACTCGCATGGCAGGCAATACCGACTCGCCTGCACCGATACCCCGTGCCGCCGACATTCTCCAGTCGATGAAGAAAGAAGCGGGCGTTGACATGCCGGAGGTGTTCTTCACCGGATAGCATGCGCTCACGGACCGCGATCAGCGACGGGCGCAGGCGCAGCGGATGAACCGCGTCCTGCGTGACCCCCACCACCTCGGCGGCGGCGATCACCCTCTCTGAGTCAGCCAGCGACATCGCAATGCAGATGTTCATGACAATCCCCGAAATCGACCCCGCGGCCGCGCATACCGTCCCGCCAGGGGCCGCAAGTCGCCTGGCTGCGCACCGCAAGCCCCGTGAGAGCTGATACCCAGGCCCGGAGGGCCTTCCATTTTGTAGCCGGAGCCGTTCACGGTCCGGCGGGCCTGCCAATCCCTGGTCTGAGTCCAGCGTGGTGTCCGTAGTCTCGTTGTAGAGGACCATCAACATCCGCTATCGGTAGCGGCCATGCTCGTGGACCAGGTCGATGACGTGACAGTACTGCCCGAACGAGACATTGTCGGGTATGGAATGGTCAGAATGGTAGAGGTAACCGCCGCCGGCCATGGCCACTTCGAACTTGCGCTTAATCTCGTCCTCGATCACCCGCGGGTCGGGGTCGGCCATCGCGCGCACATCGATACCACCAAAGAGCGCCAGGTCGCGACCGTATTCGCGCTTGAGCTCGGCCAGGTCCATCCCCGCCTTGCACTCGATGGGATGCAGGGCGCTGAGCCCGGCCTCCAGGAACTGCGAGAGGAGCGCCTTGACCCGCCCGTCGGAGTGCAGGATGACCGGCAGGCCACGGTCGCGGAAGGTACGGAAGACCATGCGGTCATGGGGGAACTGCAGCTCGCGGTACATCCTGGGTGAGAAGAACGTCGCGTTGCGGTAGCCCAGGTCGCAGGCCAGGAAGGCGCCGTCTACCGCGAACCCGGCCTTCAGCAGCAACTCCGCCTGCCCGATGACCAGTTCGGCCTGGGTGCGAAACATGTCTTTGGCCCACTCGGGATCCGTCGCCAAGAGCATCAGCAGGTCCTCGCTCTTGATGTATTCCTGAAAGTGGGCGTAGCCGATGTGCGAGTTGAAGGCGACGAACTGCCCCTTGCCCCGCGCCTCCTCGTATGTCGCGCGGACCGCGCCCCAGTCCCACCGGTCGGCGCCGGGCAGCAGCCTGGGCTTGATGCGCTCCCAGTCCTCCCGGCTCTTGACCGGCCAGTCCAGGACCTCGGGAGTCGACGCGCGATCCCGCCGCTGGCGCCTCAGCGCGCCATAGGGCGTGCGCTCCAGTTCGTGTTCCGCGTCCTCCGGCAAGACCTCTGCCGGGAAGCGCGGGCTCAGGTCCGGCCGCAGCGTCACCATCTCATAGCCAAAATACTCGTGCGGCGAGACGCCCTCCGGCAGCCCCTCTCGGCGCCAGCGCTCGACGGTGCTCTTCCAGCAGCCGTCCGTGATCGGCACTCGATCGGGCTCGCGATGCGCCAGGGCCGCCCTGAAACGTTCGACAGAGTCCATCTCTTCTGCTCCCTCTCGGCATGACCGCCCACAGTATGCGCTGTACGGGGCCGTCAGCGTCTTGTCAAGTAGTAGCACACACCAGACGTGCATCGACCAACATCGCTCACCTCTCAGCGTAGATGCGCCCAGCGCGGCAGATCGAGCACTTCCGGATTGACGACCGATTCCGGTCGTCGTCCAGACAGGATGGCAGCCACGTTCCGTGCTGCTTTGACCTCCAGCTCCAGCACCGACTCCTCGGAGTAGAAGGCGACGTGGGGCGTCGCGATCAGGTTAGGCAGCGTCAGCAGGGGATGATCGGCCGGCAGGCGCTCAGGCACGCACACGTCGAGCGCCGCGCCCGCGATCCAGCCCTCCCGCAGCGCGGTGAAAAGCGCCTCCTGGTCGACGATAGCCCCGCGCGCCGTGTTGATCACAAACGCTGCCGGCTTCATCCGCCGCAAGCGTGCCGCGTTGACCAACTGGTGTGTCTCCGGGGTCGAGGGCGCGTGGATGCTCAGAAAATCAGATTCGGCAAACAGATCATCCAGGACAACCGGCTCGGCCCCACGCTGCCAGACGGAAACCGGATCCATCGTCGGATCGCAAGCAATCACGCGCAGACCCAGGCCGCGCGCCTTCTGCGCCAGCGTCTGTCCGATCTTGCCGAAGCCAAGAATGCCCAGCGTGCGGCCTCGAATCCGGTACATCGGCATCCCGCTCTGCAGTGTCCAGTTGTTGTCGTGATGGACTGCGCGATCATAGATGTTGATCTTGCGGGCGAGCGCCAACAGCAGCGCCAGCGCGTGCTCGGCGACTTCATCCAGGCAGTAGGCGGGGACATTGGTCACGGGGATGCCGAGCCTGGTCGCCTCGGCCACCGCGATGTTGTCCACGCCGATGCCGTAGCGCCCCACCACCTGCAGCTTCTCTCCCGCGCGGATCACGCTCGCCGGGACGAGTGCAAAGCACGTCAAGATGGCGTCAGCGTCTCGGACCAACGCGAGCAGCTCTTCCTCGGTGCCTTCCCGCGCGATCGCCAGTTTTGCGCCCACCTCGGCCAGCACAGCGGCTTCCGGATCAGTCGATGACCAGGTATAGTCGGTGACCAGCACAGTTTTATCTGGCATCGACCGGTCTCTCCTTGGCGCGGTGCTGGGACTCGGGGCTGCCCTTCAGCAGGGGCGCGAGGATCGCGCGGCCGGCGAAGAGCGCCTGCGCACCCAGTGCTTCCTCGATCCGCAAGAGCTCGTTGTACTTCGCCAGCCGCTCCGACTGCGCCAGCGACCCGATCTTGATCTGTCCCGCGTTGGTGGCGACCGCCAGATGCGCGAGGCTCGCATCCTCGGTTTCCCCGGAACGCGCCGAGATGATCGGCCGGTAGCCTGCTCGTCGCGCCAGATCAACGACGGCCAAGGTTTCGCTCAACGTGCCGATCTGGTTCATCTTGACCAGCACGGCGTTCGCCGCTCCCATGCGGATCCCGCGTTCCAGCCGCTCCGCATTGGTGGTGAACAGGTCGTCCCCGATCAACTGGACGGCGCCGCCCAGCGCGGACGTGAGCGCCTGCCAGCCACGCCAGTCATCCTCAGCCAATCCATCCTCGATGGAGGCGATGGGGTACTGCGCAACCCATTCTCGCAGCAGATCAACCATCGCTACAGCATCGCGTTCCTGATCATCGGACTTCAAGTGATAGCGTCCATCCTGCGGATCAAAGAAGTGGGTGGCCGCCACATCCAAAGCAAACGCGATATCATCGCCGGGCCGGTAGCCAGCCCGTTCAATGGTCTGCATCAGTAAATCGAGCGCCACCCGGTTGTTAGGCAGGGCCGGTCCGTACCCGCCTTCGTCAGCCTTCAGCGTGGAGAGCCCGCGCTCGGCCAGCAGGACCGGCACGGTGTGGTAGATGTCCAGGCTCATCTCCAACGCCTGCGAATAGGTCTGCGCCCCCACCGGGATGATCAGGAAGTCCTGAAAATCGAGATTGCGCGCCGCGTGCAACCCGCCACTGATGATGTTAATCATCGGCAAAGGCATCACCCGGGCGGCTGTGCCACCCAGGTAGCGCCACAGCGGCAAGCCTACGGCGTTCGCAGCGGCGCGCGCAGCGGCCAATGAAACACCTAACAGGGCGTTGGCGCCGAGTCGCACCTTGTTCGCTGTTCCGTCCAGCGCGATCAGGCGAGCGTCAAGCCCCGCCTGATCCGTGGCGTCGGCGCCGACAAGCTGGGGCGCGATCTCCCGGTTCACATTTTGCACCGCGTGCCGCACGCCCAGGCCGCGGAGGCGCCGCGGGTCTCGGTCGCGCAGCTCGAGGGCTTCGTGGCGGCCGGTCGACGCACCTGACGGCACGCTCGCCATGCCCTTCACGCCGCCCGTGAGCCCGATCTCAACCTCGACGGTGGGACGCCCCCGCGAGTCCAGGATCTCTCGCGCATGAATCGATTCGATGAGATTTGCCATTCTATTGCTGCTCTCCAAGGGCCACGATGCGCCGACCGATCAGGGCCAGCACCGGCTGCAGTGACGCCTCGGCGCCGGTCAAGATCTCGCGAGCGATGCGCCGCGCCAGGTCTTTGGTCGCCTCGTCGGTGATGTAGGGTATCTTCGATTTCCCGTCAATGCGCGCCAGCAACAAGCAGCCCAACTCCCGCACGGTTGTCGCTTCGATGTGCGGATCGAGTCCCGGC
>Ga0194125_10002996_pt1 | contig 27630 bp, 16 predicted proteins | sample TA2KigC250mmetaG_FD_148626 | JGI IMG/M metagenome (GOLD analysis project Ga0194125, IMG submission 148626) | Freshwater microbial communities from Lake Tanganyika, Tanzania - TA2015034 Kigoma Deep Cast 250m | ecosystem: Environmental > Aquatic > Freshwater > Lake | place: Tanzania: Lake... | reverse complement strand
GGCCGCCCGCTGCCACCGTCGCCGGACGATCGCTCGTCTACAAGCCCTCGGCATCACGTTGGAAAGCATAACCCAGTGTCACTGGGGGCACTTGTAGCGTTGTAGTATTAGAAACCACCTCCCAACCCTGCCCCGACATTCACTCTTTTGAGATAGTCCCGGCCGAGGACGATGCGAGCAAGGCCCGGAAGTCCGCGGCCGTCAGCTCGGTCAGGCTGTCGACGATCCGGTCGGCCTGGGCCAGGTCTTCGCGCTGCCGCGTCGTGGTGACGGCGATGACCGACATGCCCGCGGCCCGCGCCGCCTGCACCCCCGGCACCGCGTCCTCGACCACCGTGCACCGATGCGGGGCCAGTCCGAGCTTCTGAGCGGCCTTGAGGAAGGTCTCCGGCGCGGGCTTGCTCGCGCGGATCTCTTCTTTCGTCACGCGGGCATCGAACCAGTCCGCCAGGGACAGCCGGCCCCAGAACAGATCCAGATTTTCCGGCGGGGCGGAGGAGCCGATGGCCAGGCGAAAGCCATGGTGTTTCAAGTCGTGTAACAGGGCCCCGGCTCCCGGCGCGAGCTCCGGATGCGCCTGCATCAGGTCCCGGTACCGCTGCTCTTTCCAGTCCGACAGCCGCTCCATCTCCGCGTGGGAGATGTCCGGCCGGAGCATCGGGAGGATCGCCGCGTTCTGCATGCCGAACGTTCGGCGGAAGAACTCCTCGGAGATCTCGAGCCCCTCCCGCTCCGCCAGATCCTGCCACGCCTGCCGATGGGCCCAGCCGGTATCGACCAGGACCCCGTCCATATCGAAAATCACACCCCACTGTCTATCGCAAGATGCCATGTGCCAGCAAATCCTTCCGGGTACCGACTGAACAACTCGACCGCACGATCAGAACGCCACATCCTACCCCCTGGCCCCAGTCCGTCAAGGCAGGACCCAAGGCAATTGCAGGTTCGCCGATGACGCCGTTCGGAGTATCGCCCCATGAGTCTTGACAGACAAGTTCCGTAAGCACAACCCAGTGACGGGCGCTCTTCGTAGGGCGAGCGTCCCCGCTCGCCGAAGACGTCGTGCGAGGACGCACGACCTACACGGAGAGCGGCTCGCGCGGCCATTGCCGAAGTTGTTCGTCACAACTCATTACGCGGCTCAAGACCTTGTCAACGGGGAAGGCCGGACTGTCCGGACCCCGGACCCGCGTAAACGCGGTACTCCGAACGGCGGCGGACCACGGCAAGGAAAAGGGGACATTCTACTTTTCCGACGGGTGGCAGCGGCAAGGCCGTAGGCTTTGCGCAGGCCTTGCCGATGGCGAGGGGCGAAACCATCGGCAAGCTCCGAAGAGGGTTCCCAATCGCGAGACATCGCAATTGGGAGCCCAAACTCCGCTTGCCGCTGCCACCCAACCATGTCTTGCGACTTTGCGTTCGCCCTGGCATTCGCCCGATCATGGATTGCGGCGGGGCTACATTCCTGGTACTCTCGGGCCGTTCCCGACCGGCAACGAAAGGAGAAAGCCATGCGATATGAACACAGTAACCGCGACTCGGTCCGTCGCAAGCGAGGCCACCCTTGGCCGGCACATCTGTGCGTCGCGGTGTTCTGGCTGCTGGTTCTTCTGGTCTCCGGTGCCACGGCTCAGGGCCAGGTCCTCACGTGGCAGTCCGATCTGGTCTTTCTCAACACGAGTTTCGAGAACGCGTCGCCGCTCTACTGGGAGGTGGACGCCAACGATCTCATCCACGTCTATCTCATCTACGACCAGGAGCGGGCCTCCCCCAATCGGGCGAACGGGCATTGGCTCTTTCAGGTCCAGGCCAGGCCGGGGGCCGAGCTGACCTTCCTGCTGCGCAACTTCGACAACGTCTGGAACGGCCGCAAGGGCTCGCCGCTCCACCAGCGAACGGTCTGTTTCGCGTCCCTGGACGGCCGAACATGGCAGACGGTTCCGACCGAGCTGACTGCCGACAACCGCCTGAGAATCAAGGTACGCGCGGATACCGGCTCGCTCTACCTGGCCCGTCTGGAGCCCTATCGCATCTCCGACCTTGAAACGCTCAAGCACAAGATTGGCACCGACCGCCGGGTGGAGATCACGACCATCGGCCAGACGGTCGAGGGCCGCGAGCTGGAGATCATTCGCATCGGAAACCCGGAGGCGGCCCATCGCGTGGTTCTGCGGGCCCGCGCCCATCCGTGGGAGCCCGGCGGCAACTGGGTCGTCGAGGGCCTGATTCAGCGGCTGCTCCGCGAGGACGAGGCGGCCCGACGGTACTTGGAAAGGTACTGTGTCTACGTCATGCCCATGGCGAACAAAGACGGCGTCGCCCGCGGCCGGACCCGGTTCAACCTGCTGGGAGCCGACCTCAACCGCAAATGGGATCAGCCCGCCGATCCCACGATCAATCCCGAGAATCATGCCCTGGAGCGCTGGCTCCAGTCGATGGTGACGAACGGGCGAAAGCCCGACCTGCTGATCGACCTGCACAACGACGAGTCCGGCGGCCTTCACATCGACCGGCCCGAGAAGGGCTTGGACGAGTACCTCAGGAGCATGGATCGCCTGGACGCGGTGCTCCGCCAGTACACCTGGTACACGGAACGCACCAGCAAGGCGAGTTCCTCCAGTCCCGGATCGATTGGCGGGGGCTTGCTCGCTCGCTTCGGCGTCCATGCCTGCGTGCTGGAGCTCAACGCCAACTGGATCGCCGGCCTGAACGCCTGCCCCTCGGCCCAACGCTGGCAGCTCTTCGGCGCGCAGTTGTGTGAAGCGTTCTTCCACTACTTTGAGGTCGAGACGGACAGGAAGTGACAGAAGCTCGTTGCGGATGTCGCTCGTAGCGGGTCCGTAAGGGCATCGCAGCGTCCTACGGTTCTACACATCTCGGCCGTGTTGCGCGGGGTGGCATCGCCAAAGGCTCTGCCTTTGACGATGGTTTGTGCCCGCAACCGAGCCTCGACCTCACGCGCAAAGGCCATCGTCAAGGCCTTAGGCCTTGGCGATGCCACCCAAGTGGCTCTACCCTGACGAGATGTATGGAATCACGAGGCGCTCGCGCCCATGTTACGGCCGGGCGGCCGGGGCGTAGCCCAGCTTGGTCCAGACGCCGCGCTGGACGCGATGCAGGTCCTCGTTGCCGTAGGAGAAGGACTCGGCCCCGTTGCGACCGGTGTTCTGCCAGTATGTGTAGTCTGCCTTCGCGACATCCAGCGTCCGCGGGTCCTTCCACTTCCAGTACTCGCCGTGGCCGTCGGCGAAACCGAAGGTCGTGCCGTCCCCGTGGCGGGCGGTGATCTGGTCCCACCAGCGCTCCTGATCGTACCAGAGCGTCCAACTGTTGGGGCTCAGACGCCCTTCGTCGAGAAAGACGATCCGCTCGTCGGCCCGCGTGATCTGCATCCGCCGGTAGACCATCAGATCCTTCGTGCCCGGGATGCCGGCATAGCCGTTCATGGCATCGGTGATGGCGTACGTGACGAACTCGCCGCGAATGCCCGTGGCGCACTTGTACAGCTTGGGCTCCGGGCAGTAGCGGTGGAGCAGGCCGTTCTGGATGCCGGTGATCTGCTGCTGCTGGGTGGCGTTGTTGCCGGGCCAGCGCACCCAGGCGGTGGCCAGACCGGTATTGGCCGCCACGACCTTGTCGTTGTTGTCGTCGGCATACATGATCCAGCCGGTGGTCAATTGCCGCAGGTTGTTCAGGCAGGCGGTCCGTTTGCCCTGTTCGCGGGCCCGGCTCAACGCGGGCATCAGGATGGCCATCAAGATGGCAATGACCGCGATGACGACCAGAAGCTCGATCAGTGTAAAGGCTTTTCGGTGGCTCATACGCCATTCTCCTTCCGAGCGGTCTCAGTGAATCTCGACCCAGGCTCTATGCTTCCCATTGTAATTGTCGCGCCACAACAATGCAAGACCGTTGCACGTGCCAAGGCCTCTGAAAATTGGGCCTGGTTCAACTTCGCCCGGATCCGGGTAACACCTCGACACCGTCCAACGGACGGCAGCACCCAGCGCCGCTGGTGTTGGTAGAGTGCCGTACGGACATCCCTTCGTTCGTAGTGTGCCCGCCAGGGCATGTTTTGAAGAGAACGCCTTGCGGCGTCACTACGAACGGCCTGGACGCGCCCATCCGCCAAGACGGTTGCCGGATTCTGAACCAGGCCGAAAATTGGTTGCCGTGGGGGGCACGAGCGTGATAATGGGGCCCAGGTGCGAGCCCCGAGGCCGGGGACGTCTCGTCGGGCAGGGGCGTATTCGAGTTGGGACAGAAGTCAGGAGAAGGTCGATTATGAGCAGGAATCCCGAAAGAGACAGGTCGCGTCGTGCGTTTCTCCAGGACACCGGTCGCGTGGCGGCGGCTTCGACGCTGCTGACGGCGGCTACGCCGCGACTCTATGCCGGCGAGGATAACACGATCCAGGTCGCCCTGATCGGTTGTGGCGGGCGGGGCTCCGGGGCGGCGGCCAATGCCCTGGCGACCAAGAGCGGCCCGATCAAGCTGGTCGCGATGGCCGATGTCTTCGAAGACCGCCTGCAGCGCAGCTACAACGGCCTGCTCGAAGCCGCCAGCACGCCGCGCACCAGCGGCTCGGCGGATAGCTGGGTGGCGGGCCACCGGGCCGAGCAGATCCAGGTGCCGCCGGAACGGAGGTTCCTGGGCTTCGATGCCTACCAGAAAGCTATGGATTGCCTGCGGCCGGGCGATGTCGCGATCCTCACCACGCCCGTAGCGTTTCGCTGGGTCCACTTCCGCCACGCCATCGGGAAGGGGGTCAACGTTTTCATGGAGAAGCCCGTGGTGGTGGATGGGCCGACCACGTGCCGGATGCTCCAACTGGCCGAGCAGTCTGTGCAGAAGAACCTCAAGGTGGGCGTCGGCTTGATGTGCCGCCACTGCAAGGCCCGCTGGGAGCTCTACGACCGGATCAAAGCGGGCCAAATCGGCGAGATTCATACCATGCGGACCTACCGCCAGCAGGGCCCCGCGGGGTTCACCGGGCCCCGGCCGGGCAATAGCAGCGAATTGCTCTGGCAGATCCGCAATTACCTGGGCTTTTTCTGGGCCAGCGGCGGGCTGTTCCAGGACTACGTCGCCCACAACGTGGACGAGTGCTGCTGGATGAAAGGGGCCTGGCCGGTCCGGGCCCAGGGTTCCGGCGCCCGCTGCTATCGCGGCAACGCGGTGGACCAGAACTTCGACCACTACAGCGTCGAGTACACCTTCGCGGATGGGACCAAGCTCTTTCTCAACGCCCGCAACATCCCTGGGTGCCACTCCGAGTTCGCCAGCTACGCTCACGGGACCAAAGGCTCGGCGGTCATCTCGACGCACATGCACACGCCCGCCAAGTGCCGGATCTACCGGGGGCAGGATTTTGCCAAGGAGAATCTCGTCTGGGCGTTCCCGCAGCCCGAGCCAAACCCCTACCAGCTCGAATGGGATGCCTTGATCGATGCCATCCGCCAGAACAGGCCCTTCAACGAGGCCCAGCGCGGCACCGAGGCCGGCCTGGTCACCGCCATGGCCCGCCGGGCCGTCCATACCGGCCAGATTGTGACCTATGACGAAATGCTCCACAGCGAGCAGGAATTTGCCCCGGACGTGGACACGCTGACCATGGATTCCCCCGCACCGCTACCGGCCGGACCGGACGGTAAATACCCCGTCCCCCAACCGGGGATTCTCAAGAATCGGGAATGCTGAGCTTCGGTCCGCTCGCAAGTCGCCAGGCCGGCAAAGGAAAAGGGGACATTCTACTTTTCCCCTTGCGGGAAGGAAAAGTAGAATGTCCCCTTTTCCGGCGGTGGTCTGGGCCGGGCCGGGCCGCCCGCGCAGGAACGGTCACGAGGGGTGCGGCCGGAATATAGGGGGGCTCATCCGTCCGATGGTGCTTGGCTGTTGAGCGACAAGCGGGCAATTTCCGGCCGCTTTCGCGCATGGGGCCATGCTCCTGAGCGGCGCGGCCTCTTGGTAGGTTGGGCGTCCTCGCCCGACTTCTTTGGCGAGCGAGGACGCTCGCCCTACGAAGAGAGCGAATCCGCCCCTGTATGGCGGCCGCACCCATCATGAGGCCAAAAAAAACGGTGAACTCTTGCATTTGCCCGCGATTCGCGGTACATTATCGGAAGGCATTTTCTGCAAAATCCGTATGGCCGGGTGCGCGTGTCGGTGAGGACTTGGGTAATAAGGAGTGACGCTATGAAAAGCCGAAGGGCATTCACGCTGATCGAGCTGTTGGTGGTGATCGCCATCATCGCGATTCTGATGGGCGTTCTGATGCCGAGCCTGCAGAAGGTCCGCGAGCAGGCCCGGTTCATGTCGTGCCGATCCAACTTGCGCAACTATGCGGTCGTCCAGCGGATGTATGCCGATGACAATGACGGCAAATTCCCGCGGTCGTTCAACTGGCTGTTCATAAGCGGCGGCACCGGCTGCCGGTGGCACAATGAGAGCCAGAGCCTCCTGCAGCGTCCGCAAGACGCCGGTCTGTGCTGGCCCTATCTGAAAGACTATCCGGACATCCACGTGTGCCCCACGTTCGCGATCGTGGTCAAGCAGAGAAGCTGCTACATGTGCAACGGCGCGACCATTCCGGTCGTGCCGCAATATGGCTACACGATGAACTCCTATCTCAATGGGGACGCGTGGACCGCGGGTCAGATGTCGGGATTGCCCGCGCAGTATAAGCTCACGATCGCCAACTCCGGCGAGGCGTTTCGCAAGGAGTCCCAGGTGAAGCGTCCGGCGGAGACGTTCTACTTCGGCGAGGAGAATAGTTGGCGGACGCCCGGGCTCAACAACGCCGGCATCAACGACACGAACCTGCGTCCCACGCCGCAACGTACGACCGACAGTTTCGCGACCTTCCACAAGGTCTCGGCCAGCAAGATGGACGAAGGTCTCTCCAATGCCTCGTTTGTCGATGGGCACGTCGAGCAGGTCGATGCCTGGGCGAATGAAGGCCGCGAAACCTGGCTTCTCTGCTGGCCCGGAGAGAAACCGGCCCCGGTATGGTAATCGTTGTGCCTCGCTGTCGAGATGTGATCACAGGGAGTGTTCAGTAGACATCATATGTTGCTGCGTGCGAGCAGGGGAGGCGGCCATGGCAAAGCGCAGAGGCTTCACGCTGATCGAGTTGCTCGTGGTGATCGCGGTGATCGCTTTGTTGATGGCGATCTTGCTGCCCGCTTTGGGCGTGGCCCGCGAGCAGGGGCGCCGGGCCGTCTGTGCGCAGAATGAGAAGAACACCGGATTGGGGCTGTTCCTTTACGCCAACGAGTATGACGGCAAGCTCCCGCTCAACGAGATCGACCGCTGGCTGTTCGATGTCTCCTACTGGACGACGGACATCGTCCTCAAGACCGGGGCCTTCGACCGCCACATCATGTACTGTCCCTCCTGGCGCCAGCGGGACAACATCATTTTCTGGCGTTACGGCGAGAACCTGCCGGCCGGGACGCCGGAGAGCTTGGAGCGGGCCGAGCCGCAGGACACGGCGACGCGCAAGAACTACCATCGGATCCTCGGGTACTTCTGGTTCCTCGACACGGTCCAGGGCCGGAAGAACCCGCCCATGAATCCCGGCGGCCCGAACAAAGAGTGGGTCCGCTCGGTGGTCAAGACCCGTGCGGCCCCGGCCTCGGTGGAGCTGATCGCCGACGTCACCGCCAGCACCGGCCCGGACCGCGTGCAGGCCGATTTCACCAAGGCCACCGGCGGCTGCTGGTCGCGCTGGCAGGTCTACGACCGGACCAGTCATCTGACGAAGGGCACCCGCCCCATGGGCGGCAACATCCTCTTCGTCGACGGCCACGTCCAGTGGCGCAAGTTCGACGAGATGCGCCACCGCTGGTTCTACCAGAACTACGGCAACCCCTGTTTCTGGTGGTAATGGTTTGTAGTGACGCCGCCAGGCGTTCCGTAGCATGGGCGTCCCGCCCATGTGTATCACGGGCATCTTGCCCGTGGACGCAGGGCCATCCTTTCGGCTTCACTCCGGGTAGCTTAGTACTACAACGCTACGAGGGCCGACTTCTCAGCGATTCCAGGTGAAAACGCAGCACCGCCGCCCCCGCTATTCCGTCCGGTCCGGAGCGATCCGGCGGCTCGTGTGACAAGTCGGGGGATCCCGATGAACGGCTCGGCATCTTGCTAGGTGTTATCGCAGAGTAAGCCGTTCTTGTGCCTCGTACGTAAGTATCTGTGGTATAACAGCTTATCGGCGTAGAGACGTTTCTCGTAGCGTTGTAGTATTAGGGACCGTCTCACATACCAGATACTTACACGGGCGCTCGCGCCCGTGATACTCATGGGCAAGATGCCCATGCTACGATGGGCTACCAGATCTCCGTCCACTTCAGGTTCAGCCGTGAGCCCGGCTTCTGGCCGGGGTTTGACTTTGGCGCCGCAACGGGTTTGGCAGACGCCTTGGCCTTCTGAGCATCCTTGCCCTTGGGAGCATCCTTTGTCTTGGGAGCCGGGGCCGGTTTCGACGGGTCTTTCATGGAGAGGCTGATGCGCTTCTTCACAAGGTCTACCGCGAGGACCGTGACCATTACTTTCTGATAGACCTTCACCACTTCAGCCGGGTCCTTGATGAACCGGTCGGCCAGTTGGCTGATGTGCACCAGACCATCCTGGTGGACGCCGATATCGACGAAGGCGCCGAACGCGGTGACGTTGGTCACGATACCGGGCAGCCGCATGCCCTCTTGGAGGTCCTCCATCTTACGGACGCCTTGCGCGAAGCTGAAGACCTCGAACTGTTGGCGCGGGTCCCGGCCGGGCTTGGCCAGCTCTTGCATGATGTCGTTGAGCGTGGGCAGGCCGACCGTCTCGGTGACGTAGTCCTCCAGGCGGATCTTGCGGCGCAGCGAGTCGTTCTTCATCAGCTCGAGCACGGAACAGCCGGCGTTGGTCGCCATCGCGTCCACCACGTGATAGCTCTCCGGGTGCACGGCGCTGGCGTCGAGCGGGTGGGCGGCGTCCTGGATGCGCAAAAAGCCCGCGGCCTGCTCGAAGGCCTTGGCCCCGAGGCGGGGGACCTCTTTGAGGTCCGCGCGCGAGCGGAAGGGGCCGTTCGCGTTGCGGTAGCTGATGATGTTCTGGGCCAGTTGGGGCCCCAGGCCGGAGACGTACTGGAGCAGTTGCTTGCTGGCGGTATTGACCTCGACGCCCACGCTGTTGACGCAACTGACGACCACGTCGTCGAGGCTCTGCTTGAGCATCCCCTGGTCCACGTCGTGCTGGTACTGGCCGACGCCGATGGACTTGGGATCGATCTTGACCAGCTCCGCCAGCGGGTCCATGAGCCGCCGCCCGATGGAGACCGCGCCGCGGACCGTCACATCCTGATCGGGAAACTCCTCCCGGGCCACGTCCGAGGCGGAATAGACCGAAGCGCCGCTCTCGTTGACGACGACCACCGGGATGCTGGAGGGCAGGTTGATGCCCCGCACGAAATCCTCGGTCTCGCGGCTGGCGGTGCCGTTGCCGATGGCGATCGCGCCGATCTCGAACTTCTCGCACAGGGCCAGGATCTTGATCCCCTCGGCGGATCCCGGCTTCTCGGCGTGGTGCAGGTAGACGACATCCGAGTACTTCAGTTGCCCCTGGCGGTCCAGGCAGACGACCTTGCACCCGGTCCGGAAGCCCGGATCGATCGCCAGGACGCTCCTGCGGCCCGAAGGCGGCGCCAGCAGCAATTCCCGCAGGTTCTCCGCGAAGACCCGGATGGCCTCCTGATCGGCCCGCTCCTTGGTCTCCATCAGGATCTCCGTCTCCATCGAGGGGGCCAGGAGCCGTTTGTAGCCGTCAAGAGCGGCCTCGCGCACCAGTTCCGCGCAGGGCGAAGGCGCCTCAAGGAACAGGGTTTCGAGGATACGCGTCGCCTGGTCTTCCGGCGCACCGACCTGCAACCGCAGGAACCCGTCGCGGGCGCCGCGGCGCATGGCCAGAATCCGGTGCGAGGGGGCCTTGGCGACCGTCTCTTCCCAGTCGAAGTAGTCCTCGAATTTGCACCCTTCGGCCTCCTTGCCGGCCACGACCTTGGTTCGGAACGTTCCCTCCTGGTGGAACAGCTCACGGATGCGGGTCCGCGTCGTCTGGTCTTCGTTGACCCACTCGGCAATGATATCCTTGGCGCCCGCCAGGGCCGCCTCGACCGATTCGACGCCTTTTTCCGCATCGACAAATGCGGCCGCCTCCGCGAGCGGATCGGTGGCCGGGTCCTGGACCAGCACCAGCGTGGCCAGCGGCTCCAGGCCCTTTTCGCGGGCCATCGTGGCGCGGGTACGCCGTTTCGGCCGGTAGGGCAGGTAGATGTCTTCCAAGGCGGTCATCGTCGCCGCCTGGGCGATCTGGGCCTTGAGCTCATCGGTGAGCAGGCCCCGCTCCTGAAGGGAGTTGACAATGGCCTCGCGCCGGGCGTCCAGCTCCGCAAGCTGGGTGAGCCGCGTGCGAATGGCGGTAATGGCGACCTCGTCCAAACTGCCGGTCGCCTCTTTGCGGTATCGTGCGATGAACGGAACCGTGGCTCCGCCTTCCAGCAGTTCGGCCGTCGCCTGCACCTGGCCGGGCCGGACGGACAATTCTGCCGCGATCTGTATCGTATGTGCCGGATTCAATGGTCGATCCTTCGAATAGGTCATCTTCATTCCTCGCACCCACCTTGCGTGCGAACTCCGAGAATATAACGAAAGTAGTTGGAAGTTTGAAGTGTGAAGTTGGGGGGTACATGCGGGCTGAGAAAAGGGGACATTCTACTTTTCCTTCCCAAAGGGGGAAAAGGAGAATGTCCCCTTTTCCGGCGGGAGTCTGGCCCGGGCTGGGCCGCCCGGGCAGGAACGGTCATGCCCCCACACCCGGGGGCGCTCTTGCCGGGAGGGCGGGGACCGGGTATACTGGGGGCTGAGATGACGAGTCCTTGAGAACAGGATTTTGGGCCGGAACGTATTCAACAAGTAAAAAGTGAAAGGGAAAAAGTAAAAAGGAAGGAGCAGCGCTTTTGCCTCTTGACTTTTTACCTTTTACCTTCTTTCAAGGAGGCCGGACTTGACGACCACCCGCACCGAGAACCCGCGCATCGCGCCCCTCAAAGAGAATCTGCAGAACGTCATTTACGGCAAGGGCGACTGCATCGACGTGATGATCGTCGCCTTGCTGGCAGGGGGGTCGGTCCTGATCGAGGACGTCCCGGGCGTGGGCAAGACCACGCTGGCCAAGGCCCTGGCCAAGAGTCTGGACGCCAAGTTCCACCGGATTCAGTTCACACCCGACCTGCTGCCGGCGGACATCCTGGGCTCGTCCGTTTACAACCCCGTCAGTGGGGATTTCCGCTTCGAGGCGGGCCCGATCTTCTGCAATATCCTGCTGGCCGACGAGATCAACCGGGCGTCGCCCCGGACGCAGTCGGCGTTGCTGGAGGCCATGAACGAGAGCCAGGTGACAATCGAGGGCCGGCGCCGGCCGCTGGCGCAGCCGTTTCTGGTGATCGCGACGGAGAACCCCATCGAGTTCCATGGGACGTACCCGCTGCCCGAAGCGCAGTTGGATCGCTTCCTGGTCCGGGTGGCCCTCGGTTATCCCGCGGCCGACGTGGAGGTCGATATCCTCAAGTCCCACGCGCGAACGCACCCGCTCGACCGGATCGGCCCTGTCCTCGACCTGGAGCAGGTCCGGCAGGTCCAGCAGGAGGTGACGAGCGTGCACGTGGATGACAGCATCCTCCAGTATATCGTCGAGATCGTGCATGCCACGCGTCACGACAACCGCTTGGGGCTCGGGATCAGCACCCGCGGCTCGCTCATGCTGTCCCGGGCGGCGCAGGCGCACGCGTATTTCGAAAGCCGCGACTACGTGATCCCGGACGACGTGCTGTGGTGCGCCCCGCACGTGCTGCCGCACCGGGTGCTCCTGACCTCCAAGACCCGCTACAGCGGCGCCGGGGCGCGGCAGATCATCGCGGAGATCATCGGCCGGATCAAGGTGCCGGTCTGAAACGTGAAGTTTGAAGTGTGATGTTTGAAGTGTGAAGTCAGAAACCAGTCCTATGAAATCGACCATCAAACATCAACCATCCACAATCCACATCTGTTTCGCAGTGACGGATGCCGGCCGGGTGATCCTGCGCGGCATCGGCTTCATCGCCCTGGCGGCTCTGATCATCCCGGCCTTCGATGTTCTGTCGGTCCTCGTTTGCGTTCTGCTCATGGCCCTGGCGGTCGGCTTTGTCTTTCGGCCCCGCGTCCTCATCCTCGGCCATCTGCCCGAGCGGATCGTCGCGGGACGGACGGCGCACCTGACGTACACGATCAAGAACGTCGGACGGCTGCCCGCCTACGATCTGCGCGTGCGGTTTCGCCGGCTGCCCGAGGGGATCGAGCAGGTGGCGCCACCGCCGGTGACCCCGCGCCTGAGGCCGGGACAGACGGTCGAAGCGGCGCTCGCCCTTCGACCGACCCGGCGGGGTCGCTACCGCCTCCGGCCGCCGGTGTGCGAGTCCAGCTTCCCGTTCAACCTCTTTCATTTCGGCCTTCCGGGCGGCGCCGAGGAAGACGTGATCGTTCTGCCGGCGTTCGCGCGGCTGGAGCTGGCACTGCCGTACGTGAGCCGCCCCGTGAACGCCAGCAGTTTGCGGCCCGCCGGCCGGACGGGGATTTCGCCGGAGTACATCGGCAATCGGCCCTACCAGCCGGGCGACCCCCCGCGCCGGATCGATGTCCGCGCCTGGGCGCGCCTTTCCGTGCCGGCCACCAAGGAGTACGACGACGATCTGGACAACTACGCGGCCCTGGTCCTGGACACACGCCTGACCGACAGGACAAGGAGAGGGTCACAAGGTCGAAAAGGCCGACGACGCTCCGGCCTTCTGACGTTCTCACTTTCTCGTCTTCTTGGCTCGCCGCGTTCGACCGCGTCTCTCGTCCCGGGGGCCTCCGGCTTCTTCGACCGCGAATTCGAGGACGCCGTCAGCCTCTGCGCCTCCGCGGCGTACACCATGTACGGGGACTGCCAGATCGATCTGTTGCTGGCGGGGACCGAGCTGCACCTGCTGACGTCCACGCCCCGGGCGATGCGCCTGGACCGCCTCCACGAGGCCCTGGCGGTCGTCGAGTCCGCGGACGACTACACCGCCGAGCAGATCGGTCCGCTGCTGGAAGACCGACTGAGTGAGATTTCCGAAGTCCTTTTCATCGTGGGACGCTGGGACCGCACCTATCAGCGCGTGGCGGAGATGGCCGAGCAGGCCGGCTGCCACTGTACGGTCCTGCTGGCGGGGGAACGGCGCCCCGAAGCACAAGACGGAAGTCGGAAGACAGAGGACGGCGGACAGAGGGCAGAGGACGGTGCCGGCCTCCGTCGTCCGTCCTCTGTCCTCCGATCGGTGGCCGGGCGGAGGGACGCGCCATGATGATCCAGCGGCTGATCGCCGTCGTGATGATCCTGGGCAGCTCGATGCTGACCGCCTGGGCGTCCGGGGACATTGCCTTCCCGGCGATCCTGTGCATGCTGGGCCTGTTGGGCGTACAGCGGCGGTTCGCCTGGGACATCCGCCCGGAGCGGCATTTCATCACGCCGTTGTTGTTGCTCCTGCTGGCCGTCCTCTTTGCGCTGCACTGCCACTACGCCCACGTCCGGACCGACCAGGCCGCGGCCTTTGCCTGGCAGACCATCGCCCGCTACTTCCTGGCCTCGATGATTCTCCTGCTGTTCCTGCGGCCACAATACGGAGGACGGAGGACAGAGGGCAGAGGACGGCGCCGTCCTCCGTCGTCCGTCCTCTGTCCTCCGATCGGCGGTTTGCCGGCCTCGCTGGGACTGTTCCACCTGGCCAGCGTGCTGGCGGCCGGACAGGTCCTGCTGCTCGACGACCGCTACGTCGTCTTTCGTCTGTCCGCGTTGCTCAGCGTCACCCTGGTTCTGCTCTACGCGATGGCCGGGACGCAGGAGGAGGAAGGTAAGAAGGTAAGAACGGGAGAACGTAGGGGCAACCCCTCGTGGTTGCCCTCGGAAGGGCAGGCACAGGGGCCTGCCCCTACACCTTCCTACCCTCCTACCTTCTTACCTTCTGGTCTTCACGCGTCCCTCTTTGCGAACGGCGCCGCACTCCTGCTGATCGCCATCAATCTGGGCTGGATCGGCGGGTCGGTGCTGTTTCGGTACGTCGAAGTCATCAACTTCCTGCCGACCTGGCTGTCCCGCGGCGCGATCGCCCTGGAGGCCACGGGAGCGGAGGCCGCCCGCGTCGGGTTCTCGACCAGCGGCAAGCTCTCGACCGTCCTGGCGATCAAGGAAGAGGCCGACACGGCGCCGGTCCTGACCGTCACCGGCAGCAATCCGGGCTATCTGCGGGCCATGGCCTTCGAGACCTACAATCAATCGGCCTGGCACGATCTGTCCTATCGGGAGGCGCTCACGGGCGAGCAGAATACGCCCTTCGGGGTGACGATTCTCAGTCGCATGTACCTGTTCCGTCTGCACGAGGCCCAGACCTCCCGGGAGGTGATCGTTCGCCACGAATCGAGCGTCGGCGAGGCCATGTTCACGCCCCTGGGGACGCATCTCGTGGAAGCTCCGTTTCAATTCATGATGCGGGACGACGACGAGATCGTCAACTCGCCCCACGTACGGAACCGCCACAGCTACCGGGCCGGGTACACCGCCACGGCCGTGGGGCGTCCGCCGGCCGGCTCGCAGTTACGGCGGATGCTGGAGTCGCCCCGGCCGCTCGATCTGCGGCGCATCCGCCCGTTGGTGAACCGGATCTTCGCCGGATGCACCACCACGGCCCAGAAGATCGAGGCGGTCACCCGGTACTTCCACACGAACTACACCTACCAGCTCGGATTGGAGGTCCCGCTCGACCAGGACCCGCTGAACTACTTTCTGCTGGAGGCCGCCAGCGGCTACTGCGAGTACTTCGCTTCCGGCGCGGCGGTCCTGCTGCGGCTCGTCGGGGTGCCGACCCGCTATGTCACCGGTTTTCTGGTGACCGAGCAGGGCGACGACCGCCGCACCTGGATCGCGCGCAACATGGACGCCCACGCCTGGGTCGAAGCCTGGGACCGGGAGCAGCAGCAGTGGGTCATCGTGGAAGCCACGACACAGGAAGGGCTGGAGGACGTGTCTCTGGCCGACGAGCTGGCGCGCGGCGCCGGCAGCGGGCGTCCGTTCCTGACGCAACTGGCACAAGCCCTGTACGAGTACGGCCTGCTCGGCGTGCTGGGCTGGCTCTTCGTATCGCATGGCCTGGCGACCGGCGTGGGCCTGGCGCTGCTGTTTCTGGGTGCGGCCGTGTTCGTCGCTCGTCGCTCGTCATCCGACCGCCGCCCGCGCCGGGCCGCCGGGGACGAGCGACAGGTCATGCTCCGCAAGCTCCTGGCCTTCGTGGACCGCCAGGCGCGTCGCCGCGGCTACCGCCGCCGGGCCGAAGAGACCCTCCACGCCTTCGCGGACCGCATCCGTGGCTCGTGGCCCGTGCCTCGTGACCCGGGGCACGGGTCAGGGGTCACCGGCCACGGGTCACCGGTCACGAGGGACGAGGAACGAGGGACGAGCGACGGACCCCGCCTCGCGGACTGGTACCTCCGGTACGCCGGCCTGCGCTACTGTCGCGCGCTCGATCCCGCCCACGTCACGCAGCTGCAGCGACTCGCGCACGAGCTGCGCCGCCGTTTGTAGTGTGCTCGTACGAGCATAAGATCGCGTCTGCCGACGCCATTACCAGCCAGGCCTTCCGGCCTTATCTCAAACAAACATGTCATTGCGAGTGAGGCTCGCCGAGCGTGGCAATCTCTGCCTGTCGCCGGGGAGATTGCTTCGTCGTCCTCGGCGCGAAACGCCGCTGCGCGTCGGGCCTCCTAAGAAACTGGCGGTTTGGGTGCCATGTCTACGGCTTTGCGCAGACATGCCTACGAGGCGTAGGCACGGTACCCTGGCGCAACGGGCGGTAGCCCCCCAAGAAGACCGGATGGCCGCGGGGGGAATACGAAATTCCAAATCCCAGAATCCGTCCGATCCGTCCGATCGGACGGATCGGGTGCTTCCGCTCCCGAGGCGGCGAATGGAATCCGGTGCTTCTGCCCCGAAGAAGTGGTCCGTGGCCCGTGCCCCGGGTCACGGATCACGGGTCACGATTCAGGGGTTTGGCGCGGTCTGCCCTCGGGACGGTGTCGTGCTGTCGGGCTCGTCCCGATCCCAGGTCACGGGCTCGGCGCCCGGCGCGGACAGGCCCCGGCGCGGGAGGAGAGAGCCCTCCAGCCGGTAGAGAGCCACGAGCGCCTTGAAATAGTTGGCGCTGGCGCGGACTTCGGCGATCTGGCTGGCGACGAGGTCGCGCTGGGCCTGGGCGACGAGCAGCGAGGTGGATTTGCCGACGCGGAACTTCTCCGTTTCGACGCGGAGTTTCTCCTCCTGGAACTGGCGCGTGGCGGCGGTGGCGGCGATCTGCTCGTGCAGGCTGGTCACGATGACATGGGCCGAGCGGACATCGACCTGGGCGAGTTGGGTCAGGTTTTCCAGGGCTTTGATCGACTGCTGTCTGGAGATGACCGCCCGCGTGTGCCGGGCCCGCGCGGCGCGATTGCCCAGCGGCAGTTCCAGGACCAGCCCGCCTTCCACATCATAGCTTTCCTGGTTCAGATCGCGGACCGCATCGACAAAAGTCTCGGCGTATCCCGTCTTGCCAAAGGTGATGAAGGCGTCCAGGCGAGGCAGCAGGCCGTTGCGGGTCCGCACGACCTCCAGCTCGCCTCGTTGGATCAACAGGCGAGCTTGATTCAGGTCCGGCCGCATCTTCAGGGCCACTTGAACATGCTGCTCGACGGGATCGAGCGGCGTCTCGGGCAGCTCGATCCGGTACTCCAGGAGGATCTCCGTTTCCCAGTTGATCGTCGGGGGCGGGTTCAGCAGACGCAGGAGGTTCAGACGCTCCCGGGCCAGACTGGTCCGCGCCGTAATCAGGTTCTCCCGCCGCAGTGCCAGCTCCGCCTGCGCCGCGGCCAGTTCCGTCTCGGCGAGCGTGCCGATGTGGATCCGCTCCTGCGCCTCGGCCCTCTGCTGCTCGGCCAGACGCAGGGAGTCCGCATAGATCGCGATCTGACGCTGGGCCATCGCGTAATCCCAGAAGCTGGACTCCACCTGCTCCACCAGCACTTCCGTGAACCCGCGCAGCTCGTACTCGGAGATCTGCGTGTCGATCCCGGCCTGGTGCACCCGGGCCAGATTCGCGCGGACGCTCTGGCCGCGCAGCAGCGCCTGGCTGACCGTGACGCCGAGACGATTGGAGACGAAGGTATTGTCGTAGAGCGACGAATCCATGGAACTGGTCGTAGCTGTCAACCCGACGGCGGTGCCGCCGGGAAAGAGCTTGTCCACCGCGATTGCGCCGATCGTGCTGTCTACGGTCACCGAGGTATCCACGCCGCTGGCGGCGCGGGAAGGGCGGTCGGCAATGCTGCGTCGCTGGGACACCTGCCCGCTCAACACCGGATCGAAGATGGCCCGTTCCTCTTCTTCGATCGTGCGGCGGATCTCGGGCGCCGTGCGCTGCACGATCAGGGCCTTGTTGTTCTCCAGGGCCAGCAGGACGGCCTGCTGCACGCCGATCCGCAGCGGCTCGACCGGCGGGGAGGCGGACGCCTCGTGGGCTGGAGTCTGGGCCGCGGCCAAGACGCACAGAGGAATGAAGGCACAGAGAATCATGCCGGCAGAATAGCGACACCGCGCCAGCGGCCAGATCAATTCCAGGCACCCAAGCCGAAACAAATTCCAAATTCCAAGCACCAAACTTCGGGGAAATTCCAAGCACCAAATCCCAAATCCCAAACAAATTCCAAACGGAAGAAAATCCAAAATTCCAAACGGCGCCGCCGCATGGCGACAGCGTTTTGAACCTTGGTGCTTTGGATTTTGGATTTGTTTGGGATTTGGAGTTTGGAATTTGGTGCTTCCGCCCCTGGCGGCGTTTGGGACTCGGGACTTGGAGCTCGGAATCTCATATTGCTTTGGCGTCATGCTTGCTTGGACCTCTTCTTACTGGGCGCTGTCGGAAGCGGTGCCGGGCGTGCGGCGCTCGAAGAGCGAATAGACGACCGGGACGAACACGAGGGTAATCAATGTGGAGCTGAGCAGTCCGCCGATCACGGCCCGGGCCATGGGGGCCTGGGCTTCGCCGCCTTCCCCGAGCCCCAGGGCCAGGGGCACCAGGCCGATGACCGTGGTCAGCGCCGTCATGAGGATCGGCCGCAGACGCCGGCGGCCGGCCTCCTCGATCGCCTCCCCCAGCCCCAGCCCGTCCCGGCGCCGCAGCAGGTTCGTGTGATCGACCAGCAGGATCGCGTTGTTGACCACGATGCCGCCCAGCATGATGCAGCCGATGAAGGACTGGATGTTGAAGGTGGTGCGCGTGAAAAAGAGCATGAGGATCACGCCGATGGCCGCCAGCGGCACCGAGAACATCACGACGAACGGATCGCGCAGGGACTCGAACTGGCAGGCCATCACCATGTAGACGAGCACCAGGGCCAGAATGCAACTGAACAGCAGCTCGCGGAACGACTTCTGCTGCTCCTCGTAGTCGCCGCCGAAACCGATCGAGAACCCCGCCGGCACGGGCACGGCGCGGAGCCGCGCGCGGAGATCCGCGAGGACCGACCCCATGTCCCGGCCGCTGATCTCCCCCTGGACGGTGATCGTCCGCTCCTGGTCCTTGCGCTGGATCAGCACGGGTCCGCTGCGTGGGACCACGTCCACGACGTTGCGCAGGACGACCGGCTGTCCGTCCGTGTTGGTCAGGGTCAGGTCGAGGATGTCCCGCAGGTCGGATTTCTCCGCGTCCCGGAGTTTGACGAGAATGGTGAATTCATCGCCGGACTGGCGATAGTAGCCCGCGCGAGTCCCGGAGAGGATCGTCTGCAGCGCGTTGGCGATCCGGGCGACGGTCAGATGCATGTCCGCGGCCTTTTGCCGGTCGATGACGATCAATTCCTCGGGCCCGCCGGGATCGCGGCTGAGCCGGGTGTCGGCGACGCCCTCGACCTCCTCCACGATCTCCCGTACGCGCCGGGCCAGCACGTCGGCCGTCGCGAAATCATGCCCGCGCACCTCCACCTCGATCCGGTTGGCGGACGACGAGCCCAGGCGCAGGACGAACAACCCCTGGCTGGTCCGGGTCCGGACGGTCACGCCCGGGATCCCGCTGAGCCGGCGCCGCAGGTCATCGGCGACCTGCTGGCTGGAGCGCGTCCGCTGGGCCTGGGGTACCAGGGAGATGCGGACCTCGCCGGTATGCCCGCCCGAGCCGCGATACTGCGAGCCCCCGACGCTGGTGACGACACTGCGGATCTCGGGCACCGCCTCCGTGACAAGCGCCTCCAGGACGCGGAATTGGCGATCGAGCACCTCCAGTCGCGTGCCCACCTGCATCTCGGCTTCCACGCGGACTTCGCCTTCATCCGTGGCCGGCATCAGTTCCGCGCCGACATAGGGGATCAGCAGCAGGGTGGCCCCCAGGGCGACCGTCGCCCCCATGGTCACGAGCACGCGGTGCCGCAGGGCCGCGTGCAGAAACCGTTGGTAGGTGTTCTCCAGGTTCTCCAGCAACCGGCTGCTGCCGTCGTAGAGCCGCCGGCGGATCGTGCGCCGGCCGGTCGCCGGCCGGGTGGGAGACAGGACCCGAGCGCACAGCATCGGCACCAGGGTCAGGGCCGCCGCCAGCGAGCACACCAGAGAGAAGGCGACCACGATCGAGAGCTGTTTGAACATGACGCCCGACATGCCCCGCATGAAGACCAGGGGCAGGAACACGGCCATCGTCGTCAAGGTGCTGGCAATGACGGCCGTGGTCACTTCCTCGGCGCCCTCCACGGCCGCCCGCCCCAGAGGCCGGCCGGACTCGCGCAGACGATAGATATTCTCCAGTACGACGATGGCGTTGTCCACCAGCATGCCGATGCCCAGCGCCAGGCCGCCCAGGGTCATCAGGTTCAGCGTCAGACGTCCGAAATACAGCAGGGCGAAGGTCGCGATGATCGAGACGGGAATCGCGGTGGCGATGATGACCGTGCTCCGCAGGTTGCGCAGGAAGAGCAGGAGAATGCCGACGGCCAGCAAGCCGCCGTAGATGGCGGAGCGGCTCACGTTCTGGATCGACCGCTGGATGTAGTCCGAGCTGTCGATGATCGGAACGATGGTGAGCTGCGGGATGTCCCGGTTGATCCGCTCCAGCTCCCGCAGGGCGCCGCGGGCCACCTCGACCGTGTTGCGGCCCGACTGCTTGCTGACCGACAGCCATATTCCGGGAACCCCGTTCACCCGCACCAGCCGGGTCACCTTCGTCCAGGAGTCCTCCACGGCCGCGATTTCCCGCAACTGGATGGGCACCCCCTGGCGCATCGCGATGACCGTGTCCTGCAACTGGCGCAGGTCCGTATACTCGCCGGGGGTGCGGATGGTGATTTCGAGATTGCCGCGCTCGATCTGTCCGGCCGGCACGTTCACGTTGCCCGCCCGGATCTGGGCGACGATCTGGTCCAGGGGGATGGCTAGGGCGTTGATTTTGGCGGGGTCGAGCAGGACGTGGATCTCGCGTTCCAGGCCGCCGCGGATGTCCACCGCCGCCACGCCGGGAACCCGTTCGAGCCGGTACTTCACTTGTTCTTCGATAATCAGACGGGTCTGCACCGGGTCGAGGTTGCTGGAGGCGCCGAGGTACAGGATGGGAAACGCGGCGAGATCGTACTTCCGCAGGGTAGGCCGGTCCGCCTCCTCGGGCAGACGGTCGAGGATCCGGTCCAGGCGGTCGCGGATGTCGTTGGCCGCGGTGTCGAGATCCGTCCCCCAGGCGAACGTCACGCGGACGCTGCCGTTGCCCTCGACGGCGGTCGCGGTCACCTCCTCCACGCCGGGCACCGAGCTGATCGCCTGCTCGAGGGGACGCACGATCAGCTCTTCGACCTCCTCGGGGCCGGCGTTCGGGTACGCGCAGGACACGCTGATGGTCGGGTAGGTGATGTCCGGCATCAGGTCGATGGGCAGCCGCCACAGCGAAATCCCGCCCAGCACGATCACGATCAGGACCACCATGATCGTGAAAATGGGCCGATGGACGGAGAAGTGCGAGACGTTCATCGCGGGCCTCCCGACGCCGGCCGGTGGCCGGAAACTCGAAGCACGAAAGTCGACACCGCGCACGCGGAGAGATCCATCCGAAACAAATTCAGAACGGAAGAAAACCCGAATGACCCCAACGCCGGCGCCCATCGGGAGATCCGTCTGGAATCGTCCGTTATTCTGGTCATTGGGGTGTCTTTCGTATTTCGGATTTCGAATCGGGAATTTCCTGCGGCTCGGGTAACCTCAGACGCGACCCGTTTTCCACCAGATGGTTGCCCAAGGTCACGACCGACCCCCCAAGCGCCGGCTCCACCACTTCCACGACTTCGCCGTTGGCGATCCCGACCGTTATCGGCACGAAGCGTGCCTGCGGGGGTGCGTCTGGAGACGGCCCCTTTTGCACCGCGGGGCTCACGGTGGCAGGGGGCGTCTGCTCCACGAGGAAGACCCCTTCCCGTCCGGCCCGGCGGACCAGGGCGCTGAAGGGGACCAGGGTCGCGTTCTCGTGTGTGGCGAATTCGACCTGGGCCCGCACGAACATGCCGGGTTTCAGCGAGTGCTCGGGGTTGGGGACCTCGATTTCGACGCGGGCCTGCCGGGAGGTCTCCCGCAGCAGCGGCGCGATCCGCCGGATACGGCCCGTGAACGTTTGGCCGGGATAGGCATCCGTCGTGACTTCGGCGCGTTGCCCGATCTGCATCTTGGGATAGTCCCGCTCGATCACGAAGACCACCGCCACCAGCGGATTGTTCTCGAGGATCGACACGATCGGCTGGTTCATTTGGACCAGGGCGCCCTCATCCACGAACCGCTCCCCGACCACACGGTTGGGATCGCCCGCCTTCCAGAAGGCCCGCACCTGGGTATACGACAGTTGCAGTTTCGCGGCCTCCAGGGCCGCCTCCTTCTGCGTCACCTGGGCCTGCGCGACCTTCGATTGCGTCTGGCTGGCCTGGTACTGGGCCGCCGCCGCGTCCAACTCCGCGGCCGAGGCGATCTGTTTCTCGCGCAGGGCGATGATCCGCTCGTGCTCGCGGCGGGCTAGGTCCAGGGCACTGGCCGCGTTCTCCGCGTTGGCCTTGGCCACCAGCAGCTCCGCGGCGGCCTGTTCCACCTGCCGCGCGAACTGCTCATCATCGAGCACCGCGATCACCTGGTCGCGGTGGACGGGGTCCCCGATGTCCACGAGCAGCTCCTTGAGCCAGCCGGCCGCCTTGGACGCGACCACGAACTGCGATTGCGGCACCAGCGATCCCGTGAAGACCCCCACGTCCCGGATCGTGTCCCGACGCACCGGCTGCACCTCCACCGCCACCGCCGCCCCCGTCCGGTCGGGACGCCCCGTGCCGCCGGAGGCCGCGATCCGCCGACGGACCTCCCAGCCGACCGCGCCCAGGGCGAGGACGACCAGTACACCGAACAGCAGTTTCTTCATTCCCACATTCCTAACAGAAGCTGAGTATGACCATCATCTCGATCCGTTTCGCGAGGGGCGTGTCGAAGAGCAGAAGGGGACGCTCTACTCTTGCTGCGGTCCTCTGTTCCCTGTGCCGGTCGGCGGAGAAGAAAGGAGAATGTCCCCGTTTCCCCCACGTCCGGAATCCATCATTGCACCTGGCCATCGACCACCTGTTCCTGTCCCTCTACTCTAAACTGCCATTTGAGATTGTCAACAGGCAACATGGTACGGCCGAGCCTGGATCGGACCGCAGGCCCGTTGGACCGGGAGGCGGAAGCACCACACCGCTGACGCGGTGTGCTTCAGACTACGCCGCGGGGGCGGCTCCGGGTTCGGGTTCGGGTTCCATGGCTTCGTGGCTCGGGCGGCTCAGGAGTCCGAGATAGACCAGGCCCCGGCGGACGTCGTCGACGAGCAGATACAGGGACGGGATGATGAGCAGCGAGATGCCCGTGGCGAAGAGGATGCCGAAGCCCAGAGAGATCGCCATGGGAATCATGAACTGGGCCTGCCGCGACTTCTCGAAGATCATGGGAGCCAAGCCCCCGAAGGTGGTCAGGGTCGTGAGCAGCACCGGGCGGAAACGCCGCACCCCGGCCTGGTAGATCGCCTCGTGCGGGGACGCGCCTTCGCGGCGCCGGCGGTTCGAGTAGTCGATCAGGATCAGCGAGTCGTTGACGACCACGCCGCACAACGCGACGATGCCCATCAGGCTCATCAGGCTCAGGGCATAGCCCAGCAGGATGTGACCCAGGACCGCCCCGACGATCCCGAAGGGAATGGCCACCATCACGATCAGCGGCTGGAAATAGCTGGCGAACGGAATCGCCAGCAGGGCATAGATGGCGAACAAGGCCAGTTGCAGACCGCTGAAGAGCCTGGCGGTGCTTTCCTGCATATCTTGTTGGCGGCCTTCCCAGGAGTAGGACAGGCCCGGGAAATCGCGGGCCAGTTGCGGCAGGATTTCCGCATTGAGCGTGGCTTGGACCTGGCTGGTCTGGGAGATCGGTTCGACGTTAGCCGTGACGGTGACGACCCGCCGGCCGTTGCGGCGGTTGATGGCGGTGTAGGAGCGTCCGGGCTCCACCTGGGCAATCTCGACCAGCGGCACATCCCGCCCCGACGGCGTGCGGATCAGCAGTTGTTCCAGATCGTGCTGGCGCACCCGCTGGTCGCGCGGCAGGCGGACCTTGACGCGGACCTCGTTGCGCCCCCGTTGCTGGCGCAGCGCGTCGGCGCCGTGGAAGGCATAGCGCAGTTGCCGGGCCAGGGCCTGCTGGGTCAGGCCCAGGCTGTGGCCCTGCTCGTTGAGGCTGTAGTTCAGTTGCCGTTTGCCGGGGGTGTAGCCATCGTCGATGTCGGTGACGCTGGAGAAATCGGCCAGAATGCCGGCGAGGGTTTCGCTGGCGCGGTCCAGCACGTCGATCTGGCGGTGGCTCAGCTCAATGGACAGGGCCGCCCCGCGGCCGGGACCGCCTCGGTCCGCCTCGTACCGCAGACTTTCCAATCCCGGGATCGGCCCGGCGTGCTCGCGCCAGAGTCCGGTCAGTTGGGTCGTGCTGATGGGGCGCACCCGCGGCGGGGTCAGGTAGAGCCGGACCTCGACCTCGTTCTCGTTGATGCTTGTGAAGACGCCCTCGACCAGCTCTTCGCCCCCGTGGGCGGCGACGACCTCGGCGGCCGCCTTCTCGAGCCGCTGCGCGACTTGCTCGACCCGCGCCAGGGGCGAGCCGTAGGGCAGGATGGCTGTCACGACCGAGATATCCGATTCGACGCGCGGCATCAGGATCAGCCCGATGCGCCCGCTGTTGACGTAGCCCAGAATGAAGATCAGGACCGCCACGGCCAGCGCGAGAGCGATCATCCGAAACCGCATGCACAGGGCCAGCAGCGGCATGTACAGCCTGCGGATGACCCCGTCGAGACCTTTGGCGAAGCCGCTCTGCACGCGCGTCAACAGCCCGGTGCGTCCCGGCGCCGCGCGGCTGTGACCCAGGTGGCAGGGCAGGATCAGCAGGGCCTCCACCCAGGAAATCGCGAACGTCGTGATGACCACATAGGGAACGACCCGCCAGATCTTGCCCATCATCCCCGGGATGAAGCACAGCGGCAGGAACGCCACGATATTGGTCAGGATGCTGAACGTCACCGGCAGCAGCACCTCGCGCGTTCCGAGGATGGCGGCCTCGACGAGACTCCTGCCGCGCTGGCGATGCTCGTAGATGTTCTCGCCCACGACGATGGCGTCGTCGACCACGATGCCCAGCGCGACGATGAACGCGAACATGGACATCATGTTGATGGTGACGTTGAGCATCGGCAGGAACAGGAAGCAGCCGATGAACGAGATCGGAATCCCCATGACGACCCAGAAGGCCAGGCGGAACTCCATGAACAGCCCCAGCAGCAACACGACCAGGGTCAGGCCATAGAAGGCGTTCTTCAGGAGCAGCTCCATCCGCTGGCGATAGATGTCCGAGCGGTCGTTGTTGATGACCCAGTCGACGCCGGGGGGCAGGTTCTGTTCGATGGTCTTCATCGCGTCGCGTACGGCGGCGGAGACGCCGATCGGCGTTTGCGTGCCCACGCGGTAGACCGCCAGGCCCACCGCCTGTTTGCCGTTGTAGGTGGCGTACTGATCGACTTCCTCGAACGTGTCCGTGATCCGGGCCACGTCGCCCAGGGACAGGACCGCGCCCTGGGCGGTGGTGATCAGCGGGATCGTGGCGAATTCGCGGGCCCACTGGCGGCGCTCGTTGACCCGCAGCAGGATGTCGCCGCCCTCGGTATCCAGGCGGCCGCCGGGGATCTCGACCGAGGTCTGGCGAATCCGCTGGGCGACCTGCTCGAGCGTCAGGTTGTACGCGCGGAGCGTGTCCTGGTCGATCTCGATGGCCACCTCGAAGCGCCGGGCGCCCTCCAGGTCCACCTGGGTGATCCGGGGGTCCATCAGCAGTTGGTCCCGCACCTGCTCGGCCAGCTCGCGCAGGACCCATTCGCTGGCGTCGCCGTAGATCTGCAGATCGAGCACGCCGCGGCGCATCATCACCAGGCTCACTTCCGGCCGCTCGGCATCTTCCGGGAATGTGACGATCCGATCGACTTCCTGCCGGAGGTCCTGGTAGACGCGCTGGTCGTCGGCCCCTTCCTCCAGCTCGATCTGGACCATGCCCATCCCCTCGCCCGCGATGGCAAAGACCCGTTTGACGCCGTCGATGCCGCGGACCCCTTCCTCGATGGCCAGGATGATGCCCTGCTCGACCTCTTGGGGGCTGGACCCGGGGTAGACGACCCGGACCGTCACCATGTCGAGGTCGAACTCGGGGAAGACCTCCTGCTTGATCCCCAGGGCCATGATGAGCCCGCCCACGATGAAGATCAGCATGATGAGGTTGGGCGTGACGCGATTGTACGTCATCCAGGCGATCCAGCCACGATGACGCGGATGCTCGTTGGGCCGGGTCTCGGTCATCGCTGTCCCCCCTCGATGGTCGGGCCGGCCGGCGGCGCGCCGCGGCTTTCGCCTCCCCCCGGCACGCGCAGCGGCATGCCCGCGACCGGGGCGGCGATATCCGTCAGCACCAGCTTTTCATTCTCCGTCAGCCCGCCGTCGACGTAGATGTGGGTAGGGCCGCGAAAGACGATTTGCACGGGTCGAATGTCGAGCTCGCCGGCGCCGTTCATGATCCAGACGGTGTCATCGTCGCGCACGTAGGGCCGCTCGATGGGGAACACCGCGTCCAACGTGCGGCCCTGGATCTCGGCCGAGACGAGCGAGCCGACGAGCACCTGCGGCTGGTCCCGATTCTCGGGGCGCAGGCAGAACGGATCGGCGATGCCGACCAGGACCTGGGTGAGCAGGCCCTGCGGCTCCAACTCGCCCAGCAGTCGCAGCACGCGGCCCCGGCGCGACCGCTCGGCGCCCCAGGCCATCGGATTGCGGATCGTCACCTCCGAGCCGAGATCGTCGTTCCTGCGCGGGATGGTGATCCACTGCAGCTCGTGCAGCGGCACCTTGACCCGCACCCAGGCCTCATCCGTCCCGATCAGGGTCACCAGATTCGACGTGAGCGAGACCGTGGCGCCGAGATCGACGCTCTTTTCCTGGACGATGGCGTTGAAGGGGGCGCTGATGGTACAACGGGCCAGATCGAGCTCGGCCCGCTGCAGGGCCGCCTGGGCCGATTCGTACGCGGCTTCGGCGGAGGCCCGTTGCGGCTCGCGCAGGACCATCTCCCGGTCGTCGTCATCCAACTCCTCGCCCAGCAGCTCGTATTCGCGCCGGGCGACCGCCTGGTTGGCCTGCTCGATCTTGAGGTCGCGCAGAGCCCGGACGACCTCGCTGCGGCGCTGGTGCACGGCAATCTCATAGTCCCGCCGGTCGATGGCGAAGAGTTGCCGGCCCGCCTCGACGTACGCGCCGGGCACCACGTCCGGGGCGATCTCGACGATCTGGCCCGTGACCTGGGGCCGCAGCATCACTTGCTGGGCCGGTATGACGGGCCCCATCTGCGTGACCGTCGTGGCACGCTGGCCCCGCTGGACGGGAGCGACCTGCACGAGTCGCGCCTGGGTGGGGGGCTTGCGCCGGACGGCCCGCGGGCTGGTCTGCATCTGGTATCGATAGAGCGCCAGGGCCCCCAGGATGAACGCCGCGGCGATCAGGAGCCGCAGTGTCAGGCCCACCAGCGTGCGAAACCACCGCCGCGGCTTCTTCTGCCGATCCTGTCTCACCCGATGATCTGCTGTCATTGAATTACCTTCCACGGATCTGGAGTTCTGCAAAATGGGGAGTTGGGCCTATTGTTCTTCTCGGAAATCCGCTTCCCGATTCTCCCCGCCGGCCCCGATCCGGGCCGTGTCCGCCGGCGGTGGGGTGGGAAAGAAAGAAATCGGGAAGCGGATTTCCGAGAAGAATCCATCCTGTTGGCGGCCGGAGCCCTCGGATGGGACCGGCGCCGGACACATCCGCTTCCCGATTTCTTTCTTTCCCAAGTAGGCCCAACTCCCCATTTTGCAGAACTCCAGATCCCCTATTCATCATCGATTTCCAAATCTTC
>Ga0194125_10002995_pt1 | contig 27631 bp, 30 predicted proteins | sample TA2KigC250mmetaG_FD_148626 | JGI IMG/M metagenome (GOLD analysis project Ga0194125, IMG submission 148626) | Freshwater microbial communities from Lake Tanganyika, Tanzania - TA2015034 Kigoma Deep Cast 250m | ecosystem: Environmental > Aquatic > Freshwater > Lake | place: Tanzania: Lake... | reverse complement strand
TTCTAGACCTGGAATATTTGGTAAATTATTATCCGCATTTCTCGGAAGTGCTCCGTCTATCCCACGTTTTGTATGGGTCGATACAAATAATACGGAACAATATGGATTGAGACAAAAATGGGCCGGTGGAACAATAAAAGGAAGCGTAATATATAGATATGTTTTAAATGATTTGGACGGATTAGTAGCACAACCCCAAACTGATAAAATAACAGTTTTTGAAAAATATAAAAATGTAGTAGTTAATCCTGTCGTAAATCCTATAAAAAGAAAAAGTATCTCTGGCGGAGGATATCAAGTTCTTGAAGCAAAAGAACAATCTGAAATATTGGCAAATTATAGTGATTATATCAATAATATAAAAGGAACAAATTCCGGTCCAGGTGTATATCCTACAAAATTAGATAATCCCCAAAACTTGTCTGTTCAATTATTAAATAGACAATTATTGGGGAGATCAAATAGTTGGGAAAAATTAAAAAATCAAAAATCTACAAAAAATAAATCCGTTGACAACATTTTAACGGACACATCTTTTAATGAGTCTACGTATATAAACAGATTTAAGAGTAATCAACTAAAACGTCAATTGTTAGAATCTTCTACCGGAAAGTATATGTCCACAAAAGGAGGAGACAGTTTAAATAAACTTCCTGTATTGAATAAAGATGAATTGGATGTAGTAAAAGATAGAGATTTGATTAGATTTTGGTTTTACGATATTGCAAATGAAAAATACATACCATTTAGAGCCACCGTTAAATCTATAAACGAAAGATATACGAGCGATTGGGATAATTTTCAATATGTTGGAAATGCTGACAAAATATATAATTATAAAGGATTTACAAGATCGTTAGGTTTTACATTTAGTGCAGTCGCAATGTCGGTAAAAGAATTGTTACCGATGTGGATTAGAATAAACTATTTATTGGGATTATCAAAGCCTGCTAAATATTACAATGGTGAATTTATTGTTCCTCCTTTAGTAAAATTAACTATCGGCGAAATGTATAAACAACAACCAATTGTTATAACCAACATGAGCATATTGATACCAGACAATGCAACGTGGGAAACGTTACAATCAGATGTCAATTATAATGAATCATATGCATATTATAATGGATTATTAAAATCAGAAGCTCGGGTTGCTCAGTTTCCAATGGAAGCAGATATAACCCTTGATTTAAATATTTTGGAAAAAGAAAGACCAAAAGTCGGAAGAAATAATTTTGATGATGCAAATTCAACGTTATTCGGAAGACGATTATCTGTGTTTGAAAGTGAAGAAGAATTAAAAAATAAAAAATTAACAGAACAATCTTTAATTAAAAAACAAAATCAAGATATCGAAAATAAAATTAGTGTCGGAGAATTTGATAAAACATTTCCTCAAATTATAAGAGAAGGTGGGGCGTTGGATAGATTTGAACAACGCAGAGCCGAATTACAAAATTTAGTATAAAGATTATGAATCGATACGATTATACAACTAAATCAAAAAGATGGGATGGCAAACCTGTATACAAAACATTGACATATCCATCAATACCAATATCTGAATCTGATATTTATATAACTGTATCTGAAAATGATTATCTTGACTCTTTGGCATTTAAGTATTATAAAGATACTAGTTTATGGTGGGTTATTGCAGTTGCCAATAATTTAGGTAAAGGCAGACTTAGTTTGGATATAACCAAACAACTTAGAATACCAACAAACATAACTTCAATATTACTAAACTTTAGATTAGCAAATTCATAAAAAATTATGTCAGCAGATCGTCCATGGGAAGCAGGTCCATTCTCTAAATGGGTCATTGATGAGTTAAATAACAGAATAAAATATTTATCTTCTGGTATTATTCAGTCTCCAGAAAACTCAAATGGCGCCATGAAATATTCATCTGGTCCTAGAAGACATTGGATTAAAGTTTTTTCTAATGGAATGAATAAAACTGCGGGGAAAGATACCAATAACAAATGGGGATTATTATTAAAATCTGGAGATTCGTTTTCGGAAAGATACGGAATATCAAATCAAGAACAAACATATGGGTATTCAAACGATGGATCGCCTAAAATTATAAGCAATCAACAATTTAGAATAAACGTGCCTGAACCTGGAATAGTATCATTCACAGTGGATGTTCAGAAAAACTTCTTTGCCACTGGAAAGATTAACTGGATTTGTCACTCTATCGACCAACTGAAGGCATTAACGCCTTATTTTTTAACGCCTCTTGTAACTGTTTTCGTTGAATGGGGGTGGAATAATTTTGATGTAGCTTCGTTAATTAACTATAAAGAAATAACAGATTTAAAGAGTATAGTAAAAAATCATTTTGAACATTATGACACCAAAGTTCCCAAATCAAAAGGAAACTATGATTTCATGGTTGGAGATGTCACTAATTTTGAATACGGATTTGATGATAATATAATAAAAGGATACACTGAAATAAGATCTCGTCAAATGTTATATACCGGATTTAATGTTAGAGGTGATAAATCGATTAATTTAGGATCTGGCAATAACGCAACTGCAACTGAAACACCTGCGTTATCATTTAAAACTTTATTTCAACAAACTTTAAAGACGTTGGTATCATTCTCAGACAATGGGGAATTTCCAGTTCCTCCAGATCCAAGCGATACATCAAATCCTGAACGTAATCTTGATAATGATAATATTAAACTTCATGCGTTATTAAGTCCTTATAGAGCCAAGTATGGGCAACAACTAAACGATTTACCAAATTATGTTTATAAATTTCCAAATAGGTCTAAAACAAGTGGATTGTTAGAACAACAAGGATCAGATAATTCTCTATTAGACACTTATATAACAATGGAATTGTTTGTTGATATAATGAATTCTTTGAAAAATAAGAATAGTGAAAAAGAATATTTAAAGGATTTTTTTGAAGTGGATGTAGTAAATTCAAATGTTGGATATCACCCTAATTTAATATCTACAAGCAAAGATGTATTAATACCAAATTCAAAATCTCCAAAATTTAATGGTAGCGGATCTATTTCATATAACACATATAAGGATGAAGTCACAACTTTTATTGGAGATGATAAATCAGGAACAGATGCATCTGATACCACGCGCGGACAATTGGGATCTGTATTTCGTGATTTTTTTACTGGTCAAAATGAAGAATCACAAAATAAAAAAGGACAAGCGGTTGGTGAGTCTATGTCTGTTTCAGTAACAAATGAAAAAATAACATTAAGCAACATTAAAATAGAAAGAAAAAATTTAAACACTAATCCTGCCGACATACAATTAAAACTTTTGATTGGTTATGGAAAACAAATTTTTAGAAATGATCTTGATGTGGTTTTAAATTATTATGGTAGAAATTTAATACAAACGAGAGAGAATACCGCATTTGATGAAAAAGGATTGTTAAAAAATGTATATATTAATTTAAATTTTATAATTGATTCTCTTGTGGTCGATGATGATGTTATAAATATGAAAGATATGTATGACAAGGTTTTGTCCGAACTCAATGAATCGGTTTGTGATTTTTGGAATCTTGAATTGGTAAATGTAGATGCAGTGAAGCCAGATATTAACAAAAAAGGAGGATTACAAATTGTTGATGTTAAATACAAAGCATCTGCCTTTAATTTGGGAGATATTTTTACATTTGATTACGGAAGTAACAAATCGATAGTAAAAAAGATAAACTTTACAACATCGTTGACAAATGGTATGGCCAATCAGATTTTATATAGATCATTTGGAGAAAAATCTTTATCATCAAATAATTTAATAGATTTTTCAAACGAAGGGGTTTATGTTGATAGAATTAAAGATGAAGAAAAAGATAAAAAAAATACAGATAATAGCAGAGGTACATATTCTGATCAAATGTTGACTTTTTTGAGCGTCATTAAAAAATACATGAATTTTCAACCGGAGAATCCTGATGCAGGTTTCTTGATGAGAGTTCAAGTATACAAAGCATCTTCTGGAAACGTAGAAGAAAGAACCCAGGCGATACCGGTGGGCGGTGGCTTCGGTGGTGTAGGTACAATTAGTGTTAAAGTTGCAAATTTTAGCGAATACAATATTGCAGATTTATGTATTCCTGATAAAGAAGCGTTGGTTTATTTATTGAATGACGAAGATAAAAAAGGAAATACAAATGTATATTGTGCGCCTATACGAAATGTGGAACTTGAAATTTCATTGATGGGAATTGCGGGAATAAAAGTATTTCAATTTTTTAAAGTAAGAAATTTACCTCCTCCATTTACAGATGATGTTGTAGTATTTCAAGTGAGGGATGTTAATCACACCCTTGATGAAAATGGGTGGGAAACCAGAATTAAAGCATCTGTTAGACCGGCGTATAATTTACAACAAACTACACCTGTTGCGACCACGAATTCACTAACTTATGGTAATCCACAATGATACAATATCCAGACAATAAAAGAAATATAAGATATTCTGAGATACAAACAGTATACCCTGTCTATAATAAACCTTATCCACAGTCTAATGATTATGAGGCGGGGTTTATCTATCGTTATTTTGTTAAAAAAATAAATGACAAAGTAATATATGAAATTTCCAAGGATAATTATAAGGATGTTTCTCCAAATATTTATGCAAAAATTTCAGTTGAATGGCGAATATCGGGACAGAGAAATGATGTATTTAAAAATAAAATAAAAATTTATAATGGTGTATATGAATATAATCTCCGACAAATAAATAAATATAAAAAATATATACCCGGTTTAGAAAACGTGTTACGAGATCCCCTTGAATTTTGGAGATCAAGTTAAATTGACAGTCTCTTTTTTATATAGTATCTTGGTAGAATGATTATTAAGTCAGAAGTTGAGTATAAACAATTTATACATGAAAACAACAATCATGACTTGATTTGTGACGTAATTCAAGTTGATGATCGTCTACATCCATGCATCTCAAAAATCAGTTTATTATGTGTATATAACATACAAAAACAATCTACCTACATTCTATCTATAAATCATAACGATTGTTTATATAAAGTAAATAAACAACGATTAGTGGACGATTTGAACAGTATATCTGGAAAGAAGTGGGTTTTTGATAAAAAGAAGTTTTCACAACTTTTGACTATAAATAATCTTTATGATATAAACATTATATTTTTTATATCGGATGGTAAAGTGGAAGATTATAGTGAATGTGATACAACGACTCATAACTTCTATAAACAAAAGTATAATAACTATAGTGATATTAATAATATAATTCCATTGACTTTGCACTTGGAGAAGTTTGAACAAATGTGTGTAGAATCTTTAAAACGGGTAAAAAATATTAGATTAGACCAGAGTTTTAAAGAATTAAACGGAACAATAACTGAAAATTTAAAAGTTCTTGAAGAAAATGGATTAAAAGTTGATGAAAACCAATTCGTGTCATGTTTTAGAGATAAAAATCCAAAGATAGTAAATGGATATGTATATACACAATATAATCTATATACATCAACGGGGAGACCTAGTAATAGATTTGGTAACGTAAACTACAGTGCATTAAATAAAGAAAATGGATGTAGGTCGTCTTTTATCAGCAGATATGGTGATGATGGTATGTTATTTATGATAGACTACAGCGCATATCATCCGCATATTGTAGCAAAGCTAATCAACTATTCTTTACCGTCTAATGCCTATGAATATTTGGGCAGATACTATTATGGTAAAGAGGAACTGTCAAAAGATGAGATTAAAACATCAAAGAATTTAACATTTCAGTGTATGTATGGAAATATTCCAGATGAATTATTGGAAATCCCATATTATAATAAAATGAAGGCATACATAAACCATAGATGGCAGTTCTTTAATCAATACGGTTATGTAGAAACACCTGTGTTTAAGAGACAAATTACTAAAAAACATATATTTGACCCCAATCCAAATAAGTTGTTTAATTATATTCTACAAGCTAGTGAAACAGAATTTGGCATACATTCTCTCGCATCCGTAAATGAGTATCTAAAAGACAAGAAGACTAAAGCGGTATTATATACTTATGATAGTATTCTGTTTGACGTTCATAAGGATGACAAAAAACAAACATTATTTCATATCAAAACTTTGATGGAAAATGGTAAATTTCCGACAAAGTGTTATATTGGTAAGAACTATAATGATATGACATTTATAAACATATAGAAGAAATTCAAAATTTCAATAAATATTTCTATATTTATACTATATGTTAACAATCGATGACGTATTAGAAGAATACTTTATAACCAGAAAAGATGGCGGTTCCAAGTTTAATATAAAAAACTCAAATGATTTATATCATTTTGAGACATTTTTAATTGAAAATGGTTATACAAATCTTTTTAAAAAAGAAAAGATAAATGAACTGTTTGAAGAAGCTGGTGATGTAGGAGAATCTCCTACAGAAGAAATTGTAAATTATACAAGAAAAAGATATATTTCTTTTTTTAAAAACCAACCATCTGCTCAGGATTTGGAATTGCTTGTCAATTATGTCCGTGAATTCAAAAAGACTCCACAAACATTAGAATCTTCATTTGAGTTTTTGAAACAGAATCCTAGATTGATAGAATTTGAAAAAAAACAAATTGGTCAAGGGGAATTTGCTTTTTATTTGTTATTGCCTGATGCAAAGAAAATTACTAGTGATGTAGGTGATATTCAAATTGGAGATAGAAAGTTCGAAATCAAAAAAATTAAAAAGGCAAAAGATACAATCAGATTTGGAACAAATATTAATTTAGATTCGATTAATCTTTTTAGATATGTAACATTTGGTCTTAAAAAGATATTCACTTCCAAAGAATACAAGGACGGCGAAAAAGTAAAAGAAATGGGTGATGCATATGATTTACTAATGGCAGGTTCAGAAGCATCTGTAACTATTAATAAATTAAATGCTTTTTATTCTTTCATAAATAAATTACGTGAATATATGATTTATGAAAAAACTCAAAAGAGTTTGTCATCAGAAAAAACGACAGGCAAAAAGTTTGTATTTAAAGCCAATGATGTTGATAAAGATGTATTCTTTAAGATATCATTTGATGATTTAAAGGGCGCACTAAAAAGCGGTAAACATCAAACTACAATAGAACGAACAGAAGATTCACAAGATACCGAAGAACTAATATCGTTTGCTGATGATGTAAAATCTGTATTGGATAAATTTTTAAATAGATATTCTACATCTGAATTATTTCAAACACAAATGGTTGTTCAATTATATGAAAAGTATAAAAGTGCAGGTGTTAACATAATGATAATAACAGAAACAAATGATTTCTTAATAAATCCATCTAACTTTAAATTTAATGCGATAAACCAATACGTAAGACCACAAGTAACTTTAAGTTGATATGAATATATTGTCTGAACTCTTAGAACAAGTTTGTCTAGATTCTCGTATAAAAGACGGGATATTTTCATTAGACAACAACGAACATTTAAATATTTTACAAGAATATTTGCAAACCGAATTAAAATTAGATGAACAACAATCTATAGAAATTAGAAATACGGTGATAGAAGGAAAATATCCAGACCGTCAAGCATATAATGTAAATGGTTTACTTGTAACTTTTCCCACGCCCGAATATAAACAAAGAGCAGTTTCTAGGGGAACCCATTTTGAAGAAAATCCAAAGAAAGCTGCTGGTGCAAATGTATTTGACCCACCGTCAGAACAACCGTCAACCGAACCCCCACCAAAGACCGAACCGCAACAACCTGCACAATCCACATCTGAACCAACTTTTCCGACAGAACCAACGCCGGATACGCCTGCACCGGAGACAACTGCAGAAAAAAATAAAAACGAACCAGATTTAAGAACTTCTCAAGAAAAACAATCTGATGCTCAAGTAATTCAAAAAATATTGACAACCGAATACACACTAGATGAAGCAAACACAAATGGTTTTTATAGAAAAGGATTGATGTGGTATACAACGGAAGGAATTGAAGTTGGAGTCGCTAGATATGTTGAAGACTTGGGTAAAATAATTATACGTCCAAGAAGATGAAAAAACAACTACTTTGTACTTTCTCAACCGTTGAAGAATACAAAAATCTAATTGCCCAAATTAGACAATTTTATACCGTAAATAATAAACTATTTTTATTTAACGGAGTAAAACTTCCTAAAAATATATACATCACTTATAATATAGATGTAGAAGATAGTTCTCACTTTCCAAAGTTTCCAAATACTATTGGACTTCATAGAAAAAAACAAACCAATACTCTTTATACGTTGAATGCTATGAATAAGTTAATAGCTGAAGAAAATAATGGGGTATTTAATAACAAATTTCAATTAAATTGGGAACTTTATAGCAACTGCCTTATTTTAACTAGTGAGATTTCGGTTAGAATAATTCCGATAAAACTTTTCGATATAATAAGTTGAGTGTTTTGCCATTTCGGTTTATAGTTATTCGTGTATTAGTTATGAAGTAAAGTCTGTGTGGACTTATCGATTAATTAATTAACACTTAACAATTAACTATTAAATAATTATGGCATTAGACCTATCTAAAATTAAGAATCGTTTGAATTCTTTAACAAACACAAATCAAAAATCTAACTTGATTTGGAAACCAAATCCTGGAAAACAGGTTGTTCGTATTGTTCCCTACAAGTATGCTCCTGAGAATCCGTTTATTGAGTTAAAGTTTCACTATAATATCAATAACAAAACCTATCTTTCACCTGATAGTTTTAACCGTCCAGATCCAATCGTTGAATGGTCCAATCGTATGAAAAAGACCGGAAACAAAGAAGAATGGCAGTTGGGGCGTAAGATGGAACCCAAAATGAGAACCTATGTTCCTGTGATTGTTCGTGGTGAAGAAGACCAAGGTGTCCGTTTCTGGGGATTCGGAAAGAATGTTTATCAAGAACTTCTTAGCATTATCAGCGATGCGGATTATGGTGATATTACCGATCCTGTAAATGGTCGTGATATTGTTGTGGAATTCAGAACCGCAGAGGAATCTGGCAAGAGTTTTCCAGAAACTACAATTCGTGTTAAACCAAACACATCTACCGCAATTGATGTTTCAAAGAAAGATTTGCTTGGAAAACAAACCAACATTCTTGACTTGTTTCCAGAATTGAGTTATGACCAACTCAAGGCAGTAATGGATGCTTGGTTAAATCCAGAAACCACGTCTGAACCAAGTGTGAATGCGGTATCAGATGATGATGGAGATGTAGATGCTGTTGCTCCAGTAGCATCAACTTCAAATAAATCACCATCGGCTTCCGCAAGCAAATCAAATACTGAAGACCTCACAAAGGCTTTTGATAATTTGTTTAACAGTTAAAATAACTGGTTTGATATGGGGTAATGGTATATATTACTATTACCCTTTTAATTTCCTATTTTTATGAAAAAGAAAACACATGTTACGCAGAATGATTGTTCGCAAAGAGACGAATTGGTCGAAATGTTGGCGAATGAATTAAATAAAGCAAACAAAGACGGTGGAAAGATTGCTTATTTCTTGGACGAACAAGAAAATCCCGCCGAAATTAGTGATTGGATTAGCACAGGTTCATCCATTCTTGATTTGGCAATTAGTAACCGTTCCCACGGCGGATTGCCTGTTGGTAAAATGGTCGAATTAAACGGATTGGAAGGAACTGGTAAAAGTCTAATATCCGCACATATTTGTGCAGAAACTCAACGTAAAGGTGGTATCGCAGTTGTATTAGATACCGAAAACGCCGCTGCTCCAGGATTCTGGAAAAGTCTTGGTGTAGATTTAAAGAATCTTCTATATGTTCAAACTGATACTGTAGAAGTTATTTTTGAAAAGATGGAACAAATGATTGGTGTAGTAAGAAAGTCTAACAAAGATCGTATTCTTACAATTATTGTTGATTCTGTAGCCGCTGCTTCTACAAAGGCAGAATTGGAGAGTGATCACGGTAAGGATGGATTTGCAACGGGAAAGAGTATTATTATCAGTAAAGCAATGCGTAAGATTACCAACATGATTGGTCGTCAGAAGGTTCTTACTGTATTTACTAACCAACTGCGTCAGAATCTAAATGCTATGGCATTCGGTGATAAGTATGTAGTAAGTGGTGGTAAGGCACTTGCTTATCATTGTAGTGTTCGTGTTCGTTTGACCAATACTGGTAAACTCAAGAAAGGTGAAACAATCATCGGTAATGAGTGTAAAGCAGTAGTTGTTAAAAACAGAATGGGTCCACCACAACGTCAAGCATCATTCGATATCTACTTTGATAGTGGTATTGCTGATTATAGTAGCTGGATTAAAGTATTGAAAGAAAACAACATTGTTAAACAAGGTGGCGCTTATTATACCTATAAAAAGGATGACGGAAACGAATGGAAGTTCCAATCCAAAGACTTTGTTGAAACAATGCAGAGTGATTCATCTCTCAAAGAAGAAGTTTATTTGAAGATTTGTGACTCTGTTATTATGAAATACAAAGACCCCAACAGTCAAATTGTTGATGATGCCGTAGTTGATACTGACGAAGAAACCGCTGGTAACGAAGAATGAGCAATCTGACTGATAGTGAAAAGAAAAAGTTGTTTAGTTTGTTCAATCAAATTAAACCAACTGACCGGGTTGAGGGTCTTAATCGGACCCTCAATTCGGACGTTCTTATTGTAGACTTCATGAATACTTTTCTAAGAGCGTTTATGGCAAGTCCATCATTAAACGCAAACGGGAACCACACAGGTGGTATTGCTGGGTGTTTAAAGAGTATTGGATATGCGGTTAAATTGTTGAATCCAACAAGAATAATTATCGTATCTGATGGTAATGGTGGGTCGATGAAACGTCGTAAAATATATCCACAATATAAGAGTGGTAGAAAAACAAAAGTAAGACTAAATAGAACTTACGAAGACTTAAGCAACCCAGATTCAGAAGAAAAGAATCTAAAGATACAGTTAATTAAGACTGTAAAATATTTGAATACATTGCCTGTTACAACAATGGCAATTGACCATATTGAAGCGGATGATGCTATTGCATATCTTGCTACGCAATATTTCAAAAATAGTAATGTGACTATTATGAGTGCGGATAAAGATTTTCTACAACTTGCAAATAATAGAGTTAAAATATGGAGTCCTACTAAAAAGAAATTATATGGTTGTGCTGAAATACTAACTGAATATGGTGTTAGTTGTAGTAACTTCCTTAATTATCGTATTATGGAAGGCGATAACAGCGATAATATTGATGGTATAAATGGTGCTGGATTAAAGACCATTATCAAATGTTTTCCTATTTTCACTGAGGAGAAACAATATGGTTTGCAGGAAATATATAATTATAGTGATACCCACAAGGGAAAGTATAAATTATATAACACAATATTAGATAATAAAAATATCATGGAACGTAATTGGCAATTAATGCAATTACAAGACACACAGATACAGACATTTAGTCAACTCCGAATCAATGAAATTCTTGAGAAATCACTGACTAAACTTGATAGATACAACTTTAGCAAGTTGTTGTTAGAAGATAATATGCAGAATAACTTTCCAAATAGTATGATTTGGTTACAAGAAGTATTTGGTAAAGTAAATTCGTTTGTATCGTAAAATATCTTTCTATAAAACTGATTGGGGTGTAGTATTATACTCAGAAGGTATGTATAAAACATTATGAGCGAAACATATATTATAGACAATCTAAAGAAGTTTGGAACTGAGTTTCAAACCAAGTGCATTTCAGCACTTGTAAGTGACAAAACATTTATTGAACGAATCAGCGATATTATTGAACCGCAATCTTTCGAGACAGATGCACATCAATTTATTGTTAAAGAAACAATAACTTATTTTCTACATTACAAGGAACTGCCTACACTCGCCGTCTTTAAGGTAAAGGTTGATAGTATTGAAAATGAACTGTTAAAGAAAACAGTAGTAGACCAATTACGTTTGGTTTACCAAAAAATCACAGATAGTGATTTGAAATTTATTAAAGAGCAGTTTCTTGAATTCTGTAAGAATCAGAAGTTAAAGAACGCTATCATGGAAAGTGTTGATCATTTGAAAAACGGTCAATATGATAAAATTAAGCACGTTGTAGATATTGCAATGAAAGCTGGTATGGAACGTAATATTGGTCATGAATACGACGTTGATATCGAAAAACGTATGAGCATGATGGCTCGTAAAACAATCAAAACTAATTGGGTTGAAGTTGATACTATTTTGGACGGCGGATTAGCCGGTGGCGAACTTGGTATTGTTACAGCTTGTGCAGGTAGTGGTAAGAGTTGGGTATTGAGTAAAATTGGTGCTGAAGCAATGAGACAAGGAAAAAATGTATTACATTATACTCTTGAGTTAAATGAAAATTATGTCGGGTTAAGGTATGACGCGTGTTTTACTGGTATTGATTTCCAGAACATTCGTAACAACATTGATACTGTAAAGAAAAAGATTTCTGAAGTTCCTGGTAAACTTATCATTAAGTATTTCCCTATCAAAACTGTGTCCGCTCATAGTTTGAAACTTCACGCAGAACGTATTCAAACCTTGGGAACGAAAGTAGATATGATTGTAGTCGATTATGCTGATATTCTACGTCCAACACAAAGTGAACGTAATAGTAACAGTTATAGTGAAGCTGGTGGTATATATGAAGAACTTCGTGGTGTTGCCGGCGAACTTCAGGTTCCAATTTGGACAGCGAGTCAAAGTAATAGAGCGGCAATGGATGAGGATATTATCCAAGCAAATAATATCTCGGATAGTTATAGAAAAATTATGACCGCAGACTTTGTTATGTCACTAAGTCGTAAAGTTAACGATAAAGTTAGTAACACCGCACGATTTCATATCATAAAGAATCGATTTGGACCTGATGGTATTACATTTCCAAGTAGAATGAATGCTGGTTGTGGTGATATCCAGATTTTTTCTGAAAATAGCAGAGAAGGTGTTGGTATTATTAATGAGATGAACCAAGGCGAAAATCTAGTCAAGAAAATGATGTCAGGTAAATGGAACGCTCATATGAGTGATGAGGACACCGATTAATTAGTATATCAGATAAGAAATAAAAAAGCTAGAAAAAATTAAAATTTTTGAAATTATTTTTTAGTTTTATTTTTATCTTCGTCTATAATTATGTATTACCTATTTTGAAGTTTTATGAACAAAGAAATTTATATTAAAAAACGTAACGGGAAAGTAGAAAAGTTTAGTGCAGATAAAATAAACAAAGTTTTACAGTGGGCAACAGAAGATATCAAAGGTGTTAGTTTTGAAGAAGTCGCAATGAATGCACATCTTTCATTTTTTGACGGAATGTCTACATCTGATGTTCACAAATTGTTAATTGAATCTGCCGCAAATCTAATCAACGAAGATAAACCGAACTATCAATATGTTGCTTCTAGATTACTTAATTATCAACTAAGAAAACAAGTTTGGGGAGGAAAGAATCCACCAAAGTTATATGATATTGTAAAAGACAACGTTGCTAATTTAGTATATGATGGAAATATCATGAACTGGTATACCAAACAAGAGTTTGATAAAATTGATGAATTTTTAAAACACGATCGTGATTTCAATTTTACATATGCCGGTGTTAAACAACTATGCGATAAATATTTAGTCCAAAATAGGTCTATTAAAAAAATTTATGAGACTCCGCAATTTGCTTATATGTTGATTGCGATGACGTTTTTTAAAGATTATAAAGAATATAGATTGGAATATATCAAAAAGGCATATAACTATTTTAGTAAACATAAGATTAATCTCCCCACTCCAATTATGGCGGGTGTAAGAACTGTAATGAAGAGTTATGCTAGTTGTTCACTGTTCACAGTAGACGATACACTAAAGAGTATTTTTGCTAATAATAGTGCAGTTGGATTTGCTACCGCTAGTCGTTATGGTATTGGATTAAATCTATCAAGACTACGTGCTACAAATGCTCCTATTCGTAATGGTGAAGTAATTCATACTGGACCAATTCCTTTTAGCAAGGCATTTGAGTCTACTGTAAAGAGTTGTCATCAAAACGGTATTAGAGGCGGTAGTGCTACCGTAAACTTTGCATGGTTTCATTACGATATTCTTGATATTCTTGTATTGAAGAACAATCAAGGGACTGATGATAACCGCGTTCGTAAACTAGACTATTGTATTGGTTTAGATAAACTAATCTTTGAACGGTTCTTAAAGAATCAAGATATAACATTGTTTAGTTACCATGAATGTGCTTCATTGTGGAACAAATTTGGTATGGAAGGATTTAGAGAAGCTTATGAGAAAGCAGAAGTCAACAAGAACATTAAATTTAAAAAGAAGATTTCCGCAAGAGAATTGATGGGATTACTAGCAAAAGAACGTCTTGAAACTGGACGTATTTATACGATGCATGTCGATCATGCAAATGAACATGGTAGTTGGTTAGACCAAGTTGATACAAGTAATCTATGTCTTGAAGTAAATCATCCCTTAATTCCTATTAAGGATGTTAATGATAAAGATGGAGAAATCGGTGTTTGTATTTTGGCTGCTGTAAATTGGTTGGAAATCAAGGATGATAATGAAATGGAAAGTGTATGTGATGTTATTGTCAGAATGTTAGATTCTTTGATTGAACATCAAGATTACTTTGTACCTGCTGCTGAAAACTTTGCTAAGAAACGTCGTAGCCTTGGTGTGGGTGTAAGTAATTTGGCTGCTCTATTGGCTAAAGAAGGATTGAAGTATTGGGATACCAAAGCTCCTAACTTCGTCGCACAATGGATGGAAAAGACTAGTTATTATCTAATTAAGGCGAGTGTAGAAATGGCTAAGGAATTTGGTAAGTGTGAAAAATTTGATAGAACAAAATTTAGTCAAGGTATTCTTCCAATTGATACTTATAAGAGAGACATCGACGAGTTTATTACAGAAAAATTACACTGTGACTGGGAAACTCTTCGTGAACAAATTAAGAATCACGGTATGAGACACTCTACCTTAACAGCTTGTATGCCTGTAGAATCTAGTAGCGTTATTCAAAGTAGCACTAATGGCATCGAACCTCCACGTAGTGCAATCAGTTACAAAGGCAGCAAAGCTAGTATATTACCTGTGGTAATTCCAGGAATTGATAAGTATAAAGATGATTACACTTTTGCTTTTGACATGCCAAATAACGAAGGTTATTTGAAAGTAGCTGCGGCTATTCAAAAGTTTACAGATATGAGCATAAGCACAAATACTTATTATGTTCCCTCAAGATATCCTAGTAATAAAGTTCCCATTCAAGAAGTTATTAAAGATATTTTGACAGCTTATAAATATGGCATCAAAAATTTATATTATGCTAATACAGATGACGGTGATAAACAAACCATAATGGATGAAAAAAATGTTCAACAAAAACAAATTATTGAAGAATCTGGTTGTGAAAGTGGCGCCTGTGCTTTATAATACAAAAATATGAAAACCGTATTAAATAAAAAAAATATAGACCAATTAAAAAATCCAATGTTTTTGGGAGAACCTCTTTCTCTGCAAAGATATGATTTAATTAAATATCCTAAATTTTATGATTTATATGATCAACAATTAAATTTTTTCTGGAGACCACAAGAGGTTTCACTCATCAAAGATATTAGCGATTATAAAAATCTATCTTACGAAGAACGATTTGTATTTGATAGTAATCTAAAGTTTCAGACTATGACTGATAGTATGTTGAGCCGTAGTATTCATCAATTGATGAAACATGTAACAAATAGCGAACTTGAGATTTGCATGAATACATGGAGTTTCTTTGAAACCATTCATAGTAATAGTTATACCTATATTTTGAATAATGTTTATCCAGATGCCACTAAGTTCTTTGATAGTATCTTAAACGATCAAGAAATTGTTAAGAGAGCTAATGCTATTAGTAAGAAATATGATGAATTACTAACACAAACAAATGATGTAAAACAACAATTATTTGATACAGTATTGGCTACTCAAATTACTGAAGGATTGATATTTTATGTATCATTTGCTTGTAGTTTTTATTTTGGTTATCGTGGAAAAATGGAGGGAAATAGTAAAATTATTAAATTTATTAGTAGAGATGAAAATCTACATGTAGCTATTACATTAAATATTATGAAGAACTGGATTAATAATCCAGATGAAGGATTCCAAGATATTATTAAGAAAAATGAAGATAAAATATATGCGGCTTATGAAATCGCAGTTAATGCAGAAAAAGATTGGGCGGATTATCTATTTAGTAAAGGTAATTTAATTGGATTAACTTCTGAAAGTCTCAAGAATTATATTGAGTGGTTAGCTAATAATAGATTAACTAGTTTGGGATTTAAGAAATTGTATCCTAATACCAAGTCAAATCCCTTGGCAGGTTGGTTGGATAGTTATTATGATAGTAAAAAACTACAAGTAGCTCCCCAAGAAACTGAATTAAGTAGTTATGTAAAAGGTGTGGATAATACTATTACTGAAAACGCTTTTGATGATTTTAAATTGTAATTTTATAAAAAATATCTATATTTATAATAACAATATGAACGAACCAACTACTTTAGCACTTATCGGAATTTTACCTGCTGTAATATCGGCAATTGTATCTTACACATTAGCAATTAAAAAATTACAAGTTGATAGTGAAGGTAAGGTAAAAACGGAATTTAACAAATTAAGCAGTCAGCTTAAAAACGAATTAAAACAAGAATTAGATGAATGTAGAAAAGACAGAGAAATTCTACGAAAAGAATTAGACGGTTATAAGAAACAATTAGATACATACAAAGAAGAAAATAAAACTTTAAAGACAGAACTTGATAAACTCGAATCAAAATTAGAATCTGCAAACGAAGTTATAAAAAGTTTAATAAATAAAAAAGCTGTAAAAATTAAATAATGACATTAAAAATGGTTTTGGGTATTGCATTTACTGTCTTATTTTTACTAGGGCCGTGTTTTCAATTAGGAAAGTTAATATCCGAAAAAGATAGCAAAGCAGTAAGTGGACCTGCGTTTTGGTTAAATAACATGGGACAGATATGTGTTTTATGTTATGCATACTTGACACACTCTGGATTGTGGGTGTATATTAACAGTATAGGTTCAATAATATTGAACTGCTTTATATTGTTTTTTATTTGGTTATATGACAAACGAAAATTATTGTGACACTTCATTGGTTTATCTCAAACCAATTCATAAGAATTTAGCCAAGGATTTAATAATAAAAAACCATTATACACACAAATGGACAGTTTGTAGGATTGCTTATGGTATTTATTATAAACAATACATAGAAAGCACATTTTTTGGTGGGTATAATAGTAAATTAATTGGTGTATTAGTATATGGACAAGCTGTTGGTAGGAATGCTAGCACCAGTGTTAGTCCATTACTTAATAACAATAATGTGTTTGAATTAACCCGTCTGTGGATTGAGGATGGATATGGTAAGAATATAGAAAGTTATTGTATCGCAGAATCGTTTAGACACCTAAACAAAGATTATCCACAAATTAAATGCATTCTCAGTTACGCGGATAGTGAGGCTGGACATACTGGTAAAATCTATCAAGCTACTGGCTTTTTATATCAGGGAGACAATTATGTAAGTGTGGCATTAATGCCTAACTACAGTGTAAGTCTATCTGGTCCACCAAATTATGATTGGATACATAGTAGAACTGTGTATTCTAAGTGGGGAAGTCACAGTGTGGATATATTAAAGAAGAAGATAGGAAGAACCTTTTGGCGTAAAAAGGAAAGCGGTAAACATAGATATATAAAGTTTATAACTAACAAGATAGAAAACAAAAAACTTGCTAAATCACTTAAGCATAAAGTGTTGACTCCACCTAAGATAAATAATCATATAGATCAAATAACAGAAATAACTGTAAAAAATAACAATGATAATTTGTATTTTTAATGATATTTATATACAACCATTTTCATATATATGACCAGAAACGAATTAAAGAAACTTATCGGTGAATGTGTAGCGGAACTAAAATTAGAAAAAGCTATACGTGGTATAGTAAAAGAATCATTGAAGCCTGTGAAAGTTGAAAAAGAACATTCATTGGAAGCAAAGATGCAAGAATTGGCTGATGTGGTTAAAGGTGTAAACAAAGAAGCAAAGGTTTCTCTTGATGATGCCAAAAGATATAACGTATGTGACTGCAAACCACATCACTTTAATATCCAACCTATAACAGATGACAATTTCACCGTAACACATTTTAAAAATAATACCGATAGAACAAAGAAATTGAATCTTACCTTTGAAGATTTGAAGAAATTCGTCGTCGATACATTGAAAGAAAAGAAAGCGGACTTTGGTCAACAAAAATGGAACAAATGTGTAACCAATTCAGAAGACAAAGAAGGTAAGAAAGACCTCGACAAACCACAAGAAACTAACGAAAAAACTGATGATGCTGTCGAAAAGAAAGATGATTTTCCTACCGCACCTATGAAATCTGTTGAAAAAATAAAGAAACAGAGCGACCATAGCGTTAAAGGTGAAAAGGTTAACTACAAGTATCCTAAACAAAAGGATAAGAAACTTGTTGTAAAACCTTCCGTCTATAAAGGTAGGAGTAAATAAAAAACAAAGTAATATGAAAAATAAATTAATGGCAGTATTTGGTGCAATACTTTTGGCATCAAACATGTCAGTTTATGCAGGTGATAGAGAATGGGCAACTGTAGGGAAAGTATTGACAGGCGTTGCAGCTATTCAAGTCATCGATAGAATTGTAAACCCTCCAACTCAAGTAGTTTATGTTCAACAACCCGTTGTATACACCCAATTAGCACCTGTGGTTGTTCAATCACATCCTGTTGTATATGTCCAACCAGCACCAGTAGTTTATTATGGTTCCCCACAACTAATTGTATATCCCGGTTATCCTACTCCAATATATAGGTATCATTATTATCATCATCGTTGTCGTTGAATGGTGAATAGATAATTTAAATCAAACCGCCATTTTGGCGGTTTTTTTGTTTGACTTTATAAAAACTCATGGTAAGATGGGTGTAATGAAGAAAGTATTAAACAAAACAATGAATACGAAATCGCTAATTAATAACGCTTCCAAGTTGAAGCCGGTAAGTCTCATAATGGACGATATCAAATGGAAATATTTGGTTCGGTCTGTTTATCGTGGAAAGAACATTTTGGTTGTGGGACCAACAGGATGTGGAAAGACTCTTGCGGCTCAAACAGTAGCTAATGCTTTAGACCGCCCTTTCTTTTATTTCAATCTTGGTGCTGCGCAAGATGCACGTGCATCTCTTATTGGAAATACACATTACAATAAGGAATCTGGAACTTATTTTAGTGAATCTACATTCGTCAAGGCAATCAAGACTCCAAATGCTGTAATTCTTCTTGATGAAGTTAGCCGTGCTCATCACGATGCTTGGAACGTATTGATGACTGTATTGGACGACATTCAACGTTATCTACGATTGGACGAAAAGATAGAGAGTGATGTTGTAAAGGTTGCTGAGGGTGTGTGTTTCATTGGAACCGCAAATATCGGTAACGAATATACTGCTACTAGGGTAATGGACCGTGCTCTTATGAGTCGTTTCCCTATCAAGATTGAAATGTCTCCTATGGATAATCTAACTGAATTTAATTATTTGAAGACTCGGTTTTCTATTACGGATGAACTTTCTCTAAAGATTCTTACTGCTGTTTGTGAGATTGCTCATCATACCCGTGAACAGGTAAAGAGTGAAGATAGTAAGATTACTAACTTTATTCCTACACGTTCTACTGTAGAAATGAGTGAACTTATTCTTGATGGATTTACATTGAACGAAATTGCTGAAACTGCAATTTATCCCAACTTCATGACTGATGGTGGAGTTGACAGTGAACGAACTTATATTAAACAATTGGTTCAGAAGTATATTCCTGCTGCTACGGCAGAAACATTAATCAATGACCCCTTAAAGGTTGACAATACCCAGCCTCCATTCTAAAATAAGTGGACTATGGAAAATACCTACAGCGATTATTGGTTGGACGACTTTGATTTCGAAGAAGTTGATAACGAAAAGGCAATTAATACCAACTTGATTAAGTTGGCAATGGCTCGTAGAGCTATCAGCAATTTCGTTCATATTCTTACAAACAAGTCTATTCCTGTCTATTTTAATGATACTGGGGAAAATTGCACTGACGGTAGTGTTGTGTATATTTCTTCTGATATTGTTAACAAAGAGGATTTTGACCCCGCTGTAGGTCTTGCTTTACATGAAGGTAGTCATGTATTGTTGACCAATTTTGATATATTCAAGACCGTTTGGCAAAAAGTTCCTCGTGATCTATACAACTATGCCCAACATTTACAAATTACAAAGGAAGATGTTCATTCTCTTGTAAAGAACATGTTGAACTATATTGAGGACCGCTATATTGACAACTATGTCTTTAATAACGCTCCTGGATATAGAGGATATTACACCGCACTATACGATACTTATTTTAACAGTCCAAAGATTGATGTGATGTTAAAGAGTAATCTATATAGAGTTCCCAGTATTGCGAGTTATGAAGCTCGTATTGTTAATTTTAATAATAAGAATACTGACTTGGAAGCGTTGCCAGGTTTACGTGACATTGCTAAAATTATTGACCTATCTGATATTGATAGGTTAAAGACTACAACTGATCGATTGAATATAGCATATCAGATATCAGAAATTATTCTAAAGAACATTGTCGAGGCTCCTAAACAGTCTACAAAATCAAATAATAATTCTGATAATCAATCAGATGGGGGAAATTCTAAATCCCAGTCTGAATCCAAAAATGCAATTATTTCCAAAATTGGTTCTTCTGATTCATCGAACAAATCTAAATCATCTGAATCTATTGATGATATTCTTGGTGTCAATGATACAACAAAGGTTGATACTACAAAAGAACAAGAAGTAAAACAAAATATTGGTGAAGATAAAAACATTTCTAAGATTAAAAATAACCAAATTCGTAAGGCTTTGGATAAACAACGGGATTTTTTGAGCGGTAATATTAAAAAGAAAAAGGTTACCGCCAAAGAAAAGAAGATTCTGGATGCTATCGAACAGTCTGGAATGACTCTTGTAGTTGTTGGTAATAACTATATTAAGTCAGATGGAACTTATAGTGTAGATTCAATTGTTGTTAAGAAGCTTACCAAAGAACTTATCAACAGCGAAATGTTCCCGTTAAGCCGTCTTGATTATAAAGAAAATGCTTATACAACAAAAGAGTTGACGGACGCTGTAAACCTTGGATTTATTCAAGGCGCTGCTCTTGGCCGTAGACTACAAATTCGCAATGAAATCAATACATGTAAGCATATGCGTAAGTCTACCGGAAGAATTGACAAACGTATTCTATCAGAATTGTCGTTTGATAATGAAAATGTATTTTATAACATCGATGTAGACCGTTATAATAAATCATATATTCACATTAGTATAGATGCCAGTTCTAGCATGAATGGCAAGAAGTGGACAAGCACAATGACTGCTGTTGTAGCTATTTGTAAGGCCGCTTCTATGATTGATAATTTGAGAGTAAGTGTGAGTTTTAGGTCAACCTTTAGTTGCACGCGAGTTACAAATTCTCAATTGCCATACGTGGTTCTTGCTTATGACTCTTCTATTGATAAAATTAATAAGGTAAAGAATCTATTTCCGTATATTGTTCCCGCTGGATGCACTCCTGAAGGATTGTGTTATGAGGCAATCATGGAACATCTACCCACATCTACGGATGACAATTTTTACTTTTTGAATTTTAGTGATGGACAACCATACATGACTTATTCAGAACCTAATGGTGACTCTGTTGCTTATCAAGACGAAAATGCTTTAATACATACTCGTCAACAGGTAAATAAAATTCGTGACAAGGGATATAAGATTTTGAGTTATTTCATCAGAGACTCCTATGAATCTACTTATAATCTCGCTTCTCTTTCAATTGAATCTGATAAGATTCGTAAACAATTTAAGACCATGTATGGTAAACATGCTACGTATGTCAACATAGATAACATTTTTGATATTGCCAAAACAATCAATAAAATGTTTTTAGATAAAGATTGACATAATATATAACGTCTGATATACTTTAAAAATGGTTAGGATTTAACCAGAAACATAAACAAATAAAACATAAAAAAGGAAAAAACATATGAACAATACTAAGAAGACCGACCGCAAGAATATGACCAATCAGGTTGTTACTTGGCCAAGTGCAGATACATTCTTTACCGTAGAATCTCTCTTGGAGAAGAACTCCCACATCAAGGCGATTACCCTTCGTGTCAAACTTAACAAATCGATTGAAGAATGTAATATTTGCCGTTTGGGAACCATTCATGGTGGTAAGGGTCGTCCAAAGGTAGCATACGCTATGGCACCAGTTACGGATAAAGCACTTGAACTTGCTCGCAACAATGAAGTGTTGTTGGATGAACGTTATTCTGCTGTAAATGTAATGAATATTAGTTCTACTAACGCAGTCGAAACTGACACCACAAAGGTGGAAACTTCTGAGAAGAATACTTCTCATGCTGTTAATGCTTAAAAAAATAAAAACAAATAAGAGTAAGGTGCCGAATATATCCTATGTGACTATATTTGGCATCTTTTCTTTTGATGATTCTAGATTAATTTATGTATCTTTAATCGAAGAAGATACTTTGTTTGAGTATGATTCTAATATGTATGAAGAAGATAAATACGCCATTGTTAAATTAAATGTGAAACTATGAGTGATAAAAGAAACAAAGTAATATTATATTTTGACAAACTCAAAAAAATATTTATTGCATATACTAAACCCGAAGTTAAATCTGGAAAAACTCCGAGCAAAAAGTTGTTGAACGAAGATGTAGATGTAGTATATAATGGGATTAACAATTATGTAGATAGTTTTAAAGAAAAGTGGATTCTAAAAGAAATAGAAGAAACCAAATCCACTGCCAACGAACTAACTATCACAATGAAATTTAAATTAGAATTAAGAAAAACTGAATGAGTGATTTTTGGGATAGTGGAGATTTTGACTTTTACCTTGAGAAACAAAAGTTTATAAATAATTTAAATTTCTTGAGGGGTATGACTGCGGAAGAACAGACCTTTTATAAGAAATGGTTGGAAGTTCAAGGATTGAGTCATTATATAAATAAGTCATCTCAATCAAAAGCTAAGATTTGGACCCCAACTGATATTAATGACGAACAATTAACTATTAAAGAAATTGAGTCAATAAATCCAACTGTTGTTCATGTAACTGAATCCCGAGTAGATAATGATTGGTTAATGTTAAGAACATTTTGTCATACGATGGAATATGCTCAGACACCTGGTAGATTTATAAAACTGTTGATTGCTGATGGGAATGTAGATGAACCTCGTTATTTGGGTGTGGTAAGCATATCCAGTGATGTAATTGCCATAACTGATAGAGATAATTATATTGGCTGGACTAGTGAAAATAGATTAGACAATAAAAAACTTGCACATAGTGCTATTGGAAGTTGTATTATGTCTACTCAACCATTTGGTTATAATTTCTTGGGTGGTAAATTAATAGCCGCTTTAGTTACATGTTCCAAAACTAGAGAACTCTGGAAACAATTATATAATCAAACACTTGTAGGTATTACTACAACATCACTATATGGTAGTTATAGTATGTATAACAGTCTTAAATGGTGGCACAAATGTGGTAGTAGTGCAGGTAAAATGATGATTAAACCAGATGATAGTGTTTATGAAGTATGGCATCAATGGTTGAAAGATAATAAGAGTCAAGAATATAATGAAGCAATGACTCAAAAAGAAGGTGTTAGTGGACCCGTAACAGGTGCTAAGAACCGAGTTATTAGTATGATATTTCAACAATTGGGAATAAAAACAACTGATTATCAACATGGATATGAACGTGGGGTATATTATAGTTGTTTTTATGAAAATACCAAAGAATTTCTTCAAAATAAAATCGGAGAAGACCAATTGAAGATGAAAGAACTATTTAAGAAAGATATAAATGGTATTATGGAATGGTGGAAACCAAAAGCAATTGAAAGATACAAGAAATTGAAATCGGAAAATAATCTAAAATCTGATATTCTTTATTATAATAAAATGATAGGTATGACATATGAAGAAGCCAAATCAGTTTATTTCAAAGAAGTAGGACGATAACAGTTGACTTATTATAATGTATATTGTATATTGAGAATATGAAAAAATCTCTTTGTTGTATTTCCCTCAAGCTGCAAGAACAAGGTATCAAGGCTTCTACCATGACCAAAACCCGATTTCTTGCTCTTGAGCGTAAGAGTGCAGAACGTATTGTTGCGGATAGAACTCTTAACAATGTTTATGTAACTCGTAAGACTCTTGAGTTTTGTGGCCAACGTGGATGGAATTATCGCATTAGTAGCGGTATGATGCCGTTGGAAACACTACCAGATGCTAATTTGTTATTGGAAAACAATTACAATTTTTCTAAAATTAAACAAGAATTTGATTTGTGTGCGGATATTATTAAAAAATACAATATTCGTTGTTCAACACATCCTGATCAATTTGTGGTTCCTGCTAGTGCAAATTCTACAGTTGTTAAAAAATCTATTGAGGAATTGGCTATGCATGGCAAAATGATGGACTACTTTGGTCTTCCTCGTTCATACGAAGCTCCTATTAACATTCATATGAATTGTTATAAGGGTAACGTAAAAGACACCGCATTGCGTTTTATTGATGTCTATAAAGCATTACCTGACAATGTTAGGCCAAGACTAGTCTTGGAGAACGAAGATAAACCTAATAGTTGGAAAGTGGACGAATTGTATGACCTTATTTATTCTCAAACTGGTATTCCGATTACCTACGACAATTTACATTATCGGTGTAACAATGGTAAGTTCTCTGCGAAAGAGGCTGTAAATGTAGCCATGTCTACTTGGGGGAAGCATCGTCCATTATTTCATTTTAGTGACAATGACCTTACCAATACAAATCCACGTGCGCATGGTGATTATGTTCGTTGCATACCTGATGAATATAACAATCTAGATAATGTGGATTTTGAATTTGAGTTTAAATCTAAGGATTATGCTATTATACAGTTTGAAAAAACATATAAATTATAATAAATAAAACCGTTGACCTTTTTGGATTAACGTGGTAATATGATTTTGTGTTAGTTGTTAAACTACTAACTAAAAAAACAAAAAAACAAAAAAAGGAAAAAAAAAATATGACTATTACAAATACTAAGAAGCGCACTACGTTTGCTAAAACTGCTGTTCAAGGAGTTCGTGCTCACGTTGTTGTTCCGTTTGCTTCCACCAAGAAGGCAACCAAGTTGGTTATCGTTGAAGGTGAAAAGCGTATTGAATTGAACGGTCGTCAAGTTAATGCTTTGACCCGTATCATCACCGCTAGCAAACGTGCTGCTTCTCGTCGTTAATAACTAAAGTAGAGTAGAACTATGGGAAAAACATATCGCCGTGATTCGGATCGTGCTTTTAAAGACAAGAAGCCGAAGATTGGAAAGAAAACAAAGAAGTGGGAAACTTCTAATCTTCCAAAAAAGAAGTCAGTCAGAGACTTCCTAGAAGAAGAAAATGATAGTTAAAACGACACTAATTATAATTCTTTGTATAGTGTCGGCGGCATTCCCTGTAACAGTGCCAGTAATTATAGGATTACTGGCACTTTTTATATTGAATGTAATTCAAATAAACGATTCTAAATTGGATATATTAGATAATCGCACGTCACGTATAAATGATGATATAAAAATTTTGAATGATAATCAAAAACGATTATCATTATCAATCAATGCAGTCAGAAACAGAGTTAATAAAATTAAATCAAATGGTAAGGCCGAAGAAAAACCTAAAACAATCGAAGAACGACTCAGACAAATTGAGCGTAAAGAATCCGAACTCAACGAAGAGTAGGACTCTTTTTGATTATATTAATCATATCCGTGAATCTAAAACGATTGATTATTATGATAAACTTACTGAAGTTGAAAAGAAAGGATTTAACAAATATACATTGTTGATTGGTTTAAGTATGGATATTGGGTCTATTGACACAATAGCATATCTATCGAAATATTTTGAATTAATTCCAAACAAACAATTTTACACTGCTTGTTGTGATTTAACACCTGTAGGCAAGAAATATTGTAAATGGATTAAATCAAGTGGAACAAAGTTTAATGGTGAACTATTGGAGTTGTTATCAAAATATTTCCAAATTGGACAAGATGAAGTAAAAGACTATTGTAAAATCTTGTTTAGAGACGAAAATGGTATATCATATATACATAATATTTGTCAGAAGTATGGAAAGACTGACAAAGAAATAGAAAGATTATTAGAAGTATGAAATTGATTGGTGTATCTGGACTAGCTAGAAGTGGCAAGGATTTATTTACTACTGTAGCACAAGATATATTAAAAGAACAAGGTTTAAAAGCTGAAAGATATGCTCTTGCTTATGAATTAAAGAATGACTTAAAACAATTGATATACAAAAAGACAGGCATTGATGTCTTTACAGAAAACACCGGAGAGAAGACTATTATTCGTCCATTGCTCGTTGCATATGGCGATGTAATGAGAAAGATTAGTGAGGGTAAGTATTGGACACAAAAGATGGAACAACGTATTGGTAAAAGCAAAGCGGATGTGATTTTTATTACTGATATACGATATGATTTTTATGTAGAGGATGAATGTTCATGGTTACAATATAAACAATGTGGAAAATTAGTTCATATAACTAGATTTAAGTATGATACTTCTTCAAAGAGAAAGAAGAAGATATATGATGTTCCACCGAACGAACATGAAGCTATAAACAATCCAAAGGTAAAAAATAGAGCTGATTATAGTTTTGAATGGGAGGATTATTCCAATAAATATCCCACTAAGGAAACTATAATAGAATGTCCATACATTAGAGATAATGTAACTAAAGTATTATATGATATCGGAGTATTATCTCACAATAGTATTTAATACTACAGAATTGTTTCTTAATTCAATAAATGATTCACTTGGAAACTTAGAGAACAAAGTAGGTTTGAATATTGACAACATATTTGCACATTCTGTATATAATTGTTGACACTGATTCAATTTTTTTGTTTTTTGAGCAGCTTGACAGTTGCAAGTTCCATTGAATTCATTTACGCATGTAACAAATCTACCAAATACAGGATTTAGACCTTGTAATCCATTGTTATTTAGGAAGTAAAAGAATTCTGTAATATTGGTTATAATCATGTTGATAGTTTTTTATAAATATTATAACCAAGTATTGATAACACGAATATAATTGAAAAATCGAATATAGATTTTGTAAATAATAGACTTGATATAATACTTAACCAGGTTGTAAGACATATTGGACATGTTATTAATTTTGTAAAAAAGTTTCTGTGATATTGTAATAAATATGAATGATATGTTAATTCAAAATTTGATTCTTTTGTTGTCAAATATTCGTTAACTTT
>Ga0194125_10002988_pt1 | contig 27665 bp, 24 predicted proteins | sample TA2KigC250mmetaG_FD_148626 | JGI IMG/M metagenome (GOLD analysis project Ga0194125, IMG submission 148626) | Freshwater microbial communities from Lake Tanganyika, Tanzania - TA2015034 Kigoma Deep Cast 250m | ecosystem: Environmental > Aquatic > Freshwater > Lake | place: Tanzania: Lake... | reverse complement strand
AGTTTCGCAACAAGCTCAGCCTTAATCTCCCCAGGGGGATTATGCTAAAATTAGCAATAAGGTTGAAGCTATGCCGGCAAATTTACCACCTCAATATTTTGACGCTGAGAAGCGCTACAGGCAGGCTAAGACTCCGGAGGATAAAATCGAGGCTCTGGAAACCATGCTGGCCATCATGCCCAAGCATAAGGGCACGGACAGGCTGCATGGCGACCTGAGACGAAAAATCGCCAAGCTCACCGAAGAAGCGGAAAGAAAGGCTGCCACCAGCCGGGCCAGCTTCTACATCAGAAGAGAGGGCGCCGGCCAGGTAGCCCTGGTCGGGCTCCCAAACGTGGGCAAGTCGCAACTGCTCGCCGCCGTTACCGACGCCTCACCTGACATAGCCGACTACCCCTTTACCACCAAGTCTCCCAATATAGGTATGATGAAATTCGAAAATATTCAAATTCAACTGGTAGACACGCCGCCAGTAACAGGCCGGGATTCCCGTGTCTGGCTAAACAACATTGCCAGAAACGCCGACCTCATAGCCATAGTAGTGGATTTGAGCAATAGCCCGACACAACAGGTGGAAACCACACTTCAGGAGCTGGATAACATAAACATAGTGCCGACCACAGATAACCCTCCAGAGGCTACTATCGGCAAACGGCAAAGAAAAATGCTAATCATAGCCAACAAGAGCGACCTGGAAAATTCAGGTACCAGCGCAAAGCAACTTAGTTCTCAGTACGGAACCCAATTCCCGGTGATTTCCATCTCCGCCTCAGAAGGCAACAACATAGAAATGCTCAAGAGTGGGATTTTTACAGCTCTGGAGATTATACGCGTCTACACCAAAAGCCCAGGAAAGAAACCTGACCTGACCGACCCGGTAATTCTGAAGAGAGGCAGCACAATAAAAGAAGCTGCTGAAGAAATTCACAAAGATTTTAAGAGTAAAATGAAATACGCCGTGGTCTGGGGCTCGGGAAAATTCGACGGCCAAAGGGTTGGCCAAGACCATGTCCTCCAAGATAATGACATAATCGAGCTACATATTTAACTTTAACTCCGCCTCAAATCAAAGTATAAATGTATGGACAGACTTTCAGGGGTTCTCCTAGCTTTTGGTTGATTATCTCCCAAATTATTACTATACTAGAGATGATATTAAATGTTGCAAAATATATCATATTTCTGCACCGGCTGTGGGCAGGAGATTCAAAAAGGGCAGCCATACTGTACGAATTGTGGTGCTAAATTGCGAACCGATAAGTACGAACGGATTGATGTCTATAACATTGTGTATTACTGTAACATCTGTGGAGCTACCGTAGAGCCTGACCACAAGTTCTGCACGAATTGTGGCGAAGAATTGTGGCGATGAAGGAGCATGGGACAATCTGAACTTCCATCTACTATAATTTTGTATGAGATGGGAAAATTTACTCTTAATACCTGTAGTTATTTTATTAGACATTCCTATTGGGCTAGCGATTAACAGCATAGTTTGGGCATTCAAAGGCGAGCTGCCCATCTTATATCTAATTCTCATTATAGCTGTTATTGACATTGTAAGCCTCGCTAGTTTATGGGACAAAATACAAGCAATCCTTCGTTCTATATTTGGCGACTAACTTCTTAAGTTTCCTTATTTTGATACTTGCAAACACTACGGCTACAAATAGGGTCAATATACCAACTAAGCACAAAGCAAGGTATAACATGATGATTGTCTTATCTATCAGTGACAGTGAACTTGTTTGTAGCAGGTGTACTACAGCACATAACATTTTGTTATCACTTATCTGATTATCTTTAAGCTTGGTACAGACTCTCTCGACCTTACCCTTTGTTTAGCTCTAACTCTACGCTTTCTTAATCTTTCCTTTTGGCGTCTGACTTGCTCTCTAGTCATAGATACATGTAATGGCTGTATCACTGTACCTACCACCACGGGAACATAGGCAGTTTTACCCTTCCGTATCATTGATAGCCAGCTTTGGTGAGGAAACTTACTGTCGGCTACTTCGGCAGGAGTTCTGTCGTCTAAAGACTCATGTGGCCTGAAGTAGTTGTAATTGACCAGAAAGCCATCTAATATCAATTCAGCAGATTCCAGCTTCTTAAGTCCTCTCATTACTTTCGTTCTGCCTTTAATTGTGCCTTGCATTCTTTCGATGATGTTGGTGCTAGTGCCTTCTGTGAATGGCTTGGTTTGCACGTGCTTAACCTCATCACCAAAAGTTAATCGGATACCATCAACATAAGAGTTCAATCTATCTGTAATAATCACTTTTGGTAGTCTGCCAGCTTTTTGGTATGCCTCTTTCATTACAGACTGGACATCCTCAACTGTTCTGGCTTCAGATAGATGCGTTGCAAGCAAAAATCTCGTTCTCGAATCTAACACACCGAACAGCCAATACTTCTTTCCATTTATCACCACAACCGTTTCATCAGCAATCCACTTTCCGCCTACATTCGGCTTGTAGCCTTCAGTAACCTTAATTGCCTCTTTAGTGAATCTAGTTATCCAGTCATATACTGTGGCATCCGAGGTATAATTGCCGTATATGTGTGTAAGCTGTCTGCTTATAGCTTTAAGAGATATGCCATCGTAATACATAGCGACTGCCGTGGCTATTTGCTCTGTCGGAGTTTTCATATTTGGCAAGGCATTATTAGCTATGAATTTCCGCTTGCAGTCTTTACACCAGTACCTAGGTACTCCCTTGTAAGAGCCAAACTTCACTACATTAGTCGAGTCACAATGCTTGCACCTGACATCAGCTATTATCATCTTGATAATCCTCCGCTTGATGTCGTAACCGAGGGATAAAACAAAGCTTGCCAGTTTTGCCATATATGTCTACTAAACATTGTACCCCCAATTTTCTGAAAGTCTAGGTGACATAATGTTTTTATAGTATTCTCATTCATGTTATGCCTAGCCACTTGATAATAGCTTCTGTCATTTCTAGCGTAAATGTATTTGCCTTATCTGCTATCTGCTTAACCTCATTATCTTCTACAAAACTAAAACCAGCATTCTTAGTGATGGTAGCCATTTGTATCTTACCGCCAACGGCTTTGTTACTCATCTTGGTTTCTTCAATTAGTAACCCTGCCAATTTCTTAAGCATATTTATTTCTAGCCCATGCTTCATTCTGTGTATTACCCCTGTTTTAATTATTAGGTTCTCGGCAGTGCTATCAGCACTGTATATGCAATAATCATGCCTTATATCTCGTATGAATGGTATACCGCTTGCTGTAGCATATGTCCGTATGCTCAAAATGGCGGGGTTATTGTCATCATCATATCCTGCTACTATTATGGCTATTTTGGTTGTTAGTAATTGTCTTGCTAGTTCATCACCAAATGCTTTTACTTGGTTCATAAAATCATTACGTATAGTGTCAGTTAGTGACTTGATAGCTTCTTCACTAAGATTGTCAGTTCCATTTTTCCTTAATACTCTTTGGCACATTTCTAAGAGGTATTGTCTATATCCTTGTTGTGTTCCAGTTGAAGCCCATCCTAAATTATCCGCTAACTTCCAGAGCTTTTGTGAATTATTATCATCATAATTCACACCTGTTTCCGTGCTAACGTTCATTTTACTATCCGTTGCCAAAACTATCCCATCTTTGCCTATTAGCCCAATAGCTATACTCATTGAATCATCCCTCCCTTTAGATTCACTTGTAATTCTATCATAGGGAGGATAGAATAGTTCGGACTGAAAGTGACCTTTCTCTGTTGAGCACATCGGACAGACCTCATATCAACTAAAACCTAGCAGTACCCTTTCAGGTCTGTCCACAAACTTACCACCTTCGGACAGGTCTAAAGACCTGTCCCTACATTATTCCTAGAGCAAGCTACTTATTACTTTTGAACCCAGACCCCTCGTACAGCTTCTTTGCCAGTTCCTCTATGTATAGCCGATTCTCCAACTTGTTACGCCACTTATCCGGAATAGACTCAACACCAAGGTAGGCACCAGAGATAGCACCTGTCATCGCCGCTATGGTATCCGTGTCTCCGCCGAGGCTTACCGCAAACAGGATTGCCTCCTCAAAAGAATCAGGATGAGAAAGAAACGAGTAAATGGCCGTCGGCACCGAATTGAAAGCCTCGATTCCGTTACCCAGTTCAGCGACCACTCTGGCTCTGTCAGTTTTGCTCAAGAGCTTCCCTATCTTTTCCAGCTTCTGTTTGTAGACCTCATGTTGAACGAATCGGCCCAGTTTGGTCAGGAATTCCTGAGGGTCAAAGGTTGCCGCTGGCTCCAAGCTCACAGCCAGAGCAACCGCACATGCCTGCAAAGCTGCCCCTTCTTTGCCCAGCTCATGGCTATGGGTAATCTGGCTCGATTTGTAAGCCACGTCTTTCAACATAGCTAAATCATCGTGATAAAAGACGCCTATAGGGATAATTCTCATCGCTGAGCCGTTGCCGAAGGAGCCGCCAGGATAAATTTTCTCAGCCGCCTTATCCCAGGCTTCACCAGCACGTATCATCCGAAAGATACGCGGCGGTCCCGGCCCATAGCCACGCCACGGCTCACGCTCATAGTTCCGCATAAAGGTCAAGGCCATATGCTCACCATCGAAACCTTCTCTTGCAACAAGCGACTCAGCCATACCTATCATCATGTGAGTATCGTCGGTATACATCAGCACCTCTCGACTGGAAGCCGCAGCCTGTATCATCTCAGGCTCAGCCGTACGCCATCCCTCAAACCCGGCACCAACAGCATCTCCCACTCCAGTGCCAACCAAAGCGCCGATAAATTTTGACTTCAGAATTTTCTTGTCCATTTCACAACATAACGTTATAATTCAAGACTTCACTTGACAGCTTATTATATACTTACTAGTGTCCAATAACTAAAATCATGGATACCAAAGTAGCCGAAAGAATAAAAAGGCTCAAGGATGACAGAGTACACGGTGCTGGCTGGCTGTCAAGGCAAGCCATCAGCATACTGAAACTGGCCATAACTGAAAGTCAGGCTCAGACCGTTGCCGACTTCGCTGAAGAAATGAGGCTAGTAGCTGCAGAACTGACACAGGCCAGACCCAGCATGACCCCTATAGCTAACTACACTAATCAACTCCTGCACCAGATTATTCTGAAATCTCAAAATGAAAGCGACTTAGATTCCCTGAGAAGCTTCGCCAGGGCTAAGGGAAACGAACTCCTCAATTCTTCCGCAAGAGCTCTCTTAAAAGCCGTGGAATACGGCTGCGGCATAATCAACGACCTTGATACAATCGTAACCTGCAGCTATAGCTCCACAGTATGTAAGGTCTTCGAGCTGGCAAAACAAAAGGAGACAGAATTCCATGTTATAGTTGCAGAGTCCAGATTCAACGAGCAGGCTTACGGGGAAATCACTGCCCAGCAACTCACAAAACACCAAATCCCGGTAGAAATAACACCTGACGAAAAAGTACATTTGCGTATATCCAGGGCTGATAAAGCCCTGGTCGGCGCCGACAGCATAACAGCCGATGGCTATCTTATTAACGGGGCACCGACATTTGTTCTGGCTCAGGCAGCCAAGCAAAGTAGAATCCCCTTCTATACCGTCTGCGAAACTGCCAAATTTGATATTCAGGGTTATATGGCTAAAACACCAGAACTGGAGCCGGGTTTCGACAAAACTCCACTCGACCTCGTAACCGGTATAATAACCGAAAAAGGCACCATGAAGCCAAGCATGGCTATCGCCTACATTGAAGAAATGATACAACTCCACCTCGAGGCGAATGGAGAAAAATGAAAAGGGTAATATTCACAGACCTGGATGGCACTTTACTGGACAGGTTCAACTATTCCTATGACCAGACTCTGGAAGCCATCAGTTTGCTTAAAAGGAAAGATATTCCCCTAGTTTTCTGCTCAACCAAGACCAGAGCCGAACAGGAACTATACCGCAAAGAGCTAAACATAAAGGACCCATTCATAGTAGAAAACGGCGGCGCTATCTTTATACCGAGAGATTATTTCACATTTTCTTTCAATTACCATAAAGCTACCGAGGACTATTTTGTGATTGAACTGGGCATTTCGCACCACAAGATAAGGGGGATACTGAAGAAGGTTGAGCAAGAGGTTGGTTGCAACATAAAAGGTTTTGAAGATATGAGCATAGAAGAGATAGCCAGGGATAGTGGGCTGAGTTTGAGACTTGCTGCACTAGCAAAACAGAGAGAATACGATGAGACTTTCAAAATTGAGGATGCGACAGAAAAGATAAAGTTAGCACTAGCCAAAATTATAGAAGCTGGGCTAAGCTACACCCACGGGGGGATATACTACGATGCCACGGCTGGTAATGATAAAGGCAAAGCCACTAAAATCTTAATTGAACTATTCAAAAGAAAACTCGGCCAAATAGAAACCATCGGCATTGGTGACAATCAGAACGATATACCCATGCTCAAAGCTGTGGATATACCAGTTCTAGTGCAGAAACCTGACCATAGCTGGGAAAAAATAGACTTACCTAACGTGTACACTGCCAAGGGGGTAGGACCTCAAGGGTGGAGTAGGGCAATACACGAGTTAATCGGGGATTGAAACGGAAGAAAATTGCTTAAGGTCATTGACACACATGCCCATCTCGATGAGATGGAAAACCTTGAATCAGCGCTGAGCAAAGCCAAAGATGCTGGTGTTACGGCTATAGTTGCTGTGGGTTCAAATCACGAATCGAACCAAAAAACAATGGAAATCTGCTTGAAGTATCCTTCTTTTGTTTATCCTGCCCTCGGCTTACACCCCTGGGGATTAGGTAATGTAGAGTCGAACCAAATCGACCGCACCATCAAATTCATTGAAGGAAGAACCACAGACATTACAGCCATAGGCGAGATAGGACTGGACTACGATAAGCGGGTAGTCAAAATGGCCCCGAAAGAACTGCAAAAGGAGGTCATGAAACGCCTGCTAGCTTTGGCCAGAGAATACAAAAAGCCGGCTATAATCCACAGTCGCTATGCCTGGAGAGACAGCTTTGAGCTTGTGAAGGCGGCTGGCATTAAGAAAGCCGTTTTTCACTGGTTCACCGGGTTTTCCAGTGTGCTCAAAGATATACTTGATGCCGGATACTTCATCTCAGCCACTCCAGCCGCCGAATATCATGAAGAGCACAGACGAGCTATCAAGGAAACACCCCTGGACCGACTGCTGCTAGAAACAGACTGCCCGGTAACATACGGGAGGGAAGTCAAGTATCGCTCTGAGCCCGCTGACATCTTGAGAAGTCTGAGAGCTGTCGCTGCCATAAAAGGAAGCGGCGAAGTTGCTATTGCCGAGCAGACCACACATAATGCCACACGCTTCTTTGGTCTTGCGTCCACCCAAATATCCTGATAACATAGCTGTAGCGGAGGTGGGATATGTACGTTGAAAGCCCAAGGTACACTGAACGCTTCGGTTCTGTCAGGATAAATGATATCCAGAAGGTGGTAGCTCTTGATTCTGGGCTAAAAAGCGAAATACCACCCCACGGTGCTATGGGGGTGGTAAAGATTTCCGAAGAAACTATCAAAGATTTCGAAGATAGGATGGCCATCGTAGTTCCAGTTAAGGATGAGAGACTCAAGTTGTTTGAGGGTGTCATCAGTGGCATACCCCACGATTGCTTGATAATCGTAGTCTCCAATAGCCAGAGAGAGCCAGTGGACAGGTTCAGGATGGAAAGAGATACTTTAAACCAGATGTGCCGCTATACAAACCGTCTGGCTTACATCGTCCATCAAAAAGATGCCAGGGTGGCACAGGCAGTGAAGAACGCGGGCTATGATGAGCTTTTAGACGAAAACGGCGTGGTTAGAAATGGCAAAGCGGAGGGAATGGTAATCGGCCTGCTTATGGCTAAGCTGGCCGGAAAGGAATATGTGGGCTTTGTTGATGCCGATAACTACTCTCCAGGGTCAATACTGGAATACGTAAGGATATATGCTGCTGGCTTTAGCATGGCCAAGTCACCTTACACCATGGTGAGGATACTGTGGCATTATAAGCCCAAGCTTTCGGGGGGCACACACTTTAGAAAATGGGGCAGAGTGTCGGAAATCACAAACAGGTGTTTCAACTCGCTTATCTCATCCAGAACTGGATTTGAAACCAATATCATTAAAACAGGTAATGCTGGAGAGCATGCTATGAGCCTAAAGCTTGCAGAACTATTACCCTATGCCTCGGGCTATGCAGTGGAGCCCGAGGAGCTAGTATCTATTTTTGAACAATTTGGCGGTACTCTACCAGCCGGTCCTGCAGCTGTGGTGAAACACGGTTTAGACCTCTTCCAAATAGAAACCAGAAACCCACATCTCCATGAAGATAAGGGCACCGAACACCTGGGCGGCATGTTGCTCGTTGGACTAAGCACCATCTATCATTCTCCTCTTTGTGACCAGGAGACCAAGCGACTTATTCTATCTCAGCTCACAATCCAGAAAGCCCTAAAGCCTAGGCAACAGCCTCCGAAACCACACATTAATCGGCCACCTAGTGAAATCAATATTCGAGAATTCACTAAAAACATGGAGCCTTGCCTTGAGATTTACTCTGCCTTATACGAAGGTTAGGCTTCCAGCCTCTCCACGAATTTCTCTATTCTGGTTCTCTCAGCCTCATTCAATAGGCCATGTTCATAAGCCGTGACATCAAGGAAAAACTGGACAGGTTGAGATACTTGCCACATACTCTCGTCGGCGTATTTGTAGCCATACCGAGAGGAGCTGCCCAACTTCTCCAAAGTGATTTTATCGCTTGAGTATCCCAAACTGGCTACCAATTCATCGTCAAAGCCATTCTTTGCCGCCACGTGCTTCAATACACTATGGACTCCGATGCCATGCTGAGCAGCATTTTTAGGCCTGTAGGCATAGCCTTCAGGTAATCCGATTTCACAGGCCAGAGCACGGTGGACAATTTTCCCCAGACTATCAGGTGAGTCAACCTTCAGCTCTGGAGCCACATTTATAGCCAAATCAACTACAGCCGGGTCAACGTAGGGAAATCGCATTTCCATACCATGAACCATTGCTATTTTATTCTCCCTGTCCAGAGTCTCTACATCAGCGCGATTCAAGTCGTCTCTCATCCTCTGGCACAGTCCAGAATAGCCTTCTGCCTCTAAAATCTTGGGATACCATTCGTAGCCACCCCACAGCTCGTCAGGACCCTGTCCTGAAAACATGACCTCAATGCCATCCTGACCAGCCATCTCAGTCGCCGCGTAGATACCAATGCCCGCTTCAACTTGCACAAAATCTCTTTCTTCAACAGTCTCAATGACATCAGGTATGTAGTCTTCGACCTCAGAAATGTCCAGTTCCCTTACTCTACAATCCACGCCTATCTCTTGAGCAAAAGCACGCGCATTGTCCACATCCTCAGAACCTCGCACGCCCACAGTATAAGCAACCACGTTTATTCCCCTCTCAATAGCCAAATCAGCGAGTAACTTGGCCAGCAGGCAGCTATCTACACCCCCTGACAGTAACAGACCTACCTCGCTAACATCCACTAACCTCTTCTCGACAGACAAAACAAGTGCCTTCTGATAACAATCCACGGCCATTGAAAGGTCATTTATCTTCGACTGCTCGTCAACCAATGAAAACACGTTCTCAATCTTAACCCCAGTCTCATCAACAATCGCCATTGTGCCAGCCCTCAAGGGTACTACATTGCTCATTCCAATCTGCCATAATGGTCTCTTGTTGGAAGCGAAGGCCAAGACGCCAGCATCAGAGGCAAGATAAACCGGCTTTGTCCCCATGGGGTCACGGGCTATAACCGTCTCCCCTGATTCTTCTATTACCAAGACATAGCTACCATCCAGAACATCGAGAACTGACTTCGCTCTGGTCGTTAAAGTCCCCTGCTCCCTCCTTAGCAGGCAAGCCACCAGCTCGCTATTCCTCGACAAGCTATACTTCATGTCAAGCTTAGTGGACAGTTCTTCCGAATTATAAAGCTCTCCCTCGTACAGCAAGACCGTCCCTTCCGAAACGTCAAAGTAAGGCTGCTCTAATGGTCTCACTCCCAGGGGTAAGGAAAGTTGAGCCAATACCTGCCTTTTTCTTGTCCCTCGAGATGATTTTGCCGGGTGACTATCAGTTATCACCCAAACCGCCGACGTATCAGGCTGCATCACGTCAAGCATAGAAACAACCTGAGTAGTGACGCCACCATCATTTTGGCTGATAATACCGGCTATCGGACTCATAAGTACCCCCAATAAAAAAATTAGTGGCTGCGTGAACATACCCCGGAATCCGCAGCCACCAGCTAAACAACATATAACACAGTATATCACACGCAGAAATAGATGTCAACGTTCGGCGTATACGATTGTAGTTCACAGACATATGCATGTTTGCCCATAAAAAGTGAATGGGGTAAAATAACAAGAGAACGATATATTGGAGAGAGCTCAAGACTCAGTGAAAGCAGTCATTCTAGTTGGTGGCGAGGGTACCAGGCTACGACCACTTACCTACTCTACAGTGAAAGCCATGGTGCCCGTCCTGAACAAACCCTTCATCGAATATGTCATCCGTTACCTCAGCAATCACAACATAAAAGAAATCATTTTAGCCCTCGGCTATAAACCCGACTGCATTACAGATTATTTCGGCGATGCCAGTCAACTCGGTACCAAACTGGTTTACAGTGTTGAATCAGAGCCGTTAGGCACTGCCGGGGCTGTGAAAAACGCTGAGGAATACATAGAGGATACCTTTTTTGTCTTGAACGGCGACATCTTTACTGACATTAACCTGACCGACATGTTACAGTTCCACAGAAATAAAGGGGCTAAAGTAACCATTGCCTTAACGCCTGTAGAAGACCCGACCCGATTCGGTGTTGTGGAAACTGACAACCAGCAACGGGTAAAGCGATTCGTGGAAAAACCAAGCCGAGACCAGGTCACCACCAATATGATAAATGCTGGCGTTTACATTATCGAAAGTCAAGTGCTCAAACGTATTCCCCAAGGCAAACGTTTCATGTTTGAACGAGATGTCTTTCCTGCACTCCTGGCTGACGGGGAGCCTGTTTTCGGCTACGCAACAGATGTCTACTGGATAGATACAGGAACTCCAGAGCAATATTTGGAATTGACCCGCGATTTAATGTTTGGTAGAAGCACCCGGGTTGCTTTCAAGCCCCAGGATATCCGCATAGACAAACAAAGCTCTGTTCATCCTCAAGCTAAACTAACCGGCCCAATTCTGGCTGACAGAGATTGCACCATCGGCAAGGGGGTCCATCTTAAAGGGCCGGTGGTTATCGGCGCCGGCTGCCATATACATGATGGTGCTATAATAGAAAACTCAATTTTATGGCAAAATGTTACGGTAGGAGAACAAGCCCGCCTAAAAGATTGTATTGTGGCTGATAATAGCCACATTGATAATAATGCCTGTATTGAATGCGCTGCCATCAACAAAGAACTTGCTAAGAGGCAGTCGTAGTAAGCAAAGAACAAAATCAGGAGGTTAGAACTTGTCTGAAAATATAACAACCGTAGACCAGGATAGCTTTGAGAAGGCTGTTTTAGAATCACAAACGCCAGTGCTGGTTGATTTCTGGGCACCCTGGTGTGGACCCTGCCGCGCCGTTGCTCCGATTGTGGAGGAGCTGGCTAAAGAATACAAAGGGAAAGTAGAATTCGCCAAGTTAAACGTGGATGAATCACCTTTCGTGGCTTCCAAGTACGGGGTCATGAGCATCCCCACTCTCATGTTATTCAAAGGCGGAAAGCCCATGCAGCACGCGGTTGGCTTACAGCCGAAGGAACAGTTAAAGAAAATGCTAGACAGAGTGCTGGCAAAATAGGACAGCAAATGACAGAGGTTCCTTATATAGTTGCTTTTACCGGCGGGCTGCTTTCCTTTTTCTCTCCGTGCATCTTGCCCCTGGTGCCAGCATATCTAGCCAATCTGGCTGGCGTTACTGCTATTGACCCCAAGACCAGGACAAGCTACATGCCAGCCTTGTTCCACAGCCTCAGCTTTGTCCTCGGCTTTTCTATCATTTTTATCGCATTAGGTGCCTCAGTGGGGCTAATAGGCACAACTATAACCGCTCATTCGCTTCTGCTCCGCCAGATAGCTGGCGGCTTAATCATCGCTTTCGGTGTATTTCTTATAGTTGCCTTCAAAGTGCCATGGTTGAACTACGAAAAACGCCTCAACCCAGCAGTCAGCAGCAATCCGGGCTACCTCCGGTCTATTGGCATAGGAGCTGCCTTCGCCCTGGGCTGGACACCCTGCATCGGGCCGATACTGGGCGCCATTTTAGCCTTAGCCTGGAGCTCACAGACAGTGGGGCAAGGCGCCTTACTGTTAAGCGTCTATTCTCTGGGGCTGGGTATTCCTTTCGTTCTAATAGGGCTAATCTGGGGAGCAATCATGCCGCTGTGGAAAAGTATAAACCGCTATCTGGTGGTGATTTCCATAGCCAGTGGCGTACTGCTTATAGTTGTCGGTATACTTATACTCACAGGCAATCTAGCATGGCTCGGTCAATTCGTCCCAGCGTAAAATCTCACGACAAAGGAGTATTCGTCGTCATGAAACCAATACTTTTACTAATAGCAGTAATCATAGTGTCTCTATCTCTGACAATGGTAAACTGTGGCGGAACATCTGCTATCCCGCAGGTAGGTGATAAAGCCCCTAACTTCACCCTGGAAACTATTGACGGTAAAAGACTGAGCCTGAGCGATTTTAGAGGCAAAACAGTGCTAATTGTGTTCACCAGTGTCAATTGTGCGGATTGCGAAAGGCAAATGCCTTACCTGATTGAAGCATATCAGCAGGCAAATGAGAATCTAGCGGTCTTGAACATCTACCACATGGTCTACGATGCCAGAATCGTCCGAGATTACGTGACAAAGAAACAGTTTACTGCTTTCCCTGCTCTTCCCGACCCAAAAAACAAAGTTGCCACTGCCTACGGTGCTACAGGTTTTCCTCCAACAAACTTTATCATAGACACAGAAGGAGTTATCAAATATAAAAAGCCCGGCCCCTTCCAGAGCCAGGAGGAAATAGAAAAAATACTCGAGTCTCTGTAGTTACTCCATACTTGTCTCAGTGATATTAGTACCAACTTGCATAAATTCGAGTATCTCCTCGCCCCTTGCGGGAGAGGATTACGGTGAGGGGTCACAGAGTCTTTTCACTCTCACCCTTGCCTCTCCCATCAAGGGAGAAGGAATATATTTTAACGTTGATTTATGCAATTAAATACTGACTTTGCGTCATTTGCGTCACAATGTATAATAGAGACAGGTATATGAGAAAAATAGGAGCACGATGCCGGGAATAATCAAGTGTCCTAATTGCGGTCGCGATATCGGAATCACCGAGGAGACACGGTTCCGTATAACCTGCACAAATTGCGGTACGGGCATGTGCCCCAACTGCCGCGCAGTTCTCCCATCAGGAGTAAAGTACTGTCCACAATGTGGTTTTGGGGTTGGTCCAGCTTTACCCGGCAGGGCAGAACAACCACCAACAACACCATCATTCCCATCGCCAGGTACTGTACCAAGGCTGTCTCCACGGCTGACAGGAGACGAAGAACAGCCTCCAAGATGGCAGACAGCAGGAGGTTATATCACCGGGCGACAGGACACATATCCCCAGCAGGCTGCTCCCGTCCCATCTGTACCACACCCTCCAGACTATAGTACCCCTGGTACCCCAGTTCCCTCGGTATCTGCATATCCTCAAGATTACGGCCCACCCAGTACTCCGATACCATCTCCTTATAGTGGAATGCAGCCACCGCTGGCTGCTGGACCCAGGATGCCAAGTGGCCCAATACCAGCAAGACGATTCCCCATGGCTGCGGTTGTTCTCATCCTCATCATCATTAGCCTTGGCCTTCTCGGCTTTGCTGCTGTCAATTTCGGCTGGCTTGAGAGTCCGCTCAACGCTGTTCAAGGATTTATCAGCGGGATTGAGCTGCCCAAGTGGCTGCCGATTGGTCATGCCGACACCATCCCTCCCATCATTCAAAACGTCTCGGTTTCAAACATAACTGAGACAAGTGCTGTTGTTACTTGGGAAACTGACGAGCCGGCTACCAGCCAAGTGATGGTATGCGACCCTGAAGGTGGCTGTACCTGGACAGAGCCCGATGAGACTCTGGTTACCACCCATTCTGTTAGCCTAAGTAACCTCAAACCCAATATAGCCTACAAATTCACAGCAACATCAACAGATGCCAAAGAAAACCAAGCTATATATGAGGGCGAATTCACAACCCTGTCTGGAGCTGCTGCCACCCAACCGCTGATTTCGGGAGTCACCACCTCAAACCCCACTGACGTAAGCATCACCATAAACTGGAAAACTGACAAACCTGCTACCAGCCAGGTGGAATACGGGACAACAGTTGCCTATGGCTCAACCACACTGCTGGATGTGCAGTTGACCACCAGTCATAGCGTCACCATAACCGGTCTGAAACCCACCACAACTTATCATTTCAGAGTGAAATCGAAAGATGCCAGCGGAAGCGAAGCAACGTCTCAAGACCAAACATTCACCACCCGAGGCACAGTGTCGGTCGCCGCTGAAGAAGGCCCGGAGGTGGGCAAACGTGCTCCCGATTTCACACTGCCAGACATTAACGGAAAGACTGTGAAATTAAGCGATTTCCGAGGCAAAATCGTAATGCTCAAGTTTTGGGTAGACAGCCAATCGGCTCGAAACGAAATGCCTGTCATACAGGCATTCTATGAGAAATGGACGGACGCAGAACTCATACTGCTCGCCATCAACTGGAAACAGACACCTGAAGATGTGCAGAAATTCGTTACAGACAGAGGGTTGACTTTCACCGTATTGCTTGATGAAAAAGGAGAGATAGCTGCCAAATACAGGGTCAGTCCCAGCACATATCCCACAACCTTCTTCATTAGCAGTGACGGGATTATCAAGGAAAGACGAGAGGCATCTTTTAAAAACGCGATACAGATAGAAAGCATTATCAACTCTCTATAGCCAAACCCCATCACCGCCTTCGACCAAGACAAGAAAGGAACCAGGTTAACCATGAATAGACGTAAATTGTGTTTGATTGTAATCACAGGACTGGCTGTTATGCTGAGCAGTTTGTTTATGGCTTGCACCAAAGAAAATAAAGAGGTTCCCTACGCTCCCGATTTCACCCTGCCGATGCTTGATGGCAGCAATGCAACTCTGAGTGACCTTCGTGGCAAGCCAGTGATGCTCACCTTCTGGAGCATTAACTGCGCCGCTTGCCAGTTTCAAATGCCTTATCTCCAGGCGTTCTATAACGAGTGGGCAAACGAAAAGGTAGAAATGTTAACTATTAACGTCAAAGATAGCGCCGCGGCTGTACTTGACTTCATCACCAGAAACGGGCTAGATTTCCCCGTTCTACTTGACCCAGGAGGTAGAGTCGCCGCAGCCTACGGAATTCCCGGCGTGCCAATGACTTTCCTCATCGACGCCGAAGGTATATTGAAGGCATACAAAATCGGAGCTTTCCAGAGCCGAAAACAGATAGAAGAGGCATTAGCACAGGTATTCCCATCCCTAACACTTACTCCTAAACCCAAAGTCGCTCCTGAAATAGGCAGCATCGCCCCTGATTTCACCCTGCAAACCATTTACGGCCAAATCGTTACTCTAAGTACCCTTCGAGGCAAAACCGTGTTGCTAAATTTTTGGACAAGCACGTGTCCTGCCTGCATAGATGAACTACCGTACTTTCAGACAATCGCCAATAAGCGGTCAGGCAACGAACTGGTGATTCTTGCCGTCAATTGTGGGGAAAATAACATGACTGTGCTGACCACTGTTGACAGCCTGAGACTGTCCTTCCCTGTATCGCTGGACACCGATGGCGAGGTGTGCACAACCTATGGACGTGGTTGCCCCACAACCTTCCTTATAGATGAAGAAGGCATTATAAGGGCGATAAAGGATGATGCTTTCAAAAGCCCTGAAGAAATAGAGAGTCTGCTCAATTCTCTGAAGTGAAAGCCTAGTAAGTTACTCTTGCCTGCTTCCATACACGGAAATGAGATTCTTCGGCCTGCTCAGAATTTGGTTAGAGGAGCAGGCATTCTGCTCCTCATCATGTTTGCCGACATCACCGGTTACAAGCTTATCGAAGGCTTGCCCTTCTTGAATTCCTGTTGAGAAGACACACTCCAGTTAAGCAAAATCGCTTTCAATGCTTTTCCAGGTGGACAAGCCGGTTCAAGTCCTCTTGCTCAGTCCTCACTACCACTGACTTCGACAATCTCTTCATTGCGTCTCAATCTGCCTATTGTCTGTTGGGTTTTAGCTCTGCTCCAGCCGATATGCACCAGAGTGCGACGGAGAAATTCAAAACTGGCCTCATATTCCGGACTTATCAAATCCGAAACTCCCAGACCTTCAAGCAGTTCTGATTCTCTCTTTCTATGGACACGGGCAACAATTTCAAGCTTCGGGTTAATCCTCAAGGCAGTTTTTACTGTTGCCACCACTGCTAAAGGGTCAGGATATGTAACCACCAAAACCTTGGCTTTATCTAACCCAGCCAGAGAAAGGACATGCACATTGCTAGCATCCCCATATATACAGGGTTCATCTCTATGGTGTAATTCGGCAACAACTTCAGGGTCCATTTCAATCACCAGATATGGGATTTCTAGGTCACGCAAACTTTGAGCAATATTTCGCCCCACCCGACCATAACCACAGACCACTACCTCATTTAGGGACTGACGTAATTCCTCTCCTCCACAAGGAAGAGAGCCTTTTACCACTAATTTCCCCCCAGCCGGAGCTCTAGCCAATTTGGGATACAGTACCGAAGTTAAACCTAGGAACACAGGAGTTAACAACATTGTGACAACTGTACTGGCGATGATTAACGAATAGAAGTAGCCGCTGATTACACCAGAATTCATCCCAGCCTGAGCCAAAATAAAGCTGAATTCTCCGATTTGAAAAAGACCGACACCGACGAATAAAGCTGTCCGTCCACCATAGCCAAAAAGCCTAGTAATGCCAAAACAGACCGCAAATTTAATAGCAACAATGACCACTACAGCTAAAATCAGCACAGGCCAATTTTCAATCACAAACTGAGGAATGAGAAGCATGCCAAGTGATACGAAGAAAAGAGTAGCGAACACATCCCGCAAGGGAGTAACCTCAGCCAGAGCTTGATGAGCAAATCTTGATTCTCTAATCAGCAAGCCGACGATGAAAGCCCCAAAGGCAATAGATAATTCAAAAATATAGGTAGCGAAAGCGGCTCCAAAGCAGAGGATGAGCACAGTTAGTAAGAAAAGTTCCCGAGACCTTACCCCCGCCACTGTTCCCAACAACCAGGGGAGCACCCAAATCCCCAAAACTATCGCTACGCCTAAAAAAAGGACTGCTTTGCCCACAGCTATAGCAAAAATAGGCAATAAGTTCTCTAGCGATGCACCAAATACAGGCACCCCAACCATCATCAGTACGACACTTAAATCTTGAACAATGAGTATGGCTATCATAATCCGCCCATGCACTGAATCCAGTTCACCGCGCTCCATTAACAGCTTGAGGCCAATCATGGTGCTGCTCAATGATATAATAAGTCCAAAAAAAGCAGCATCAGCTAAAGGCCAGCGAAACAGGATTCCCCCAGCTACCATACCTAGAACAAAGGTGGCCAGAATCTGAGCTATGCCACCCCAAATCCCCACCTTACCCACCTGCCAGAGCTGGCTATAGGATATCTCTAACCCCACTGTAAACATCAGCAAAGCCACGCCTATGGTAGCTAAAGCCTCAATCAGCTCTATATCACTAACCACACCAAAGCCATAAGGGCCAACGGCAACACCCACCACTAAATAGCCTAAAATCACCGGCTGCCTCAGCCGATGGGCTATCATGCCACCAATCAAGGCTGCTGCTAAAACAATGGCTATGTTGACAATAGGGTCAAATCCTGTCATAATCGCCTGCAACCCACAGAATTACCCCAATTCTAGCACATAAGGCCAGTGACTCAAATTTCAGCTAACTAAGGCGGCGACAAAGGAGGAAACAGGATGTTTAAGACACGCATGACCGAGCTATTTGGAATAAAACACCCTATCATGCTTGCCGGGATGAACTGGATTACCGAGCCCAAGCTAGTAGCCGCCGTCTGTAATGCTGGAGGTTTGGGTATCTTTGCTACCGCCGCCTCCACACCTGAGGAAACGCGAAAAAACATCAAACAGATTAGGGAACTCACCGATAAGCCATTTGGTGTAAACCAAATTCTAATAGGTCCCGGGGCTAAGGAAAATATAGATGTGGCTATAGAGGAGAAAGTTCCTGTCATAAACTACTCGTTGGGAAAACCCTGGTTCATCGAGCAAGTCCATGGGTATGGCGGGAAAGTTTTAGGAACAACAGCAATCGCCAGGCATGCAGTTCGAGCAGCCGAATTAGGTTGTGATGCCATCGTAATCACCGGACAAGAAGCAGCAGCCCATGGAGCCAATGCTACCTCCGTAGTGTTAATACCTATTGTCTCCAGCCAGGTAAATGTCCCTGTTATAGCAGCGGGCGGCTTTTATAATGGCAGGGGGCTCGCCGCAGCTTTGGCATTAGGAGCTGACGGTATATCAATGGGCTCCAGGTTTATGCTTACTAAAGAGAGCAGGGTTCATGATAATTTCAAGCGGCTCTGCCTGCAAGCTACCGAGCAGGATACGCTATACAGCGACCGTTTCGATGGAATGCCTGGAAGAGCGTTAAAAACTAAAGTAACTGAGGCAATGATGAAAGGCGGGTTCCCTTTGATAGAAGCATTCAAGGGGGCTAGCGAAGTAAAGCAATTGCTTGGACTTTCATTCGGGCAATTCATCGGCCTCAGCTTCCAAATGATGAGAGCTGACGAGGGTTCACCTCTGTGGGTCCAAGCTCGCCAAGCTGCTGGTGCCAGAAGACATATGAAGGCAATATATGAGGGTGACGAGAAGGAAGGGATTCTGTTTGCTGGGGAGTGCTGTGGTGGTATCAGCGACTTGCCCAGTGTTAAAGAGATTATCGACCGGGTAGTAGCCGAGGCTGAAGAGGCACTAGAAACAACTAGAAAAAAGCTAGTCTAATTGCTCAAGATATTGTTTTCTAATATAGTTGCATCCCGCTTTGCGGGATAGCCCCGCTGAACTCGACCCTAAAGGGTCGTAACTACATTGGTCTTGTAAAAGCTTGAATAAAAAGAATACCAATACTTGAGGGCCCCTAATCGTCTAGCCCTTTTAGTCGCCTCTGAACACTGGCAAGGATTTTCTCAGCATCTCGCACCATTCTCTCCAGCAGTTCCCGGCAACTCACGATATCCCTGATTAGGCCTATAGATTGACCCACAGCAAGCGGAGCTCCGTCCACATCTCCGCTTTCCCAGGCCTTTCGAGACCGTTCACCGCCGATTAGAGGGATAATTTCTTCGAGGCTGCCATGCCGCGCCTCTATCTCTAGCACCTGGCGTACTAATTCATTCTTCAAAGCTCGCATCTGCAAATCAATTGTCCCGCATAGGAGAGTGGTATCATTTTCCTGACGGCGGATAAGTTCCTCCTTGATTTTGGGATGTGCTAGGCACTCTTTTGTAGCTATAAATCGTGAAGCCATCATAACCCCTTCTGCCCCAAGAACCAGGGCAGCGGCCAGGCTTCTGCCATCAGCAATACCCCCAGCAGTAATAACTGGTATCTTGACCGACTCAGAAAGCCGAGGGGTGAGCAACATTGTAGTCACATCATCGTTCAAAGGGTGTCCCCCCTCCTCAAAACCGGCAGCAATAACAGCATCATAGCCAGCTTCTTCAGCATGCCTGGCATGCCTCACCGAACCGAGTTTATGCATCAATTTGACATCCGCCTTCTTCGCCCGATTAACAGCATCAATGCCCAGGTACCTATCCAAAGGTGCACCTGAGACCTCAATAGCAGCCACTTTTTCTTCACAGCAAACCCGAAAATACTCTTGGTGCATCTCCTTTGTAATCCGAACCGATGGCATAAACGTAATGTTCACGCAGAATGGCTTACTCGTCAACCGTCGGGTCTCACCAATAGCTTTACGAAAATCATCTCCAGAGTCGTAGTTGCCCGATGTCAAATTCCCAAGCCCGCCAGCGTTCGAAATCGCGGCACAGAGCTCAGGCTTAGCCAACCACATCATGCCACCACACATAATAGGGTGCTTAATACCAAGAAGTTCCGTCATTCTAGTTTTCATGGTTTCCCTCCAGACGTGAAAGATACTTATCTCTATTTAGGGCGTAATTATAGCCCAGTGAGAGCAGTGGGACAATAGAGAGAGTATTACGTGACATTGCCGTTGATTCCACCTCTTTGCCTCTGCTATACTTCCTACGGCCATTTACCAAGTGACCACACTTATAATAGAGGAGGGCTCTCAATGAAAACAAGAATGACTGAGGTATTCGGAATAAAGCATCCCATTATGCTAGCCGGCATGGCTTTTGTGAGCCTGCCCAAGCTAGTAGCTGCTGTCTGCAATGCTGGAGGCTTAGGTATGTTCAACAGCGTTGCCAACACACCCGACCAGATGAAAGATATTATCAAAGAGATTAAGTCGCTCACCGATAAACCATTTGGCATAAATGTTACATTACTGTTCCCCAACGCCAGGGAGAACGCAGAAGTAGCCATGGAAGAAAAAGTTCCGATTATAAATTATGCACTGGGAAAAGGTGATTGGCTTATCAAAGCCGTGCACGAGTACGGTGGTAAAGTCATAGCTACCGTAGCCACAGAGCGGCATGCACGCCGAGCTGAGCTGGACGGTGCCGATGCTCTTGCCGTCACTGGTCTAGATGCCGCAGCACATGGCGGCGAGCCCACCACGCTGGTGCTAGTACCACTAATAGCCAGCAAGGTAAACATACCTATCATAGCCGCTGGCGGTTTTTGTGATGGCAAGGGGCTGGCAGCAGCTTTGGCTCTGGGTGCTGACGGTATATCTATGGGCACCAGGTTCATGCTTACACAGGAGAGCCAGGTACATATGAAAATCAAAGAGATTGGACTCAACGCTACCGCCGAGGATACTTTCCGCTCCGATAAAATCGATGGCTTGCCCGGCAGATTCTGGGCAAGCAAAGGCGCTTTAGAGATGGCACAAGGAAAGGTGTCAGTAACACAGGCTGCATCCAGCGCGTGGAAGATAAAGAAAATGCTGGATGTTCCATTCTTCAAGCTTTTCGTAAGCGGGTTAAGACAACAAAAGGGAGTTCAGGATTTAGCTCGCCAAGCGGTCTCAATTGACTTTCTCAGGCAGCACCTCTATGAGCCCGCCGAGGATATAAATTCTGTTATTATGCCTCTTGGGCAGGTCACCGGGAGAATAAACGATGTGCCGACCGCCCAGGAAGTAATTGAACGAACTGTCACTGAAGCCGAGGGGATAATAAAAAGACTCAGAGAGAAGGTCATTTCCTGAAGATAGGAAGGACATCCTTGTATAGGCGCTAAAGACACCTTCAATCCGCTGCACAAGCCGTGAGCACCCAGCCCTAAATAGCATAACCTATCTTCAGCATTCAGAGATAAATAATGTCTGAAGATTTGCCCAAGGGACCTATCGCCAAAAACGTTAGCAGATAGTCCTTGAGCTGATTGGTTATCAAGAAATTCTGCTTGACGTGCTCTCTTCCATTATGCCCTAGCCAGTTGGCATACTCTGGATTGCTTAGCAATTGTTTGAGGTCATAAGCCGCCCCTTCAACACTATAGCACAGAAGCCCGGTAAATTTGTTCTTTATCTGCAACGGTATACCGCCGACTGCTGAAGCCACCACAGGTTTGCCCTTCCATAAAGCCTCGCTTATAGTCAGTCCAAAGCCTTCCTTCAATGACTTCTGGATGATAACCGTGGCTGCCTGTTGCAAAGCGTTAATCTCAAGGTCACTTTCAGGTGGCACTAATAAGACATGAATATCGGGATTACCTTCCGCACGCTTTCTAACCTCCTCAAGCACTTGCTCAGATTCAGGGTCGTCAGTAGCCGTCCCTCCCGCCAGAACTAGCTGGCAATCTATCCCCTTCCTCACCATCTCAAAAGCCTCTATCACACCCAGCGGGTCCTTCAGGCGATCAAAACGAGAGATTTGGACAATCATAGGCTTATCTGAAGTCAAACCGTACTTCGCCAGTACAGAATAAATTGTTCCTTGGTCAAGTTCTCTGTTTTTATCACTCAGGGGGTCTATGGATGGTGTGACCATGAACTGACGGATAGGCAACTTTTGGGCAAAATTAGGCGCTGAGAAAACGGCGGCGTCGTAATTGACAACAAAGCCTCGCAGGAACTCCCACACTTTCCTATTTGGATTAGAGACATCAATGTGGCATCGCCAGACCCAATTCCTGCCTATCTCTTTCTTCTTTGCTATCAAAGCTACTGGCTGAGGGTCATGAATGAAAAAAATGTCCCCATAAAATCTCAATTCCTCTAAGTTCCGTTCAGTTATCTCTGTGAACAAAGCAAAATCTTCCGGCAATATCTTTTCTCTCCTACCATGAAGAGCATTGTGAAATTTCTTAGTCACTTCAAAGAATTCCTCACCACCCTGAATCACGTCCCATCTAGCATCAACGCCTAGCTGATTGAGCAGTGGTATCAGGTGCTCCAGTATCTCCGCCACCCCACCACCAACAAACGTAGAGTTCACAATCTGAATAACTTTGCCTGACAATTCCCAAGCCAGTATCCTTAGTTCTTCAATGCAGCTTCTGCCGACTATGAGTTCATAATCCTGCAACCGGCTTCTGGATTGTAGGTGAACTTCGTTCTGCAACTAATTACCGCCTCACTTTATGCGTTTCTCAATAAGCTGAATTATGGTTGACCTCAAGCTCTCCAGAGTGTAATTATAAGGGTCAAGATAAGCCAGCCTATCAGCTAAATCCTTGTCCCCCACGCACTCTTCAATCCAGGTTGAAAAGTCGTTGACGCCCTTCTTTAACCTTAACCTTGCCTCAAAAATGTGGTAACTAAGGGAATCCAGGCTGATTTGTCTGAGCACCTCAACAAATTCCCTCAAGTCATTAGCAGTATACGGTGTTGGCAATACGAAGCTTATTGACTTAACGAAATGGAACTCCGCACCCTCACGTGCAGTCCATCCATCTGGATTCTTGGACAGATAGTCCCTGATAACCCCCTCAATCCTCGTCCGCAAGGCACCAATAGTCGGAAAATCAAAGGTGTCAATACTAGCCAATTTTTCACCCAAAACCTCATCACCAAGCTCATCACTCACCCATAAAGCAAAATCGCTGGCTGGTTCAGGGGTCAGATAATGGTGCTCTTCCAAAAAATGATGCGTGTGATAATAAATAACCGAGTCAGGGACTTCTCTCAACAGGTTGACCAGCTCAGACAAATTTCGAGCTTTCAGACCAGTCAATTCCTTTAAGTGCAATCGGGCATAAAAGTGAAAAGGCTCGGAGGCTTTCTTCAGCGGACGCCCATAATTTATAATAGTGCCCTGAAGTAACCGACTGTTGGGCACGAGGATAAGATTGCCCTCGAGACTTCTAATCTGTGTATTTCTCCAGGTCACGTCAGTCACATAACCACTTTCTCCAGACTCCAACTTTACAAAGTCACCGACTCTAACCTGCTCTCCTTGAGCAAGCTGGAAACCCGAAAAGAGATTAGCTATTACGTCTCTAAAAGCTAAGGCTGCAATCAGAATACCTGCAGCGAGGACCAAAATGATAGGTGTAGTCGGTACTCCCCAAATGTCAAGCAATATCAAGGCACCGACCACAGCAATGGTAATTCTAATAACATTCACTATTAAAGGCTCTGAGGGTTGCAGTCGCTTCATCTTACCAATATAAAGCTTCAGTATACTTGCACATAAGGTGGCAACTACCCAGGTTAATGAAATGGTGAGAAGGCTTGCCAATATCTTGCCGGCTAATGCCTTACTGGAAAAGTCTAACTTTGAGACTTCGATGGCCATGAAAGCACTTAAAATCAGGAACCAGTGCAAAAACGGCGCCCGCGTCGTCTGAATGATTACCTGCCTTCCCTCCCATTTCGCCACTACTGCCCAACGGCCAAAGGCTCTATAGACAACCCTCCTAACCCACAAACCAACCACATAGGTAGCCAGAAAAACAACCAAGGGAATAACAACGTGAAGCCAGTTCTGAGTCAGCCAAAGCCAAAAGTTGGTTAACCAATCAAACATTGAGCGTCTCCACACATTATAACATCTTCAAGAAATCAGTTACTTCTTCTGGTGATTTCAAGAAATAACGCGCGACTGATTGAACATCTTCCTCACCAATAAAAATAGAAATGCCATTATTTCTCTCAATCACCTTAAAGCCATCTTCATCAGTCAAGTCATCGCCCAAATATATCGGCAGTTCTCCACCACTACCCCTAACCACCTTACACTTGGCGATGAGCCAAGCTATAGCCTTACCCTTGTCCCAATCAACAGGTGGCCTTATTTCGTAAACCTTCTTCCCTTGAGTAATCTTAACTCTACCAGTGAGATGCAAAGGGTCAGTCACCCTGCTGAATGCATCCATCACATATCTCTCCTCATCATCTTTAACTGAACGATAGTGGACACTTATCGTCAAACCCTTGTCCTCGACAAAAACCCCTTTAATGCCTTTAAATGTAGCCAAGAGCGCCTGCTTCATTATCTGAAGGAAGGGTCTCATTTCCTCAGCAATCGGCTCTAAGAAAGTTGACCCGAGACCCTCTATCTCTAACCCATGGTTTCCAGCATAGATGATGCCCTCCAAACCAACATTGCTTTTCAGGTCAGGCAAAGCCCTGCCGCTAACGATGCCGACTGTGTAGCGACGGTTCTTAGCTAATGTCCGTAACAATTTTCTTGTCTCTTGTGGAAGTGTGGCCAACTCCGGCCTATCCACGATAGGTGTCAAAGTGCCATCATAATCGGAGAGGAGTAAGATATGATTAGCTGATTTAATGCGATGGCTAATTCTGTCCCAAACATCAAAAAGATACTGCATAGCATCAAGGGACTTTACGTCATAAAATTAGCTAATTCGTTGATAATATTACCAGCCCACCGATAAATATTGTTTTGCTCCACTGTCTGGCGCAGCTTTCTCATCCTCGCTTGCCTTTGTTCTTTCGGCATCTCAATATCATCTTTGATAGCCCCAGCAAAGTCATCTGTGGCATAAGGATTTATGAGAAGAGCTTCAGTCAGCTCTCTGGCAGCGCCGGTAAAACGGCTGAGAATCAGCACACCATCTCCGTCCACTCTGGAGGAAACAAACTCCTTGGCCACCAGATTCATGCCATCATGGAGAGAGCTGACAATGCAAAAATGCGCTAACCGATTAAAAGCCAGCAGAGTCGTCGGCGATAAATGCTCCCGGACATATATTATCGGTTTCCAGTCCCCAGATTGATACTTCCAGTTTACCTCCTCAACCACGTCATCAATCTCAGCATTCAGTTCCTTATATTTCTTAATATGAATCCGGCTTGGTTCCCCTAATTGAAAGAAGACAATCCGTTTTCGGTATTCAGGGTATTTGGTGAGGAGTTTATCCAAAGCCCTGAATCTATGCGGGATTCCCTTAGTGTAATCTAATCTGTCAATACCAATACCGATAAACTCATCGGCCAGACTCCACCTGCGCTGGATATTCTCCATTTCTTCACCCACCTCTGCTTTGGCAGCATCGCCTGCTATCCGGTCAAAGTCAACACTGATTGGAAAAGGACGCACTAGAGTCGTTCTGCCACCCCGACTAATTGCCGACCTTTCACGGTCAATCCTCACCTCCAGCAGCCGTCTCACCGTCTCCATAAAATTGTCACAATGATAACCTATGTGAAAACCAAGAATATCATTGCCCAACAACCCATCCAATATCTCCTCTCCCCAGGGACAAATTCGAAAGGCTTCAGAGTTAGGCCAGGGAATATGCCAGAACTGTGCGGTAATTACTTGAGGATTCCTAGCTTTTATCAATCGAGATAGAAGCGCCAAGTGATAATCCTGAATAAAAACAAACGCCTGCCTATCACCAACTTCATCCAGAACAGCATCGGCGAAAATCTGGTTTACTTTCTTGTAAGTACTCCAATGCGATTCGTCAAAATTAGGGGGCGTATAGGCAATGTGGCATAGTGGCCATAGTGCCTCATTTGAAAAACCAAGATAATAGCCTTCTTCCTCCTGTTTGGTTAACCACACCCGTTTCAAGGTATAACAAGGCTCATCCGGAGGAACTAACACGCGGTTTTTATCATCAACCACCTCCCTATCGGCATTGCCGCTGCCATGGGCAACCCAGACGCCACCACAAGAACGCATCACCGGGTCCAGAGCTACTGTGAGACCACTGGCTGGAACGATACATTGGATTTCGTCACCACCAGACGAAATATGAATGTAAGGCTCTCTGTTAGATACAACTATGAATAGTCGGCCTGTTAGTTTGGTTCTAACTAGCTCGTGCAAATCTTCTTTTGCCCAGCTCAATTCGCTCTCTCCTGTGTAATTATTGCATTGTTAATTATATCTTCCCACACTATACAACAAAACCGCATCCACTACTTCATTTCCTAATGTGATGAGATAGGACAATAGTTACTTTGGGAACACTACAGCTGCTTATTAACGCAGCAAAGTATAAGCTTAAAAAAGGGCTAGCGAAGGATATTACAGATAGGATTAAAAAAGCCACACTAAAACTATCGGGGCAATGGTTTGAGCTCTTAAGCATCACAATATGTACCGAAGACAAACGCCCCGACCTTCCACACGATGCACACCAGAGAAACTGAAAGCTCTAAATTATGTGCCTACTTCTTTTTGGTGGTTTTCTTTTTCGGCTTGTCAGCCTTTTTGGCATGAGCAGCACAGGTCTTACACATAGCCACAAGCTCCTTTCTTGCTCAGTGAGAGCTTTCTGCTTCTATTTATATCACCTTCTAAGACGCGTAGTCAAATCCGAGAATGTTCATCGTCATCGCGAGTATAGTAATTATCCAAACAATGTAGTGCGACCCTTCAGGGTCGCCCATGACTATCCACATGTAGCCCCGACCCTGAAGGGTCGAGGCCAGCGAGGCTGAAGCCTCGCACTACATCATCAGAAATAACTGAACAAAAACAGCCTTGACCACCCTCACAACAAGCAGTAGAATTCCACAAGCTGTGATAAGTAAAAGGTTGGACATACGGAGGTAATTCTTATGCCGAGAAAATTCCCACTGAATGCAGAAGGCTTCCACCCGTTCGCTCAATTAATAGGTCTAAAGTTCACCGCATGCAAAAAGGGATACAGCAAATGTGTCTTAGAGATAAATGAAAAACTGCTGAACCCGCACAAAGTGGTGCATGGAGGAGTTGTCTATTCGATGGCGGATACCGGCATGGGAGCAGCGCTTTATCCCCATTTAGATAGAGGTGAGATTTGCGCCACCGTGGAAATCAAAGTGGCCTATTTCGCAGCGCTGGCATCTGGCCTGCTCACCTGCAAGACAAAAGTCATTCACAAAGGCAAAAGAATCGCTGTACTGGAATCGGAAATAGAAGGCAACGGACGCATCATCGCCAAAGCCAT